>CABEDY010000507.1_pt1 | contig 15683 bp, 11 predicted proteins | sample 3423171 | NCBI WGS metagenome assembly CABEDY01 (sample SAMEA5534333, study PRJEB31848) | metagenome | biome: tundra; feature: field; material: soil | place: USA | collected 2013-05 | depth 0.15 m | reverse complement strand
TTACGTACATAGTCTCGCACAAGCTAGTGCAGAACAAACTGGTACTGAAGTCATTAGTACATCGGAACCTACAGTACTAACAAACTGGGTAAATGATGCTTCTGTGGCAAGGTTGATCCTTCTAGCCTGGCTGGCCGCTCCTGGCATCATGTATAGATGGCTCGTGTTTCATTCTCCGCGTTAATCGCGCTTGCGGCTCTGTTACCTGTGGCTGCGCAATCACATCGAACCTCTCACGCAAGCTGGCGCGACTACGGAGGCGCTTCGGATTCGGCTCAGTATTCGGAGCTCGCGCAAATCGATCGCTCCAACGTCGGCAAGCTCGAAGTCGCCTGGAGTTATCCAACCGGTGACAACAATCCGTATTCCTTCAACCCCATCGTGGTGGACGGCGTGATGTACTTGCTGGCCAAGAACAATTCCATCGTGGCGCTGGATGCGGCCACCGGCGCCGAAATTTGGACGCATGCCGCTGAACCGAAAACCACCATCATCACCAATCGCGGAATCAACTACTGGGAGAGCAAAGACCGGCAGGACCGGCGATTGTTGTTTGCGAGCAACCATTTCCTGCACGCCATTGATGCGCGGACGGGCCGGTTGATTCTCACTTTTGGCAACGCAGGCAGCGTGGATCTGAAACAAGGATTGGATCGCGATCCCAACAGCATTCGCCTGGTGCAATCCACCACGCCGGGCCGGGTGTTTGAAGATCTGCTGATTCTCGGCTCCGCCACTAATCAGGAGTATGGATCGGCGCCGGGCGATATCCGCGCGTTTGATGTACGCACGGGAAATCTCGCGTGGACGTTTCATACCATTCCGCGCCCCGGCGAATTCGGGTATGACACGTGGCCGAAGGATGCCCGCAATCGCGTGGGTGGAGCGAATGTCTGGGGCGAGCTCTCCGTCGACGAGGCACGCGGAATTGTCTACGCACCCACCGCGAGTGCGAAATACAATTTTTATGGCGTGAATCGCAGCGGTGCAAACCTGTTTGCCGACAGTCTGCTGGCCCTGGATGCCCGGACCGGCAAGCGCTTGTGGCATTTCCAGATGGTGCATCACGACATCTGGGATTACGACGACGCGACTGCCCCGAAATTGCTCACCGTGCAGCACGACGGCAAACCGGTGGACGTGGTGGCCGAGGTGAGCAAGCAGGGATTCGTGTGGGTGTTCAATCGAGTAACGGGCGAGCCGCTTTGGCCGATCGAGGAGAAGCCGGTTCCGCGGTCCGACATGCCCGGCGAAGAGACATGGCCGACGCAACCTTCTCCATCCTGGCCTCCACCGTTTGCGCGTCAGAAATTTACGGTGGACGATTTGAGGCCATCGCTCAGCGCTCAAGATCGAGCCAAGTTCCGCGATGAGATCCTGAGCGCGCGCAATGAAGGGCTGTTCACGCCGCCCGGGACGCGCGGCACCATCGAGATGCCCGGCAATAACGGCGGAGCCAACTGGAGCGGCGCCGCAGTAGATCCAACGAATGGGACGCTGTTCGTCGTATCGAAGGATCTGCCTGCCCTGCTTCAGCTGGCGAAAAATCCGAAAGCCGACAAGGAGAATCCAGCTTCAACCGAAGATCATTACTACAGCGGATTCGGCTTCCTGATTGCGAGCGATGGGCTTTCGCCAATTACTCCGCCCTGGTCATCGCTGACAGCTTACGATCTCAACACCGGCGCCATCAAGTGGAAGATTCCTCTTGGCGACGCGCCAGGTATGAAAGGTACGGGATCGCACTATCCCAAGGTTGGTCCGGTGGTGACGGCGGGAGGGTTGATTTTCGCTGGCACGCGCGATGGGAAGGCTCGCGCGCTGGACGCCGAGAATGGCCGCGAGCTCTGGGAGCATCAGCTGGACGCCGGCCTCGAAGGGATGGCGGCCGTGTATGAAGTGGCAGGCCGCGAATTCGTGGTGTTCTGCGCATCCGCGCAGGCGGGCGTTACGAAAGCCACGCAAACAAAGATACGCGGAGCGTACGTGGCATTCGCGTTGCCTGTTACCGCGGAGCGGAAAGCAAATCGACGCTAGGTCCATAGCGCCGTACGGCTCTCGGAGACGGGCTTCCACTTTCAATCCGCCCTTCAGGGCTATAAATTCCCTCAACACGCAAAAAGCTGGGCAGGCTTCGTGCGATGGACAAAGAATTCGGACGTCGATAATCCAGCACCAGCATAACGTCGGCGCGTCCGCTTAGATCCAGCTTTCCAAGGGCCGGTGAGCCATCCTCGTAAAAATAGATCCCTGCCACTCGCGTTCCCGGATAAGTCAGACGAAGAGCCATGTCGAACCACATGTTGTCTTGAAGGAACGGGTCGTTGTCCCTTGGAACATTGGTCAAGATCACCAGGGTCCCCGCCTTCAGCCGCGGCGCAACACCGAGCACCTGCGCCATCGCCGACCGCTGCCTTTCCCACACCCATTTGTGAAACGCGCCTTTCTTCACCGCCGAGAAGCTTCCATAAACGACCACCAACGCGCCCAGAATCGCGATTATGCTGAGCCGCAGCCAACTCCTCGGTGCGTAGCTCGCACAAAGGCTGATGGCCGCGCTCAGAACCAGTGCGGCGCCAAAGCTTGACAGAATCTGCGTGCGCCAAAGGCTCCTGGCCGATTCGAGAATCAGGTACGCGGGAAAGCTCAAAACCAGTAGTAATAGGCCCACCGACATCACTGTGACCAGCGTGCGCCGCGTCGGGATCCAGCCGCCCTTAGAGGCAACGAGCAGCACGATTCCAGCGAGAAACAAAACCATCGCGAGCATCGCGGGCAGCATCAATTGGCTGGTACTCGTGTGGGCGGGCTCGGATCCGGTCCAACTCCAAAATCTCAGGCTGGCCGAAATGTTGAACAGCCAGTCGCTCAGAATAGAACCAACCGACCACACTTTTCGCAGAACAGATTCCTGATAGGTGTGCCCCGCGGAGTGTGCATATTTTCTGATGGTCGCGGCAATGTAGATGGCCGGCAGAACATACCAGGCGGCCGCGATGGCCACGGGGCTCCGCCAGGGCCGGCGATAAAGCCGTAGTAGAAGAATGGGCGCGATCAAAATTATCACGAACTGGCTTTCATAACTCCACAGCGACAGGTGTTCGAAGAAGATAGCCGCAACCAGCGCGACGTCGGCACGCCGGCGTTCCGCCTGTTGAAACGCGACGACTAACATGTAGAACGCTAGCGGCATCCAGAATGTGTAGCCGGACTGGTTCAAAAGACCGGCCCATCCTGTGGCCCAGTCCGACGAATGAACCAGCACCAGCGCGCCCGCCAGATACCAGAACAAATCGTGACCGGGCGCCAGGCGTCGTCCGATCAGAAACACCAGAAAACCGCGCGCCCACCACAGCCACGCATAAGTGATTTGATAGGGAACGAAGCTGCCGGCGAAACCGGACAGTTCGCCCATGAGGTAGGGCACCTGATAAAAGAGACTGGTATAAATTCGCAGGTGATCAGCGCCATTCACGAATCCGTTCCACCAGGTAGAGATTTCGCTGGTATAGACGAAGCCGGTTTCATAGGGCAGCCCGCTGGTTGGATTAAAAGGAAGCCAAAGTGCTAGCACGATCGCCAGGTATGAGGAGGCGACGATGAATCGGGTCCGGGCGATGTTCAATTCATCAGTATGCGCTGAAATGGTGCGACAGTGCGCCGCTGCACCAGGCATCACTCGGATCAGGAAGACCGGTCGCTTACGCTCGCGATTCGGAACGATGCCTCGTGTTTTAGAGAGTGTTACCGAACCGCGACCGTGAGGGAGTCGGTGCCTGCGCCGATTTTTTTACGGGCCCACAGACTCAGTCTGAAGAGACTGAGGGGACGCGTTAGCGCGGGAACAGACTTTGTTCCAACTACGATCTGTGGTAGTAACCACACCGCTGCGCTAGCCTGTGGGGGTTCACGCCCATGCGCTCGTCCCGCAAACTCGCACGCTATTTTGCCTTGATTTTGGCGCTCTTTGTCTCGACGTTTCCGGGACGCGCGCAGGATTTCCACGGCAGCTTGGTCGGGACTGTCAACGACACCAGCGGCGGACGCATCACGTCGGCCGTCATTATTATCAAGGCTAGCGAATCCTCAATCGAACGGCGGGCAAAGAGCGACGACCGCGGAGAATTCCGCCTGCCCGATCTCGCGCCCGGCGCTTATCGCGTAACCGTGCAAGCTCCCGGCTTCGCCGATGCCAATTCCACAGTGACGGTCAGCGTCAGCACCACGCGCGATATCACCGTCGTCATGAATCCCGCGCCGTCTCAGCAGCAGGTGAACGTCTCCGCCACGCCCTCTTCTATTACCGCGCAGCCGATGGATACCACCAGCGCCGTGCACGGCGGCGTGGTGACCGCGCGGGATCTAGAAACCATCCCGCTCGCGGAACGCAGTTTCGCCAACATCGCTTACCTGGTGCCGGGGACCGAACCGGTGGAGCCATCCGACCCCACCAAGGCGCGCATCACCGCTGTTTCCTTCGGCGGCAGCTCCGGTTTGAACGACGTGCTGTCCGTGGATGGCATGGACAACTCCGACGATTATATCGGCGGCTTCCTGCAGAGTTTTTCGCCGGATGCAATTCAGGAATTCGCCGCCCAGACTTCGCAACAGAATGCGGATACAGGACGCACCGTGGGCGGCTCAGTTGAGATCACAACCAAAAGTGGAACCAACCAGTGGCACGGTGGAGCGGCTTTCTACGAACGCGCAGCCGCTCTCAATGCGCGTTACCCGATTGAGAATCCCGCGCCGCTGCCCAAACAGCCCTTCTCCAAACAGAATTACATTGGCACGCTCGGCGGACCAATCATAAAAGACAAGCTTTGGTTTTTCGCTTCCATTGAAGAAGTTCGCGAGAGCGCCAGCATCGCTTACAGTCCAGCCAGCTTGACCCAGTTCAGAGCGCTATCTGCATTGGCTTCTCATGGGCTGATCCCCGGCGTCAGTTCAATCCCGGTTCCCAACAATGTTTCCATCCCTTTCCGGGACAATTTGGGTAGCCTGCGATTCGACTGGGCGCCATCGTCACGATCGACGTGGTTCCTTCGGACCAGCGTGGACTCCTATGTCACCGACAACGCGCTTATACAACAGGCCACGCTTCCATCCACCGGCGCAACATCGCATAACAACTATTTCAACGCGGTGCTCGGCCAGCAGTACATCTTCAGCCCCACCTGGCTGGGATCTCTCACCCTGGGCTTGAGCTATCTGCATCTCACAGCGACGCGCAACTCCGACCTCGGGTTCGCATTGGCCTTTCCGATCAGCTCTACGTCGCAAACCATTTCCGGCTTCGAGACGTTTGGCGACAACCAGTTCGTCACGCCCATCACGGCGTTTCCCATCCTGCGCAATCAGGAAAAATATCAGGTCCGCTACAACGTCACGCACTCTTCGGGAAGCCACTCGACGAGCTTCGGAGTGGACTTCATCCATGAACCGGTGCTGAGCGGTGCACTTCCCGCCAACGCCGAAAATCTAACCACCTTCGCGCAGGATCCTACGTCCTACGTGAACAATCCGGCGCAGTTCGCTGTGGACCTGACATGCACTCCTACAGCCACGCTTCAAGTGACGAGTGGAACAACCTGCTCCAGCACGCCTGCCGGTGACGGCAGCTTCTCACAAAACGTGCAGCGGCTGGGATTCTATGCCGAGGATTCCTGGCGCGTGACATCTCGCCTGACCATCAATTACGGTCTTCGCTACGATACGAGTTTCGGACTCTTCACCGCCTCCGGTCAGTCCCAACTCGATAACCCAGCGCGCCAGACGCTGCGCGCGCTTCAGGTTCCGTTCTTCCAGAATTGGGGAGCTCCGCACGATTACCGGCTGGCATTCGCACCGCGACTGGGGATCGCCTACGCGCTGGGAGAATCCAGAACGACAGTGCTGCGCGCGGGCTTCGGCCGCTTCTACAACGATCTTGCGCAGAACGGCTGGGTGACTGCGTTCGCGGCTGTGAACCAAGCCCCCGGAATTTGCGTCAAACCGGGTGATCCAGGTTGTGTCCCGGGCTCGACGAATGGTGGCGCGGGCGCGCTCATCGATCCAGCCTATAAGACTCCCTATGCGCTGCATGCCACCGCCGGCGTCCAGCATTCCTTCAATTCGCATTGGATGGCGAGCGCCGAATTCACGCATGAGGCCGGCGTCCACAGCTACGCGCGATATCAATACCAGGCCGGTTACACGCTTTTCTCGCCGCTTTTCACGAATACCGTCGCATCACAACAGGCCAATGTCCCCAATATTACCGTCTTTCGGTCCGATAATCGCTCCCGTTATGATGGCATGTCGCTCCACCTGCAAGGGAACCTGCATCGATTCACGTTAATCATGAATTACACGCTATCGCGCGCGGACACCTGGGGCTGCGTGCTGGGCGAGCTGTTCGATTATGTCGACGGCGTCTGCAATCCGCTGCATGCCTTCGGCCCCGGCGATTTCGGCCCTTCCGGAGAAGATGTCACGCACCGCTTCGTTCTGGCTGGAACGTTGCATCTGCCTGGCGGCTTCGACATCACCGCTCTGAGCCAAGCTGAAAGCAGCCGGCCGATCACGTTGACCACGCCCGTGGACGTGAATGGTTTTGGCGACACGCTGGATGATCGCGCCGTGGTGAATGGAGTGCAAACAACACTCGACCAATTCCGCGGGACTCCCTACATACAAACCGATCTGCGCGTCAGCCGGCCATTTACGTTCGCCGATCGCTGGAAAGTCACCGCCTTCATCGAATTCTTCAATATCTTCAATCGCAATAATCCCGGCGCCAACTACGTTACCAATATTGCCGCTGAGCCGGCGCCAGTGAATAATCTGGCCAATGCCACCGCGTTTTGCCTCAACGCCGACTGCATCAGTACGCAGCCGATCACCAATCCGAAGCAGTTGCTGGTCCCAGCCGGCGCACTCGGCGATTTCTTCGGGCCCGGGACAACGGTGGGCATCCCGTTCGCCGCGCAACTGGGAGTCCGCGTGAGTTTCTAGGAACGGCGTAACCGAACCGCGACCGTGAGGGAGTCGGTGCCTTGCCCAGCAAACATTTGTATCAAACCTTTAGCCCCTTCTTCCGTCTTTGATGTTGGTACCGTAAAGGGTAATCAAAATGAAACTCCTGGACCCCACTCGCCGCTTCCACCGCCGGGCTTTTTTAGCCGGCTCCGCCACCACGGCCGCATCGCTGCTCTTTGCTGAAGAGCTTTTCGGCGCACCGGATGCTGACTCCACCAAGCCGAATCCAGCGCTTGAAAAACTGGGCGCAATCGCGCTAGCGGAAGCCAAAAAGCAAGGCGCCACCTACTGCGATATCCGCATCAACCGTTATCGCAATCAGTTCTCGGGATATCGCCTGTCGCCGGAACGCGGCGGCTCCAAGACCGACGAAGTTCCCTTCGTCAATGACGGCACCAGTTTCGGATTCGGCGTCCGCGTCATCGCCAAAGGCCAGTGGGGATTCGCCGCGTCACCGCTGGTTACGCCTGCCGAGATTACCCGTATCACGCGCGAGGCGGTAACGGTGGCGAAGGCCAACTCCGTACTCCAAGCCCAGCCGGTGGAATTGGCCCCCACCAAAGGCTACGTCGACCGTTGGACTTCGCCCTTTGAAAAAGATCCGTTCGAGGTGCCGGTGGACGAGAAGCTGGAATTGCTGCACGGGGCAACGAGAACCGTCAAGAAAAATCCGAAGGTCTTCAGCGCTTTCGGCGGACTTTTCTTCCATTCCGAAGATAAATACTTCGCTTCCACGGAAGGTTCGTCCATTCAGCAGCTCATTATTCAGTCGAATCCATTTCTGAACGCTAACGCCGTTGATTCGCAGAAAGGGATTTCGCGCGACCGTTCCTATCAGGTTGCTCCGCAAGCGCGCGGTTGGGAATACGTGTTGATGAGCAACATCGGAGAAAATGCGCGCCGCATTGCCGACGAAGTAGTGGAACATCTATCGGCTCCGCCTGTTACGGCGGGCAAGAAGGACCTGGTGCTGCTTCCCAGCCACCTCTGCTTGACGATTCACGAATCCATCGGCCACTCTACCGAGCTCGATCGCGCGCTCGGCTACGAAGCCAATTACGCCGGCACCAGCTTTCTCACCACCGACAAAATGGGCAAGTTCCGCGTGGGCAGCGACGTGGTGAACTTCTTCGGCGACCGCACCACGGAATTTGGAATGTCGACCGTGAAGTATGACGACGATGGCGTGAAAACCATGCGCTTCCCCATCATCGAGAAAGGAATCTTCAAGCACTATCAGACCATCCGCGACCAGGCGCACCTGATTGGCGAGACCGAATCGCGCGGATGCTGCTATGCCGACTCCTGGTCCAGCGTTCCGTTCCAACGCATGCCCAACGTCTGGCTCGCGCCTTCTGAGAGCGATACCACCGCCGACGATTTGATCGCCGGTGTCGATGACGGCGTTCTGATCGAAGGCACAGGCAGCTACTCCATCGATCAGCAGCGTTACAACTTTCAGTTTGGCGGCGACGCATTCTGGGAGATTAAAGGCGGCAAGAAACGTGGCATGATTTCTCGCGTGGCCTATCAGGCCCGCACTCCCGATTTCTGGCAGGCCTGCGACGCCATCGCCGGCCGCGCTTACTGGCAGCAATACGGCCTGTTCAACGACGGCAAAGGCGAGCCGACGCAGATCAACGCCATGAGCCATGGATGCGCCCCATCGCGCTTCCGCCAAATCAACGTGCTGGTAACGGATTAACAGGAGCCGAACGTGCTGACCAAACAGGACGCCAAAAATCTCGCAGACAAGATCCTGAGCTACTCGAAGCTCCCCGACTGCAGTGTGAATATCAACGCTTCGGAAACCGTCTTCATCCGATTTGCCAACAATGGCATCACCACTTCCGGCTACAGCCTGGATCAAGGCGTAAGCATTGAATCCACCACCGAGGACAAGCGGACTGGAAGCGCCAACGTCAGTGAGTGGTCGGACGAGGCGCTGCGCAACGGTGTGGAACTGGCCGAACGGCTGGCCCGGATCTCGCAACCCGACCCCGAATTCATGCCGGCGCTCGGCCCCCAACAATATCCCGAGCTACCGAATTTCGACAACAGCACTGGAAATTCGCGCGGCGATGCGCTGATCGGCCACGTCAAAGCCGTCATCGATGGCGCGCGCGGCGCGAAGCTCACCACCGCGGGCTTCGTGCAGCGTTCCGCAAACTGGATCGCGGTGGCGAACAAAGCCGGTCTCTTCGGATATCACCAGTACACCGACTCCACCCTCACCAACACCATGCGGAATGCCGGTGGCACCAGCTCCGGCTGGTCCACGCAGATCTCCACCTCTATCAAAGACCTCAACGGTCAGGATGCGGCGCGGATCTCGGTCGAGAAATGCGTCAAGGGCGATGGCAAGAAGCGTCTGGAGCCTGGGAAATACACCGTGATTCTTGAGCCGGCCGCCGTGAGCGACCTCATCGGCTACCTGGGATTCAGTTTCGGTGCTCGTGACGCCGAGCAAGGGCAATCCTTCCTCAGCAAGAAGGCCGACAAGCCCGGCCAGACGTTGCTCGGCGAAAAACTTTTCCCTGAATATATTACTCTGCGCAACGATCCGTTCAATCCCAAGCTCGCTTCCTCTCCGTGGAGTGGTTCGCTGCTTCCCAATGAGAAAATCGCTTGGATTGAAAACGGTGTGGTGAAGAACCTTTTCTACGATCGTTTCTGGGCTGAAAAAGCCGGCAAGAAACCTACGCCATTTCCCAGCAATCTGATCTTGGACGGACAAAATCACACGCTGGAGGATCTCATCAAATCCGCCGACAAGGCCCTGCTTGTGACGCGTCTCTGGTACATGCGCGTTCTGCAGCCACAAACCATGCAAGTAACCGGACTGACGCGCGACGGTGTTTTCCTGGTGGAAAAAGGCAAAGTGACCGATCCGGTGATGAACTTCCGCTGGAATGAGAGCCCGGTTCGCGTGATGCAGAACACGAAGATGTTGGCCGCGCCGGTGCGAACCCAAGGCGCTGAGGCCGGCTCATCGTTCGCGCCCGCCATCCTGGCCACGGATTTCAACTTCGCCAGTATTTCCGACGCAGTGTAGCGCACGCACTCCTTGGTGCCGTGTTCGCACCGTCTAAAACACTTGGTCTCGGATGGACGAATGCAAAAGTGGGGCGGACCCCCTGGTCCGCGGCCGACGCCCACGTCGGCTTGCTGCTGGTATCTGTCGATGCTTGAGGTAACGGGTCCAGGGGGACCCGCGCGGACCAGGGGGTCCGCCCTCAAACCACGCTCCAATAGATCCAGCGCCTTGCCTGTGTCTCCTAAGCCAAGATGAATCAGCGCAAGTTGCGGCGACGCCAGATAGCGGGTCGCGGCCGCTTGCTCCATCTCCTCCAGGATCTTTCTGGCCTCACCCGGCCGTCCGGCACGTGCATAGGCGTAAGACAGCGCCGCGCCGGCCTGTCGATTCCCCGAAAGCCGTGCCGCCGTCTCAAAGGCCGCGATCGCTTCCGCATACATGCCTTTCAGGGCCAGCGCGCGACCCAGATTATAATGCGCCGGAAAAAAACGAGATTCGCGCCGGAGCACTCGCTCAAGATGTTCAATGGCAGGATCGAACCGGCGTGTGAAGTAGAACGGATCCGCGCCGTTCATCGCAATGGTCAGCGAAAGCGGATCTAATTCCTCCGCCAGCTTTTGCTCCGACACTGCTTCCTGAGAGCGCCCCGTAGCGTTGAGAAACGCCGCATACCAGTTGTGCGCGTCCGCATAGTTCGGCCGCAATTCAGTAGCTCGCCGGAACTCACGCTCAGCCGCCGCCCAATCCCACTCGTACCAAAAGTGGACCAGCGCCATTGACGCGTGGGCCTCGCTCAAATCCTGGTCGAGTTCCAGACAGCGCGCCGCAGCCAGCTTGGCTTTCGCGCCGCCCTCCAACGGAGGCGATGCGCTGAACCATACCAGCCGCCCATGACAATCCGCAATTCCGGAGTAAGCCAGCGCATACCGCGGATCATGCTCCAACGCTCGTTCGTACCACTCGATGGCCTTCCATGCGCCGGCGTCATTCCCCTTGTTCCAAAAATAACGGCCGCGCAGATAGGCCTCGTATGCTTCCGGAACCACAAACCTGCCGCGAGTGTGCGCTTCCGGCAGCAGCTCGAAAGCCAAGGAGTCCGCCACGCGTTGCGCAACTTCCCGCTGCACTTGGAAAATATCCGCCAACTCCCGATCGTAGCTTTGCGCCCACAAATGGGTCTGATCGCCAACGTGGATCAACTGAGTAGTGATCCGCGAACGGTTTCCCACACGCCGCACGCTGCCTTCCAGGATGTATCCACCGCCAGTTCCCTGCCGATCTCGTCGATCCGTTTTGCGCTGTGCTTATATTGCATGGCGGAAGTGCGCGCAATAATGCCTAGGCGGCCAGGACTGAGCCGGCCGAGTTCCGAAATCATCTCTTCGGTCAGACCGTCGCTGAAGAATTCCTGTTCCGGATCCGCGCCGACGTTCTCAAACGGAAGCACCGCCAGCCGGATCCGTGGATGCTCTGAAGCTTGACGCGATTCCGTCACAATCGGCGCCAGCAGGCGGTAACCGCGCCGCGCCGCAGTCCCAACAAAACGCGGATTCGTGCCCGAGTCTCCCAACGCGCTGCGCAGTCGATTCACGGCCTTATTGAGACCGCGCTCAAAATCCACGTAGGCGCGGCCAGGCCAGAGCCGTTCCCGCAGATCCGCGCGCGTGATGATCTCGCCCGGGCGCTCTGCCAGCATCGCCAAAATCTGAAAGGATTGCTCAGGCAGCCGGATTTTCAATCCATGTTTGCGCAATTCACCAGCATCCAGATCCGCTTCGAACACGCCAAAACGGACGATCCGTGAATCTTTGCGCATGGGAGGCAGGAATAAGTTTAACAAAGCTGCTTGCAATGAAAGTGTTAGCCGGGGGCCTTAATTCCATGCAGCAAGTACACTCGGGTGTGCGACGCAGAAGAAGAACGTAGCGGTTTTTCTTTTTTTGCGGGATACTTCTGAGCGTATAGATACGCACAGAGGAGATCCCATGCCTGATGCTCTCACGAAGTTAGAATCGGATCGCTCCAAGCTGCTGGAAGAGTTCCTCCGCTTGGGCGATCTCCGGCCGGGTTGCATTACCGCCGTTATCCGGCGCTGCGGCAAGCCTACCTGCCACTGCGCCAAACCGAACGATCCCGGCCATGACCCTCAGATGCGCCTCACCCGAAGGGTGGCGGGCAAGACCATCACCGAAACCTTTCCCAACCCGGTGGCACTCCGTAAGGCCCAACAGGAAGTCGCCGAGTTTCATCGTTTCCAGCAGTTGAGCGAAGCCTTGGTGGGCCTCAACGAGAAAATCTGCACACTGCGCCCCGTCGAGCAGCAACCCGGTGGTTGGACCGAGCAGGAAAAAAAACGGCTGCTGCAATCCATCAGGAAGTTACACGGGAAGTAAACCAACTGCTGAGCCGTATCTTTCGAGAGCGCCGCCACAGCGGCCAGCTGGATATGGAAGCCGTGGAAAACGCTTTTCGGAGCGCTCTTCATCAGGCCGGCGCAGTTGGTATGAGTGAGTTACTCGACTACCAAGCTCCCGTTGGAGAGCAGCGTCAGTTGCCGTGCCCCTGTGGTTACCATGCGCAGTATCAGGCTCTCCGTTCCAAGCCGGTTCTCACCGTGCTCACCGGCGCGCGTTTCGCGGCCGTATTACCTATGCTCGCAATGTCATCACGGACAGGTTCCCGCCGACGCCGAACTGGACATTGAAGGGACAGATGTCTCCCCGGGCGTGCGCCGCATGATGGCAGTGGTGGGCCAGGAGGCTCCCTTCGATCACGGTCGCCGGCAGCTGAAATTACTTGCTGGGCTGGAGGTCACCATCAAAGCTGTGGAACGCACGGCGGAAGCGATCGGAGAAGATGTTGCCCAAGCCGGGCAGCGCGAGATCCAGCGGGCCGTGCAGTTAGATCTGCCGATTGTCGTCGGCGAGCCTATTCCGATCCTGTATGTGCAAATGGACGGAACCGGAGTGCCCGTGGTGAAAAAGGAGACGGTGGGCCGGAAAGGCAAGACCGACGGTCAGCCGTCCCACACACGCGAAGTCAAGCTGGGATGCGTGTTCACACAAACCACCTGGGATGAAGAAGGCTATGCCCTCCGTGACCCCGATTCGACCACCTACACCGGCGCGATCGAAACTGCCGATGAGTTTGGCAAGCGCATTTATCTGGAAGCTTGGAATCGCGGCTGGAGCCGTGCACAAAAGAAGGTCGTCATGGGCGATGGGGCCGAGTGGATCTGGAATCTTGCCGATCGGCACTTTCCCGGCGCCGTGCAGATTGTCGATCTGTATCACGCTCGCCAGCACCTTTGGGACTTGGCGCGCAAGCTATACCCCAACGATCCAGCGAGTCAGAAGGCCTGGATGAAGGTCCACCAAAAACGTCTGCTCGACAAGGGAAAACTCGTCCAACTGGTAGCAGCGCTCCGTTCCATAGTTCCCGCCAATGCCGAACTGGCTGATAATATTCGCGCCGAGGCGGACTACTTCGAAAGGAATGCAGAGCGCATGCGCTATCCAGCCTTCCGCCGTCAACACCTCTTTGTCGGCTCGGGCGTGATCGAAGCTGGCTGCAAGACCGTCATCGGGGCCCGTCTCAAACAGTCCGGCATGTTCTGGACCGTCCGCGGCGCCAACTCCATCATCGCTTTGCGATGCTGCCATCTCAACGCACGCTTTGAGGACTACTGGGAGGCCCGGCGTGCTGCCTGATCCCAACTTCTCCGTCGCACACCCAGTACACTCCGGCGGCGCGGAAACATCGTCTATGAAGAGAATAACAAGGCTGAAGCCATGAGCAAGATCCTTCTCATTGACGACGACGAAAACCTGAGCGACGCGATCGGCCTGATGCTGGAGCGCGAGCAGTTCACGCCCATCCTGGCTGGTGATGCAGAGACCGGTTTCCAAAAAGCGCTCTTGTTGAAGCCGGAGCTGTTACTTGTCGACCTTCGGTTGCCCGGCATGGGCGGCGCGGATCTTTGCAAGCAGCTGCGGGCTTCCAGCATTGAGACGCCCATCATCGTGCTCAGCGGAATTGCAGACGAAGTAGAAAAAATCCTGCTGCTCGAGATCGGCGCGGACGACTACATGGTGAAACCTTTCAGCCCTCGGGAACTGCTGGCGCGGATTCGCGCGCTCCTTCGCCGCTCCTCCGCCCGTCTCGAAAAGATAGTTCGCTTTGGCGATATTGAGGTGGATCTCGACCGGCGCACCATACAGCGTCAGGGACAGGAAGTGAAGGCGACGCGCCTGGAATACGAGCTTCTGACCTTCTTCCTACATAACGTCGACCGGCCATTGACGCGCGACATGATCTTGAATACGGTGTGGGGATTTGAAGCGTATCCCAACACTCGCACGGTGGATGCACACGTGGTGAGGCTACGCCAGAAGTTGGAAGTCAGTCCCAACGCGCCCCGTCACCTACTTACGATTCACGGCCTCGGCTATCGCTTTGTAACATAGCTGTTGGTGGCGGCCGACCTGTTAGTAGAAGCTATTCGCACAAGAAAATTAGCTGAGGTGCGCGCAGCCGTACGACAAGCTTCCGGCTTGTCAAAACGCGCGGTAGTCGAGGCAGCCCGCCTGGCATTTACAAAAGCGTTAGCTCTGCTGCACAAGAACGGCGCCGACCTGAACGGGATCTGGCGCGGCTATCGCCCCCTCCACGCGCTTCTTCTAGAAGACCCGCACGCTGCGGCCGGCAAGCCCTCGCCCGAAAGGCTGGCATGTCTCGAGTGGCTGCTCGATCACGGCGCCGATCCGGAGCAGCTTGGCGCTTGGCCGGCGGCGCGCGCCATTATCATCGCGGCCTTTGTCGGTGAACCCGAGTACGTGAAGCGTCTGGAAAAAGCGGGCGCGAAGCTGGATGGATTCGCAGCCGCCGCACTGGGAGATCGAAAGCTGGTGGAGAAAACACTAGCGAAGCGTCCTGATTTCGCCAACGATCGCGATTCCGGCGGACTCACAGCGCTCCAATGCGCAGCCGGCTCGCGATATCCGGGAGCGAAGCTTTGCGAGATCGCTCGTCTCCTTCTGGATGCCGGAGCGGATCTGCGCGCACGCACCAAATCCTGGAACCATGATGTCGGCGCCGTAAACTTCGCAGCGTCTGCGAAACACAAAGACATCTTCGAACTGTTGCTCTAGCGTGGCGCCGACCCGACCGAAGCCCTGGTCCCCGCTCTTTGGAATGCCCGGCCTGATTTCGCGGAGCTCGCCCTGGCTCACGGCGCCATCCCGGACGGAGCGCTCAGTAATGGAAAGCCGTTGTTGAACGATTTGATCCGCTGGGGGCAGATCCCGCCCATGATGTGGCTGCTCGCCCACGGCGCCAAGGGAGTGCTATTTCAGCCTCGCCAATGTTCGATCGCCTTCCGGAACCATGCTGAGCAAGGGGTAAAGACTCCAATGTTGAAAGGGTTTTAACTGCAATCGTGTTCATTGTGCAGCTTACCGCACGGTCTCTTCTTGTTCAATCCGGCGCATGACGGAGGCCTCGCTGAGATGGAATGAGAAGGCCGGTCCCCAGCGGGATGCGGTAAGCTCCCAAGGATAGACGCACTCAAGGTGCAAAAGGAGAACCGGCCATGAAGAAGAATAACACTTGTCCAAAGAGTTCGAAG
>CABEDY010000504.1_pt1 | contig 15814 bp, 14 predicted proteins | sample 3423171 | NCBI WGS metagenome assembly CABEDY01 (sample SAMEA5534333, study PRJEB31848) | metagenome | biome: tundra; feature: field; material: soil | place: USA | collected 2013-05 | depth 0.15 m | reverse complement strand
CCCGTATATTCCGGATACATATCGATGTCGCCGGAGAGCAGCGCCTGATGAGCCAGCAGAGTGCCGCCCAGATTCAGTTTACGTTCCACCGGCTGATGCAGCCGCTTCTCAAGGTGTTGCGCGATAATCTCGCCCAAGATCACCTGTTCGGTGAAGTTTTTCGAGCCGATCGCGATCCGGTGTTTAGACGAACAGCCAGTAATCAGCAGAACGGCGGCTAGGCCGGCGAGAATCGTTTTTCGATCCAACTTAATCCTCCGTCCGATATCAAAGCCAGCATAGCGGCCGGTACGGCCCCTGCAAGTATCTCCGTCGTGTCGACAGATGCGATGCCGCGAAAAATAAACACGCCCAACCCTCCGCCACCGATTGCAGCGGCAATAGTAGCCGTCCCTATGGTTGTCACGGTGGCAATGCGTATGCCAGCCAGAATGATCGGCGCGGCGAGCGGAAGCTCCACCTGCCACAGCAACTGTCGGCTGGTCATCCCCATGGCGATAGCGGATTCGCGCACCGCCGCGTCCACTCCCAGAATACCGGTCAGCGTGTTGCGCAGGATCGGCAGCAGTGCGTACAGAACCAGCGCCACAATAGCGGTGCGCTTGCCGATGCCGCCTATCAGTGGAATCGGTATCAGAAACCCGAACAGCGCCAGGCTGGGGACAGTTTGCATCACGTTGGCAAAACCCAGCACCCACCCACGTAGGGCCGTTCGGCGGGTGAGCAATATCCCAAGCGGAATCCCGATAGCAAGCGCGAACGCCATCGAGATCAGCACCAGCACGGTATGCTCGGCGGTGAGATCGATGATGTCTTGCAGCAAGCCGGGGCGCATCACCAGCGCAAAACCTTCTTAGCCGCGGATGAACGCAGATGAACGCGGATAAAAACGAAATGCTTATCCGCGTTCATCTGCGTTCATCCGCGGCCCCAAATTTAAGACTTTCAGGAACGCCCGCGTCTCCGGCGCCTGCGATCTCAAAAACTCTTCGGGTGTCGCCAAGATCTCCAGTCTCCCACGATCCAGCACCGCGATGCGAGTGCTTAGCCGCAGCGCCTCGCCGACGTCATGAGTAACGAAAATGGAGGTTTTCTGCAGTGTATTGCGCAAGCCTAGGAATTGGTCCTGCAGCTCACGGCGAGTCACTGGATCGAGCGCGCCAAAAGGTTCGTCGAACAGCAATAGCCGGGGGTTAGCCGCCAGAGCGCGCGCCACGCCCACTCTTTGCCGCTGGCCACCCGACAACTCGCGAGGCCGGCGATCCGCGAATTGGGCCGGATCGAGCCCTACTTGTTCCAGCAGTTCCCTGGTTCGTGCGGCGATCCGCTCCGCCGGCCATCCCTCCAGGCGCGGAACCAGGCCGACGTTTTCTCCAATGGTGAAATGCGGGAACAGTCCGACCTCTTGAATCACGTAGCCGATGCTGCGGCGCAATGCAATGACGTTCCAGGCGGTGGTAGGCCGTCCGTCCACCAGCACTTCGCCGCTGGATGGAAACAGCAGTCCGTTCACCAGCTTCAGCGCGGTGGTTTTTCCAGAGCCACTGCGTCCCAATAGCACCAGCGTTTCGCCGGGTTCGATGCGAAAGCTCAGTTTGTCCAGGATCAGGCTGTCGCGAATGCGAAAGCAAACCTCGCGAAACTCAACGGCCGCGGATCCGGCCGCTGGCGTCAACGCGCTACCCACAAGCTCTCAACGAACGGCCAGTCGGGATCCACCCATTGTGCCTGGACGCGAAAACCGGTCCGCTCAGCTATCTCGCAAAGCTCATCGAGTTGAAACTTGTGCGAGGATTCTGTCCAGATGGTTTCGCCGGCCTGGAATCGAACCGTGAGATCGGCTTCTGCGATGACCGCCGTTTGATCTACGCGCGAGCGCAGATGCATCTCGACGCGCCGCTCAGCTTCGTTCCAGCGGGCTTCGTGCTGGAAATTGCGCAAATCGAAATTGCCGCCCAGCTCGCGATTGATGCGTCCCAGCAGATTCAGGTTAAATGCGGCAGTCAAGCCGATAGGGTCGTCGTAGGCGCGCAACATTTGGTCGCGATCCTTGACGAGGTCTGCTCCAATCAGAAGCGCGTCGCCAGGCCGCAGCGAGCGGCGCAAAGCCTGTAGAAAATCCACCGCGCGCAGCCGCTCGAAGTTTCCGATGGTGCTCCCAAGAAACAGGATGAGCAACGGTTGCTCGACCGGCCGCCTACCAACGGCGCTGGCCATGCCATCCAGATAAGACTGCGCCAGCGGTTGGACTTCAGCCACGTCGGCCAAATCCTGCTGGCAGCGTGCCAGAGCTTTCGGCGACACATCAATGGGAACATAACGTACTTTGGAACGCGAAGCCGTGAACGCTTCCAGGATATGCCGTGTCTTTTCGCCGGTGCCACTGCCCAACTCGATCACAGCTGCCGGGGCTGGGATCACTTGAGCAATGTCTCGCGCGTGCGACCTTAAGAGCCGCTCATCGGCGCGCGTGAGCCCGTATTCGGGAAGACGTGTGATGGCTTCAAACAATGCGCTGCCAAGCTCGTCATAAAGATATTTCGAGTGCAGTTCCTTCTGCGGCTTGCTCAAATCGGCGCACACCTCGGCGGCGAATTCCCGCAGGTGGGCCTCCGTCAGCGCGTCAGTTCTCGGCGCGTCAGTTTTCAACCAGGCGGAAGCTGGCGTAGGCATAAGGGTAGTCGGGACGAAACCAATTTCGGAACGAGCGCCGCAGAAAACAGGACGCGGTCCGCGGCGATCCGCCTTTCAATACATAATGCTCTTCGTCGAAGAAATTCTTGGAGTAGCCGGCATAGAACGGGAACGGTTCGAAGCCCGGAAACCCACCGAACAGCGTCGAGGTCCACTCCCATCCATTTCCCACCATTTGCGAAACGCCGAATGCGCTGTCACCGGCCGCATTTCGCGTGACGTCGATTGGATCCCACGAGTGGAAATCGAAATTCCCGTGGGTAATGTACGGAGCGGAATCACCCCAAGGATATTTGCGCTCATCGCCGGAAGGCGTCCCGAACGCAGCCCTGTGAAACTGAGCTTCCGTAGGCAGCGTCTTGCCGGCCCACCCCGCATAGGCACTCGCTTCGGCGTAGGTCACATACACTGGCGCGTTCGCCGGCAGCGGAATTTCAGCGAACATGCCTTTGTAGAACCATTCGCCGTCGCGCTCGAACCAAAAATGCGGAGCTTTGGCGCCGGCTCGCACGAACTCGAGATATTCCCCGTTGGTGACTTTGTACTTGCCGATGACGAAGCCGGGTACGTTTACCTGATGTTGGTCGAATTCGTTATCCCAGCCGAATTCACCGGACGCTTGTCCAAGAGTTGCGCGGCCCATCGGGATCTCGATCATCTTCGCCGGCGGCGCAAGTGTGCTGTGAATGGAATCCACATGAGCCGGGATCTTCTGATCGTAGGGTAAATTGTGGAACAGATAAGCCAGCGTCTCGGCATGCATCAAGCGATGCTCCAGCGCCACATGCGCGATTTGCTCCGGAGCTTGTTCAAGAACCTGATCGACGATTGCCCGAGTGCGCCGGTTGTAGGCCTGGATCTCACTCTCGGATGGCCAGTCCGATGGCTGGTCCTGCGGGGCTTTCCCCACCGGCGGATCGATGCCGAATTCGAACAAGTGATCGAATTCCGGATGGAAGCTTGGGATGTCCAGTGCCTGGCGGCAGATCTGGTTCCAATCGAACGCTTCCAGATGTCCAAGATAAAAAATGAGCCGGTGCCGTTCCGGGATGGGCCGCGAGTACAGGACGCCAGGTCGCAAAAACCTGAACAACTCGTCGGTACGCGCTCGCGCCGATTCGATTTGCCGAAGCAGCCCTCTACTCACAGCGGATGTAGCCACGCAATATCAGACTAACACTCGCAGTGTCGCAGCATAAATGTGGAGCCTTTCGAGGGTGTAACCGAGCCGCGACCGGAAGGGAGCGATAGTCGAGTGGCGCTAATTCTGCGTTCGGGTAGCGCTCCCTGCCGGTCGCGGCTCGGTTTTCGTACGTTCCTACATGCATTCCATATTTCTGTCGCGCCATGCGCTGCCTTCGCGCGGTTATTCGGTGCGAAAGTTAGTGCATGGCCTCTTCTGACCTTCGCCTTCCTTTGTCAGGAATTCGCGTGATTGATTTCGGACGATTCATCGCCGGACCCTATTGCGCCATGCTGCTGGCCGATCTGGGAGCCGACGTGATCCGCGTGGATCGCCGGCACGGCAGCGAAGACCGTTATACCGGACCAGTCACCGAAGGCGGCGAGGGCGGAGCTTTTCTTTCGCTGAATCGCAACAAACGCAGCTTGACGCTGGACAGCTCACAACCCGCCGCGACGGACATCATCCGCCGGCTCGCGAAGGGGGCCGACGTAGTGGTTGCAAACCTCCCGATTAGCGTGCTCAGAAAGATGGGCTTAGACTACGATGCGTTGCGCGCTCTCAAACCCGACATTATCCTTGCACGCATTTCCGCTTTCGGACCCGATGGCCCATATGCGCACAAGCCCGGCTTCGATACCATTGCCCAAGCCATGTCAGGCGCCATGAGCCTTACCGGATTTCCAGATATGCCGATTCGCTCCGTGGTTTCGTTTGAAGATTACGGGACGGCATTGCATACGGCTTTCGGGATCATGGTGGCGCTGTATCATCGCGCTCAAACGGGCGAGGGCCAAGTTGTGGATGGATCGCTGCTGGCCACCGGCGTCACATTCATGCAGGCTTTGTTGGCGGAGCGATCTGTAACCGGAATCGTGCGTCAATCCCGGGGCAACACGGGATTCTTCACCGCGCCGGCGGACACCTACCGCACCGCAGACGGTTGGATTACCGTTCAAACTATTGGACGCGATATGTTCGACCGTTGGGCACGGCTGGTGGGCCGGGAAGAGCTCGTCGAAGATCCACGCTTTCGAGACGACCTGCTGCGCGCCGATAATCGCGAAACAATCACGCAGGCCATGGAAGCGTGGCTCGCGAATCGCACCACCGCGCAGGCCTTGGCGGATCTGGAAGGCGCGCGATTGCCGGCGGGTCCTGTTCTTGATTTAGGACAGGTACTCGATGATCCGCAAGTGAAAGCGCGTGAGCTGCTGCAGTACGTGGATTACCCCGGCGCACCCAAGCCAGTCCCGCTAGCGAGTCCCGCGGTGCGCTTGTCGGCGACGCCGGGTAGCATACGCCGCCGCGCCCCAACGTTAGGTGAACATGCGGACGAAATTCTCGATGAGCTTGGATACTCGGCCCCCGAGATCCGAGCGTTGCGCGCAGCTGAGGTAGTATGATTTCTGGACTCTTCTGGAGGCCTTACGCCATGAAAGCGTTTTGGACCCTTCCGTTTATTATCTCGATCGCGTACGCGCAGGTCGAGTTAAAGGTGGTCGCTACTGACCACGCCGGCCATCCTGTTACGGATCTTCAGCCGGCCGATCTGAAAGTCATGGACGACGGAGCACCTCAGTCCATTACCTCGCTCCGCCTGGATCAAAGCAAGACAGCACCGACGGTTGCCGTACTGCTGGACTTGATGGATTTGAGTTTCCAGCAGCGCAACGCCGCGGCGAATCAACTGAGGGAAGCCCTGGGTGATGCGGAAGCTTCCGTCCCCTTCCATCTTTACCTTTTGGTGTCAAATGGCGGTTTATATCCGGTTCAAGGCATTGGACGACAGTTGGATCAAGCGTTGCAAAAGGTGAGTGGAGTGCGGCCCTTGGACATCAGCACCGACCGAGTGGAGCGCTTCAAGACAATCTATTCTGCTCTGGATTCGATGAGTCAAGAGTTGGCACGGTTTCCGGGTCCCAAACAGTTGCTTTGGATCACCTATGGGATTCCGAGCAGTATGAAAATGGTTGAGGGCTGGGTGGACTTGAAGCCGCGGTTGCTCCAACTGGCGGCACTATTCGATCGAGGCGACATCGCGATCTATACACTCGATCCGGGCCTGATACTTGGCACTCTGAATCGGGATGGTCTGGAGGTGTTGTCGGCAGCGACCGGGGGCCGGGCATTTAGCAGCAGCGATCTCAAGATGGCCTTGAAACAAATGGGAACGGACACCTCTGCCACCTATCTGCTCGATTACAGCCCGTCGCAGGCAAAGAAGGCGGAAGGTTCATTCCACACAGTGCGTCTATCCAGCACTCGCAAAGGAGTACGAGTTCTCAGCCAACAGATTATTCTGGCCAACGCGATTAAGGAACCGCCGAAAGTGGCCTCACCGGCGTCCGCTACCCAGGCGCTTCCGCCGGAACCGGCGTACACATTCGTGGGACGGGTGCATTCCATGAAAGGCCAGAGCATGATTTTGGAATTGGACGATTCACGATTCGTCGTGATTGACTTCGACCGAAATGCGAAGGTGAATCTAAGTACCGGAGACCGTGCGAGCGTGCGGACCAGTCAATACAATGGACACGGTATGGTGGTGAAATCCTGGAGTCTGCTGCAGCACGAGGTGGGGACAAGTGCGCCGCCAGAGCCCGCAATCGCTCCAGCGGCATCGGACCCGTTGCTTCTGAAGTCTCGGGAAACGGCGGCACTGATGCTTCACGCGCTGCCGGATTTCCTTTGCAAAGAAGTCGTCGCGCGATCTGAGAACGGAGTGCATGACACCATCTCTGCCGAGGTCACATATAGTGGCAAAACGGGCGAAGATTATCGCGAAATCCGGCTGAACGGTCAGCCAACCCAAAAATCGTGGGCGGAGTTGGGCGGTGACGTTTCCACGGGAGAGTTTGGAAGCTTGCTCCGAAGCCTGCTTCAGAATCCAGATTCGGATTTCAACTTCATCAAGGAAGACCGGATTGACGGCGTGGCTGCCAACGAATACGGCTTTCACATCAGCCGCGCGCAGTCTGACTGGAAAATTCTCTCTGATTATCAATTCATCGTTGCGCAGTACAGCGGCCGCATCTGGTTCCGCCGGTCGTCAAACCGAGTGTTGCGAATCGAAAGGACGGCGGAGGCGATTCCGTCCGCTTTCCCGCTCCGCAGCGTGGAGGGTGACGTGACTTTCGGCGAGGTCCGATTAGGATCTCTCGATATCTACCTGTTGCCTTTACAGGCTGAGACGCGTGTTTGCATTCGAGATCGCGAGCAGTGCAGCCGGAAGACGATCGATTTCAGCAATTATCAGAAGTTCACAGCGGAGTCGAAGATAGTTCCTGAACAGAATCCAAAATAAGGAAACTGCGCCAGGCGCCGTCGCTACTTTAGATCCAAACTTTCTCGGCCGGCACTCCCCGCTTGCACATTTCGCACGATCCAGCGTCCTTGTAGTAGGTGGCATCGAGCTTGGCAAGCGAATAGAAGGGCAGGGGACTGAAGTCCGGAGTCTTCGGCGTGGGCTGGTAGATGATCACCGCGAGCCCCACCACCTGCGCTCCATTCGATTCCACCAGCCGCTTCAGTTCCCCCAAGTTCCGACCGGAGCGCAGGATATCATCCACCAAAAGTACCTTCTCGCCCGGCAACTGCTCCAGATACTGGCGGAAACGCATCGGTCCTTTTTCTGTTTCGCGTTCCGCCCAATAAACTTTGTGCGCGCGCAGTGCCTCGCAAACGCCGTAGGCTACCGGCAATCCACCTGTGTCCGGACATACGATGGAGAGCTCCGAAATAATGGCCCGGATCTCAGCGTTAGCGCGCAGCAACCGGCTCAGGCCCACGCTCAGTATTTTGGCATGCTGGTAGTATCGCATCGCCAGTTGCACTTGCATGTATTCGGTGGCGTGCAGGCCATTGGGGTATTCGAAATGGCCGTCGCGGATGGCCCCGGTGCGCCGCAACAGGCTCACTACTTCGTCTTGAGTCGGAACTAAATGCATATTCTCTCCACCCTGATCAGCTTGCCCCCCGCCCCGTAAGCACGCGCGGAATTGTGCGTAGGATTATCTTCCAGTCTAGCGCTAAGGACCAGGTATCGATGTATTGCATGTCCATCTTCATCCAGGTTTCGAAATCCAGAGCATCGCGGCCGGCTACGGCCCAAAGACACGTAAGCCCCGGCCGCATGCGAAGCCGGCGGCGTTGCCATCTTTGATACCTTTCCACTTCTTCGGGGACGGCAGGCCGTGGACCGACCAGCGACATATCGCCCTTGAGCACGTTCCACAATTGCGGCCATTCGTCGATCGAGAACTTGCGCAAGAACCAACCCAGCCGCGTCAGCCGGGGGTCGTTCGGAATCTTGAAGGCCGTGGATCGTTGATTGAGGTGCGCTACCGACGCTTTCAGCTCTTCGGCGTTGTCGCACATGGAGCGGAATTTATAGAACACAAAGCGGCGGCCGTTCAGCCCGCAACGTTCCTGGCGGAAGATGGCCGGACCGGGTGAGGTGAGAAGGATCAAAAGCGCGATCAAGAGCATGAACGGCAGCAGCAGCACCAGCGCCGCGCCGGCCAGTAGGATGTCCGTGACACGCTTCAAAAGCAGCCGGATTTCGTCGTGCGGAGCGGCCGAAAAGGTCAGCAGCGGCGTGGTTCCCAGCCGGTCCAGATATACCTGACTGTTCACGTGCGGGAAGAAATCCACCACCACTCGCGTGCGCACGCCCTCCTCGTCGCACAGCAGGAAAACCTCCTCCATCCCAGCCAGCCTGCCGCTATCCACGGCAAAAATGATCTCGTCGATCACCTGCTGGCGCAGTAATTCGGGCAGCTGCGATAGCGGATATTGTTGGTAGGCCTGAGACAACTCAACCTGCCCCGGCTCATCGTCCAGGAATCCCATCAGGCGAACGCCATAATCCGCCGATTGTTCCAGAGCCTGTCCCAAATGCCGCGCGCTTGCGCCCGACCCCACCACCATCACGAAGTGGGCCGTGCCAAATTCCCGGCGCACCGTGCCGATGGCGCGCGCGAAGTTAATGCGAAACAGGCACAGCAGTACCCAAGCGTAAATCGCGAACAAGGCGACGAAAGAGCGGCTGAGGTCGAGACGAAGCATATACTCGGCCAGCACCAGCGAGATCGCACCTAGAGCGCATTGCCGGAACGTATCACGCAGAACCACGCGGGGATGCGCGGAGTCCAGCTTTTCGTAGATGTTGAACCAGTAACCGATGGCGGTCCAACACAACATCGATATGATGAGCAGCAGCGTGGCCACTAAAAAATCGAGATAGAAAACCTTTTCGAATTGCAGCCGGATGCGCGTCTCGTATGCGGCTAGGAAAGCTAGAGTAATGAGAAGTACGTCGGTAAGGCCGAAGATTGCCTTGACTTTTCTGTAATGCCTGCTGAACACTCCGGAAACAGCATAGCATGGCTAAAATACGTTGAATCCTGGAACTGGCGTGGTGAATCTTTAGATCCATGGAAATTCCCGATCTTCGTTATCCCGTTGGTAAGTTCAAGTTTCCTGATTCTGTCACTCCGGAGGATCGCGCGAAGTTCGTCGTACAGATTGCCGAAGCGCCGGCCCGAATGAGAGCGGCCATCGCCGGCCTTTCCGGTGAGCAACTCAACACTCCCTATCGGCCCGGCGGTTGGACCGTCCGGCAAGTAGTGCATCACGTACCTGACAGCCATCTGAACAGCTACGTTCGATTCCGGTGGGCTTTAACTGAAGACGATCCGCCCATCAAGGCGTATTACGAGGATCGATGGGCGGAGCTTCCGGATGCGCGCACCGCACCCGTGGAGGTCTCACTTGCGCTGCTGGAATCGTTACACGCCCGGTGGGGTGCACTGCTCGGCTCGCTCACCGACCAGGATTGGAAACGCACCTTCCGTCATCCGGAGTTGGGCCCAGTCAGTCTCGAAAAGAACGCGGCGTTGTACGCCTGGCACGGACAACATCACGTAGCGCACATCACGGGATTGCGCGAGCGGATGGGCTGGTAGGGCGCCGACAGAAGGCAGAAAGCAGAAAGCAGAAAGCAGCACGAAACCACGTCGGGCGCTGCCTTCTGCCCGCTGCCTTCTGCGCCCTGGGCTATCTTAATAGTCATGCCGACGGTGTCTGAGACCGCGGAACCGAAGCTGGCCGGTCCTCACGGTGGTGGACCGCGCAACTTGTGGCCGGACGATCCTGGAGGGGGCGGCGGAGACGATGGCGGTGAATCACGATACAGTCCGGACGCAGGCCTGTTCGCCATGCGGTTCGTCCTGCTATCCATCACCACTCTGTTCATCACCATCGGCATGGCCTACTTCACGCGCTCTCGTACGGGGTTCAACTGGCAGCACATCCGCGTTCCTCGGATGCTGTGGCTCAGCACGGCTTTGATTCTTGCCAGCAGTTGGACGCTGGAATCCGCGCGTGGATTCTTGCAACAGAAAAACAGTCATCGCTATGCACGCTGGTTGGAACTCACGCTCGGTCTCGGTCTGGCTTTTCTCGCCTCGCAGCTCCTGGCCCTGCGCGAACTGGTGACGCAGGGGATTTATTTGCGCCACAATCCGCATAGCTCGCTGTTTTATGTGGTCACAGGCGCGCACGGAATTCATTTGCTGGGCGGCATGGCGGCCCTATGTTATCTGCTGCTCCGCGCCTCGCTGCGGCCGGAGTCCGTGCTCCTGGATTTCCGCAGACAGAGGACGCGAGCGGCCGTTTCAGCCCTCTATTGGCACTTTTTGACGTTGCTGTGGCTGGGGCTGTTCCTCAGTTTGCTGCTGTGGCCTTGAACCGCATGCGCCAGCCGTCGCGCCCCGGGCCGTAGTAGCGTTTCACTATTTTGTCCCGCTTGAATCCGTACTTCGCGTAGAATCGAATGCCCGGCTCGTTCCTGGTCTCCACCATCAGCCACCACGTTTTTACGCCAAGGGCGCGCAATTCGGCGAGCGTGTGATTGAGCATGGCCTCTCCGACGCCCGTGCGCCGATCGCGGGGGTCTACGGCGATGGACGCGAGCTCCGCGTTCCTGGAACCGGTGCATGTGATGGTGTAGCCGGCGATGCGGCGGCGAACCGTGGCGACTAGAAACAGATCAGGGCACTTGCGATGAAACGCGAGAAACATTTTCTCATCCCAGGCATCGTTCCCGAATGAGGCTCGCTCGATGGCGAGAATGCGTTCGAGATCGGAGGTTTCAAATTTCCGGATGCGCGCCACCGGCCGCCTACGCCAGATCCGCGGTGCTTCGCCCTTCGATCAAGGAGCGAAAGCCGCGCCGGTCAAACGGATCGAACGGGCGTGACTCAAGCCACTCCTGGGGCATATTCTCAAAGAGCGCGGCGAGCACGCGCGGCGTCGATCTCAGCCGAAACGCCATACTGTCATTGTAATGCCGCTCGCCGATGCAGCATACTTATCATCATGCTTTCACGACGCGATGTTTTGAAAACGGCAGCCGCGATGCCGGCGCTCTTGCAGGCGCAATCCCCCAACGACACGGTTCGCGTAGCCGTGATCGGAGTGGGGAACCGCGGCTCCTACGACCTGAAAAATATACTCAAAGTGCCCGGCGTGAAAGTCGTCGCGCTTTGCGATCTCGATACCGAGCGTCTGGACAAGGCGAAGGCCCTGGTAAGCGCTACTTCAAGCGGTGAACCGGCCACCTATACCGATTTCCGCAAGATGCTCGACGAGCGCAAGGATATTGACGTCACCATCATCGCTACGCCCGTGGACACGCACAAAATGATCGCGATCGATGCTTTGGAGGTCGGCACCAGCGTATATTGCGAGAAGCCGATGGCGACCACGCCCCAGGACGTCAAGCTCATGGTTGCGGCTGCCAAGAGCGCCAAAGGTGTCTTTCAGGCCGGCTTCCAGCTCCGGCATGATCCCAGGCGCCGCAGGTCAATCGAGTTTATTCATTCCGGCGGAATTGGAGACGTTCTCTTTTTGCAGGGTTATCGCCACACCGGCGATCTGCCGCATGATACGCCTTGGTATTTCGATCGCACACGCTCCGGCGACAATATTGTCGAGCAGGCTTGTCACATCCTCGATCTGTTCACCTGGACAGTGGGCAAACATCCGCTGAGAGCCTTCGGCTCGGGCGGCATCAATTTTTTCAAGAACGATCCGCCCGGCCGCACCACCATGGACAACTACGCAGTGATCTACGAATTCCCCGACGACCTGCGCCTCGAGTTCAGCCACATCTATTTCGATCCTCCGGGATTCTCGGGTGTAAAGGAACGGGTGTTTGGTGCAAACGGCGCCATCGATCTCGCTACCGCAACCTGGATGGAGCGCGATAAGAAAGGCGAGATCAAGCTGGATGTCCCGGATGCTGCGGAGGATTCCACTTACCTATCGCTCGCCGCTTTCATCGACAACGCACGCGGCCACAAGACGCCGCTCAACAATGCCGAGTCAGCGGCAATGTCGACCATGGTGGCGATGCTAGGCCGCAAGGCGATTTATGAGAAGAGGGTGGTGACGTGGGAGGAGATGCAGTAGGCAGAAAGCAGAAGGCAGAAGGCAGAAGGCAGAAGGCAGAAAGCAGAAAGCAGAAAGCAGAAAGCAGAAAGCAGAACACTCTTCCTCAGGCTGCCTTCTGCTTACTGCCTTCTGCCTTCTGTCATCTTGGTTGTTCGAAATACCCTTGCGCCAACTCCGGTTTCTGCTCTAGCGCTTGCTTCCAGCAATCGCGGGCTTCGTCCTGCTTGCCCTGGCTCTTGAGCACGTGTCCCAGGTTGAGGAGAGCTTCCGGGAACGATGGCCGTTCCTGGAGCGCTTCCTTATACAGGCGTTCGGCGTCGTCTAGTTGACCGGACTTTTGCAACAGCAGGCCAGTGTTGTAGAACAACTCAGGACTCCGCTCGCCCTTCTCGATCAGGCGGGCTTGATAATCCAGCGCCTGGTCGAAGCTTTCACGTTCCACGGCCAAGGCCGCCAGACCGCGCAGCGCATCCACCGAGTTGGGATTCGACGCCAGGATCGCTTCGAAAGCACGCGTAGCGCCTTCCGAATCGCCCACGTTCCAGCAAGCGATTCCGAGGTTGAGGTTCGCCTCCGGCCAATCTTGACGCTTCTGGACGCACGTCTGGAACGCTTCGCTCGCTCCCTGGTAATCGTTTCGTTCCAGCCGCAGATAACCGAGACGGAACCACACATCTTCCAAATCAGGATTGCGTCCAAGCAGTTTCACATAGACCCGCTCCGCTTCTTCTTTAGCGCCCTGCTTGTCGAGAACCGAAGCGAGATTGTGCAGAACATCCACTAGATCCGGGGCAATCTCGAGAGCTTTCTCATACGCCGTGCGGGCGGCGGCTAAGTCGCCGGATTCCTGATGAACGACGCCCAGGTTCACGTAAGCCTGCTTGGCGTCAGGACGGACGCGAGTGGCCTCCGAGTATGCTTTGGCCGCTTCTTCCAGCTTGCCCGTCTTCTGGTACGCCACGCCGAGATTAAACCAGCGATCGAAGTTGTCGGGCGTGTATTCCACCAGCTTCTGGCAGTAATGGCGGGCGGCTTCGTAGTCGTTGGAGGCGAAGGCGGAGGTAGCCAACCCCTCGAGCGCGGTTTGGGAATTCGGCCGCAGCGTCAACAACGCAGCCGAGTAGTCCGCGATCATGGCTTGATCCTTCCGGGCCATCCCGATGGTGACCATGTTCACCAGGCACTCTTCCGACTTCGGGTTCGCGGCCAGAAGCGATTGATAGATGCGTCCCGCTTCGTCGAAATTCCACTGCAACTGCAGTGTCACTGCTTTTCCAAACAATGCGGTGGGATGTTCGGGCTCTTCAGACAGTACCCGATCGAAGCTCTCGGCGGCAGCCTCGGCTTTGTCGAGATGCAACTGGCAGATGCCTAAACCTAGCCGGGCGTCGATGCGGCCCGGATCTGTCTCGGCGGCCTTTTCAAAGAATTCGGCCGCTTCCTGCCAGCGCCCCAGTTTTTCCAAGCAGACCGCCATGTGGAAGTTGGCGGCGGAGTGCTTCGGATTCAGGCTAAGTACTTTCGCATAACTCTTGGAGGCGTCTTCATACTGGTCCAAGTCGTATTGAAGCTGAGCTTTCGCCGAGTAAATTTCCAGGCTTTCCTCGCCTTCAGCGAGCGCGCCGTTTATTTCATCCAGCGCTTCTTCGAGGTTCCCTTCCAGATGCAGTGAAACTGCTCTGGCAAGCGCCGGCACTTTGGTGGCGGCTTTTGAGCCGTTCGCCGGGGTTGCGCCATTAGACGACGATGATCGCGATTTGCTTTGACTCATGCTCAGTTAAGATTCCCATTTCTGCCCTCGATTCCGTAGGGCGCAAGATATGCACACAATCTGCCCAGCGTGTCGTACTGATGCGAGACTTCCAGCCACCGAACGCGAGCCTTTTCGCCGCGGCCGCAGAACAGCCCAACGCCACCGCGCGGGATACGATCATCGGACCAGAAATCGATGAGCTGGTCCTGCGCCCGAACGGCAAAGTCACTGCCGGTGACGTCCACCCGGATGCGGTATAGCATGTCGGAGCGGGCAATGAACGGCAAACGCTTCTCCACGCGCGGCCCTTCCTTGCCTCCAATTACTGCATAGCGCACCACATGAACTTCCGGCAGAGGACCAGGCTTGACGACCAATAACTTCACGGCGTAGTAGTTATCCAAATTGGCCGCCCGGAAGGCGCAGCCCATGCCTTTCTGGTCGATTTCGCCCAGAAACTCGAAGCGATAGTCGGTCAGGTCTACGGTGGGCCGGAAAACCGCCAGCGGTCCGGGCTGCACAAAGCCGGACGCATCGTAGGACCAGCGCGTGGTCAAATTGGATCGGCTCTCCCATCCATCCAGACCCGATCGAAAGTCATCGGTGTAGGCGATGGCCGCACGGTCCAAAATGTTCTTATTCAGCGTGGTCCAGCGATCTGCCACTATCTTTTGAACACCGCTGCCCGCCCCGCTCGGTATTTTCACTTTCGGCATCGAAGGACTAACGGCCAGTGCCAATAGAATCGGCAACAGCACCGTCACAATTCTCAATTCGGACGGAGCCTTCCGCCAGACATCCACCAGCCAGCACCAGGAGCGTGCCGCTTCGGTCGCCACATGCCCCATCGCCATACTATGGAAGCGCGGCTCCTCGGATTCCTCTTCCATCTCCGCCATCTCTGCGGGAACTTCGTCCACGCTCTCGGCCGGCTCGAATCGGGCGCCGGCCGCGGATGGTTCCACATACGCGCCGGGCAGGACCGGTGTGGCCGGGAATTGCGGTTCAGCTTTGGGTTGCGCGATGCGGCGGCTGGGCGTATTGAAGAGTTGCGTTGCAAATGTTAGCGCGAGCAATCGCTCCGGCAATCCAAACCACTTCTTTGCCTCACGGGCTTCGGCCGGCGCCGAAAAGGCCGGTGCAGCCATGGTCTTTGGCCGGAACTCCAGTGGTATCGGTTGCTTGAGATGCGGCGCCGGCGCTTCGCCAACAACACCGTCAAATCTCGTGTTGAAGGGGACCAGTCCGCCTTCCGGCGGCGATACAGCCTCTTCACCTCCCAACTCGGTGAACGCGATGCGATGTTCGTCGCAGCAGAATTCACCATCCGTCAGGGTGCGGAGCGGCGCAAGCGCGATATTGCAGTACCGGCACTTCATAGGGCCTACCTATCTCGTTCCCATAATATGGCTGGAGCGGGGGAATAGCTACGCAGGAAAACACTTAAGCACCGCCCGGAATTCCTCGTAAGGCAGGATACGGCGTACGACGTTAGCCCTAGCAACTGGTGGTAAGTAGAACCCTGCGTTTGGCACACCCCGGACCCCTCGCTCCACTCCAAATCAATATCTTGCCGACGCTCGGATTGCGCATCCGTCTGACTCTCGCCCGGACCCCGCGCCCGCCCGAGCACCCACCAGGCAAATCCAGCCAATATCAGCGTAAGCGGCTGGAACCGCAAGAATTCAGCAAACGATTGCGTCAGCCAAGGGACGACGTACAGC
>CABEDY010000499.1_pt1 | contig 15906 bp, 16 predicted proteins | sample 3423171 | NCBI WGS metagenome assembly CABEDY01 (sample SAMEA5534333, study PRJEB31848) | metagenome | biome: tundra; feature: field; material: soil | place: USA | collected 2013-05 | depth 0.15 m | reverse complement strand
CCATTAAGGCTGCGTGATAACCAAACCTCTCCGTGAGCGGCTTCACCAGAAACGAGCCGAGCGACCCCATCAGTCCCACGCCGACATAGACGATGCCCATGGCTTTTCCGCGATTCAGCCGGAACCAATGCGAAACGATCAACTGATGCGGAATCGGGCCGGAGAGGATGTAGCCAATGGTGTAGAGCACCCAGAAACCGTAATAGACGAACAGCGCGCCGCCCATGTTGGCGAAGCCGGTTAACGCGACGATGGTGAGGATTGTTCCCACCAGAATCAACTTGCGCGGACTAAAACGATGGATGACGATGGGGCCGAACCAGATGGTCAGCGCGGCGGCCAGCGGAAAGCCGAGCGTGATGTCGGCGCGCGACCAGTGAAACTCGCGTTGGAAATAATCGTAAAAGAACCCGATGTTGTAGTACGGAATGCCGACGGACAGTCCAAATGTTATGAAGGTGGCTGCGGCGATCCACCGGCCGAAAAACTTGCGGGGCATTGGGTACATTGTGGCACGAGCTACAAGCCTCTTATATGGAACCCGCCGTCCACATCGATCACCTGGCCGGTAGAATAATCCAGCAAACCGTCGGCGATCGCGCGGATCACGCGCGCTACGTCTTGTGGTTCTCCCATGCGGCGCTGGGGGAGCAGACCGGCCGTGATTTTCTCTTCGTAGCTTTTTTCCACCGCGGCGATCATGTCCGTGCGCACGATGCCTGGGCGGATCTCGAAAACCTGGACGTTGTCGGCTGCCAGCCGTAGCGCGAACAACGCGGCGCTCATGCTAAGGCCCGCCTTCGAGATGCAATACTCGGCGCGATTGGTGGACGCAGTGTAACTCGAGATGGATGTGATGAAGACGATCCGACCGCGTCGCTGCTCAATCATCCAACGGGCGATCTGCTGGGTCAGGAAATGCGGGCCTTTCAGGTTGGTTCGAAGCAGCTCGTCGTAACTCGATTCGGTGGCTTCCAACATATCGCGGCGTTCGCGAGGCGCGATGCCCGCATTGTTCACCAGCAGGTCTAAGCGGCCGTAGTTAGCTTTTAGATGGGCCACCAGTTCGTCGCGATCGTGGGAGGAACCGATATCGCTGCGGATAATCTCGGCGCCGGTCTCCTGTTTTAGCGACTCGGCTGCTTCCTGATTGTCACGGTAGGTGGCTACCACCGAGTGGGATTTCGAAAGTTCCACTGCGATGGCGCGGCCAATTCCACGGCTCGCGCCGGTTACCAGAGCGACGGGTTTATTTGGCTGCGGCAAGTTCGGCGTCGATGGCTTTGGCAACATCTTCCACTGCAAAGGTCTCGACGAACGGCCGTCCGTTCACCAGAACAGTGGGAGTGTGGGCGATGCCGCGCGCCACGCCTTCCTGGTAATCTTCCTCCACCAGTGCGGCCAGGCGCGCGTCGTCGAGAGAGGCCACAGCCTTCGAGGGATCCACTCCGTGGTCTTTGGCGAATCGGGAAAGACGATCGTTGAAATTGTCCGCCGTGATCTCGCGCAGGTTCATCAAGGAATATTTCCTGTACGCGAGGCCAAGGCCCGGCTTATTCTCTTCAAAGAAGCGCGCTGCAATGGCGGCCCTCCGCGCCCAGGCGTGCTTGGCGAGTGGAAAATCGCGATGCTCGAACCGGACCGTGGCGGCGTAGCGCGGAAGCAATTTCTCATCCAACATCACGCGGAAATCCGCGCAATCCGGGCATTGGAGATCCTCATAGATCACCACTCGCACGGGGCTTTGCGCCGCGCCTTCGATCAAATGTTGAGTCGTCGGGTATGCAGACATTACTATTAGAATAGCGGCCCCAAGTAGCCGTCTCATAGCTGCGCTGGCTGTTGCAAGGTGAACGTCAAGCGCGTTTCTGAGGGAATCTTGACAGTCTGGCCTTTGGTGAGCACTTCGGCCCCGGTGCCCACTGCAGCGCCTGAACCGGCTCCAATCGCCACGCCCTTTCCACCACCCGCAAGCGCACCGATAATGGCGCCAAGCGCCGCGGTGCCACCAATTACTTTTGCGGATCGCGCGCCTCGCGAACCGCTGGACTGTGACACATCGCCTTTGCCCGCAATTTTCCCGGATTGCTGATCTTCCACCAGCTTGGTGATGGCGTCGGCACCACGCGGAACCACCACTTGGCCATCCACCATCACAGGTTCATCCACGCTCGCGCGGAAAGTTTCGCCCAATCGGCTTTGCTCCGAGTTCACCGAATCGATCATACGGACGGTAATAGAGGTACCGATAGGGATCACCACTCCGCTTCCCGCAGCCGTTGCCAGGGCAGCCGCTGGCTGGACAGCCGATGACTGATCAGGGGGCGCAGCCTGCACTACATTGTCCCGGCGGTCGTTGTCGGAAGACATGTTCTGGCCGCTTCCAAAAGAAAGGTCCGAAACATCTTCTACCGAGTACGTTTCCACGCGATCGCCCACCGCCATTTTGACGTGGCGGGCGTCGCCTCCCAGATATTCGCCGCGAACAACCTGGCCAGTGCGAAGCGTGAGCGTATCAGCTACGCCGAGAGCCGCTATTGCCAGTAAAACAGTTGAAACGCGAAGGAACATTCAGCGCCTCCTTGCTTAGTTTACAGTAATCCGCAATATTGGACGCATGCGGAATCGTTCCGGCTTCCGGATTTTGGCTAGTGGGGCAGGATGGAATCCTGCGCGCCGATTGCCAATCGGCGCAAATTCGGGCGGGTTAACAACCCGCCGCAGGTTGGCAACCTGCCCCACAGCCTGAACTACCCGATTCTGGCTCCCGGATTCTTGGCTCTTATTCCGTCCAGAAGAGACGCGGCGAAGGTTCTGCCACGCTGCAGCGCGTCTTCATAGGCCAGGCGGCGCTCTTCACGCGTGTAGGCGTGGCCGATGCGGTAAAGGCGCTCGAGCGACAGCCCAACCACGCGTGTGCCTGCGTAAGCGATAGCGGCCTTGGGAATCAAGCCACCGCCCAATGGGATTTTGCCGGCCAGTTCGCGCGCCAGCGCCCGCCATCCGAATGCGCCCATCATGATGGACACCATCTCGGCCTTCTGCTCGCGATAGCCGATATCGCGGTCGTTGGCGGCAGCCAATAGGAACGCCATGCGGAACTGGTTCGCAGTCAGAAGCGCTGTGTCGGACGCGAATTCTCCGATCGCCCAAGGCAGCGAGAGGAAGGGAACGATATCCGGCAGCGCGGTGGCTAGCGCGAACAGCGCGTTTTCTTTTGCGACTTTTTTTATAATTCTCTGCGAAACTTCCTCGCGAAACGGCTGGATGTGCACCGCCAGTGGAATGGCCAGATCGCGGCGATGGTGCAGCACCTGGTGAATAGTTTGGATGGGACGATCGGGGCGAAACGCAAAAACCTGACTCGAAGGTGCGAGTATATCGTGCGGCGAATCCTCGTAGTAGATTTCTAAATCGTGGCGCTCGGCCGGCAAGAATCCCTCGGTAGCGCGATAAATACGGTGCTGGAGTTGCGCCCGCCTGGACTCGGACAGCTCAGGCGGCGCGAAAAACTCCTCCATCTGGCGGTAGGCGCGCTCGCTATCGGCATACAGGAACAACCGGATCGGGCGCTCAGCATGGCGGCGCGCTTCCTCCGGGTCTAGATTGCTGATCGCTTTCTTAATGTTGTTGAAAAATTGGATAGGCATGACAGCTCACGAGCGGAACACCACTTTCAGCTCCCTCTGCCATTCTAAACTGACGCCGACCCGCTCCACTTCGACGGCGGGGGAAAAGTAACGGAGGACGCGCTCGTTGGACGGGTGGAAATCGAGCGCCGGCGAGACCAGCAGCAGACGCGGCGGCTCAGCGCGCAATTCAATTCCCGGGAAATATCCGCGCGCGCTGAACTCGCGGCGATCCAGATGCCATTTCACCCGCATCCAATAATCCAGCGCTTGCAAAGGCAGGTGGATATCTTCGGAAGCCTTCAGCTCGAGCACCGCGAGGCGCCCGGCGTGGTCCGCCGCCAGCAAGTCAAGAACGCCCCGATCGGTGGCGGCGAAAGCGGGCACTTGTCCATAAATCGGAGCTGTGAGCAAGCGAGCATCGATGGCTTCAATGTCGTTGCGAACTTGCGATTCCAACCACGCTTCGGGATTTCGCAGGTACAGCGGGTTTTGGCGATCGACGGCGCCGGGCGATCGGAATCGCGACAGCTCCTCAGCCAGACGCCGGATCTCAACTGCGTGCGCAGCACCGGCCGAACGCCGCCGGTCGAGCCCGAATCGCAATTCATCCCCGGACGTCCTGGCGAATTCCATGCCGCGCACTCGCAGGCTCAGTTCGCCATCGGAGCGCTCAATGGCTTCGACATCGCCGATTTCGCGCAGGGGCGCCAGAATTCCATCCAGCTCTGAAGGGAGCCGGCGGCGATAAGGTTCCAGGCGCGTATCGAGATTGCCATAGTCGCGCAGGTCGACCCGCTCTTCGATTTTCTCTTCGGTATACACGAACGCGGCGAATTGCGCTAGCTCAGGATTTAGGAACAGCAGCCGCAGGCAAGTGGTCTTCTCGCGATCAGCAGGAAGATACAGGATCAAGCCGTGAATCACCGCGGCGGGCTCTCTGAGGCGCAGGTAATCCAGCCAGATGAGGCCGAAGGTGAGGACTCCGTCGCAGTGGAACGCATCCGGCGAAGCGCCAATCGCAGCCCAGGCGGAAGCGCCCTGACGCAGGAAAGCACGGGGATAAGCGGGTGAAAGGCTATGTTCCAGATCGGCGCCGGTGGTCAGCTCGGCGATCTTATAGGTTGGGAATTGACGCCGCAGAAAACGTCGGAACTGTTCGCGGAATTCGAGACGCCCGCTCTGCAGAGTGATATTCTCGCCCGCGCTGCGCCGCAAATCCACCAGCGACAGAGTGCCGGTCCGGTGGCCGAAACGCTGGATGCGCAATACCAGCTTTCCGCGGGTCTGGCTTTCAATACCGGTAACGCGGCGTACCAGATTGCGGCGATCGTTCCAGGCCTGCAGGCTCAGCCAGCCGCCGCGTGTTTCGAGTAGAAAGTTATCGGCCGTAATCGGGAGAGATTCTTCGCCCGCCTCGCACAGGACCGTCTCGGCGCTGTTGTGAAGAAATTGCTCGATGGTCTGGCGGATATCTGTCAGTGGGATGCTCCTGTCCCCTTGCTCACGCGCGGGGCTACATTGAACGGCACCGGCTCCCTTACGGTCGCGGTTCGGTAACACTCACGCGAGCGTAAGCGACCGGTCGTTGCTGTTTTTTCGCGGCTTCTTACCTACGGGTCGCGGCTCGGCGGAGGCGGTGAGAAACAAGCCTTGAACAAGGCCTGCGCTAATCTATTATCGTATTCCGGTATCATCATCCGGTGTTCAAAGAAAAACTAGAGCAAGTGGAAACCAGGATCGCGAACGCGGTCGCACGCGCGGGACGCCAGCGCAGCGACATCACTTTATTAGCCGTAACGAAGAAATTCCCGGCTGCGCTGATCCGCGATGCCTACAGCCTGGGGCTGCGCAAATTCGGCGAAAACTATGTGCAAGAATTTGAGGGCAAGCGTGCGGAGTTGGCGGATTGCGAGGGCTCGCGCTTTCATCTGATCGGGCACCTGCAGTCGAACAAATCGAAAATCGCCGCGGAGATTTTCGATGTCATCCAGACCGTGGACACTCAGAAGCTGGCTCGCCGGTTGGATGCGGAGCAGAAGCCGCTGGACGTGATGATTGAGGTGAAGCTATCGTCTGAAGAAGCCAAGGCGGGCGCGTCGCCCGAGGAGGTGCCGGCGCTGGTGGAGGTAATCCGGGGGTGCGCGCACTTGCGGCTGTTGGGCCTGATGACCATGCCACCCTGGACGGACGACGCCGAGCCGTCGCGCCCCTATTTCGCGAGACTGCGCGCGCTCGCGGACGCCAACGGCCTGAAACAATTGTCGATGGGGATGTCGCACGACTTGGAAGTGGCGATTGAGGAGGGGGCGACCATAGTGCGCATTGGCACGGCATTGTTTGGGCCGCGGAAAAAAGCTTGAAGGTTGGATTCTTCTCGCCGCTTCCGCCCGCGCGCACGGGTGTGGCCGATTACTCCGCGTCGTTGTTGCGTGCTCTTCGATCATCCGGCGCTGTGGAACTGGGCGAGGGCGACATCAACCTGTACCACCTGGGCAACAACCAGCTCCATCGCGAGATCTACCAGCGCGCGCTCGAAAAGCCCGGTGTCGCGGTGCTGCACGATGCAGTTCTACAGCATTTTTTCCTGGGAAGTTTCTCTGAGCAGCAGTACGTCGAGGAGTTCGTTTACAACTATGGCGCGTGGAACGAAGATCAGGCGCATGCATTGTGGCGCGGGCGGGCGCGCTCGGCCAGCGATCCACAATATTTCAGGTATCCGATGCTGAAACGCGTGGCTGAACGGTCGCTGGCGCTGATTGTTCACAATCCGGCGGCGGCGGAAGTCGTGAAAGCGCACGTGCCGGGAGTGGTGATCCACGAGATTCCCCACCTCTTAGAGTTGCCCGAGCTTCCGGCCCACCGGGAAATCGAGAACTTGCGCCGAAAAATTGGAATCCGTGAAGGAACCTTTCTGTTCGGCGTATTTGGACACTTAAGGGAATCGAAGCGTCTGGCGGCTGTGCTGCGGGCCTTCCATCGGGCACGGGCCGAGGCGGATATTGCGCTTCTGGTGGCCGGCGATTTCGTATCGCGAGACCTGGAAAGAGGTCTCGAACCGCTGCTCGGCGCGGAAGGAATTTTCCGAATCGGCTACACGCCGGAGCGCGACTTCTGGCTGCATGCAGCCGTTGTGGACGCCTGCATAAATCTGCGTTATCCCACGGCTGGTGAAACCTCCGGCATCAGCATCCGGCTGATGGGCATCGGAAAACCCGTTCTGATGAGCGCATCCGCGGAGACGTCGGGATTTCCAGATGCCACCTGCCTGCGCGTGGACGCGGGACCAGCCGAGGAAGACCTATTGATGGAATTCATGGTCTGGCTGGCCAGATTCCCCCAGGACGCGCGAGCCATTGGAGAACGCGCCGCAGCCCATATTCGCGAGTTTCACACTCCCGAACGGGTGGCCGATATGTATTGGGAAGTCATGCGAGCCTGTTATCATTAATCTAATCGGTTTAATTTTGGAGAGCGCCCTCGTAACGGCGCTATTTCTGCCGGTGAAAATCACCGCATCATTCTTGTTTGGAGCGGCGTTGCTCACGGTTTCTCCCGTCATGCCCGTGGCTGTCACAGCCCCGGCTATCACGATGGAGAAGCTGCTACACGTGCGCGTTCCGATGCGCGACGGAATTCATCTGGACGCCAACGTCTTTCATCCGGCCGGTGGCGCGCGATACCCAGCCATCCTGATTCGAACGCCGTATGGAAAAGGCGCCGATTTTCAGCCAGGTTATTCTTCCTTTATCCAGCACGGGTACGCGGTTGTGATGCAGGATGTGCGCGGTCGCTATAGCTCCGAAGGCGTGTTCGACGCTTTGAACCAGGAAGGTCCGGACGGATACGACACGCTCAACTGGATTGCGGCGCAGCCGTGGTCGGACGGCAAAGTGGGGATGATCGGCGGATCGTATTTGGGAATCGCACAGTGGCGAGTGGCGCTTTTGAATAACCCACACTTGAAGGCGATCTTTCCGGTGGTCTCCGGCAGCGACGATTATCTGGACCGGTTCTATTCTCCTGGCGGCGCCATGAAGCTGGGGCATCGTCTGCTCTGGTTGTCGCAGAACCTGACTCCGGCCGGGCTCCCCAAACCGAAGTTTGGCAGTTACATCGGGCATCTGCCGCTGCGGACGTCCGATACCGCCGCCACCACCCGGACACTCCCTCTTTACCAGACTGTCCTGGAACATCCTACTTATGATTCGTTCTGGAAGGAACGCAGCGTTCGCGAGAACATCGATCGCGTCCACGTGCCCGTGTTTGCGGTGGGCGGCTGGTACGACAACTATGTCGAGAGCGACCTGGATGCCTTTGCGGCGTTGCATAAGCCGGGCAAACAGGATACGAAACACCGCATCATGATTGGTCCCTGGCCGCATAACATGTCGAGTACATTTGCCGGCGTTGGTTTCGGCGACGATGCCGGAGCGCCCATTCGCGCGTACCAGATCGCGTGGTTCGATCATTGGCTGAAAGGAGTGCCGGAGGAAGCAGCGCACTACACGCCCTGGATGTGGCACAGCGCTCGCGCGGAAGTGGATGAGGCTCCGATGCACATTTTCGTGATGGGAGCGAATCGCTGGCGTGACGAGCAGGAATGGCCGCTCGCCCGCACCCGCTACACGCCTTTTTACCTGACCAGTAAAGGTCACGCCAACACATTGAAGGGCGATGGCGCGCTGGCTTGGAACGTGGGGAAGAAAGCCAAGCCCGACCAGTACAATTACGATCCGCGCGATCCGGTGCCGACTATGGGCGGAGCAGTGTGCTGCGATCCGAAGATTTTTCCATGGGGACCCATGGACCAGCGGCCGGTGGAGAAGCGCAAAGACGTTCTGGTGTACACCAGCGATCCCTTGAAGCAGGCGCTGGAGGCAACCGGACCCGTTCGCGTGGTGCTGTACGCGTCAACATCCGCGCCCGATACGGATTTCACGGCGAAACTGATAGATGTGTTTCCAAGCGGCGAGGCGCGCAATCTCACCGATGGCGTGCTCCGAGTCCGCTATCGCAATGGACTAGAGAAAGCCGAGTTGGGTAAGCCGGGCGAGATTTATCCGCTCACCATCGACGCCGGAGTGACCAGTAATGTGTTCCTGGCAGGACACCGCATCCGGATAGAGATTTCAAGCAGCAACTTCCCGCGGTTCGATCGCAATCCGAACACCGGCCGTTCTCTCGCTGACGAAACGGTGTTGAAGAAGGCGCAGCAGACCATCTACCACAGCCGGATTTATCCATCGCATGTGCTGTTGCCGGTGGTGCCGGAATCTGTTTCCACCACCGCGTCGCGGGATGGTGCGAAAAAAAGCCCGCCCAGCCAGAGCAAGGGACTCACGTTTCAAGCGCGTTAGAATTGACTTCTGCGTGTAGGTCGCGGTATGGTGCGAAGAGAAGCTCAACCAGCTGGCCAAGGCCCTCACGGAATCAGGCGCGGTAGCCAAGTGGTAAGGCAGAGGTCTGCAAAACCTTTATTCGCCGGTTCGATCCCGGCCCGCGCCTCCAACAACTTAGTTGATTTTGCTAGCACTTAGGCCTTCCCGCGAGTTACTGCCCAATCCCTCGTTTTCCCGGTTTTCAGCGCCTTCGACCGGACCGAAACCGGACAAATGTTGCGTTCCTGAAATGTTCTGAGCCTCAAATCGTTCCATCTCGCGGTCCTGTGCTTGCGCGATTACGAAGCAGGTTGGCGCGCCCGTTTCGACGCTGATAGACGCCTACAAGTGTACGGAAATCGTCCCCAGGAAGAAGCCAGCAGTGGATGCCAAAACAACGCCCAATACGGCGGTAGCATAGGCGTTCGGAAAACGAAGAACTTCCGCATGCGCCAAGGGGCTCCTTTTGGGATAATTCCAACAACATTTCCATAGAAGTACACGGGGAAAACTGCAATGCTAACTCCAGCGTTTCTGAAAAGGCTTAAAGCCAGGCCACGATTCAGACGATAAACGAACGGAGGTGATAGAGTATGCGTTCCTTGCGAACCATGGTGGGAGGTAGATGTCCTCGGTTTGCGATCGCACTTCTCTTAACCGGAGTTCGCATCGCCAGCGCACAATGCTACACGTTTTCGAGCGGTTCAGCGGCTAGCTTTACAGTCAACATCACAAGCTTGCCTTCTCCGACGATGCCTTCTCCAGGGATTTATCAATATTCTTCTGACTCCGGCCTGGCTGGGACTGCCAGCTTGACGGTAGATCAGACAACCTATACTTCTTCCCCTTCTCAGCCCATCTCGCTTATTGTGACCGTTAGTTCTGATTCCAGCATAGATTTTTCGGCGTTTGATCTCACCGTGGGCTTCACAAGCACGAATAACACGATAGTTGCTGCGTCGGTATCGCTTGGCTGGTCTGGCATTTTTTTTCCAAACGGAAGCCTACCGGCCGCGCTTCCGCCAATTCCCGGATCGGTCGATCCCTTTATGGTCCTAGATGTAAATTTTGCTGAAACGGATTATACGCCGGATTCGGTTAGCGGTTGCTCGGCAATTGTTTCACCCCCGCCACCACCGACTTTGCCCGTGCCATCGATCAAAGCCGGTGGCATCGTTCCTGTCGGCAGTGCAGTGTCAACAATCCAGTCCGGCGAATGGGTCTCGATTTACGGCGCCAATCTCGCCAATTCAACGATGGCCTGGAATGGAGATTTCCCAACGTTTCTGGGTGGCACAAGTGTGACGGTCAACGGCAAATCAGCTTATCTCTCGTTCGTTAGTGCCGGACAGATTAACGTGCAAGCCCCGACCGACACGGCTACCGGCAACGTTCCAGTGGTGGTCACGACCGCCGGTGGAAGCTCGACAGCCACCGTGACGCTGGCTCGGTTTGCTCCTTCATTCTTTCTACAGGATTCCAAACACGTGGCCGGCATCATAGTCAGGGCCGATGGTTCAGGCGCCTACGGCGGAGGTTCCTACGACATTATTGGGCCGACCGGAACATCACTTGGTTATCCAACGGTTGCCGCAAAAGCGGGCGACATCGTGGAACTGTACAGTACCGGGCTCGGGCTGACCAACCCAGCCGCACCTGCCGGGCAAGTGTTCTTTGGGACGGCACCTACCACCAATCCAGTGAGGCTCCGCATAGGCAATTCGAGCGTGCTCCCGACATTTGCGGGCCTGTCCGGCGCCGGTCTTTACCAGATCAATCTGACTGTTCCAGAGGGCCTCGGAACGGGGGATGTCTCGATTGTGGCAACGGTGGGGGGAACGCAGACACCTCCGAATGTTGTGATTTCGCTTCAGTAGGGGACTGAGAAATAGAATACAGATAGAATGGATTCTCGAAGGCAGGCCGAAAACGCGCACCGAAACGCAGGTGTTTCAGTCCCATACTGTCTGGAGCCAAAACCTCTTTCTCTTCAATAACGAGCGCGAAGAAAATGTACACGAATAGTGGCAATTTAGTGGCTCGACTGGTCAGCCACACGCTTGAAACATTCAGCCGAAAACCGCATCTTCTATGACCTTCATGAGGTTCGTTGCGACTCGGGGCTTCCCGCGCCCGCCCGTGCGCGCGTTGTCGTGTAAGATTGTGTCGGATTTCGGCACCCATTAACGGCCTTCATCCCCCCAAAAGCAGGTGTGCCTGGAACTAAGCACCGTAAGGCCCTTTTGAGTCTTTTGTACTGGTGATTTTAGAAAATCCTGGGCGCAGACTGGATTACATCGGAGGCCCTCAATGAAAATCGTTTCCAGCGTCGGCGCATTATGGCTGTGTCTGGCGCTCTGTTGCGCTCTGCCGCTGACCGCACAAACCAACGAGCCAGCCAAAGCGACAATCTCCAACGTCGGCACCGAGCCAGCACCCTACGTTCCGGATGATGCACCGAAGCCGGTCGACAGTTACTCAGCCGCGTTCGTCACCAAGGCGGTTACGCCTCGGCCGCCGGTTGAACAGACGACGACCAGCTTTGTCGCGCCACAGCAAAAGGGCGACCATCACATTTTGAAGGCAATCGGCAAAGGGTTGCTGATTGGCGCGGGAGTTGCGGGAATTGCGGTTCTGAATTCGGAGCGGTGCTCACTTTACGCCAGTCAGTTCTCGTTCTTTATGCGATACGCGGCTTATCACGCCTGCCTCGGCTACTGAGCAGCAATCGCGGGGACCATCGGTCCGTAATCGCACACTGGAGGGGTTTTGGAAAGGCTTGAGGGCCTCGATTGCCCGCCGGTAAGCTCGATACACTGTGCCGAGACCCAATCGCATTCTACGGGCGATCACTGGCCAGCTTAGGCCTTCCAACCTGAGCCGCAGAACTTCGACGACATCTACCTGCTTTCGTGGTCTAGCCATAGTTCCTCGATCCGCTTTCGTCCATGGGGTCGAGGGGTTGCATGGGGTCGAGGTCCAGCATCCGGCTTCGAGGGTTCATAGGTCAGGCTTATCATAGGTCGGTATCGGGGACCGGACCAAAACCGGACGGCTCGCGCTAGTCGTGGTGTTTCGTGCTGATTCCGCAAGGCTTGCGGTTGCAGACCCAAGGTCTGCAAAACCTTTATTCGCCGGTTCGATCCCGGCCCGCGCCTCCAACATAATTCTAATGGATTCCGTGACGTACGGACAGCGGTCAACTGATGAATGCGCATCAGTCATTATCGCGCGACCGTTAGTGATAATGGCAACTTGGCACACCGTCGCGACCGAGTGTACCCCACCAGTTTGTTTGCGCGAGGTGTAGAAATGTGTTCGTCTATAAAGATCACGATTTCGGCACCGGCGGCAATGGTTCTCCGGCGAGCCGCTTCCTGACCAGTCCTGCAAGAAACTCCGCGAAGGGCCTGATATTTTCCCCTACACTCGCTTTTTCAAGCGCGGCCATGTAGCTCTGGCGTTCGCCGACCGGTACCACCGTCCACGGATAACCTCCCGCCGCCATCATGAGGTTCATGAGAAACCGCCCTATGCGCCCATTCCCGTCCATGTAGGGATGGATGTATACGAATATGAAATGCCCGAGCACTACCCGCACGCCGGGGTGGTCCTCCTCGCGTAGAAGGTCGAAGAATGCGGGCATCGCATCCCTCACCGCCTCACGGTTCAAAGGCACGTGCATGGATCTGCGAATGTAAACCTGCTCGTTGCGGTAGCCAGCGAGATCGCTTGGTTTCAACAAGCCGGCGGTGACGCTCGGCGCGAACATCTCCCGATACCACGCGCGGTGATCGTCTTCGGCCACAGCGCCGGGGTTTTCGGCCTTCAAAACCTTGCCGATGCTCTTCTGAACCACCTGATAGGCCTGCCAGTAACCGCGCGCCGCCATCGCGTTCCACTGCTCGCGGTCCTGTTGGGTTGCTTCCGGATTCCACGTGCCGCCGTGCACACGCCGGATCAATTCCGGAGTGACGCGATAGCCCTCGATGGACAACGAATGATAAGCGTCGGCCACATAGGCTTCGTCGACGCGTTTCAAGTAGGCCGCCGCATTGCGCGGCAATCCCGGCGCTTTTGGAAAGACCTCGATCACCGGTTCACGCATTTTCTCCCACAATAGCTTTATCCGGTTCACATAGGGCGACGCTTTCCGCGGCGACAGCGCGACAGCTGGGCGGTCGGTAAATGGATCGATTTCACGGAACTTGTAGCCGGCGGCCGACATGGTCTGTGTGATTTCATCCGCGATCTGGTCGCGCCAGCTGTTGCGAAAGGCGCCGGCCAGACGTCCCGCGATCGTGCTGTGACCGCCTTCCAGGAGTTTCGCGAGCAGAACGGAAGGCTCGCGGATCATCGCCATCGCCGACCGCACGTCGGTAGCGTGGTCCAGGAAATACCGGGGAGAGGCTTCGATGAGTGCGGCTTCCAGCGGAAGGAGGCGAAGGCCTTCCTTTTCGGTTCTTGCGGATGCTGGCGGCAGCGCCGACTGAAGCTCAAACAAAGATGTACCGTGCGGCAGATTGGTGACGTTATTCCGGCCTTTGGGAGCACGTACTGCTAGTTGCCTCGGGACGGTCCAGTTGCCCGCGTGCAGCGAGAGGGACTGCTCTGGGGAAAGGCTCCAGTTTCGGCCAAAGCGCTTTTCGAGATACGCTGCTGCGAATCGCCAGAATGACGCATACCATGCCGTGCTCTCACCCTTCGCTTCGTCCGGACGGCTGGGTATATACCACCCTTTTATGACTTCCTGCAGGAAGCCGTTGGCAAGCAGCCGCTCCCGGTGCGTGCGCGTCATATCGCGCGCACGAATAGCCGCGGCGCCCTGCGCGTTTTGCAGTCCATGCAGGATTTCCAATGACTCAGCGAGTTTTTGGGAGGGCGAAGTCACGTTGTGAAACTCGTTTATTGCGTCGTATCAATACTAGTGTATTATGTTGTATCATAACTAGTCTTTCGTGTCGAGGGATGTCCATTGGAGTCGGAGCAGGAGCCTCTGAGGAGGCGCAAGTTTTTGGCAACAAATCACTTGACTCACACGGGGGTCGTACAGTAGAGCTAAGCAGTCAGGAGGATACTGACGGGTGGGCGACATGGATCGAGATCGCTTGGCGGCGATTGTGGGCGGTATCGCTCTGGCCATGCTGGCGATTGGATCATTATGGTGGGACGGACAGCTTTCCGCTAGTATGGGCGATAAGACGACGTTCACGCCAAAGAAACAGTCCAAGAGATTCTTGGGCATGCCGAGGACCGAGCTAATCCTCGCGATCATGCTTATGCTTGTTCCCCTTGGCTTATGGTCGGCTGGCATCCAGCCGAACTTCTGGCTAGCAGTTTCCATTTGGTCAGCATTGATCTGTTTCGTTATTCATATCTCATGGGAGACCGGTTCCAATCCCCGCCCATTCGTGCGAGTGTTGCCAGGTTTAGTGATTGCCTTAATTATTTTCATTTTCATGTGGACCCCACTGAAGGCTCAATGGAAGAGGGAACATCAGTCGGTAGTTACCTATGTGTATTTATCTCCAGTCAGAAATCTGTTGAACGGAGCCCGCGCTTTTCTTGTAGAACACCAAGGTCCTCAAGTTCTCAACAATGTTGACGTGTCACTATGGGACAACTATCAAGGCAACGGATTACATGAACATTATCCCGAGATCGATCCAGGCCCGCAAAATCCAATGGCTCCGCGTGTGATGTGGTGGCATCCATCTACCTCGGGAAAAGAAAATTACGGAATTCTGATCACGTCAAGGGAAGGGAACTTTAATGAACAAGTCGTCGTGGAGATCCTCAACGGAACGCGCCAAATCGGAGCAATAGTAACACTGGTAGGTACGAGTCGTATTCTAAATGAATGCAAAGATGCATTACTGACCTCCCAACTTCCGTGGGACCAAAACGCCAAACCCTGCTCATCTAGTAGACAGTCAAAAGATCTAATTCTCACTTCTCCCGTAAAGCCGCAACTTTCACCGACTACTGATCCAACCCATGTGCCATCGGAAAGCGTTCGGGAAATTGATGTCAAACGTCTTGACCTTAAGCGCCGAACGCTAGCTATCAGCGCCGAATTGCAGAGTTATGCAGTCTACAAACTAGCGAGGCGGCCTTCTCCTCCCCAACTTGGCGATCTGAACAATAACCCCCGTGTCATCGAATATGGAAAATATGAGAATATGGCGATGCATGAATACGGCGAACGCTTCCGGGCACGTGTAGTTACGGTCCGCGATGAACTCCTCCAGTATGGGCTACGAGATGATCAATTGGATATTTTGGTGGATGGGACCGGGGAGATTAATTTAGACGCAATGAAGTCTGTCAGCCAAACTCTGGAACGCTTAGCTAAGAAGCTTTAGCCGTGACTTTGCTGTATTACTTTGATCCAACTGCGTCACGCTTCATTGGCGGTGCCTTGATGACCTGTTTAAGCAACTTGTGGAACTTTCGATATCCCGGCAGCTTTTTGGCTTTGGGCTTTTTTTCTTCCACGGTCTTGTCGCTGTTGTTCGGTTCGTCCATCTCCATCACCCTGTCACCCGCGCATAGGTCAGGCGCTTGCCGACTATGGAGCCGAGCACCTTTCGGAACCGTCAACACCCCCTCCGGCCCGCCAAGTGTCCTCAATCTGCCGGGCGGGCTGCTTCTGGAGGCGGTGCGGGAATCTCCGCCGGCTTCCCGGCGCTGGGCTTCGCGTCCAAGGGAGAGGCAGCCTGTGAATCCCCGCTCTTGGGAGTTGTCTCTGCACGCGCTTCTTCGAATGTTTTTTTGACGTCCCGCCAGAATTTCTTGGTGAGGAGTTCTTTCATAGACTCATGGATGACATGCTACCCCAGTTAACCGTATAGAGTCCCGAAGTTCGTCTGGAAACCAGCACGACTCCCCTAACG
>CABEDY010000498.1_pt1 | contig 15911 bp, 10 predicted proteins | sample 3423171 | NCBI WGS metagenome assembly CABEDY01 (sample SAMEA5534333, study PRJEB31848) | metagenome | biome: tundra; feature: field; material: soil | place: USA | collected 2013-05 | depth 0.15 m | reverse complement strand
CCGGCCGCGAAGAGTTACGAAGACGCTATGGAATTCCCGATGCCGCGCCAGTAGTCGCGTTGTTGCCAGGGAGCAGGAAAGGCGAAATCGAACGCCACCTGCCGATCTTGATTGAAGCCGTGCGGCAAATCCGCCAACAAATCCAAGGTCCGGCGCCACAGTTCATTCTGGCCGTGCCTTACGGGAATTTACTAGGGTCAAATTTTAAGGAACGCATTTCCGAGGCGTCCATCCAAGTACTTGAGGGGCAGACCTGGGACGTCCTTGCCTGCGCGGAGGTAGCGCTCGCCGCCAGTGGCACCGTAACCATTGAGGCGACGCTGGTGGGAACCCCAATGGTCACCTTTTATCGCGTAAACAAGCTGAGTTGGCTGATGGGCAGATTTCTGGTAAAAGTGCCGTTCTATTCGATGGTGAACCTGGTGGCTGGCCGCCGTATCGTTCCGGAGCTTATGCAGAACGACATGACTCCCGCTCGCTTGGCCAGCGAGGCATTGACGTTACTCAGCGACGAGTCGGCGCGCAAGTCTATGCGCGGTAAGTTGCAACTGGTGGCTCGAAAGCTCGCGGGACCCCAGGATCCGCTCGAGGTGGCCGCTTCCCTGGTGGAAAAGCATTTGAAAGAGGAAATGGTTCATGCATAGGAAGATCCTATTTCGGGCGTTGGCTGCGATCGCGATCCCCGCGCTCCTTGCCGTGCTCCTCGTGGGGCAGGATAAAGGCGTTAAAAAATCGCGCATCGACGTCGAGAATTATGTCATCGATGCCGAGGTCAACCCCCATACCCAAGCCCTCAGCGCCAACGTCAAGGTTCGCTTCCTGCCGTTGGACAACGACATCTCCTCGGTATCTTTCGAGCTGAACAACGCGCTCAACGTAACCAAAGTGGTGGACGATGCTGGTCACCAGATCCAAGCCTCCCGCTCCGGCCAGGACTTCAGCCTTCGCCTCAGCTTCCCGGCTCCTTTGGTGAAAGGCAAGCCAACCACGCTGACGTTTACCTATGACGGCCGGCTTACCGGCGCGGAGGATTCGCCGGTCTACGGCATCAAATTCGCCGCCATTCAGAATGATTTCGCGTACTTGATGTATCCGGCGCGCTGGTTCCCCATCAACGATTACAGCATCGATCGCTATACCGCCGATCTACACATCACGGTGCCGTCGGCATTTAAGGTAATCTCAGGGGGCCTCGAAACGGAGAAGGCCGGTGGCGACAAAACGGTCTACAATTTCCAGTACACCAAGCCATCCTTCCCGGGCAGCATTGCATTGGTCCAAGGCGATCCGCAGCGCGTCAGCTCACAAGGCGTAACAACGTCTGTTTATTTCCGGACCAAACAATCCATGGCGGGCGCCTACGGCGAGGAGACCGGAAAGGTGATGACCTTCCTCACCGGCCTGTATGGCTTGGCGCCGCAGGCTAATCTGACGCTGGTGGAGACTGAAGACGGCACGCCCAACGGCTATTCCGCGCCCGGCGTTGTTTTTCTCTCGCCGCGAGGAATCGGAAGCACAGTTGGATCGCGTCTGCTGGCGAACCAACTGGCGCGCCAATGGTGGAGCACGCTGGTGTCTCCCATCAGCCGGGATCACATGTGGATCGAGAACGGCAACGCCCGTTATGCCGAATTGCTGTGGGAAGAACAGACCAACGGGCCGGGCGCCTTTGAGGACGCTCTGCATGACACCTACATCGAAGCCATGACCGTGGATAATCCGCCGGTGATCCAGGCCGGGCGTCTGGAAGACTATTCGCCGGAATTTTGGGCCACCACCGCCGGTAAAGGCGCCGCCACGCTGAACATGTTGCGCAGCGTGATGGGCAATGATAATTTCTCAAAGCTCCTCGCCAACTTCACGCAGCAATACGGCTGGCAATCCGTGAGCACGGGTGATTTCCGCAAGATGGCCGAGCAGATCTCAGGTCAGAACTTGCAGTATTTCTTCTTGCAGTGGCTCGAATCGAGCGGCACTCCGGAGTTCAAGCTGGAATACACTGTATTCCGCACGCAAAAAGGCTTTCGCGTGATGGGAAAAATTACGCAGGATTTGGACACCTTCCACATGCCGGTGGATCTGAAGATCGAGACCGAGGGCAATCCCGAGACCAAGCGCGTGGATGTGGTGGGCACGTCCTCCGAGTTCACGGTAGATACTTTTGGGAAGCCGAAATCGGTGACGATCGATCCCAACGCGTCGGTGCTGCGCTGGACCCCTGCCACGCGCGTCGCCGTGGCAATCAAGCGTGGCGAGCAGTTCGTCGAGGTGAGCGACTATGGCGCAGCGCTGAAGGAATTCCAGAAGGCGCTAGAAGTGAATCGCAACAGCTCGCTCGCGCATTACCGGGTCGGCGAGGTATTTTTTCTCCAGAGCAACGATCAGACAGCAGCCAATGAGTTCCGTGAGGTGATAAGTGGCGACCTGGATCCGAAATGGACGGAAGTGTGGGCGCACATTCACCTGGGGATGATCTACGACCTGCACGGCCAGCGCGATCGCGCCGTGAACGAATACAATCACGCTATCCGCACCAAGGATAATACCCAAGGCGCGCAGGAAGAAGCCGCCAAGTATTTGAAGACGCCCTACGAGCGCACGCGGAAAGACTTCTAGGTCTCTGAAAAATAGCAACGACCGGTCGCTAACGCTAGAGTGTTACCGAACCGCGACCGTAAGGGAGTCGGTGCCTGCGCCGCTCTAAGCCTAAGCAAGGGGACGGCCCGGTTTTCAGAACGAAATCAGCCGGTCAGAGACCTAGCCCGCTCTATTTCACCGCCAGCATCGCGCCAAATTGCGGACTCGAAATTCCGCTTACCGTAACCACGATGCGATAGCCAGGCGAAGGATTCAGTGACTCAGGCACCGTAAAATTGATCTGGAAAATTCCGGAAATTCGCCCCGGCGCCGAACCGGCGTATAGGACATCGGCATCAACACCAGCTATCTGAACGTTCACCGGCTCCGTGATGTAGGCCAGCGGGCTATTCGGCCAAAATCCTCCGGTGACGCCCGGCGGATTCGTAAACCCTCCCCCGGTGCCGAGGAACGAAACCTCGCTACCCCGTTTTGCGGGATTCGATGGCGAGTTGGGGGTACCGTCGGCGTTTAGTACGTCAGCTTGCTCGGTCGAATAGTTCGAAAGAAAGATTCCGGGCGCGGCAGGATAAACCGGAATAGTTGGAGCATTGCTGAAAGCGCCGTTGTACTCTACCTGAACTTGCGTATTCGGATTGAACAAGCCGCCGACTTCCCAAGGGACCATCGCGTTAATTTGCTGGGACTGCACGTAGAGCAACGGCGCCGCATAATTTCCAAAAGATACGTGCACTCCAGCAAGTTCGGTCGTTACTTTTCCGTCCGGCCCAATCTGTTGGTAGGCCGCCTTCTGCGGACCGATGCCAGTGCCTAGCAACGTGACGATCTCTCCAGGGGTGATCGGCCCTTCGGCGCGGCTAGCGCCGTTCTGAAGAGCGTAGGCAATACAAGGACCGCTCAAATGACTTGGATCGTTGATGAGGATAGTGCCCACAAACGCCAGGTTCGACGAGCTTAAAACGATGCCAGGGAAATCGGAGGAGTTTGTTGTGCCCGCAAGATAGATCGATCCCCCGCCCAAGGCGACGATGCTGGACGCCGTGTCTGTACCGGACCCTCCCAGATAGGTGGCTCCGATAACCTTTCCATCCGCGGAGAACTCCGCCGCGAAGATATCGGTCGGGCCTCCGTGACTGCACGGTTGGTATGCGCCCGACGTCGTTGGAAATCCATAGGAAGCTGCGCCCAGCACATAAGCATTCCCGGCGCTGTCGATGTCGAGGGCCGAAGCGCCTGCCAGATACGTGGAATAAACCAGCGCTGAACCGGTTGGATTCAGCTTCGACAGAAAAGAACCAGAATTGAAGGGCTCGTTGGCCTGCACTGTCCATACAGCGGACGGCCCTGTTGGCTGGAAAGCACCCGGCGTTACTGGGAAATTCGTCGATTGGGTTCCGCCAAGCACAATAGCGTTGCCTTGGGAATCCACTCTGATCGTCAAGCCCCCGTTCCCGCCGGAGATCTCAAAGGCCCCGCTTCCGCCGAGGAAGGTGGAATAGACCAGGCTAGCGCCTGAAGGTGCAAGCTTTGCGACGTAGATCCCTCCCGACTCCGGCAGTTTCGTTTGGAAGGCTCCGGGAGTGGTGGGGAAATCTGGCGATTCGGCGAACCCCGTTACGTAGGCGGTTCCAGAGGCGTCGACTGCTATCCCAGCCGCGGTGTCCCCACCATCCACGCTGCCGGTGCCGCTTCCACCAAGATATGTACCGTAGACTAACGCAGAGCCAGCCGCGTTGAGTTTCGCAACGACACCAGTACTCCCTGGATTCGCGCTCGATGTTTGAAAAGCTCCTGAGGTGACTGGAAACGGAGTAATTTGGGGCTCGGCAAGGCCAGAGAAATAAACGTTTCCTTGCGCATCTAAGGCGATCCCTGCCACCTCTACGCTCGGGATGAACGTAGAGTATACAAGCTGATTGCCGGCCGCGTTGAGCTTGGTGATGAAACCGACAATCCCCGCACCGTACTTCGGGAACGCGGCTTTGGGCGTAGTCGGGAAATTGGTCGATTCGGTTGTGCCTGCCACGTAAGCGTTGCCTGACGAATCGGCCGCAATGGCGTTTCCGCTGTCTTGGTTGTTTCCCCCCAAATAGGTCGCATAAACAATCTGACCCGTCGAGTCGAGCTTGATGACGAAAGCATCTGGGCAGGGGAACGTGAATACCCCGCCCGGGCCCGTGCCAAAGCCCTCGCAACCACCTCCGCCATACGCCGGCTGCACGGCTCCCGCACTGGTGGGAAGAACCGAAGCCGATGTCGAACCCGTGAGATAAACTTTCCCTGCTGGATCGGCGGCCATCGCGGTGACCGAGATGACGTCCTGATCCAGCGCAAACAGCACCGGGTCAATGATCACCGGCAGCTTTCGATCATACGGGCCGAGTGAGAAGCGTATCTCGCCATCCGCAGCCAGCAAATAGGCTCCGTCGATCAAAATGCGCCGTCCGTCGCGTTCCTGATATACGGTAGGCTTCCGCTGGCGAAGCTCGCCTGAAACGGTCTCGATCACTAGTTCCCCGTTGGCATCCAGACGCACCCGCTTGGCATCCTTCCATCCGAAACGGATCTGGTCCGGGTCTGCGCCCGGAGATATTTCGAAATCGAACTCCAGGCCCTTCTGATCGCCATAGAAAACACAGTCGATGCCCGGATACAGCCGGGAATAACGAACACGCCCGTAGGTTGGAATGTCCGTTTGGCTGATCGGACCGTGGAAATAGTTGTGCCGCTCCGCGAGCGGATCGAGCGGTAACGCTTGCGGATCAGTATTTGCGCCCGAAAAACGCAGCGAAGCGCCCAATACCGTCACGCCGGACCCGCTCAGCAGATAGTCACGCGAGTTCCCGTGCACCACGAACCGAACCTGCGGCGCGGCTTGTCCACGATTCGGTTCAAAAGCCAAAGGATGGTTCAAGAAGCCATTCGGAATAGCGTTGCCTGCGGCATAGGCGGAAAAAGCGAAGAAAAACAATGCGCGAGTCATTGAACCCTCCTCGGATTACAGGTAGGTGCTGGATTTCAAGGGCGGAGCGGCGCGGGTGATCTAACAATATCATGCTTGAAACGTCGCATAGAATAAAGAACAAGTGAAACAACCGGGCGCCCGCGATCTCTCCATCGACTATCTCCGCACCACGCTGACGTTGATGGTTCTCGGCCATCACAGCTCGCTTGCCTATACAACCTTCGCTCACTTCGACAAGCAGCACATGTTCCGCTCCACCGCTCCGGTGGTTGACGTAACGCGCTGGGTGTTTTTCGACTATGCCGAGAACTTCAACGACGTGTTCTTTATGTCGTTGATGTTTTTTGTCTCCGGGCTCTTCGTCTATCCGGCGCTCCGCAGGCATGGCACTTTCGGCTTCGTGCGCGACCGGTTGCTGCGGCTGGGCCTGCCGTTCGCGTTCGCTGTCGTAATCCTGATGCCGATTGCTTACTACGCATCCTGGCAGCTTACCGGGCGCAGCACCGGATTTGTAGATTTCTACAGGCTCCTAGCCGAGGGCGGTTTTGCTGCCGGACCGCCATGGTTTGTCTGGCTCCTGCTCTTCTTCGATTTGATATTGGCGTTGATTCTGGTTCCGCTTCGCCGTTGGATGCCGCTGGCCGAGCGCTCCGTGGCGAGCTTGCGCGAGCATGCCTTCGCGACTTTCGTCATCGTCCTTTTTCTAACAGCGCTCGTGTACCTGCCGCTGCTCTCCCGCTACGGGTTCGGAGCCTGGACTGCCTTCCTGACTTCGCCATTTTCGTTTCAGATTTCCCGCATCGGCCTCTACGCATTGTGGTTTGTGTTTGGCTTTCTTATAGGCGCACCTGGAATTGCGAAGGGTCTGCTAGCCCGCGAAGGCAGCTTGGCGCAGCACTGGCGCCTCTGGATTTTTGTTTGCATCCTGGCCTACAACGCTCTAGTGTTCATCCCACGCTGGCCGCTGGTCCGTCAACTCCCGGCCTCAACGCAGGGAGTTCTCGAAGCAGTGCTCTGGGTGATAAGCTGCGTGGCGAGCTGTTTCGGATTCCTGGCGCTCTTTCGCGGAATCGAGCTGACCTCACGGCCTTGGATGAATTCGCTGAGCAGAAGCGCTTACGTGATGTACTTGGTGCATTACGTCTACATCACCTGGACGCAGCGCCTGATGCTCGATCTACCCATTCACGCCAGTATTAAGTTTCTTTTTGTCTTCCTCACCACGGTGTTATTGAGTTGGCTGACAGCACAAGTTGTGCTCCGCATCCCGAAGCTGAAGACTATTCTCTGAGGTACTCGCTACAATCGTCTTAGATGGAAAAGAGACGTAAGAAAGGTTATTCCCAGGTATGTCCCGACTTTTTTATATCGCTTCCGCAGGCTTGCTGCTATCGTTCATGCTAACTGCACAGAAAAATCAGGCCACCACGCAAGGGCTGCCTCCGTTGATCGACCGCGAGTTGCTATTCGGAGATCCCGAGATCACCGTCGCCGACGTGTCGCCCGACGGAAAGTACCTAGCGTTTATGAAACCGTGGTCGAAAACGCGCAATATTTGGGTGAAGAAAACGGAAGAACCCTTCAGTGCAGCGAAACTGTTGACCACCGAGACGAAGCGTCCCGTCGCAGGCTACCTGTGGTCCCGTGACGGCAAGTTCATTCTCTACGCGAAGGATAAAGACGGCGACGAGAATTTTAATCTCTACTCAGTGGATCCCGCCGCGTCACCCGCTACCGGCACCGACGCTCCGCCCTCGCGCGATTTGACCGGCTTGACGGGAGTGCGCGTGATGCCGTACAGCGTTCCCAAGAACGACCCGGATGTCGTTTACGTCGGCCTCAACGACCGTGACAAGGCCTGGCACGATCTCTACAAATTGAAAATCTCAACTGGTGAGCGCACGCTGCTCCGCAAGAATACGGAGCGCATCTCCGGCTGGATCTTCGATCTCAACGGCCAGTTACGTCTGGCTACGCGAACCGCAGATAACGGCGACCAGGAAGTGCTGCGCGCCGACGCCAGCGGCTTTACCAAGATCTACTCCTGCGATGTCTTTGAGAACTGCTCCCCACTTCGGTTTCACAAAGACGGCCGCCGGTTTTACATGGAAACCAACAAAGGCAACGATGTCAACCTGTCCGCGCTGGTGCTGTTCGATCCCGAAACCGAAAAGCTGGAAGCGGTGGAGTCGGATCCGCTCAAGCATGTCGACTTCGGCACAGCGGTGTTCTCGGAAGCCACCGACGAACTCGCCATGACCGCCTACGACGATGATCAGATCCGGCGTTATTTTCGCGACAAGGGCTTCGAGGCCGACTATAAGTGGCTGCAAGGAAAGTTGCCGGGCAAAGAGATCGGCGTGGCCTCGCGCAGCAATGACGAGCAGTTGTGGCTGGTGAGCGCGCACAGCGATACCGAGCCCGGCGACAATTATCTGTTCGATCGCAAGAAACACACGCTCACGCACCAATTCAAGATCCGGGAAAAGCTGCCGCGCGAATCGCTGGCCTCCATGCGCGCGGTGGGTTACAAATCGTCCGACGGTCTAGAAATTCCGGCTTACTTGACGTTGCCGAAGGGCGTGCCGGGCAAGCAACTGCCCACCGTAGTGGTGCCGCACGGCGGTCCCTGGGCGCGCGATGAATGGGGCTATAATCCGCTGGCCCAGTTTTTTGCCAATCGCGGCTACGCCGTTCTGATGCCGAATTTCCGCGGCTCCACTGGATATGGCAAGAAGTTTCTGAATGCCGGCAACGGCGAATGGGGCCACAAGATGCAGGACGATATCACTTGGGGCGTGAAGTACCTGGTGGCGGAAGGCATCGCGGATCCCAAGCGCATCGGCATTCTGGGAGGCTCCTACGGTGGCTATGCAACGCTGGCCGGTGTCGCCTACACGCCTGATCTGTATCGCGCTGCGGTGGATATTGTGGGTCCATCCAATCTCCTTACGCTGCTCGAATCTATCCCGCCGTATTGGGAGGCAGGCCGCAAAATGATGTACGCGCGCATGGCCGATCCGGGAACCGCGGAAGGCAAGGCCTGGCTGAAGGACCGCTCTCCGCTCGCTTCGGCGGATAAGATCAAAACGCCGCTCCTGGTGGTGCAAGGCGCGAATGATCCGCGTGTCAACAAACGCGAAGCCGAGCAGATTGTGGTGGCGCTGCGCGATCGAGGTTTTTCGGTGGAATATCTTCTGGCGCCGGACGAAGGGCACGGCTTCGCGCGGCCGGTGAACAATATGGCGATGTTCATGGCCACCGAGAAATTCCTGGCCAAGCATCTGGACGGCCGCTACCAGCAGGACGGGACTCCGGAAGTGGTGGAGCGCTTGAAGGAAATCACGGTGGATCCGAAAACCGTAACGTTGGCCAAGAAAGTGGACGCCTCTCAGGTTGGCGCTCCCAAGCCCACCATGGATTTGAAGCCGGGAACTTATCATTACGATGCCAAGATCGAGATGGGCGGCCAACACATCGCACTGAAAGTTTCCACTGCGATCCAGGAAGAAAACGGCGCGTGGACCACGACATCAACCATGGACACGCCTATGGGGCAAGCCATCGATACAGCCACTCTCGACAAAGGCAGCCTGACCGTGCGCAAGCGCAACGTGAAGCAAGGTCCGACTTCCATCGACTTGGATTTCGCAGGCGACAAAGCGCAGGGAACGATGAGCTCGAATGGGCAGGAACACCCAATCTTCGTCGATCTCGGTGGACCGCTGTTCGCCGATTCGAACGGCGCGCAGCAGGCCATTGGATGTCTACCATTGGCTGAGGGCTATGCAACAACCTTCCGCAATCTCGATCTGATGAAGCAAAAGGTCAAGCTGGTGCAGCTGAAAGTGACTAGTTCGGAAAGCGTAACGGTGCCGGCCGGAACGTTCGATACGTTCAAGGTGGAACTTACATCAGCCGACGGTGGGCCAGACAAGTCGACCATCTGGTTTGCAAAGGATTCCCGCAAATTGGTGAAAATGTCGGCGGTGCTGAGCGAGATGGGCGGAGCTACGATGACCTCGGAACTGCTTCCGTGAAACGCCGTTACTAACAGACCGCGAGCTTCGGCGTCAGCATCCATTTCAGGACGCCGTGCGGCTCGGCTGTGAAGTGATCGATTTCGACGCACGCCAGCGCGCCCTTTTTGTAATCGATCTGGAGACCGGGCGCAGCCAGTAGGTACGCGGTCAGGCTGCTAAAGAGCGGTTCGTGACCGGAGAGCAGAATTTCCGCTTCGTCTTTGTGGACACGAATCTCGTCCCAAACTAAGCGCGGCTGCGAGCCCGGCTCCAAGGTCTTGGTTTGCAGTAACTCACCTTTATATTTCAGGACCTCGGCAGCAATCTGCGCGGTCTGGAGCGCCCGGCGGTACGGGCTAGTCAAAATCAGCGACGGAGCAACACCGGCCGCATCCGCGGTGCGCAGAACACTCCTCAGTTTCCTCTTGCCTTCTGGAGTGAGCGCGCGATCGGAATCCGGCTGACTTCCTTGCGCTTCTTCCGCGATCCCGTGCCGGAGAATATAGATCTTCATTCCTGGTAGCCTACAGAGTTGAAGCCTTACCTCGACCGCGCCGCTTTCTATCTGATCTGCGGATCGCTTATTTCTATTTTATTCTCGATTGCGGCGTCGCAGATTTTGCTCGGCCTGGCGCTGGCGGCTTTGTTGCTCTCTTCCGAGCGCATACGGCTGCCGCCCATCAAGCTGCCGCTCGCGTTATTCTTCGCTGGAACTGTGATCTCGTGGCTCGCCTCCGGGCACATCCACGACGGCACGCCCCAGATTCGCAAGTTTTTCGTCTTTACAGTTCTGCTGGTGGTTTACTCCACGTTCCGCAAGGTCGCCGAGATTCGCGCCATCGCACTGATCTGGGCCGGCGTAACCACGCTCTCGGCCGTCCGCAGTCTGTTTCAATTCGGGCAGAAGTATCAGGAATCGCAAGAGCTGCACCGGAATTTTTATGAGTTCTACATCGGCCAGCGAATCACCGGCTTCATGAGCCACTGGATGACATTCGGCGGCGAAGAAATGATTGTACTGTTGTTCCTGCTCGCCTTGCTTTTTTTCTCCATCGAAAGGCGCTGGAAGGCTGCGGGATGGTTTTGCGCAGCCGTGCTCAGTCTATCGCTCGTTCTGGGATTCACGCGCAGCATTTTTCTACTCGGCTTTCCAGTGGGATTGCTGTACCTGCTGTGGTTCTGGCACAAGTGGATGGTTGCCGCCGTGCCCGTGGTTGCGGTGATTGCCTTTCTGGTAGCGCCGGCTGCGTTGAAAGAGCGCGTCACGTCCATTATGCAGCCACATGGCCAGACGGATTCGAATCTGCACCGCAGCATAACACGGCGGACAGGCATCGAGATGATTCGCGCGCATCCGATGCTCGGATTGGGCCCGGAAGTGATGAAAGATCCTGCGCAGTTCGACCGCTATGTTCCCGCTGACATCGCGCGGCCGCTGCCAACCGGCTGGTACGGACATTTGCATAACATCTATATTCAGTATGCGGCCGAGCGCGGGATTCCGACGATGCTGGCGATGATGTGGCTGATCGGGAAAGTGCTATGGGATTTCGCGATCGCGCTGCGCGGGAAGCTGGTCAAAACGGAGGCGCGGTTCGTGCTGCACGGCGCGATCGCTGTGATTCTGGCGATTCTTGCGGAAGGGCTGCTGGAGTACAACCTGGGCGACAGCGAAGTGCTGACGCTGTTTTTGGCGATGATCGCTTTCGGTTACGTCGCCAAGGAGGCTGCGGACGTTGCCGGTAGCCGGGCTTGAGATTCTTCTCGCGGGTGGGGCGGGCGGCCTAGGTTCGGCCAGCGCAGAACTGCTGAAGAGCGAGGGCGCGAACGTAATCGTCAGCTCGCGACAACACGGAATTCGCGCCGACATCACGGTCGCCAACGATCGCAAGCGGTTACTGGACGAGGTCCCGAAGCTCTACGGGCTGGTAGTCTTTACAGGCAGTCCGGCGCGCGGCGAGATGGAAGAAGCGATGCGGATCTCGCACCAGGTGAATTACGAAGGTCCGATTTTGCTGGCGCGCGAAGCGGCGGAGCGAATGAAAGCAACCGGAACCCAAGGAGCGATTGTGCTGTTCGCGACCATGCAAGCGGTGGCGCTGTTTCCGGGTTCGACAGCCTATGCTGGCGAAAAAGCCGCGCTCCTGCATGCCGCGCGAATCCTGGCCAAGGAATGCCGCGGCCAGGCGAACATTCGCGTCAACGTGATCGCGCCCGGCGTGATGGCAGCGGGAATGGCGGAGGCGAGCATCGCGTCGGGTAAATACGAAAGGTATCTGAAAGACGGCATCATTCCCCGTTACGGAAAGGCGCAGGATGTCGCACGCGCCGTTCGGTTTCTGCTTGAACCGGATAATTACATTACGGGACAAGTGTTGTCCGTAGACGGAGGAATCACTTTGTAGCGTAAAACACCTTGTCTTGGATGGAGGAATGCAAAGTGGGGCGGACCCCTTGGTCCGCGGCCGACGCCCACGTCGGCCTGCTGCTGGTATTTGTCAATGCTTGAGACAGCGGGTCCTGGGGGACCCGCGCGGACCAGGGGGTCCGCCCCACTCGCTGGTCACTCCTCGGAATACACGTGTTCCGGCAAACTCCGGGCGTTCACACGAATGTGAACGTCAATTTTAGCGGGGCTTATACGCCACGCAGTCGATTTCCACTTTCATCTCGGTTTGGTAGAACTGCGCTTCTACCGTGGTGCGGGCTGGGCGCGTTTCGCCGAAGAATGCAGCGTAGACCTCGTTCATGGCGGGGAAATCCTGGGCGTTCTTCAGAAAAACCGAACACTTCACTACGTCGGCGGGCGTGGCGCCGGCTTGCTCCAGGATGCGGCGAATGTTCTCGAGCGTGATGCGCACTTCGTGACGAATGTCGCCCAGCGAGAATTCGTTGGTAGCCGGATCGATGGGGCCTTGGCCAGAGACGAAAATCAAGTCACCGGCCCGGACGAATGGCGAATAGGGACCGCGTGGTTTCGGAATGCTCATTGCATCGTATGGTGGTGCGGTTCTGGTTTCTTCTTGCGGGAGCGGCGCGGCGGACGGTCGCCGGTGTTGCCGGATCCCGACGTTTTGCGCGGCCTGCGGATCGGCTTGGGCTTAACCGGCGGAGGATTGGGTTCGAGCAGCGACGGCTGGCCTTCCACGATGGGCTGCTTTTCGTCCTCTTCCTCTTCGATCTGCTGTTCGGCGGGCGGCTCGGGGACAGCGGGCGGATAAAATTCGGCGCCGAGATAAACCACCAGGCCTTTCTCTTCATCCGGCTCCACGCGCACAACTAATTTATCCTGCGCGTAATTCAGAAACTCGGAAAACTCCTGGAAGCCATAAGCGCCGGGCTCAAAATTCGGAACTTCGGCCTGCACCCAGGCGCTGAGATCGTCCACCGGAGCTCCGTTCTCCATTTCCAGACGATGCGTTTCCAATACATCGCGCAGGGCGGGCAGAGCCTCTTCGGGCTTGGGCGTGGGGCGTTCCGGCTGGCTCGAGGTTTTGCGTTCGATGATATAGCGGCCGCCTTGGCCGCTGACGTTCACGAAGTCGGCTTTCTTGAGCTTCTCCACGAAGTCGGAAAAACTGCCGGCGCCGTAAGCTTTTTCGGTAAAGGCTGAATCGAGCTGCAGCATGGTTGATTTCAGCAATCCAAGCTGAGGTTGAACGGCGCGGCGTTCCAGAACTTGCAGTGCGCGCTCCACCAGCGGCATGGCGAGCGCGAGATCAAGCGGCGCCGGACGCGCGCGATGGCCGCCCTGACGTTGGCCACCCCCGCTACCGCCGCTACCACCGGTTCCGTGCAGCTGTTGCGGCTGGCGTTGCGGAGGACGATCGCGGCTTTCCGATCGCTGTTCCGGATCGGAAAGCAGCGATTCGTAGCTGACGAACTCGAAACAGTTCTGCTGCAGAATTGTGCTGGTGAAGGCCTTGCCGCCCACCACGAACACGGTCTTGCCGTATTCCTTGAGCTTGTTGACCAGCGGGATGAAATCGCTGTCGCCGCTGACGATGGCGAACGCATTCACATGCGGATGGGTGAATGCCATTTCCAGAGCGTCGAGGGCCAGATTGATGTCACCGCCGTTTTTGTCGCCGCGGGGCGAAGGCATGCGCTGCACCATCTGGACGGCGTTTTCGGCCATGGACCGGGCGGCGCCTTCCTGGCGTCCCCAGTTGGCATAAGCAAATTTGGCGACCAGCTCGCCGCGCTCCTTGAGCGCATCAAGCGGGAGCGATACATCAAACTCCCGCCGAAGAGTGGATTTTACGCCGATCTCGATATTGTCGTAATCGACGAATACGGCGATGTTCAGTTTTTCTTGCATTGTTTCTTTCTTGACCGCTTCCTCACGGTCGCGGTTCGGTCTAACTACACAGGCAAAGAATGCCTGGCTTGCACGGGTTAAAGCCCGTGGCACTTCAGACGGTCTGCTTTACAGAAGACCGGATGAAGTCTACTATCGCTTCGAGCGAGGCTCCGGGCTGGAACACAGCCGCGACGCCCAGCTTCTTCAGTTGGGCAGCGTCCTCGTCAGGAATTATACCTCCGACGGTCACCAGGACGTCCAGCATGCCTTTCTCTTTGAGCAGCTGCATCACCCGAGGAACGATCGCATTGTGCGCGCCGGAGAGGATGGACAATCCGATAACCTGGACGTCTTCCTGCAGAGCGGCGTTTACGATCATCTCCGGGGTTTGGCGCAGGCCGGTGTATATTACTTCCATGCCCGCGTCGCGGAGAGCCCGCGCGATAACCTTCGCTCCCCGGTCGTGGCCATCCAAACCCGGTTTGGCGACCAGTACCCGGATGCGATGATCCATACCCCTTGATCTTAGCATCGTAGGACAAGCCTCCGGCTTGTCCTATTTGGCAAGTCGGAGACTTGCCCTACGGGGAACGGCGATTGTAATTGAGAGAAAGAGTGTTTAGAGTACGCTGGTTTCGGTGTAGGTTCCGAAGACTTCGCGGAAGGCGTCGCAGATTTCGCCTAGAGTGGTGTAGGCGCGGACTGCGTCCAGGATGTATGGCATGGTGTTTTCGCGGCCTTCGGCGGCGCGTTTTAGGGCGTCTAACGACGCAGCTACTTTTTCGTTGGAGCGGCGAGCCTTCAGTTTCTTGAGTTTTTCCAGTTGGTGTTGTTGCGAGGATTCGTCGATGTGGAGCAGCTCGATGGGTGGCTCGTTCTTTTCGACGAAGGCATTCACACCTACGATTTTTTGCTCGCCGGTCTCGATCGTGTGTTGGTATTCATAGCTGGCGTTGGCGATCTCGGTTTGGGGGTACCCACGTTCGATGGCGGGGATCATGCCACCCATTTCGTCGATGCGGCGAATGTAATCGTTCGCGCGCTTTTCCATTTCGGCTGTGAGGCTTTCTATGAAATAGCTTCCGCCCAGCGGATCGGGAATGTCGGGAACACCGCTCTCGTACGCAATTACCTGTTGGGTGCGTAGAGCTATCGTCACCGCGTGCTCGCTGGGCAACGCGTAGGCTTCGTCGAGCGAATTGGTGTGCAGTGACTGCGCTCCGCCCAACACGGCGGCCAGCGCCTGCAACGTGGTTCGCACGATGTTGTTGTAAGGCTGTTGCCAGGTGAGCGAGCAGCCGGCGGTTTGCGCGTGGGTGCGCAGCTTCCAGCTCTTTTCGTCCTGCGCGCCGAAGCGGTCGCGCATCACTTCTGCCCAGATCTTACGCGCCGCGCGGTATTTTGCGATCTCCTCGAAGAAATCGTTGTGCGCATTGAAGAAGAAGCTGAGGCGGGGAGCAAAGCTGTCCACAGGAAGGCCGCGCTCCAGAGCCCAATCGACATATTCGATGCCGTCGCGCAAAGTGAACGCCAGCTCCTGCACCGCAGTGGATCCAGCTTCGCGAATATGATAGCCGCTGATGGAAATCGGATTGAAACGCGGAACGCGCTGGGTGGAGTATTCGATAACATCAGTTACCAGGCGCATGGAAGGGCGCGGGGGGAAAATGTATTCCTTCTGCGCGATGTATTCCTTGAGGATGTCGTTCTGCAGGGTGCCCGACATGCGCGACCAATCCACGCCCTGCTTTTCGCCGACCGCGAGATACATGGCCCACAGAATGGGCGCGGGCGAATTGATGGTCATCGAAACGGTGACTTCGCCCAGTGGGATTCCGCTGAACAGGATCTCCATGTCCTCGAGCGAAGAGATGGAGACGCCGCACTTGCCCACTTCGCCTTCTGAGGTGGCGTGATCGGCATCGTAGCCCATGAGCGTGGGGAGATCGAAGGCCACCGAGAGTCCGGTCTGGCCTTGGCTCAATAGATAAAGGTAGCGGCGATTGGTTTCTTCAGGCGTGGC
>CABEDY010000495.1_pt1 | contig 15930 bp, 13 predicted proteins | sample 3423171 | NCBI WGS metagenome assembly CABEDY01 (sample SAMEA5534333, study PRJEB31848) | metagenome | biome: tundra; feature: field; material: soil | place: USA | collected 2013-05 | depth 0.15 m | reverse complement strand
GTTTACCCATCGCGCAGCTATACGCTGAACCGGTTGGGCGATCATGTTCCCGAGTTTCTGGCGACACTGGACGATCTTTCGAAGCAGGATTTCTGTCATGAATTGGCACGCTTGGAACTTGCCCTTACCTGCGTATTCGATGCGGGTGAAACTGCGCCATTGACTCCGGAAGCGGTGCGAGCGGTGCCGCAGGATGCATGGGAGACCGCGGTTCTTAAGCCGATCGAAGCGTTCCGGCTGCTCGAATTCGATTATCCAGTCAGCCGGTATCTCGGATTCGTGGACGAAGAAAATCCCGCACCACGCCTGGCGCGGAAGAAGACCCGGGTGGTTGCTTATCGTCGTAACTACCATGTCCATCGCATGGACCTGACGCAACCTGCGTATGAACTGCTCTCCGCGTTGGCATCAAGCCAGACCGTCGGCGATGCAATCGTGAGCGTGATGACGCGCAAGTTCCGCCCGGCCATCAAGGAGAAGCAGTTGTTCGAGTGGTTCCGCGACTGGATGGCCGAGGGGCTATTCCAGGCCGTAGAAATTGCCCACCGATAAACGTGGCGCACGCACTCTTGCGTGCCGCGTTCACACTCGTGTGAACGCCTTTGAGTCTATAGAACGTAGGCTCTTAGCATCCAGATGACCAGCCAGATCGCGACTATTACCATCACGATCTTCCCAATTAGCGAGTGTGCCGGCAGCTTCTCTTTCTCGGCCATGACCCAACCATAGCATTGTGAAACTTTTCAGGGCCGCGCGTAATCGACTAAGGTGGAGGGTTATGGATACGAAAGAAAAGCTACCGCCGCCAAGCCCCGAGAAGGATCAACCTGAAGATCCGGTAGACGAGGCCGGCGAAGAGTCATTTCCAGCCAGTGATCCGCCTGCCTGGACGGCTTTGGCCGCCCACTGATATCGCGGCCACGCTGCGTGCGCTAAACTCGACTTTGAAAGCCTCGTTTATCGCGGGCGCGTAGCTCAGGTGGATAGAGCATCAGCCTTCTAAGCTGAGGGTCGCTGGTTCGAGTCCAGCCGCGCCTACCAAACAAGCCAGTGGTTTACGAATCACTGAACCTGCTGCGAGTGCTCTAGTGTAGTGGGAACTGTAGAGACCTCACCCCGATTTGCCCGTTTTGGCTGCTCGGAGAGCGCCTCGACCGCCACCCGCTTTGCGGCCATCCGGATATGAGAGTAACGCTCCAACATCGCCCGGCTCTTATCGTTGTTAACCCGGCTCACTTGACCGCAACGGTCACCGGCGCGCTGCGATGGGTTGGTCGTTAACGGGGACTAACACAAATACCACCCCCGTCGAACGACCACGTGCCAACCAGGTTCACAGTGAGATTGGATTGGATATCGCCGTGGTTGCAAGGAGGCGTTCCAGCGGGAACCGGCGGGACCGTAAAGTTTACCTGATATAAGCCGACAGAGCCACCCACCAGCCCGATGTATTTTGCGGCGACGAGGGCCGAATTCGGCGCCATCACCGGCGGGCGGGAGGGGGGTGCATTTGGCCGAAAATCGAGGTATAACTTGATCCCGTAGTCATCTAGGGGCTTGGTCGGATCAAAGGAGACTCCGGATACCGGCGTTTTCTGGCCGGTTTTGACAGAGGGATCGGTTAGCCCCAGGCCAAACGCGTACGCGACTAACTCCTCCCCCGCCGTTGCTGAGTCGACAGGCGTCCCGTCGCCATGAAAGATTGCTTTAGACCATAGAATGAGTTGCGTGGGGCTTTGGAACGGCTGAAACGTCGAGTCCTGACTGGTTATGACGTGAATCTGATCGCCAGGCACATCGACAGCGACCGTGGCTTTTACCTGGCCGTTATCCGAGATGAGAAAATATCTCGCAGATGGTGGACCTAAACACACGATGCAGTCCGGCAGGCTTTCATAAGGGACTTGGATAACGATATTCGTCAACGTGGCGCATGGGCCTATTGAGGCCGTAAGACAAGCCGTCTGCTCGATTCCGAGCATCGGAACGGGGACATTAGGCGGCTCTGGAAACTGTGGGGGAAACACGGGCCCCCGAAAGATTACGGAGAACCCGGCCAAGGAGTACGGCAATGACGGGCCGGAAGCCTGCACTGGCTGCGTGACACGGTAGTCCAACCCATAGACCATCAACGAAACCACCTGTCCCGGTGCGACCTGAAATGCAAGACTTGGTTCGCTGTAGTTCAGGCCGACGACCGCTCCGCCCGGAGCGGAGGTTCCCTGCGCCAAGGCTGCTACAGCGCAGAATACGAGGCAACAAGCGACTAACCTTACGAATCTAGGCATGCCGCGTTTCCTCCTTGGAGACGTGATTTATTCTAGCACTTTTCTCGTTATACGCCTGCGGATCTTCTACCAGTTTGCGGACATTCGTCCGGCGGAGCGCGGAAATCAACGCTCGTTCCGAGGGGTCTGGCCTTCAAACTCGGTAAAAGAAGCGCGAGTTTGTTCTCCGATTGTCGCTGCGACAACGATTCGTTTTGAAAAAGAGCGGACAAGCGCGAAAAAAGCGCGAAGGTCTTGACTATCCCGTTCAAAGGGTCCATCCCCATATCAGCTCCAAGGAGACAATATGGCTGACGTTTCTGCGCGCGAATGAGTAAAGCGCGTCTCATTTCCTCCGAAAACCCTCGCTACGATGGGCATTGTTTCCATTATTTCCATCGCCGTCGCCAGCAATGGAAGTATCTCCGTCACCTCAACGAATCGGGTTAGTTCGGCGGTGAATCAGTATCGATGGGAGCCCAGCTCGGCGGACACTGGTGGTTGGACGATGAGCTGGCATGATATCGGGACCACCCGCGGCCCCATCTTCATGGACGCAACTAAGGCCTACACCAGCGTATGGAATGGAAGCTGGGCAACGCCGTTCGAGCACCGGGCGAACGGCAACCCGATGATGGACCAATACCTGTACTGGGACGCCGTGCATGCGCGCTGGAGCCATGTGGCGCTGGATTATGGCTCTCAAGCCAGCTGCATTCGGTCTATCACTCGTGGTCCACCAACGGAAGTAGCTGGAGTGGCCCCTACGCTCTGTGGCACGCCTGCGACCCAGAACCAACGTGCAACAGGGCTCGCGGCGGACCTTTACGTAAACATTTCGTGGGATTTTCCCTCTGTGGCGGTGGCGTCAAGCGGTGCGGTAAATGGGCGTATCGTGGCCGGAGCCTCGAAGCTCGCGCCTGCGAACCAGGGCTATTGGACGTGAGCGCGCCATGATAGAGTTCTGGGAGTGAGATTTTGGAGCCATCTTCGTTCTTGCAAAAATGCTCGGACTGAAGCTCTAATATCATCAGAGTCGGTGTAAGTCAATGATAGAACGGGCGCGTAGCTCAGGTGGATAGAGCATCAGCCTTCTAAGCTGAGGGTCGCTGGTTCGAGTCCAGCCGCGCCTACCAATCAAGCCATCAATTCCGGTTAGGCGGCCGATCAACCACCGGTTGAACCTTAACATGCCGCTGCACCGAACTGCCGTCCGGTGTAACCCCACTTGGATTCCTGCGGGGCACACTGTGAGGTCGGACGGGTTCCAGCAAGGAAGTAGGACATGGCTCCGCACGAACAGGGCTGAACGGAGTCGAAAAATCACGGTAACAACGTTGCATGCTTTAACGTCCTACGTACGTGAACAAACGCCAACTAGCGGTCGCGCTAACGGTAATGTCATATGGGGTTGACGTTGGGTGTTCGCGGCAAGACAACGAAGAGGCCAAGCGTAAATTGCGCGAAACCCAACTGGAATTGAAGCACGAAACCCAGGAAGCCGGTCAGAAACTGAAGCAGGGCGCACACGAAGCTGCCCAGGAAGTACGTCGCGATGCTGCCGCGGCCTCGCGCGAGATCAAGAAGGACGGCGAAAAGCTCAAGCGCGAAGCCAACTCGAAGTAGCAGCTACGGGCACATCATTCGACCGGTGCCTCGCGCTGCCATGCAATGTCCACTTCGCCAGATCCGAGATTACTCGACACTTTTAGTGTTGCTGGCGCAACGTGCGCTTCAGGCGGTAGCTGATAGCTGATTACACATCCGTTCAACAATAACGAATAGAATTCCTCCATCACGTCCGGGAGCTCTTCCACAGTAGCCTCGCTGAAAGTGCCGTCCGGAGAGGCTAAGCATATGTCTCGGAATGCCGCGCAGGAGAAGCCGGGAGCAAAACCGTGCAGTGCGATCTTTTCATTGGCGAGCAGTGTTTTGAGAGAGTTGACGCGATCCCGGTCGTCAAATTGTGCAACGGAGCTTTCATGCAAAAACACGAACATGTGCCGCTTTCCGGAATGTTTGCTGATGGCTTCAGAGTGCCTCTGGATAGCCGCGAACAGGTCCGCCGCGGCTCTATCGCGGGGCACATCGGCCGATATCACTTTGGTCAAGATATCAGGCGAAGATATGAAGCAGTGGCGCATCTTCACTTCCTGAGTCGCGATGGCGTCGTCGTATGGTAAAAAAGACGGTTCCCGGGGCGCCTGTGATGCTTCGCTGGCTGGCTCTATGGAATACCGGTCAACTCGCCAAATGTCGTCCGGGCGCTTTGCGGTAATCGATCGAGTAAGAGCACTAGTAATGGCCAGGCCGTATGGATCGGCGTTGGAAATGAATCTGGGCGCAACGAAGCCGGCCGCGAGTGTCGCCGGGGCTGCGGACAATTTCACTTCGTACTGTTCTATCAACGCGCCCGCTTCCCAAAGCGCGAAATCCATCGGTGTGATGGTGCTGAGATCGTGTGCGGGCTGAGATGAAAGCACCAGAGCACAATTTCGTTTGCCGTCCTGGCTGACGCGAGCGTGCGACACACGGAATCGTATTGTACCCGCCTCCGCATTCAGCTTTTCACGACGCTTGATGGATGCCATCGCACGTGTAACTGCCAGACGTATTTTTCCTTCCGACAATTTAAACTGCCCCATCAGGAACGGGAGAAAACGTGGATCTTGTGTTTCCCCGATGGCCCAGAGGGCGGAAATCCGGAAGGCTGGAGCTTCCCTCTGGCGGACCATGTCGAGCAACATCCGGACCGCCTTCTGTTCCGCTATACGATATAGCCCAAGTACTGCATTTGCGGCCACCCGGTTGTGCTTGGACTTAGAGGCCGTGAGCAGGAGGGCGCGCGATTCCGCTGGTTCAAGCGCCCAAAGTGCTTCCACAGCGCTGGCTTGCACGCGGAAATCGCGGTCCATGAAACGCCTTCCGATCCAAGCGGCATTCTTCGAGCTGCGGCCAATTATCAATGCTGCTTTGGAGCGAACCACGCGGTCCGGATGCGCCATTAGCTCCAGCTGAAATGAGTTCCAGAAGGTAGGAGGCGCAATTGTTGCGAGCAGTTCCAGGAGCCTCAGGATTCGTTGGCTATTTTCAGCGCCGGACTGATCCTGCAGGGCCTTGTTGAGCGCCAATTCCAACATTGGTTGCAGATTGGTTCCGTTCGCCGCCACAGCCTGGAGCGCTGTCAGCGCTTCCCGCGGCTCGGCAATTCGAGGATCCAACAAACTGGCTGGCAGCAATTTCCCCTTCATGAGCAAATGCACCAGATAACGAACTCCAGCTGAGGGTTGACTCTTCGCCAATACAGCTACTGCAGAAGCTCCAAAGGCCCGTGGATCGGAGATTAGCAGTTGCGACAAAGACTGCTTGCCGGCCGTGTCCCTCTCGGAGAACGATTCTAGAAGCGCAGCGATATCTTGGGTGAATGAGTCGTCCAATCCCACTTCTTTGCCCATGAGATTCTCCGCTGTTACTTATCGGCACGGCCTGGTTTTCCTTTGCCGCCTGTCAATATTTCCGGCCTCAACCGGTTGTCACATTCTGTAACGCGATGCCAACACAATGAATTCGCAAGCAAATCTAAACGGCAGTCGAGGTGCAACTGGTAATGAAAAGGAGGTGTAACAATGAAAGCCGTACTATTGGAAGGCGCCGCCTTGCTACTGACAGTTGGCGGACCGATGTGGTGCCAGCCCACCCCAGGCAGCATCCAGCAGGATCCGCAACCTATCTACCGCGTCACGGTGGTCTCGCGCACGCTGCCGGCGGTTAACTACGAGCACCGCGGCGGACCAACCATGATCGACTTTCAGGGCACGCTATTGCTTCCCAAGGCCAAAGGCGTTGCAACAGTGGAAAGCAAGCGCGGCCGGGTGGTGATTGACGCGAAATTCGAGCACCTGGAGCCGCCCACCCGCTATGGCCGCGAGTATCTGACGTATGTGTTATGGGCGATTACGCCAGAGGGCAGGCCGAAAAATCTTGGGGAACTTCTGGTGGGGCCCTCCGATAAAGCCAAGACCATCGTTACCACGGACCTGCAGGCTTTGGGACTGATGGTGACCGCCGAGCCTTATTACGCTGTGACAACGCCCAGCGATGTGGTTGTCTTGGAGAATGTCATCCGGCCGGATACCGTAGGACGGATCGAGCCGGTGCTTGCCAAGTACGAGCTTCTGCCTCGCGGCCAATACACGCTGACCATGAACCCAGCCCGGCTGCGGACGGTCGAAGCAGAGCAAGAAAAGCTGCCGTACGATCGCTACGAAGCCGTGCTGGAACTCTACCAGGCACAGAACGCGATCCAGATCGCGCGATCCGTAGGCGCCGATCAGTATGCGGCGGATACGATCAGCAAGGCGGATGCTCTGTTAGCGGACGCGCAGAACATGGAACTCCGCAAACAGGACACGCACATAATAGTTTCGCGGGCACGCGAAGCGGCGCAGATGGCGGAGGACGCGCGAACCATCGCGATCAAGCGTGGCGATAAGGAGCGCGTGTCGGGCGAACGCGAGCAACAGTTAGAAGACAGCCGGGCGCGAGAGAGAGCCGAAGCGGCAGCGCAGCAGGCTCAGGCTTTCGCGGCGCAAGAAGCAGCCCATGCAGAACGAGCGGCGGCCGAACGGGCTGAAGCTCAAGCCGAGCGAGGCCGGGCAACAGCGGCCCAACTGGAGGCACGTCCCGCGATCGAAGCCCAGCCTGTACCAGTGGTGGCGCCGCAGCCCACCGGAGCACAGCGGCAAGCCCGTGCGGAACTGTTGGCGCGGTTGAATGGCGTCCTAACAGCCCGGGACACGGCGCGCGGCTTGGTGGTCACGCTGCCGGATGCATCTTTTGAAGCGGGCGGCACGCTCCGGCGCAACGCTTCGGAACGGATCGGGCTGGTGGCGAGCATACTCTCCACGCATCGCGATCTGACGGTTTCCGTGGAAGGATTCACCGATGACCACGGTAGCGATATCGAGCAGCGCGGGCTTTCCGAGCGGCGCGCGCGCGAGGTTCGTGCCACGCTGGTGGGTAATGGGATCACGGCCGTTTCGGTTCAGGCTGCGGGCTTTGGCGGGACACGACCGCTAGTGTCCAATGCGAGCACGGGCGGGCGCGAGCAAAACCGTCGAGTGGAGATTGTGATCTCGGGGCCGAGCATTGGCGGCATGGCTCTGTGGGACCGCACGTATTCGTTGCCGTCGCGGCACTGAACGCTTTTTAGCCACGGATGCACACGGATAGACACAGATAAGAGACGAATTCTTATCCGTGTTCATCCGTGTTCATCCGTGTGCATCCGTGACTAAATATAAAATGGCGCTGTAGCCTGCGATAACGCCTCTTTCGGCCAGTGTCGTTTGAAGCGCGGGCTGCCCGTGCTCGTCGAGGGTGGCGCTGGATGGCCCGAAGTTGCATACCAGCAGCGCGCGGCTGCCTGATGGGTCGCGGCGCTCCATATGAAGCACGTCGTGGTCAACCTTCACCGCTGTAAGATCTTTTCTGCAGTTCGACAAGCAGGGCCAACGCTTTCGCAGGGCGATCAATTCGCGATAAAAGCTAAAAATCGCCCGATGGCGCGTGTCTTCGAGCAGCCGCCAGGTGATTTTGGATTTTTCAAACGTAGCGGGCGCCTGAGGGTCGAAGAATTCCACCGATGTCGCGAACTCGACATATTCTCTCCGTCGCCCCTCGGTCACCAGCTTGGCGAGCAATGGATCGAGATGGCTGGTGAAATAAAGGAATGGCGCGCTGTCGGCAAACTCCTCGCCCATGAACAGCAGCGGAAGATAGGGCGAACAGAGCAGCAGCGTGGCAGCCAGTTTGAATTGGTTTAGCGAAACCAGCTCCGACAATCGCAGTCCTTGATTGGTATTGGCTATCTGGTCGTGATTCTGAATAAAAACCACGAATTTGTTCCCGGGCAGATCTTTGGATGAGCTTCCAAACCGGCGCCGCCGATAAGGCGAATAAACTCCGTCATGGACGAAGCCTTCTGAAAGAGCTTTCTGAATATCCGCCAGCCTTCCGAAACTCCCCAGAAACCCGCGCTTCGCGTTGGTCAGGAAGCTGATCAGCGCGTGATGGAATTCATCGTTCCATTGCGCATCCAGACCGTACCCTCCGGCCGAGCGCGGCTGGATCACTCGCACATCGTTGAGATCGCTCTCCGCGATCAGCCAGGCGCGCCGTCCGAGCTGCTCTGCCTGCTGATGGAAACGCTCCGCCAACTCCGCGAGAACATGGCGAGCGCCCAAATCGTAAATGCTGTGAATCGCATCCAGCCGCAAAGCATCAATGTGATACTCAGTCAGCCAGTATAGGGCATTGTCGATAAAGAATTCCCGCACACCATCGCTTCCGGGCCCGTCGAAATTGATAGCCGGTCCCCAGGGCGTCCGGTAATGATCCGTGAAGTAAGGACCGAATTCAGCCAAATAGTTGCCTTCCGGACCCACGTGGTTGTACACGACGTCCAGCACGACGGCCAGGCCCGCTCGGTGGCAGGCATCCACCAACTTTTTCAAACCCTCGGGCCCACCGTAGGAAGAGTGGGGAGCAAAAAGATCGACTCCGTCGTAACCCCAGTTCCGGCGCCCGGGAAACTCGGCAACCGGCATCAGCTCGATCGCGGTGATGCCGAGGTCCTTGAGATGCGGAACCTTCCGAATCACCCCCTCGAAAGTTCCTTCGGGTGTAAAGGTCCCCGTGTGCAGTTCGTAGATTATGAACTCATCGAGATCAATCCCCTTCCAATCCTGGTCAGACCACACAAACGATTCGGGATTGATGATTTCGGACGGGCCATGGACACCTTGCGGCTGCGATCGGGAGACGGGATCAGGCCGTTCTTTCGCGTCGTCGATAACCAGCGAATAGGTTTGGCCGGGCTGAGCGTGGAGCGCCAGAACCTGAAAATCTTCTCCTTCACGCGTCATCGGAATCACGGCGTCGCCCACACGCACGGCGAGAGTCTGGACATGGGGCGCCCAGACCCGGAATTGGACGCCTCCATCGGGAACGGGCGTGGCGCCATATGTCATCCGCCAGGGTGCCATCCGGAACTAGTCGGTCTCCAGGCTGACCAAAATAGCGGCCGGACAATGGGAAAAAACCTGAGCCAGAGGGATGACCGTGCCATCCTCGCGCTGCTCAATCGCTATATTCCGGCCAGTGAATGCATCCTGAAAACGCGGCTGTCCGATCTTTTTTGGCAGAATCACAGCGGTGTTTCCCCAAACATCGCCCGTGAGCGCAGGGTGCGAATTGAACAGCCGAAAAAAGAATCTGCCAGCCAGCACGATTACCGTCTTGCCGGCGAGACTGCGTGCGAATGCCACCACATGGTTCGAGCGGCTTCCAGTTGCAGTTAATGGAGTATAAGAGCCCTTAGCAAACAGATCCTGGAGGTCTCTCCGCAACCGAAGCGCGACGCTGGTGGTATACAGCTTGATGGCCCCGTCGCATGGGTTCTGAGCCAACCGCTCCACTAACGCCGCCTGGTCCTGACCGGCCTGCTGGCGCAGTTCGCGAAGCATCTGGCGGCGCAGCTCAAAATCCACGGGATGACGATTATCCGGGTCCACCAAATCGAAACACCACAACTCATTTCCTTGATAGAAGTCCGGCATGCCGGGCGACGCGACTTTCAGCACCACTTGCGAAATGGAGTTCCAGATACCGGCTTTCGCGATAGGCGCTTGAAACTGGCGAAAGTCTTTGAGGAAAACGTTGGCGGACGAAAGATCCAGGATATTTGCATTGAACTGGTGCACAGCTTGATCATATTCGACATTGGGGTTGATCCAACTGGTGTGGACTTTCGCCTCGTGCAATGCCTTTTCCATGTAGCGCTGGATACGATCAACATAGGCCGCGTGTTCCTCGACGTTCATTGGCAGCAGCGGCCAAGTTCCGACCAGCGTTTGATAGAGAAGGTATTCTTCGTTGGCGCCCGGGGACATCCGTTCGTTGACCTTCGTCTTCCAGCGCCGGTTCATCTCTTGCCAGCGGCGAATGGCGCGACGCCATTCCAGGGGCATCTCCGAGAGCACATTGATTCGCGCCCGGACGTCCTCTCCGCGCTTGGTATCGTGCGTGGAAGTGGCATTCATGCTGTTCGGCCACAGCTCGCCGCGGATCAAGTTTCTGCGATGGAAGGCGCTCACCGAAACTCCAAATCGTTCCGGGCTTCCGCCCACTTCGTTCAACGAAGCCAGCGGGTAATAGCGATAGAAAGCGGTGTCCTCCACGCCCTTGGCCATCACGGGCGAGGTCAATTGCTGAAACCGCATGGTGAACGAATGCCGTTCGGCGCGTTGCGCGTCGTCAATCCCCTCCGGATGTTCGAGCAGCAGCAGGCTTTGAATGAAATTGAAAACCGATTCGTTCACCGCCGGGTTACGGCGCTTGGCCTCTCGAATTGCGATGCTGATTTGACGGCGATCTTCCGCATCCGCTTCCTTGTCATCAGTACGGATGTACGTCCGATAGACAGGGAATGTGGCCACCACTTCGCGTAGGGCGTCACGCAGGTTCTCGAGCGTAAAGTCGCGATACCAGCGATGCTGCTCGGAGAGCCTATCTAGTTTCCGTGCCAGCACGTTCAGCTCGCTCGACATGGAAACTTGCAGGATGAGCCGCTTGGTGTCGCACACTAAATCTGTAAAGTCACGCACCCGGCCAGTAAACCGCTGGTAAAGCTGCTGGAATGCTTTCTCCTTGGAATGATCCACGAAAAGGCCGTTGAGCAGGTTCAGAAAGCGATAGCCGGTAGTGCCTTCCACGGCCCAGGAGGTGCGCAGCGGCTCGTTTCCCGCCAGGATTTTTTCAGCGACGATGTAAAATGTTCGCTCCACGCCATTGCGCTTGCCGTTGCCATTTCGCTTTGCCAAACCGCTCCGCGCTTTAGACAAATCCTGCAAGTATCGAAAGTATTTCTCAGGCTCGTACAGCCCGTCCGGATGATCCACTCGAAGACCGGTAACATGTCCCTGGCTGACTAACTCGAAAATGAGGGCGTGAACGGGCGAGAAGACCTCAGGATCTTCCACGCGAATCGCCGCGAGGTCGTTGATGTCAAAAAATCTGCGGTAGTTGATCTCATCCATGGCCACGCGCCAGAAGCTCAGGCGGTAGGCTTCGCTGTCGAGGAGTCGTTCCAGGCGGTCGAAGCTCCGAGGATTGCCACGTTCGCCGTTTATTTCCGCCAGCGTCTCGTCAATCGCCTGGTGAGCTTCCGGGCTCGATCCGAAGAGAGCGGAGAGCCGCTTCTTTACGATCTCTTTCTCGCGTTGACGCTCCCGTATTCTGGCGTCGTCGGTTTCCGTGTTCTCCGCCAGATGGCTCAAGGCGGTGATGATGCTTTCGAGCTCACCCACGTGTTCATGCGAAGCATCCAGCCTGTCCCGTAGCTTGGCGGCCGCCGGTTCCAGGATCATGGTCCACGTGCGCGGCGCCAGCGGCAGCGGCGTTTCGTAAAAGGCAACCCTGAGTTCGCCCTCCGCGTAGACAACCCGGATTTCCTGATTCTCAAGCGCGCGCCCATATTGATCGCCCAGCACCGGCAGCAATACTTTGTTGGCAAGCTCGGCCTTCGGAGGATGCCATTCGATATCGAAGAAGCGGGCGAACGGGCTGCTGGGTCCGTTCTCCAGCACATCCCACCACCAGCGATTGGAGGAGTGCGAGATGCACATATGATTCGGCACCACATCGACAATCAGGCCCATGCCCCGCTGCTGGAGCTTTTCCGAGAGACCAAGGAACGATTCTTCATCGCCGATCTCAGGATTGAACCGGCTGTGATCGGTGACGTCATAGCCGTGCAAGCTGCCCGGTCGAGCCATCAGAAAAGGCGAAGCGTAGAGATCGGAAATCCCGAGCTCATTCAGATAGTCGACGATATCAGCCGCGTGCTCAAAGGTGAAAGAACGGTTGAACTGGAGGCGATAAGTGGCCGCGGGCGTATAGACCGGTTCAGTTTTCCTGCGCTGCATGGGCGTCGACGGCTTCGTCGGTGGTTGGACTCCGCCGTATGACTAAGATTACTTAGTAACACATTTGTTTCAATACGGTACGAAGCGTCGTTTCTCGTTTCCTCGTTTCTCGTTAAGTGCGCTCGGTAGTTCCTAACGAGAAACGAGAAACGAGAAACGAGAAACGAGTTGACGCTTACTTGCTTGCTTTTGCAGTCTTGAAATCGGCCACCAGGCGCTTGGCAATTTTGTCGGCCACGTCCGCGCTGGCGCCCAGAAACTTACCGCCCAGGCTTTCCGCGGTAGCGGACCAGATTACATCGCCATTCTTACCAACCAAACGCACCGTAGCGATCGCCTCGTGCTTGCGTTCCTCAGTATGCCGGCTCGAGTTTTCGCCGATGGTCAGGCCGGCGCTGTGATTGCTAGTGCTGCTGGCATAGTTTCGCGTGCTCGCGCTGCCGCCTTCGCCGAGCTGGCTGTGCGCGTTTATGCCTTCGGATGCCTGGAAGGTGTCGGTGAAAACCTCGTCCTCGCCCGCTCCCTTTAGCACAGCGTCGGCTTTGTCTTCGTTCTCAGTGATGATGAACTGCTTGGATCGCTGCAAGCTGGTCATCAATAATTCGCGAATCTGAAGAGCGGTGTCTCCCCCGGTGAGGATGTCCACATAAATTCTGCGGACCTTGGCGAGTTGGCCGGCCGTTTCTTCCTCCGGCGCCTGTTCATCGTCGGCCGCAGCAAAGGGAACCAGCAACATCAGAATGTAGAGGAGCGGCGCCATGCTTACCCCTTTCCAGCTTTACGCGCGTCGTCGTCCTGGAACTCCACCTTGCGGCCGGTACGCGCCTCCAGGCTCACCAGCATCATGCGGATATCGTCTTTGCTAACGCGGAAGACCATGGCCTGCTGGCGGTTTTCGTCGTCCGAATAGCCGACGGTCAGGAAATGGGTTCGCTTCTTGGCCAACAGAAACAGCGGAGAGAGGAGCGCCGCCGCGACATACCGGCGGTCCACTCGCTGCCCGTACTCCAGCAGGTTGATCTTGTCGTAGGGAACGCGCCAACTTGCCTTCTTGGCATAAAAGACGAAATATTGCTCATCTACGGCAGTCACGGTTCCCGAGCAACCGTCTGGAATCTGCGAAATCGTTCCGCCGACGTATTCCGCATGGCCGCCACTGCTGTGGGCCGCGAGAAGTGAATAAGCTACAAGACTTAACACGGCGAGTCTCTTCGATGTCATAATGAAATTAGTAGTGGTATCCAGCTGAAACTCTCACCGATGTTCGCAAGGAATCAACCTAGAACCCAGATGGATACAACCGTCTGCGCCACCCGGCGGAAACGCAGACGTCTGGTAGCTCCAGCGCCGTTCCTGCCGCATCCCAAGAAGTGGCCCGACTATGGTTTGCACGCGGCGTGGCTTGGGCATAGTACCGTACTGCTCAAACTGGACGGATTTACGATACTCACCGATCCCGTGCTCGGCGATCGCTGCGGCGTCCGTATGGGTCCGGTGACGGTGGGTTTAAAACGAATGGTTGCGCCCGCGCTGCTTCGGTCGCAACTGCCGCACATCGACCTCATCCTGTTGTCGCATGCGCATTTCGATCACTTCGACATGGCTACATTGCGCAGCTTGGAACGTTCGGGCGCAATGGTGGTGACGGCCTCTAACACCAGCGACCTGCTGCGCGTACGGCGCTACAAGAGCGTCCAGGAAATTGGTTGGGGCGAGCGTGTACGCGTTGGACCACTCACCATTCTCGGTCTTCGTGTGAAACACTGGGGCGCGCGGATGCGCACCGATACCTACCGCGGATTCAATGGTTACCTGATTGAGACCAAGAAACATCGCGTCGTCTTCGGCGGAGACACGGCTTTCACCGACACGTTTCGCGCGGCGCGTGGCGCGCGGCCGGTTGATCTGGCTATTCTGCCCATCGGCGCCTATGATCCTTGGATACATGTGCACTGCAGTCCCGAGCAGGCTTGGCGCATGGGCGCCGATTGTGGCGCGGAACATCTGATGCCCGTGCATCACCAGACCTTCCGGCTGAGCCGCGAACCCTACTACGAGCCCGTGGAGCGCTTTGTCGCCGCCGCAGGCAGCCGTCCGGAGCGCGTAGTGACGACGCGGATCGGACAGGAGTGGTCACAATCGTAAGTCGCTCGTACCTGCGCAGGTAAGTTATTAGGCCGCGGATGAACGCGGATAAACGCGGATAAGATGACCATGTTCATTGCTCCGGCGTAAGGTGCGCCCTACGATTTTTCTGCCAGCATTCTTCGGTTTGCGTGGTGCACTGCGGACGCTCCTTGCCATACGTGATCGTTTTCAGGATGCCGTTCGGAATGCCTCCTTCGATCAGGAACTCCTTCGCGGCCTCAGCGCGCATCGCTCCCAGCGCGAGGTTGTACTCGGCTGATCCGCGCTCATCGCAGTGCCCCTCGATCAGCACCATAGTATCTGGCGATTGAGCCACAATGGTCTTCACTAGAGAAGCATCCGCGCGGAGAGCAGCCCGCGCATCTTCTTTGAGATCGTGCTGGTCGAGACCGAAATAGGCATCCGCCAGCTCGAGCAGAAGCTCGTTCAGTGAAAATTTAATGGCCGCAGGTTCGTTTGAGGCTAAAGGAGGAGTTGTTTCCGGTGTCGATAGAGGCTCCGATCCGGTAACCGCGGGGTTCGATCCGACCGGCGCCGACGACCTGCCGGCAGGGTATTTATCCGCGCACTCAAATACTAGCCGGACAGGATACACTCAAGCCTCGCAGTCCAATATTCTGGAGTGAGGCATGCTCGTTCAAACTCTTCATAGCCGGCGCTGGAGTTCGGGGCGCCTATTGTTGGCTGGCTTCGGCGGACTTCTGGCCTTGATGATCCTGGCGGGCGTGGATGCGCTGGTGGTGCTTAGACAGGCCAAGATCAGCAACACCGGGATGCGGCGGAACTTCTTAGCTCGAGGCCATTCTCTGGACCAAATCCGATCCGGCATCTATGTATCCGGGACCTTGGCGCGCGATTACCTTCTAGCGTCCGATTCCTCAGCAGCCGAGGAAGAACGGGCAAAGTTGCGGGCAATACAGCGCGAGACGGAAAGTGCTCTGGACAATTATGCGCGGTCGCTAAGCACGGAAGAGGCCGCAACGTTTCGCAGTTTGCTGGCGGAAATTCACGCCTATTGGAAAGTGCTGGATTTGATGTTCGAGCCGGATCCACAGGTTCGACGCCAGCGCGGCTCCGCGTACTTCTACAACCAACTGGTGCTGCGCCGTACAGCCATGTTGGATCTGGCGGCCCGAATCTCTCGGTGGAACGAACAGGAAATTACGGCAGGGGACGAGAAACTTGGCGCCCTGTTCGACGCGTTTCGGTTCCGCCTAATCTTGATCCTGGCGTTGACTCTGGCGGGAGGATTCGCGCTGGCCGTTATCACGGCCGCACGGCTATTGAGATCGCAGAAGGAGCTCGAAGAGCTTTCCGCGCGGCTGGTGTTGGCGCAGGAAGAAGAGCGCCGGTCGATTTCGAGAGAATTGCACGACGAAGTGGGCCAATCGCTGACGGCCCTGGCGATGGAGGCGGGCGCGGCGGCATCTCTCGCTGTGGAAACCCCCGGGTTGCGGCAACGGCTGCAGTCCATCCAGCGCCTGGCTGAAACCAGCATGAACACTGTGCGTAACCTGGCGCTACTGCTG
>CABEDY010000494.1_pt1 | contig 15988 bp, 11 predicted proteins | sample 3423171 | NCBI WGS metagenome assembly CABEDY01 (sample SAMEA5534333, study PRJEB31848) | metagenome | biome: tundra; feature: field; material: soil | place: USA | collected 2013-05 | depth 0.15 m | reverse complement strand
AAGGAGGCTTTGGAAACCCCAAAACCCACCCGCAAGTTCGCCCCAGGAGCCTCTTTTCGCGATGTTTGAACTTTTTCCTTTGTCAAGTACCAATTTAGGGTGACATTTACCCCTCCAAATCCTCCTTAGTATTTGGGGAAGCGTTTTAACCAGATTCCGGCACCCTCAATGGACCAGCGGGAAGAGGCTCAGAAAAAATTTTGGATTCGAGACCGGGACAGTCTCGGCAGGGCGGTCGATCATCGGCTGATCGAAGCAGCACACCGGATATGGGAGGAGGCCCGACTGCGGGTGATTCGCTATCTCGCGGAGGACACTGAGGCACCAGAGATTCTTGAAGGCGCCGTTGACTCTGCCTCTCGCGCTATGGACACCCCCAAGTCCATCGAATTCTTCGAACATTATCTCTTAACGTCAGTGACGCGGGAGGCCATTCGCCGCCGCCGGAGAAATCAACGCGTCGAGTATGTCGAAAGGAAGGATCTTGAGCGACTCGCGGGCGCGGTGTCCACGGACGTTGAACGGCAACTCGATGACGCAAAGCTGATCGAGCTCTTTCGCGCGTGTTTGGACGCGCGTGGACGGGCAATGTACGATATGCGTGTTCTGGATTTCGATTGGCGGTGGATAGCTAAGCTTACCGGATACGCCGGCGTTCGCAGCGCCCAGGCCCAGTTCTCCAAGAAGTGCGATCGAGCCTTGGAACGGTTCCGGGCTCTCCACGGTTCACGTTTGAAGCCACAGTCGAGCGAATGAATGCAAACTGCATCGAATGAATCCGATGACCGAATCTAATCGCTCCGCGTCCTCCACGTTCGTGAGAGACGTTATTGCTCTGGGCAAGAAATATGCCGGGGCTGGCTTTCCGAATCCCAACCGCGTGGGTTGTCCGAAGAGCTCGACCTTGCGCGCAATGGCGTATCGAGATCGGCGCCTTAGGCTGCAAGACATCCCCGCAGCCCACATCGTTAGATGTTCGCGCTGCTTCCAAGAGTACGAGGAGTTCCGCCGCATGGCGCTCATTGTCCGCCGGATTCAGATCACTGCGGCTTCTCTTGCGGTGGCCGCGATGATATTCCTAACGGCACGATTTGCATGGAACCACGCCCACCGCAGCGGCGAACCGTCTCTGGCGGAAAAACACCGAACGCCTTCAATCGCGCCATTTCCGCTTAAGGTAGATTTGGTTTCCTTCTCGCCAACTCGGGGCGACGCTGGGGACGGCTCTGAGAAAAAAGTACATCTCCCACAGAAGCTGCTCAGAGTTGACTTCATTCTGCCTCTTGGGATGGAACCTGGCGACTACGAAATTCGATTGCAGGATTCCAAGGGAACCGTGTTCATCGACAAGCGCGCGTTAGGGCATTTGAACGACGGTGTCACTTCGGTGACGACGGATATCGATCTCGCTAGTGCCACGCGAGGCAGCCTTACCTTGATGATTCGGTCGCCTGGCATGGACTGGCGAAGATTCCCGGCGGTCATTGAGTGAGAAAAGGAACAATCGATGCGGTTTAGCATTCTCAGTCGAATAGTGTCTCTGATCGTTTGCAGTTCATTTGTGGACGCGCAGCAGCCACAAGCGAGAGACCTGCTTGCCCATGCGCTTCACCTTGCTGACCTCTACAACTGGGAGGATGCTGGCCTAGAATTCGCGGAAGCAGAACACCTTTTTGTTGAGGCAGGCGATCAACGGAATGCCCTGTATGCAAAACTGGGTCGTATCCGATCACACATTGACCGTGATCAGCAGACGCTACCGGCGGTCGCCGCAGAGCTTGCAGAAGAGTTGGAGGACGACCCGCTACTTCAGAACGACAAGGAGCTTCGCATGTTCTGCCTTATCGTCAAAGGCGACATAGACGGCGAGATCAATACCGGGTCAATGAAGCAGGATTGGGCGCAAGTTCAGACACTCGCACAGGACCTGGACAACACGAGATGGCCGCATCGGGCACTGGCGCAGCTAGGTATCGCCGCATTCTACGATGGCGATCTCGAAACGGCTCGCAAAAATGTCGGCGCCGCGCTCGCCGCATCTACGAAAGCGGGCGATGTCGGGGGCCAGATCCGGATTTTGATGATCATCGCGACCGGCCTGACCGAGGCCAAGATGTATGAGCAGGCGCTCGCGTTCGTTGACAATTCCATCAAACTCGCGAGCGGTACTCCAGACGCCGGTTATCAGTTTCCCGCCCAAGAACTTCGCATAAACGTATTGATTGCCTTGAAACAGCTCGATGCCGCTCAGCGGTTAGATCAGGAAGCTCTGACGCGTGCGCGAGAGGCGCATAAGCCCATACATGAAGCTGCTCTATACGGCCTCGCTGCCACCATCGCTGAAGCGCGAAACGACCGCGAGGCTGCGTTGGCAGCACTTCATCAGGCCATGCGTCTTGGCGAATCCGTCGGCCTAACGCGGTTGCTCGACGGAATCTATGCCCGAGCAGCTGATGTTTACAAAGCGAATGGCGACTTTGACAACGCAGAACACTTCGCCGAATTGTCGGCCGCATCTGCGCAAGCAAGTGGGGATCTATGGGCTGTTCCACGTCATTTGCAAATAGTTGCTGAACTCCAGATTGCCCGTGGCAGATATGAAGAAGCGAATCGCACCTACGACCGAGCAGAGGCTTTCCTCGATTCCATGATCGGCAGCGGCGCAACCCTACTCGAGCAGACCTCCGTGATCACAGCATCGAGCCAGATCTATTCTCAACATTTCGCGCTGATCGCTACCCACTTTAATGACCCACGCAAAGGGTACGACATTATCGAGCAGGTTCGGGGACGCGCGGCTGCCCAGCTTCTAGTGTCGGGATTGGCTACTCCTTCACGAGCGAACACTGCCGAGCGGGCGATCTCTCGGTTGCGACTCAAGCTAACGGCAGCCCGATCAACAGCGGAAGTGCTCAGCCTCCGCGATCAAATCTTTTTGAAGGAACAGGAGCGCTGGATAACGCCGGGTTCAACCGTGCTCAAGACCAAACCACGTGAGACGGTCAGCTTGGAACAAATTCGCCAGGCCTTGCCGCCTTCTGCAGTTCTCCTGGAATACGTAATGGCCAATCCGAACTCCTATTGCCTCACGATCTCTCGCAGTGGATCTCGCATCGTGAGCCTGGGTAGCAGGGAGCAGATCGAGAAGCTGGTCGCGTCCTATCTGAAGGCTGTAAAAGCCAAGCTCCCCGCTGTCCAAGAAGCACGAAGCCTGTACAACGATCTGCTGCGCCCGATCCGCGAGACTTCACAGAAAGGCACGTTCATTATTGTTCCTGATGGCCAACTGCATCTCGTTCCGTTCGATGGGCTCAAAGACGCAACAGGCCGCTGTGTTGTCGAGACTCGGACGGTCGTGTACTCACCGTCGGCAAACAGCTTTTACCTTTTGGCTGAACAGAACCGCCCGCAAAAGGCTCGCAAAGCCCTCCTCGCGATTGGAGGAGTTCCATACTCTCGAAGTCCGATGAATAGGACTGGACTCACGCGCGGGTTCAATCGAAGTGGGTTTGCAGATCTCCCGTCGTCAGCCGATGAGGTTCGGATAGCGGCGGCCGCGTTTCCTGGGCAGAAAGTCGACTTGCTAGTGGGAGCATCTGCAACCGAAGCCGCGTTCAAAGCCGCAAGCTTGAACGAATACCGTGTTATTCATTTGGCTGTTCATGCCTTCGCGGACTCCACGTTTCCAGATCGGGCGGCTCTAGTACTGTTGAGCGATCCAGCAGCAGGAGAGGATGGATTTCTGCAGGCGTCGGAAATCGCCCAGATGCGCTTTCCGTCCGACCTGGTGGTTCTTTCGGCATGCGACACCTCCGTGGGTCCTCTCCAAGGACAGGATGGCGTTGCGAACCTGTCACGAGCATTCCTTGAGGCTGGCGCCCGGAGCGTCATATCGACCCTATGGGAGATTGATGATAATTCGGCCTTGTTTCTCATGAAACGGTTTTACGCACACCTGTCCGCGAATCAGTCGGCAGCAACCTCTCTGACTGCCGCCAAACGAGACATGCTGCGAACGTTCGGACCGAAGGCGCTTCCATACCAGTGGGCGGGCTTCACAATCGAAGGTGGGGCAGCCCGGCAAACATCGTTGAACGAGAGCCACAAATAAAATGACCCTAGATTCGAAAAAGCGTACCCAGATTCTGAGAGCAATCAAGAAGTTAGTTCTCGCTCACCACATCAACGTCGCCGGAATTGATTACGGCACTTGGACCCAGCATGTCGATGAACGAACGGCGGAATTACTCACTTCGGATGTAGCAAGCTTTGAGGAGGGCGTCCGTCGGCTTCTCTCAGAACTCAAGACTAGCCATACCGTTTTTTATCATTCTCTTCCCACAGAATCATTGCCGCAGCATACGATTAACGCAAGCCTACGGGATGTGTCGCGAGACGGCCACCATACGTGGATGTTTCTGGATGTGTTCGAAGACGGACCCGCTCACCGCGCCGGAATCAAGCCTGGCGATTTCCTGGACGCGGTGGACGGCACACTTTGTGTGCCACCAACCACACCACACTTTGCGATCGGCCACACTCACACGTTGCGTGTCTCGAAACCTGGTACGGGAAGCGCGAAAGAGATCGCGATTGAAGTTCCTAAGCGGAAAGGGACGAAACAGCGCCCTCCGATCGTGGAACCAAAGAGCCTGATTCACTCCAAGATTGGGCAAGACATTGGACTTCTCAAGGTCGCCCATTTTCCCGGCGCAGCAGGGATGAGATTTGCGAAAGCATTGGATGAAGCAGTACGCGACATCAAACAGCAAAAGTGCCAGCGCTTGATCGTGGACCTGCGGGGGAATATCGGCGGCAGCCTGGGATTCGCTCATCTGGCCAGCTATATGTGCCCGGGCCAAATCGCCATCGGCCACAGCCTGACGCCGAAGCGTCTACGAGAAGGTTACGACCCAGAGACGCTGCCGTGCGTCCCCATGCCCGCCAGCAAAGGGGAACTTCTGACCACACTCGGTCGCTACGCGTTCCGCGACAAATCCGTTATGCTACTCACGCAGGGCCTGGGTGAACAGCCGTTTCACAAGAGGATTGTCGTGCTGGTCAACGAATGGACAAACAGCGCTGCCGAGATGGTCGCGAATTTCGCAGTCGAGAACCGGCTGGCTACGGTTGTCGGCGAGAAGACGCACGGCAACGTTCTCGGCGCAATGAATTTCAACGTTGGCGGCGGCTATTGGCTGCGCTTGCCCGTCTCCGGCTGGTTTACCTCAAAAGGGCGCAGTCTTGAAGGAAATGGGGTTGATCCGGATGTCTTGGTCGAAATATCACCGGATGCTTTGGCCGCGGGACATGATAACCAATTGATGGCAGCCGTTGACGTTGCCAACGGACTGTGATCGCCACACGGTCGTCGTGAAATGCCGGACACGCTACGCTTCTAGAAAAAACCTTCTGGCATCCTAGGCAACTGATCGCACGTGTCTTTTGGGCGCCCTCTCACCTTGGCCTGCTCTCTCACAGGAAGGCTGGGGACCTTGTCGGGGGATTAGGCAGCCTCGACATTACTGCTTAATCGTAATAGACGTCCCAGGTTGCGTCGTCCGACCACCGATCATCGCCACGACCGTAGCATCGCCGTCAGGCAACGAATCTGGAATTACGACGTTGAATTGATAAAGCCCAGCCGCCGAAATGCCTGCGAACGAGACCACCGTGGTCACTCCGCCAATCACAACTTCAAGAGAGGTCGGGGCCTGCAGTGGGTTGACGCTACTCACTACTTGCCCAGTGGGAGTAGGAGGATTCGTTGGGCCAAAACCAGTGCTGTACAGCAGAACGGTTTCGCCTGGCTTGCCCGGCGTTGCACCTGGCGCGACGGTGTCCGAGCCGAGCGGAGAGTAGTCGGTGTGTTGCGCTGCAATATGTGTCCCGTCAAATGTAAAGAAAGAGGGTGCGAACGTGCTTATGTTTGCTGTTTGCCCGGCGCTCGTACCATATACATTTTTAACAACTACCTGAATGGGGCCCGTTCTGCCATCGTCCGGAACCTGTGCGTTGATTTGTGTCGGACTGACGAAAGAAATTGCCGCCAGTTTGTTGTCGATCGAGACGGTCACGCCATCGAGCGAAGTCGGCAACGTATTTCCATTAATGTGGCCGGTCCAATCGGCCGATGTCAGCGCAAGGTTCTGACCATAGATTGAAATCCATGCTCCCGGAGAGACTCCTGGCACATTTGCGGCGGCGCTGACTACACCACTTTCGGAAATCACCGGTGAGTTGCCGGGGATCGTCCAAGTTCCTCCAGCCGTCTGGAACGAACCTATCTGGCTCACCGAGCTATATGCATACGCGAAGATAACTTTCTCGCCCTCGTACGCGGCAAAGAATGTAAGTGACAATCTCACAGTCAAGATATTGCCCGACCCTGATATCGCCGAATGCGCGGCATCCACCTCACATCGGGAATTCTGCAATTTACCGGTACCGGGTACTTCGATCGGACCGAGTGACGAGCTGCCATCATCCCCAAGCAAATTCAATTCGTAATGCAAGTTAGATTCGGCGAACGTCACTTGACACTTGTTTCCAGACGGAATGGTGTCGAATAGCAGGGTGGCGGAATCCACTGCCTGGTATCCGCTGTTGCTGGAAAACCGCATAGTGAAGACTTGAGCGCTGCCGGCCCCGGAACTTGGAGCAAGCGAGACAAGCGATGGCCGGGGACTGGAGGAATCTTCCTGCGCGATCACTACAGTGAACCCCGGCGATTGACTGTCTGAAACGGGCAGTGATATGGTTCTGCTCGTGCCCGTGTTCGGCTGAATCGCAAAAGGAACGTATCCTGTTCCAGTTCCGCGGTTCGGAGAGCCGACCGAAAACCACGCCGTGCTTCCGCCGACTGACCATACGCACGCCGGGCCGACTACTATCGGAATCATTGCCGAGGTCGGCCCCGGCCCAACCGTCGGGGGGTACGGGGCTCTGTAGTGACAAAAGAAATTCGCGGTGACCAGATAGGGAGACGCCATGGTAACGGTTTGCGGGATTGTGTTGCCGGACAGATCGCCGCCGAACGACCCGAAATCGTATCCGAACGCGGCTATGGGCGTTACCTGGACCTTCGTACCGGCATCATAGAATCCGTCCGCGGATGCAGGGCTTATCGTGAGCGTGCCCGCACCGGTGGGAGAACTAGTAAAAATTATCTCGTATTGGGCGGTGACGGTCGCCATGTAGGTACCACCTGATGACGGCACGACGATCGTCCTCGGATTAGAGCCGGAGTCCATCCAACTCTTAAAGATATAACGCGCTCCGGGCTGTGTCGGCGACGAAGAGAGCCAAGTTACTATGTGGCTTGCACCGGGATACCAGGAGAGTGTCGCTGGTGCCTGAAACGTAGTACCGTCTTCGAGCGAGAACAGCGCGCCAGGAGTACTAGCAGCAATGGTGACGCGAACCTGACGAGGAGCTGGTGCCCAGATATCCCACATGCTTCGACCCCAGGTGCCCGCGCGAAGAGTTCGGGTGGGGCGATTCAGCTTTAGTCCTGTTACGGGTACTCTTGGCAAACCACTGCCCACCGGAGACCACGTAACTCCGCCATCAACGGTAACGAGAACCCCGATGTCTGTCGCCACATAAAAGGCGTTGGGAACGTCGGGATCAATAACAAAATCATTAACGGGAATATTAGGTAAATTCCCGCTCATGTCAGCCCAGCTGAGGCCGCCATCGTTGGTCTTGAAAACGTGGCCTTTGGTGTCCCCTGAAAAGCCGGAAAATCCTGTGACTGTGACATAGGCAGTTAATGGTGTGCCAGCATCCACTGCAACTTGTGTAACCCAACGGGCAGGCAGGCCGGCAGACCGATTCGCCCAAATGGCACTCGTCCCATTTCCTGCATTAGTTGTGACATACAGGTTGCCGTTGCTGGTTCCCGCGTAGACCGTATTAGAATCACTCGGTGCCACTGCAATCGCGGACACCGCATCGGTTCCCCCTGCAAGATCGGGTGAGATTGCCGCCCAAACGGAGGCTCCGGAGGTCGATTGATAAACGCGGTCAGTACCAAAATACAACGTTTGTGAACGGGTGGGATCCATTACCAGCGGTGGGAAGGTTACGACCCGGTCAGAGGCATTAATGCCGTTCTGAACAACGGCCCAAGAACTATCGGATTTTCCGGAGGTAATCGTCTTGCGGGGGCTGCGGCCACCAAGGCAGCTCGCGTAAACGGTGTTGGGGTTTGTAGGATCGATTGTAGTCTGAGCACCATCGCCGCAAGTTGTACCGCTCCAATCCAGCACTCCGGCGTATCTCACAGTACCTCCTTCAGTGGCTCCAGCAAATCCGATATTCACATCGGTCGGATGGATTGAAAGACCGGGAGAAAAGGAGGTGATGGCCAGATTGGAGTTGAGATTCAACCAGTTGATAGAATCCGCCAGTACATCAGTGGTGCTAAAGACGCCACCGTCACTACCGAAATAAAGCTTGGTGCCATCCTGCGAAAACGCAACACTAGTCGGATCGGGAAACACGGTAACCTGATTCGCCCCTACGGAGATTTCTTTCCATGTCGTCCCCCCATCCAACGTGCGCCATATAGGCGTGTATGGGGGGCCAATTGGCTGAAAGCCGCCATTACCTCCGGCAAACACCACGTTCGGGTTGGTCGGATGGACCCGGATGAAGTGGCGGCTCCCACACCGGTTAGGGGCGCAATAATCCGGGGTGTTCTCCATCTGAACCCAGGTTAGGCCACCGTCCACAGTCTTGAAAAACCCCAGGAGTGTATATGAGGAGGTAGAGTCGTCCGCAATTCCTGCATAAAGCGTCGAGGGACTGGAAGGCGAGATCGCCAACGCGACGAAGCCCAGGTTGATCGTCGGTAGACCTTTGCCGATGGCTCCGTTGAGGCGTGTCCACGTTAAGCCTGCGTCTGAAGATTTGTAAATGCCATTAGTGGCCGATAGACCGAAAGAAAGTGCGGCGTATGCGATATTTCCATCTTGTGGGTCAAATAAGACGGTGGTACCGAGAGCCTGTGATAGTACACTTGTCCAGCTTGTTCCGCCATCGTTGGAGCGCCAAATGCCAAAGGCCACTGATCCACCGCCGTATACAGCCGCCAATAACGCTTGGCCGTTTGTGGGACTTACAGCCAGCGAAAGAATATTCGCGCCAGCTTGGGAAGAGGTTATTGGGCCTACGAACGGACCAGGTAAGTGTGTCCATGTGGCTCCTCCATCCGTGGACTTGAGAATGCCAACGCCGAAATAATTCTCGGGCGCGTGGTTCTGCCAAGAGCCGGTCCCGACGTAAACGATATCGGGATTTGAGGGGTCCAGCGCGAGCGATCCCACCGCGAGCGAAGGTTGGTTGTCGGTCAGCGGAGTCCAGTTTTGACCGCCGTTGGTACTCTTCCAAACGCCACCACCCGCAGCGCCCGCGTAGATTACGTCCGCATTCCTGGGGTCGACTGCAAGCGCCGTGATCCATCCGGATATGTATCCCCAATTGTTCACGGGAAAGTTGATTCGCTCGGGCCCAATCAAGGACCAGTTGGATAACGATGTGAGTACCGGAACGTCGGATGAGTTCTTGATTAATTTACGCTGGGCTTCCATTCGAGCGAACTCTTCGAGAGCGCGCAACCTTGCGCTCGACGAAATGTATGCACCGGGATTGGCACGCATCTCCTGAGCGGATTCTTCCTGTTTCGAGGGAACCGTCTCGCTTGGCGGAGTCGCTGGAAATTGTTGCGCTTGGCCCAGCGCGGGATAACAGATTATCTCGGCACCTAGGAGGACTGTTGCCCAAAAGGCCGACCGATAAGCTCTTGAACTCACTCGATATTCGGGTCGAAACATGCGTCGCGCCTATCAAATGATTCTATCACCGGCCTTAAACCAGAAAGGCCGACTGTTGGGTGCGGCATATGCAGAGCAGAAAAGTGTCGATTCTCGTGTCCCAAAGCTTCCATGCCATTTCCTTAGGAGGTGAAGAGAGGCGGTAGTTCAAATGGTGCAACTAGGGCGCGCAGACCGATTCACAAGTTTCCTATGTCCACAATGCCTTTAATTCAAGACGAACAACATCAACGCCTCGAAGTGAAGCTCCGGCGCGAACTCGGCGAGCAGATTTTGCGACTGCTCGATGACAGTCTGACCGAGGACATACTACTCAACCCAGACGGTTCCTTATGGGTGAAACAAATGGGGCAAGGTTTCTCTCGGATCGGTGAAATGCCTGCGGCTCAAGCAGCGAGCGCGCTCGGAACCATCGCGGCTTGGCGGGGCACGGTACTGAATCACGAACATCCCATCCTCGAAACGGAACTGCCCATTGACGGCAGCCGCTTCGAAGGGATCGTGTCGCCGGTTGTCCGCCGGCCTGTGTTCGCCATCCGCCTGCGGCCCCGGAAGATCTTCAGTCTCAATGACTACGAAGCCGATGGAATCCTGACCCACAGCGACGACCCGCTCAATAAACTTCGCCGCCAGGACGATTTTCTCGATGCCCTGCGCGGTTTAAACCATGCGGACGTGATCCGCGCCGCCGTGCGCGCGAGAAAGAACATCCTCGTTGTCGGCTCGACCGGGAGTGGCAAGACGACTTTGGTCAACGGGATTCTCGATTCGCTAGCCGAGCTCAACCCACATGATCGGGTGATTTCTATCGAAGATACGACCGAGTTGCAATGCCCGGTGAAGAACTATCTCGATCTCCGGGCAGTCGGTAACGTAACGATGTTGGCCTGCCTGCGTGCCTGCATGCGGCTGAAACCCACGCGCATCGTGGTGGGTGAAGTGCGCGGTGCGGAAGCACACACGCTGCTGAAAGCATGGAACACAGGGCATCCCGGCGGTGCGGCAACAATCCACGCCAACGACGCCCTCAGTGGATTGATCCGGCTCGAAAGCCTCGTCGCTGAGGCAACCAGCGCGCCTCAGCAAATCTTGATCGCCGAGGCCGTGGATCTGGTGGTCTTCGTTGACGAAGAGTCCAGCATTAAAGCCGGGCGCAAAGTCAGGGAAATTCTGCTCGTAACCGGATACTCCAACGGGAATTATCAGGTCGAGCACGTCTAGGATGTAGCCATTTTCAAAAGGAGCTTTGAAAACATGAAAATCTTTCGTGGATCGGATCTTGGCCGCAGGCTCGCGGCCCTGATCGTTTTAGCCGGAGCGTTTAGCCTGCGCATGCAAGCTGCAGCCGCCGGTAACCTGCCGTGGGAAAAGCCGATGACTGCCATCGCCACTTCATTGACTGGTCCCGTGGCCTACGCTATCGGCCTGATCGGCATCGCGATTGCCGGCGGCGCGATGTTGTGGGGAGGCGAGCTGACAGAGTTCGGGCGCCGAGCCTGCATGATCGGGCTGGTGGTATCGGTGTTGGTCTTCGCGGCTCCTTTGCTCGCGAGTGCATTCGGCGTCAACGCGGCGGTGGTCTAACAATGCAGGCTCACGACAGGCCAAGAGAGATCGTGATCCACCAGTCGGCCAACCGGCCAAACCAAATCCTAGGCGGCGATCGGGAGCTGGTGCTGATTGCGATGCTCACCGCTATCAGTCTGGCGTTCAGTTTGGGGACGTGGTGGGGAATCGGCCTGAGCATTGCGTTCTGGGTCGGAGCGGTGGCGGTCCTTCAACGTATGGGGAAGGCCGATCCACTGCTCCGGCATATTTATGTCCGGCACATACGGTACAGGGCGTTCTATCCCGCCAAGAGCGGTCTCCTTTCACTGTGCGTGCCGGTACCGAGGAACTGGAGGTGATGAATGCATCGCAATGAACATCGCGCCAGTCCTCGCGGCCTCGCGGATCTTCTGCTGCCGCACGCCCTCATCGAGGACGGAATTCTGCTCCAGCAGGATGGGTCTCTCTTGACAGGTTGGACCTATCGCGGGCCCGACATGATGTCGGCGGCCCCGGCGGAAATGGACGCACTCAGCGCAAGGTTGAATTCGGTGCTACGGCTGGGCAGCGGCTGGATGGTCCAGTGCGATGCCATTCGGTCGCGCGCGCCAGGGTATCCCGAACAGGGCGCATTCCCCGATCCGGTGACTCGCGTCATCGACGATGAACGGCGGCAGCAGTTCATGCAAGAGGGCGCGCACTTTGAGTCGGAATACTTCCTGACTCTGACCTATCTTCCGCCGCTCGAAGCTGAAGAACGGATGAAGGGATGGATGTTTGATGGCAGCGGACCGCACAGCGTAAATCGAACGGCGGCACGAGTCATCGACCGATTTTCGAGTCGTGTTGACATATTCGAAAACGTATTCGGTCAGCTATTTCAAACAGAGCGTCTGAAGCGCCTCTCGTTCACCGACGATTACGGCTACTCCCAGGTGCACGACCGCCTTTTGCGTTATCTACGGCGCTGCGTGAACGGCGAAGACCACCCCTTCGCGCTGCCGGACATTCCCTGTTACTTGAACGAGATCCTTGCCTGCGAGGACTTCCATGGAGGAATCGAACCTCGCATCGGACGAAAGCATATGCGCGTCGTCGCCATTGACGGGTTTCCGAAAATGAGCTCGCCCGGCATCCTCCGGGAGTTAGACAACCTGCCGATCGAATACCGCTGGAACACGCGCGCAATCCTGATTGATCCCGAAGAGGCTCGCGGCATGCTCGACATGCACCGCAAGAAATGGCGCTCGAAGATTCGGGGATGGAAGGATCAGATCCTCAAAACGCAGTCGGGTGCGATCGACATCCATGCACAGCAAATGGCGACGGATGCCGAAGAGGCAATGGGAGTTGCGGTTTCCGGCGACGTTCAGTTCGCGCAGTACTCGGCCAACGTGATCTGCCTCGATGACGATCCGAGTCGGCTCTATGAAAACACACGTGCCGTCATGAAGACGATCCAGAATCTCGGCTTCTCGTGCAGAATCGAAACCATCAACGCAGTAGATGCTTGGCGTGGATCGCTGCCTGGGGACGGGTATTCGAACGTCCGCCGGATCATGCTACACACGCTCAATCTTGCTGACATGCTTCCGATTACCTCGGTGTGGGCGGGTCTTCGCGAGAATCCCTCGGCCATGATGCCGAAACACAGCCCGCCGTTGTTGTTTGCCGCGACAAGCGGCGCGACGCCGTTCCGGGTCAACCTGCATGTCTCCGATCTGGGTCACACGCTGATCGTCGGACCTTCCGGCGCAGGAAAGTCCACGGCGCTGGGTCTGATCGCAGCCCAATGGTTCCGCTATCCGAGGGCCCAGGTGTTCGCTTTTGATCGCGGTTACTCAATCTGGATGCTTACGGAAGCTGCAGGCGGCGCGTTCTACGATCTAGCTGGCCCGAAGACCGATCTCGCGTTCTGCCCGCTGAAAGACATCGACGGCGAGTCCGACGTTCAGTGGGCGGTCGGGTGGGTCGAAGCTCTGTGCGAGCTGAACGGCCTGAAGTTTGGCCCCAAGCACCGCAATGCCGTTGCGGAAGCCGTGACGCGATTGCAGCTCTCGCCCACGCGAACGCTAACAGAGCTGTCGGCAAATGTCCAAGACACTGATATCCGCGACGCTCTGCAACACTTCACCGTCATGGGTCCGATGGGGTCGCTCCTTGATGCCGATCACGACATGCTCGGCAATGGGCGGTTCCTCAGTTTTGAAACAGAGAACTTGATGCAGCTCGACGACAAGGCCGTGATCCCGGTCCTGTTGTATCTGTTCCGCCGAATCGAACAGCGTCTTGATGGTTCTCCTACCTTGGTGCTGCTCGACGAAGCCTGGTCCTACTTGCAGCACGCTCTCTTTCGCAATCGCCTGAGGGATTGGTTGAAGACGATGCGTCGAAGGAACGCCGTGGTGGTCATGGCCACACAGCAGATCAGCGACATTGCGAACTCGGACATCGCTGACGTGGTTCTCGAAAACTGCCCGACGAAGATTTTGTTACCGAATGCGGAATCGAAGAATCCGGGCTCCCGCAGTTTTTATGAACGGGTCGGTCTCAACGAGCGCGAGCTGGACATCCTGCAAGTCAGCGTGCCGAAGCAGCATTACTACGTTGTCAGCAAACTGGGCCGGCGTCTGGTTGATCTCGGCGTCGGAAAAGTGGGCCTCGCATGGGTCGGCGTGAACGGGCGCGAAGAACGGAAGATTGTCGAAAGCGTGATGGAACAGTCCCCGGAGACGTGGCGGGCGGAGTGGTTGCGACTCAAAGGCCTTACCAACTGGGCGGAGTATTTGAGTCGCATGGAAGAAGTTTAGGACAGGGGAAAAGGAGACATTCTTATGAGTGTGAAATTGACGATTGCAACTGTGGCACTCGCCTCAGTCTTAGGTCCGGCAACAGGCCGGGCCCAAATCGGCGGTGGCGTTTTTGTGTGTACTAACTGCGCTACTGAGCCAACGCAAATAAGCATCAAGCTCATGCATGACCTGGAGTACGCCAAGCAACTTCTGCAATACGCGATCCAGGTACAGCATCTCGCCGATGCGCTCAAGAACACGGCGCATGGCGGCGCTGCGAGTTTAACGAACATTGCCGGGGATCTCAATGAACTGGCGAATGTGGTGCAAGGTGGCCGCGCGCTCGCGTATTCCCTCGGCAATCAGGATGTGCTTTTTCGCCAAACTTATCCCGGCTATCAACCTTGGACGCCCGGTGTGACGCCAGCCGGATCTTATGCCAGTCAATACGCGATCTGGGCGGAGACCAGCCTGGCAACGACACAAGGCATTTTGCGAGGCACCGGTATTCAAGGAAAGCTGCTGGCGACCGAACAAGGTGTGCTCGGGATTCTTCGCGCACTTAGCGCGGCCAACATATTGAACCGGAACGATGCAATCAACATGAGCGGCCAGCTTGCCGCGGAGCAAGTCGGACAGCTGCAAAAACTGAGGGAACTGCAACTCGAAGACATGACCAGCAAGGCAGCTTATCAGGGCTACGTCATTCAGCGCCAGGCAGCGAGCGAATCCGCTACGCAGTGGTTTTTCACCGGCGGACCAGTGACGAGCGACGGAAAGACCTACCTGCCGGGCCTTCAGTGAGGTACTTTGTGCGTGAACGAATCCAAATGTCGTTGATACGGTGCCTGCCTCTAGCGGCAATCACCCTGCTGTTTGCGCAAGCGGTCTTCGCGCAGGCGGGGCCTGGCTTCAACACCACCGTTCCGAGCCAAATCATGGACCAGTTCCGCAACAACCGCCTTCAGTGGACGAACAACGTTTTCGTTTACGCCAACTCTCTGTTCGGGTTGCTGGCCGTGATCGAGTTCGCGTGGAGCGCGGCTGTGATGCTGCTCGAAAAGACTGACCTTCAGAGTTGGACATCGGCACTGATCCGGAAGTTAATGTGGATCGGCGCATTCTACGCGCTGCTACTGAATGGCCGCTTTTGGATTCCCGCGATCATCGATAGCTTCACGCAGCTCGGCCAGAACGCAGCCGGACTCGGCGCACTGTCTCCGAGCGGCGTTTTCATGCAGGGACTCTCGCTAGCAGGAGCATTGATGGACGGCGCGTCCACATCCGCCTTCTTCACCAATCCGGGCACGTCGTTGGCGCTCGCATTTGCGGCACTCCTGATCGTGATTTCCTACACGATTATTACGATCAACTTCATTGTCACGCTGGTTGAAAGCTACATCGTCGTATCGGTCGGATTTATCTTTCTTGGTTTCGGAGGGAGTCGATGGACGGCTCCCTACACCGAACGCTATATCGGCCTGGCCGTTTCAATCGGCATCAAGATCGTCCTGTTGTATTGCCTGATCTCTGCCGGATTCGATCTTAGCCTCGGGTGGCTCAATGAGGCCCAAGGAATCTCGACATCCCCGCGCCCTGCCATGACAGCTTTCGATGTGATGGGCGGCGCGCTGATCTTCATGATGTGCTGCTGGCAGATTCCGAAACTGTTCGCAGCAGTGATCGGCGGCGCACCGGCTTTGACCGGCGGTGACCTTGTCGCGACTGCTGCTGTTGTCGGTGGTGCAGCCCTGGCAGTGGGTGGAGCGGCGGCGGCCGGGGTGAGCGCATTGGCCGCGGGAGGCAGCG
>CABEDY010000493.1_pt1 | contig 15990 bp, 10 predicted proteins | sample 3423171 | NCBI WGS metagenome assembly CABEDY01 (sample SAMEA5534333, study PRJEB31848) | metagenome | biome: tundra; feature: field; material: soil | place: USA | collected 2013-05 | depth 0.15 m | reverse complement strand
CGCGAAAAGACACACCAGGACTGCCACTGCTCGGATAACACCCAGCATGGTTTACTCCTCTCGGGTTCTAAAAGCATTTGCCCGCTTTTTGTTCGGAAACCAGAACAAAACTAGCTCCGAGGCGAAAAAATCAAAAGGCGCACCAATAACCAGCTACCAGCCACCAGCCACCAGCCACCAGCTACCAGCCACCAGCCACCAGCAACCAGCAACCAGCAACCAGCGCGATAATGAAAGCGCCATGCACCGCGCACTCCTGCTGCTCGCGCTCGCCGCCTCGACAGCCTGGGCGCATATCGGCAGCCCCGACGTTTTCTTCGAAGGCTCCGCCGGCCCTTATCCGCTCTTTGTCACCATCCGCCCGCCATCTGTAATTCCCGGTGTCGCTCAGATCGAAATCCGATGCCCGTCGGCTGACCTCCAGAAACTGCTCATCACGCCGATCCCGCTCGTAGGCGAAGCATCCCAACACCCGCCCACACCCGACATAATGGCGCCATCGAAGTACGACCCGCAGTTTTTCACCGGCAGCTTGTGGATCATGGAGACCGGCTCATCGCAGATTCGAATCCAGGCCTCGGGCGCTCGCGGGCCCGGCCGTCTTTCGGTTCCCGTAGCAGCGGTCGCGAATCGCACCAAGACCATGAATCTCGCGCTGCGAGGAGTTTTGCTCGCTCTGATGCTCACACTGGTTATAGGTATCGTAAGCATCGCAGGCGCGGGTGTAAGAGAGGCGCAACTCGAACCAGGCGCGAAAGTGCCGCCTGAATTTCGCCGCCGCGCCCGCATCGTGATGGCGGCTACCGCTGTCTTTTTGGCCGCAATTTTATATCTCGGGAACCTCTGGTGGAGCGAGGAAGCGAGCGATTATTCCCGCTATTTGTATAAACCGCTCCAAATGACGCCCGTGCTCGATCGAAGCCAACTCATTCTCAACCTCAGCGATCCCGGCTGGCTCACCTCGCGCAAGCTGGACGACTTTGTACCCGATCACAATCATTTGATGCATTTATATGTGATCCACTGGCCGGAAATGGACCATGTGTGGCACCTGCATCCGGAAATGGTCTCGACCGGCCGCTTCCGCCAGCAGTTGCCCGATCTGCCGCGCGGCAATTACAAGTTGTATGCCGACGTGGTGCATGCCGATGGCTTTCCGGAAACGTTAGCGGCGGATTTCTCCATCAATATGGATGTCGATGGCCAGCCGCTCTCGGGCGACGATGCGGCCGGCGTGGCACAGCAAACGCTCGCCCGTGGCTCGCGGATGATTTGGGATCGCGATCCGGGGCCGATCGTAGCCAAGAAGCTCCAGCTCTTTCGCTTTCACATTGAAGATCGGAACGGCCAGGTGGCGCAGGATCTCGAACTTTATATGGGCATGGCCGGTCACGCTGCTTTTGTCCGCAGCGATGGCGCGGTGTTCGCCCACATCCATCCTTCAGGAACCGTAGCCATGCCGGCGCTCGCGCTGGCCGATCCGTCGCGCGGCATGAACATGGATGCTCCGGCGTCCGAAGTTTCGTTCCCGTATGGCTTTCCCCAGCCGGGCCGGTACCGGATCATTGTACAATTGAAGCGCGCTGGAGCCGTTCAGACTGGGATGTTCGACGCTCTGGTTCAATAGGCGCCCGCCTATAACTTCCTCGCTTTTGGCCGATAAGGACACTAGGATTTATCTGTGTCGGCACTGTCTCAACAGGACATCGATTTGCTCACCAGCGAACCAGAATTGAAGCGTATCACCCGCGCCCTCCGGGTTCTCTCATCCTGCAGCCGCGCAGTGATTCAGGCCGAGGACGAAGCGCGTCTGTTTTCCGATACTTGTGAGGTCATCACCAATGCGGGCGGCTACGTCATGGTCTGGATCGGTATCAAGGAGCAGGGCGAACAGAAATCGGTGAGCACTGCGGCCGCACGCGGCTGCGGGGCTGAGGCTTATCTGGACACGCATGGAATCACCTGGAGCGATGAGCCAAAGGGCCGCGGACCCACTGGAACCTGCATTCGCGAAGAGCGCACCGCGGCGTGCCGCCAGTCCGGAACCGATCCGGATTTTGAACCGTGGCGCCAAAGGGCCGCGCAACATGGTTACAACTCGGTGCTGGCGCTGCCCATCCGTTCCGAGGGCCAAGTGATCGGCGCGCTGAGCATCTACGCCTCTGAACAGGACGCTTTCGATGCAGAGGAAACCCGCCTGCTGGAGGAATTGGCGGCGAATCTCTCTTTCGGCGTCCAAGCCCGCCGGCGGCAGGCGGAACGCGATCGCGCCGAAGTGGCCCTGCGCGATTCGGAAACATTATTCCGCACGCTCTTCGAGAAGGCCAACGATTGCATCCTGATTCTGGATCTCGAAGGCCGCATCTTAGAGGCGAACGTTATCACGTGCCGTCGCCTAGGCTACACTCACGAGGAGCTACTCCGCATGAATGTGCAGCAGCTCGACGACGTATCAGAAGCCCAACGGAGGGAGCGGTTGGTGACGGCGACGCAAACCGGCGGGTACATGTTCGAGGGAGTGCACAAGCGAAAAGATGGCTCCGAAATTCCCGTGGAGATCAGCTCACAGCTGTTCGATTATCACGGTAAGCCCGCCATCCTGGGCATTGCGCGGGACATCACCGAGCGCAAGCGCGCTGAGCGGGAAGCGGCGGAACGCTCGGCCGAACTGGAGCGGGCTAAAATCGCGGCGGAGGCGGCCAACCGCGCCAAAAGTGAGTTTCTCACCCGTATGAGCCACGAAATGCGGACACCCATGAACGGCATCACGGGAATGACCAATCTCTTGCTCGACAGCCCGCTCGAGGCCGAGCAGAGAGAATTCGCGGAGACCGTCCGGCGATCCGCGCAGGGGCTGCTGGCCGTCATCAATGACGTTCTGGATCTTTCCACCATCGAAGCCGGCCGGATGCAGATCGAAAGAGCGGCATTTGACATCGTCGATTGCGTGCGCGAAGCCGGTGAGCTGGTGGCGCCTAAGTTGCGAGCCAAAGGCCTGTCGTTCCGGTATCACTCTTGCGTTGCCGGCCGCCGCGTGCTTGGTGATCTCAGCCGCGTCCGGCAGATTGTGTTGAATCTGCTCGACAATGCGATCAAATTCACCGGCAGCGGTTCCGTCGAACTGCGTATCGGTTCCTCGGAGCTGCTGGGAAACCGCTCTGTCTTTTATATTTCGGTTGAGGACACCGGGATCGGAATCGCCGCCGAACATCTGCCGCTGATCTTTTCCAATTTCGGCCAGATCGATGCTTCGGTGACTCGTAAACACGGCGGGACCGGGTTGGGCTTAGCTATCTCCCGCCGGCTCGCCGAACTGATGGGAGGCACGCTGACCGTGTCGAGCGAACCGGGGTGCGGATCGGAATTCCTCCTCACGTTGCCCATGCATTGTTTCCATGAAAGCCGCCCCGCGAACGAGTCCAACGCCTGTCTCCCGCCGTCATCCAAAATGTTTCCGCGCCGCCAGCGCCGTGTCCTGGTGGCAGAAGACAACCCCGTCAACCGGAAGGTCGCGGTCCGCATCCTTGAAAAATTAGGTTGCCTGGTGGATGTGGCAGTCAACGGCCGGCACGCGGTGGAAATGGCCACGTGCTTTTCCTATGAGGCGATCTTCATGGACTGCGGAATGCCGGAGATGGACGGTTATACGGCCACCCGGGAAATACGCTTGCGCCAATCCGAGCCTTCCCGAGTGGCCCCTTCCCGAGTCCCCACTTCCCGAGTCCCCCCTTCCCGAGTCCCCATTGTTGCCACCACAGCGCACGCCATCGCGGGAGCCCGCGAAGAGTGCCTGGAAGCCGGCATGGACGATTACATTGCCAAACCCATCCAATCCGCCGACCTGGAGCGTGCTCTCGCGAAATGGTGCCCTTAGGCGGCATCGAAACGACGCCACATTTTGTCCTTCACGGTTGTAAATCCAGGTAGTGAGAATAGTGAGAGGGATCAGAAAAATGACGCGGATTTCCAGGTAGAGAATCAAAGAATTCGCCACCCAGCCCCCGAAATCCAGCGGTGCATGCCAGAGCGCCCACGGCAGCCAAACCAACAAACTTGCCGCCAGCGGTGAGAATTTGCACTGAAGGCGCTCCAGCAGAAATCCTCGCCAACCCGGTTCCTCCAGGACCGCGGCAAACAGCAAGCTGTAGCCAAATCTCACGATGCCGCTCGCGATATACATCCAGGCGGAGTTTTGCGGGGCAGGCCACTGGAAGGGAACGCCGAACATGTGCACCAGGACGGACGGAACTAGCAGAAATGCCGGCATGGACAATAAAGCCACAGCCGGCCAACGCCAATCCGGCGGATGGACCAGCGATCGCAACAAGCTGTGGATTCCCCGATCTTTCGAAAACGCTCCGGAGATGACCCAGGCCGGCAGCATCGCCGGCGCGATCAGCCAGAACTTGATTTGAACCGGCCAATGGGCGCGGACGCCTCGCCATTCGCTGGTAAAGACCAGAACAATCCAACCGAGCAGCGTCATGGCGATGAACCACAGGAAGCGCCGGCGGCGATCCGGCTGCGAGACACCTGAATGTGATGCACCCGACCGGGACAGCAGCGGCCACGACAGCGCATAAGCAAGGCCGATGTATGCCCAGATCTTTGTCACTTGTGAATGGGCGGCGTCACGCCCCACAGCACGAAGTAGAAGACCGCCATCGTGCTCAACAACGAAATCGCGCAAGTGCGCAGCAGTGCCGGATTCAATCGCGCCGGTAAGGCAATCAGAACCAGTTCCTCAAGCGCGCGGGACCAAACGCCCGCGACACCACGATATTTACGGCACTGCCATGCTTCCCAGATCTGTTGCTCAAATACATCCGCCATCTCGCTTGCGAACCGGCTTCGGAGCGCGGGCGGATACAGCACCAGCATCCAACCGTAAAGCCGGCAGCTTATGTAGAGAATCGAGGGCATCTATTTTTTCTGATGCGCCAGACGAAGCACGTCGTCCATGCGGGCGAGTTCCGCTTCAAAAAGCGACTTGCCGGCGCGCGTCAGTTTGTAATAGCGGCGGCGGCCCTCCTCGGCGATGCTGTCTTTGGTCTCCGCGATCAACTTAAGATCAAGCAGCCGCTGGATGGTGGTATAGAGTGCCCGGTCCCATGCGAAACTTGGAGCCTGAGAGTTTCGAGACCTCCTGCATGATGGCGTAGCCGTGCTTTTCGCCATCGGCCAACGCAAAGAGGATGAAAAAGACGGCCGGAGTGAGGGGTGGTTGAAGCTCCTCGGCGGCCATATCAGTTATAGATATATCATCTACTGATATAACGTGTCGAGAGTTCTCTGAAGCACCGACTGCCTTACGGTCGCGGTTCGGTTTTGCGGCTTCAAGAGTGATTATGGCTTGAATTGCGTGGAGAGATATTTCAGAATGGCATCGCGATCCTCAGGCTTCAGGGGCGCGCCCCAGCCCGTCATTTTGTTAACTTCGCGGTCCCATTGCGCGGGGGTGAGCCGCTGTTGCACCATCATGCCTTCGTCGTGGCAAGTGAGGCACGCGGATTGATAGCCGGGCGGTTGTGCGGGCGGGCGCGATTCGATCGGAATGTTGATCATCTCTTTGGTGGTAACTTCGACATCCACGCGCTGGGCGACGTTCCACAGATAACCCGATGGATTCCACTCCTCTGTTAGCGGCTGCGTTTGGCCGGCCTCATTGGTGGCGCGCGCGAGCAGGGTGTACTGGCCTTCGGCCACTTGCCAATCCAGTTGCCAAAGCCGCCAGGCATACTGGCTCTCGGCTTTGCGGAGTTTGGAGGGCCCCAGCTTGGCGGGCTTCCAGGTATTGCCCCCGTCGACGGAAACATCCACGCGCGCCACCGGCGAGGTATTGGACCACGCAGTGCCACTGATACGGACGCGGCCGGGTTTGATCCAACCGGCGGCCGGACTCGCGATGACGGATTTCACGTTCAAATCCGTAACAGGGACCATTTCCTTGGGATCAACGGCGGCGCCGGGCTCTACCGGATGGGTGGGATGCCGGTAAGCAGTCTTCATCCAGAAGCCTTCGAATTCGTGATCGAGCACTTCGATGTGCTGGAGCCACTTCGCCCACGAATCGCTGGCCCAGCCTGGAACGATCACGCGCAGCGGAAAACCATGCTCGATGGATAATGCTTGCCCGTTCATCTCATAAGCCAGCAGCGTATCGGGGTCAAGCGCTTTCTTCACCGGAATGGCCCGCTGAAATTTCGGCATCTTCCCGAGAGGGACATCCGCGCCGTCGAAAAGAATATGTTGGGCGGAATCTTTCAAGCCGGCCTTTTCGAGAACATCGCGAAAGCGAACCCCCGTCCACCTTGCGTTGCCGACACTGCCGAACGCCCATTGCGTTCCCGCCACGCGCGGCTGATAGAAGCTGCGTCCATTGCCGGCGCACTCCATAACAGCGACCATTTCGACGCGCCGCATCTTCTTCAGATCGTCCATGGTGAGTGTCACAAGCTGGTTCACAACGCCATCGAGCTTCAGCCGCCAGTCACCGAGATTCGGGGGCTCCGGCGTGTAGGTGTGGCAACGGACGAAGAACTGATCGACGGGCGTGATCCATTGATTGAAGCCCTCGAGCGGCATTTCGAGGTCTTCAGGTCGAGACGACCGGACGATCATCCGAGAGAGATCCGCGGAATGGCCCAGCCGGGGAAGCACGCCGGCGGCCGCCGCGAGAAAAAGTTTACGTCGCGATAGATTCACTAGAAGCTCACATTCTTGACGACCACGGCCTGATCGCGGATCTCGGCATCGAAGTCGAGAAACGCGCCGTTCCTAGCTACGCGGACGTGATAGGTCCCTGGAGGAAGCGTGAAGAGCGCGGGTGTGCGTTTGGATTGCATCTCGTTGTTAATCTCGATGGTAGCGCCGGGAGGGTTGGAGGTAACACTCAGCGTGCCCGAAGCTTTGCTCAATTGCAGAAAAATATCGCCATCCTGCGGGACGTTGAAAACCCGCGGGTAAGACCGGAATCCGGGCAGTTGCACGTTCAAGGCATGCCGGCCGGCGGGTAGCTGCAGCATGCAGGGCGCCTTGCACGTTAACGCGGGATTGTCATCGACGGTGACTTTCGCGCCAGACGGGTCAGTCAAAAACTGTACGGTTTTATCAGCACCTGGTTTCACCACAATGGGAGGCGGCAAGGTTGAGACTTCACGGCGGGGTGTGATTGGCGGAGTGGGTTCGCTGGGTGCGCTTTCAGCGGGCTTGGCAGTTTCCGGTTTTGGGGTCTCTGGTTGAGTGGTCTCTGGTTGAGTGGTTGGTGGTGGTTTGGGTGGTTCCTGAGCGGTCTGATTGGGAGCGCGGGATTCGCCAACCGGACTGGGTTTGGACACGGGTTGATCCGAAGGCTTGTTGGGCGTCGAAGGTGATTGGGTGGTGGCGACAGGTTCAGAGTTCCGGTTGAACAAAAATTTCTGCGCGCCGAACAGGACCAGACCCACCAGCCCGATGCCAACCAGCATCCAGAGCAGGCTCTTAAGTAACGGATTGTGGCTCTCCGCATCGTCTTGGCGGAGAGGGCGAGATGGCACCATCGGCGGCGTGCGGACTGGCTCGGGAGCGCTGTCGGACATGCTGATGGTAGAAGCAGCAGGCGATGGATGAAAGATTGGCGCGGCGCCACCGCTGGTGGGCAAGCTTTGCGCACCGCTACGCGGGAGCGGGTGCCAGCCGGGGTTCGCGTTCAATGCTTCCGCGAGAGAGTCCACAAACTCCACTGCGGTGGGATAACGTTCGCTGGCGCTCTTCGACAGGGCTTTTCTTAGGACGACTTCCACTTGCGGCGACAAAGTTGGGTTGAGGCGCTGCGGCGGGACGGGCTCTTCCCGCACGATCCGGTAGAGCAGCGACGGCAGGTGATCCGCGACAAACGGTTTCTCTCCGGTCAGTATTTCGTAAGCGATCACGGCGAGCGAGAATTGGTCGGCGCGGCCGTCCACGGCGTGCCCCTGGACCTGCTCGGGCGACATGTAGTTCGGAGTTCCCATCATGACTCCGCTCTGAGTCATCTGTTGAGAGAGAATTTTGGCAACGCCGAAGTCGGTGATCTTGGCGAGCGTGCTTTCGTGGATCAGGATATTGGCGGGCTTGATGTCGCGGTGGACGATACCTTTTTTGTGGGCGTAATCGAGCGCGAGGGCGATTTGGCGAAGAATGGAAAGCACGCCTTCCGGCAGCAGCGGCTCGGAGCTATTCAGAATCTTTTCGAGCGGCGGACCATCCACGAACTCCATGAATATATAAGCGAGCCCATTCTCTTCGGAAATATCGTAGATGGTGACGATATTGGGATGGGAGAGAATTCCGGCCGATTGAGCTTCGCGGAAAAGGCGCTCGCGTAGGCGGTCGCGTTCGGCTTCATCAGTGAAGTCGGAGAGGCGAATGGTTTTTATAGCGATAACTCGGTTGATGGCGGGATCTTGAGCCCTATAAACGACCCCCGTTGCACCGCGTCCGAGCTCGTCTAGAATACGGTATCGCCCGATTTGCTCCACGCCACTCCGCAAGCGCGCACGCCGAACGAGCGCCTGTGAGGTTATTTTAACAGGTTGAGTGGTTTGGGCACAGATTCAAGAAAAAGCACCGACTCCCTCACGGTCGCGGTTCGGTAACGCAGCGGGAAAAAGCACCGGCTCCCTTACGGTCGCGGTTCGGTAAGGCAGCGGGAAAAGCGCCGGCTCCCTCACGGTCGCGGTTCGGTAACGCACGGGGGAAAAAGCACCGGCTCCCTTACGGTCGCGGTTCGGTAAGGCAGCGGGAAAAGCGCCGGCTCCCTCACGGTCGCGGTTCGGTAACGCACGGGGGAAAAAGCACCGACTCCCTTACGGTCGTGGTTCGGTAAGGCACGGGAAAAAGCACCGACTCCCTTACGGTCGTGGTTCGGTAAGGCACGGGGAAAAGCACCGACTCCCTTACGGTCGTGGTTCGGTAAGGCCGAGGCGTTGGCGAATGGCCTGGAAGCGGGGTTCGCTTCGCAGGGTGTCGAATTCCGGGTTGAGCAGATTCACGGGCAAGGAAGTATCGCGGGCATCGAGCGCCCGCTCCAGGTGATGGAGCGCTTGCTCGGGATCGTTCAATCCGGCGTAAATTGCAGCGAAGCTCACGGGCGAAACGTAGTTCGGCGAGGGTTCGTTGAGCGCGCTAATCTCTTGAAGCGCCTCCTCGCGGCGGCCGGCCATGGCGTAGCAATAGCCTAGTTGACCGCGCAGCAGGGAACGGCATTTCAACGGATTTGCGTTGGTGAAGTGCGCGATGGCATCGCCGAACATTCCCTTGCCGGCGTATGCCAAGCCTAAACCGAAATACGGCAATCCGTAATCGGGAGCGAGCTGAGAGACCAACATATGCTGCGAGACCGCCTCATCGTACCGGCGGGACACGCCATACAGCCATCCCAAAATGAAATTCGGAAACAGCGAAGCGGGATCGAGTTCGAGGGCGCGCTCGACCTCGGCCAGCGCGGAATCGAACTTTTCGCGGCAAGCCAGGTGAATGCCATAAGCGATGTGACCGGTGGGATCGTGGCTGTCCAACTGGATGGATTTTTCGAGTTCCCGCTCCCCGGCCGCCCAGTTCCAATCGAGCAGCGATAGCACTGAGCCGAGCGCGACGTGCGCTTCCGGTAACAGGGGATTCAGTGATACTGCTTTGAGGGCCGCTTCTTTCATCCGGTCGCCGGCCTCTTGAGGTGCGAGGAAACCGAACATCGAACTCACCAGCAGAGCTTGACTCAAGGCTGCCCAACCGGCTGCGTAGTTCGCGTCGAAATCCAGCGCGCTGGTGAAGCATGCCACGCTGTTCCGGATGCTATCGGGCGTGGCGAGCTTCCAATAATATCGGCCCTGCAGGTAGAAGTCGCGAATCTCTTTGTGCTCGGAGTGACGCCGGGCGATGACGGCATGGTCGGGTGGAGCAACCAACTCACGCAGCAGCGATTGCGCGAGCTCTGTCACGCCGCGCAGATCGGGATATTCGAAGTTCGTGGCTTCGGACCACTTATAGGAACCATCCGCGGAGTTGAAGAGCTGGACGATCAGATGGGAGCCAGTGGGGAGAAATTCGAGGCTGCCTTCGATGACGTAATCCGCGTTGGTGACGTGACGCGAGAGTCCGTTCAACTCAGTCGCGGGCGCGGTGGAGTGGGGCTGGGCGATGACTTGTAGACAGCCTTCCTTAATAAGGACGTGGGCCAGCCTGCGTTGAATTTCGTCGGCTAACTGGCCGGCGTTGGGCGCAGGGTTGATGAAGGAGAGTGGCGCGATTTCGACGGTACGCCGGGGCGCGGGACCGGGGCCACCCTGTCCTGTGAAATCGCGGTGCTCGAAGACGGGCATGTAGCTGCCCTTGCGAAGCAGGATGCGAACGTGGTCGTCACGTCCCTCGGTGCGGTAGTATTCTTCGAGCTTGTTGCGCAGGCGGCGAGCCTCCACGCGAACAATGGAATCAACTCTGGGATCAAACGCCTCACGCCGGTCAAACACTTCGAGTCCGATGGGGTATTCCTTGAGCCGATGAGGTTGGCCGAGCAGGCTCTCTTCGACGATGAACTGCAGGAAGCGGCGGATTCGATGGGATTGTATAAATACGCGGCTACGAAGGATTTGATCGAGCTCCGCCCGGACGTCCGAGGCGGCAATGCCATTCGGAGTTGTAGTAGGTTCTTCAATGATAGTTCTGGCTGAGGTATCGTACATCTCGTCTAGTTCGACCCACGGGGGTACTAACCTGTTACATATGTTTGGGGGAATTCGCGATTTAGCGGTTGCTGGTGGCTGGTGACTGGTTGCTGGTTTGGGTTCGTTTCTACATTTTCTAATGTTGCTGGGTGGGAGCCGTCGTCTGTAGATCGCTGATTCGCAAGACGGTTGGCCGGTAGCTTGCGGTTTTGGTTGATTTTTCGCGGTTGCATGCCGGTTCGAGTTTAACAATGTGACAACTGGGTCGGAAGGCGTGGGGCTGGAGGTTGTTGAGCGATGTGGGGAAAGAAAATAGCGAATGTGTGACCGGAGCTATCTCACGGCTATCGTGACACCCTGGCTGTGGGCCGATCCGACGATGAGCACAAGCGGCAGATTGGGACCTGGCGCCACACCCTGTGGCACCAGTACTTGCAACTGGAGGATTCCAGTTACTTGGTCTGGTGCGGAGCGAGCGTCCTCGACCGTCGCTTGGACGTTTCCGATCTCGACCTGTACCGGCAGGATCGGCTGCTTCACATCGTTTCCGGTGAATTCGCCTGTAAGACTTGCCGGCGTCGTCTGACCTGCTCCCGTGGCGAGAAGGCGGATTATCGAGCCACGTGCCGCCGGGTTCGACGCGCTGTTTGCGGAATTGTCCTGGTTGAATGCGTTGGCCTGGCCCACACCTGTACCGTCCGCACTGAAAATCGCGGGCGCTGATGGGACGACAGGCACTCCCGCAACCGTCACAGCCGTGCCGTTGAACTCCACCTGGATGGTGACCGAAGCTTCGCCCGCTACCTCGTAAGGCACGACGGCGTTGACCTGTGTGGGCGACGCATAAATGATCGGCGCGGGCACGCCATTAAACAGAACGCGGGCGCCACTGACGTTAGTGGCCACTTTGCCGCTCGCGTCGAGTTGCAACCCGGCTGGCGTGGAAGGCCCAATGTTTTGGCCGAACACGGTCAGGATCTCGCCTGGAGCCACGGTGCCCACCGTCTGTGATGCTCCGTTGACGATCGAAACACCGAAAGGCGGTCCAGCCTGCGGCAAAGTAGGCAGGGCAGGCGTTACGTTGAGGGTGACTGGAACACTGACTGAATTTGGCGACCCCGGCGGCGCGGTGATTGTGACCGTTCCTTCGTATGTGCCCGGCGGCAAGTTCTTAGCGTCGGCTCCCATGTACATGCTGCCATAGGGAACGCCATAGGGAACATAGCTGAATGGTTGTAGAAGTGTAAGCCAGTTGTTTCCGTCTACCGTTGAGAGGGCGACGGTGGAATCGACAGGCGCGCCGCCGCTGGTCACCGTCAGGGTATGCGCGCTAATTTCGCCGGACTCATACGATCCGGTGGAGGTTCCGCTAGACACTGAGAACTTCAGGCTCCCGGGCGCGACAGAAATTGGCGGGGGCTCGGCCCAAATAATCAGGATGACGGCAACCTTAGCAGGAGCGTAGTCGGGGTACCTGGTAGAGCCGACCGTGATTGTGCCGTGATATGTGCCGGCGCCGAGGCCTGTGGGATTGACAGACACCGATAGACCTGGGGAGTTGTCTATATCCTCGCCGGCCAGCGCCGCGAGCCAGTTGCCACCGCGGTCGGTTACCACCTGAACGCTGTCCGGATACGCCGACACATCGACGAACTGCGAGGGGGTTTGCGTGGTACCCGCCTTGGCCCAAAACACCAGCGGCGTGTTACCAGCACTGGTGTAAATTACAGGCGGCACAGGCGGCGGCAACAACTGGGTCAGAACCAAGTTCACCGTATTTGTCACGCTGTTCGCCGGCCCCGTGATTGTAATGTAGCCGAGCGCGGCGATATTCCCCTTAGGGAAGGCGGAGGGATTGGCTGTGACCGTGAGCGTCGCCGGTGTAGTCCCTTGCATGGGGGAGACGGAGATCCAGTTTCCAAAGATCTCTTGCGATATGCTCAAGCTGACCGAAAACAGCGCCGCATCTCCGGTGCTAGTCACTTGCAGAGTTTGGGGTGCGGATGGATTGCCGGCGGCGTCCGTGCCGAATCCCATAAAGGCGGGGCCTTGAACGGAGATGAACGATTTGGTCACTCCAAAGATGAGCGGGATCACAAGCGGAGGGTAGATGGAGGCAGCTGGCGTGACCGTGAGAGTGCCCGTGTATTCGCCCGGCTTCAGCAACAGCGGGTCGAACTTCAGGGTGAGGTTGGAGTTGGAACAAGTGCTCGCCCCAGACAAGCAAGTGGTTCCTTGTGCAGGCGAGACCGACAGCCACTTCCCCCCATCCGTGGTTGTCACCGCCGCGGTAAAACTTGTGGGCGGCCCAAACGCGGTGACACTCAACACCTGTGGCGCGGGCGGCGATGAACCGATCAGCCATGCCAGGCAAGCCGGCTGCGGAAAAAGACCATGAAACGGATCCACCGAGCACGATGGTAGCCCGCTTGCCCAGACAGGGTAGAAAATCGGCACAATCGGTTCAACCAGTGACGGGGATTCGTCCGTCGCCAGGTCACCGTCATAAAAACCAGCTGGTCCGAGCAACATCATCCGAATCGGCGCAGAGGGGAAAATCGATATTTCGGTGTCAGTGGTTTCGCTGTTGTACATGAAATAGGGACCCTCCACATAGATGCCGCCGGAGGGAAGCGAACTGGTACTTGAACCTGCGTAATTGCGATTTTCCGATTGCGTGTTGGCTGCCGTCGTCACGTCCACTGGCTCAGGGTTTTGGTTTTGCAAGGCGAACCATGTGCCAGCTGTCCCTATGGAAGCGCCTGGATAGGTTCGCGACGGAAATATCGGCTGTATGAGAGGTCCCGGGCTATTGTCGCTGATGTTTCCCCGCAGCGCGGAATAGAAGTCCGCCTGTGTGCCGTCCGGATTCTGCACTACTACTCGTTTTGACGTAAGGTCCGCCGGACCACCCAACGTCACATCGATCTCCTGCGGCCCGGCGAACATCGTGGAAGCCAGCACCACACCTTCGATTTGCACCGTACTTGTCGGAACAAATCCCCGGCCGGCGATGCGGACGCTGAAGCCGAACGGCAGCATCCCACCGCCGGGTGTAACGCTGTCGATAGAGACAGTGCCACCAACCTTCATCGATCCCGACGGCGTTGCCGGCGCGTACTGATAGCCGAGCACGTCTTTCCAGGGCGTCGCGCCGGTGGTGAAAGTGATGGAGCCCACGACGCCGAGAGCAGCGTTCGCAAGCACTGGAACCTCGATGGTGATCGCAGGGACCCCCGGCAAGCGTCCGATTCCGCCGGAAGGAGAACTGAACCGCGCGTCGACGTGACGGTCGCTAATGTTGGCGACTCCAATCTGATCGCCCGTCGCGCTGAAGACATCAACCGCGGCTACCGGCCCAAAAATCGCCGGGTCGAAGTCCATGACGATACTGCCAGCTGCAATCTGATGCGGTTGAGCAAGCACTATACGGACTTGAGCCATGCCGCCTGCCGGTACGCTGGGGCAGGAAATTGCCAAATCCAAGGTGGATTGCGGCACTGTAGCTCCGTGCAGACAGGCCGTCCACAAAAGGAGCACGACCTGCCAGGCCGGAGTACGGTTGCCGAATCTGTTTTCAAACCAAGCAGGCCAATTTGCGGAGAAGCACTGGCCACTTAGTGCGATCATCAACATAGAGGATACACGTCATAGCCCCAAATATCATGGATTGGCGCGATCGCCGGAAGAGAGCGGCGCTGCTTCCTTAAACTAAGACTCTGGAGCGGGCAATTCAACTACGGACGTGTTTGAGGATATTTCCAGTTCGACGCCAAAGTTCAGGACAAGTCGGAGATCTGCTGGCCCTGGCTCGCAAATTCGGATGGCATCGGGGTCGGGACTTGGACGCACGGCGACGCCATATACTCTAGAAAGAGATCTGGCAATGATCGGGCTACGCGCTCTGGAATCGGGTGATATCGATGCTGTCCATGCCCTGACTTCGAGAATGGACGTAGTGCGCCACATGCTGTTGCCCTTGTGCTCACGAGATGACAGCGAGAAGTTCCTGCGCGAATCGCTTCCTGAATCCTCGTCGGATCCCTGGAGGTCCATCGTTCGAGCAATTATCGATAGCGCGCCAGGTAATGTGGTTGGGCTCTGCGGCGTTGTCATCTTGAGAGGGGCCGAAGAGGGCGAGATCTGGTACCTGGTTGAGCCAGAATCCTGGGGCAAGGGAATCGCCACCGACGCAGCAAAACATCTGCTCGATTTTGGATTCGGGGAACTCGGGCTCCATCGAATTTGGGCCACGTGTCTACCAGAGAATCCCGCATCGGCGCGGGTCCTGGAGAAGGTGGGCATGAGAAAAGAGGGGTTCCTAGTCAAGAATCTCAAAATTCACGGGGAATGGAAGAGCAGTTTCCTGTACGCCATGCTCGCCGAGGAATGGAGCCATGCCCCCTTGAATTCTGGCGCCCGAGTCAGGGTGGGAGCGGTTGGGTTTCGTTTCTGCATTTTTTAACGGGCGATCTTTGTGTTTGGGGGAGCCGTCGTCCGTAGATGTCTGATTCGCAAGACGGTTGGGAGTGCGCTTGCGCGTTTTTGACGATGTTCCCAGTGCGAGGGAGTTGCATCCCGGTTCGGGCTTAACAATGTGACAGCTCGAGAGGATGGGGGGCTGGAGGTTGTTGTGAGTGGGGGAAAAGAAAGTGGCGGAATGTGTTACTGGTAAGTTGAGCCAGGTTGGCCTAAGCGTCAGTGGGCGCGTAAGAGGCCCCGTTTCAGCCAATTAGCCAGGAACAATCCAGCGATGACACACGCTGGACCAGCGATTATAAGAATCCAGTTCAGTCTCACGGCCGGGGTTGCCGGGCTGGACATGGATACGACGCGCGTGAAGTAAAGCAAGCCGGCTGCTGCATAGAGCACCGCGCCGACCCACTCCCACCGCCAAGCCAGTACGAGGACCGCGATCAGCACGAACACCGGAATCAGATGTATGGCCAGCGCCAGCGCTGTCTGCCAAAACCCAAGATGTTCAGCGAAAACGTCCGTGGCAAAAAGGCTCAGAAAAGCGATGAATGCGATCGATAGGATACGAGGCGTCCAGAACAGCGCCCTTTTAGAGAAGTTAGACATAGTAACCTCCTGCCTCAAGGCTACCACCACAGCTCAATTTGCGAACACGTAAAAAGACGTTCTTATCTCTGACACGCAGCGTGGGAGAAGACCAGTCCGGCTCCGTCCAAAAGACCCCGGAAGCTTGACCCGCTGTCGCTAACTCGGCGGACGCGATTCGAGAATTGCAGAAATCCGCGGATCTCACCAACCGTGGCGCCCGGCGAGTCTGGTGTGGCTGGCTCAGGCC
>CABEDY010000491.1_pt1 | contig 16088 bp, 12 predicted proteins | sample 3423171 | NCBI WGS metagenome assembly CABEDY01 (sample SAMEA5534333, study PRJEB31848) | metagenome | biome: tundra; feature: field; material: soil | place: USA | collected 2013-05 | depth 0.15 m | reverse complement strand
GGTAGGATGCGGGCTGGCTGGCCAGCATAGTAGGCGCCTTGGACAGGCGCTTCGACAATATGAACGATTTGTGGCGGACCGAGCTGGGGCGCGGCGCTCTTATCCCGCGACTTCACCCGGCTCATTGGGACCAGTTTAGGACATGTACCGTACGGCCGCGGACGGAATGAGTCGCGTAGAGACTTTACGTGGCCATCTTGATGCCGCGCGGCAGCCCTTCGCTGGCCTGTGGATGGTGGAGTCTATTTCGTCCAGATCAACCCGGCGTTGCTGCCGTATGCCTGCTCAGAAAGGTCGCCCACCCAGAACTGGAACGAGATGATCTGTGTCGGGGCGGCGGGCGGAACAATCACATTGATCTGGCCCAACCCTTCCACTTCGAGCGGCGCCGGACCTGCATAAAGCACCTGCGCGGTGGAACCCGGCGGAAAGCCTTCGTTCGGGTCTGTCTGGACGCTCGCGGTCATATAAACGCTGAGATTTTGCGACGGCGGAGATGCGGGAGTCACGCTGCCATCCGGGACCGCCGGTGTTGTGGCCCCAAGACCGGTGACGAATAGTGAAACGATGGACCCACTCGCGGCCGGATTTTGCTGCGAGTTGATGGTGCCGTCCTGGTTCAGCGCCGCTGCGTAGGGATCGCTGCCCTCGTAGAATTTGCCCGAGCTGAAGATCCCCGGCGCGGCCGGCTGCACCGGCATGTCAAAACAGTTCGCGACGGCGCCATTCACGACGGCGCAGACTTGGGTTGTGGACTTTCCGCTAAGCGCGCCTGGAGTGATCAGGTTCACCTGACCGTTGCTTGCGTATAACAACGGCGCGGCGATTCCGTCGAAGGTGATCTGGACTCCGCCCAACTGGAGAGGATAAAGTCCAGCGCTCGGCTGCGCCGCGACGGGGGTTGCTGGACCCAAGCCGATTCCAAAGGCGCTGACAATTTCGTTGGGAGCGAGCGGCATGGGGGCGAAGGAGGCCGCGTTTCCGATACAACCGAGCGCGATGGTCGCGCTGGCGGGCGCAAGCGTCATGGTCGACACGCTGGTATTCAGCGCCCAGAAGACTGCGGTAGCTCCCGAAGCAGTCGCCGTGATCGCAGTTTGTGGGGGACCGTCGGGGTTGGTCAAGTACGCTGGCAGGTAGGTGGACTGCAAGAGGTCTCCGCTACTAGATACGCGAACCAGGAACGCATTCCATGCAAGCGGGACATTGGATGCGGGGGGACCGCATGCCTGAGTTGGATTGACCTCGGTCAGGTTGATAGCCGTTGCGCCTCCGACGACATCGGTGACGCCGGAAGAATCGATGGCCAACGCAAGGAACGACTCAGCGCCGGCACGAAACGCCGTATCGAAAACGGTTGATGACAGGCCCGCGCTGTACTTTCGGATGCGGTACGTTCCACGGTCAGCCTGGTCCTGAAGCAGTGCTTCTGGCCTTCCCGAGGGATCAACGCCAAGCGCCAGCGTTACCTCGCCGTCCAGCGGCAACGTGGCGATCACCTTGCCGGTAGGGCTCAACTCTGTCAGTCCGGTGCAGAGACAGTAAAGATTGCCGTTCGCATCCACGGCTACGGCGATGTTTCCGGAGAAGGTAGCGGATACGGAGTCTAGGGCGGTTTGATACACGAGTACGGTACCGTTCCAATTGACCTGCTCGACGCAGTTCTTTAACGAAACGCAGCCCAGTCCGACAAGATAGGCGTTGCCGGAGGCGTCAACGGCAAGGCCGCCTTGTCCCGCATCCACGTCGATGTAGGTGCAGAACAGAGCATGTCCGTCAGAACCGCTCAGCTTGCATAGAAATAGGTGAGGCGTGCTCCGCGGGTTGGGCTGGTAGACGCCAGCAGTGGTCGCGAACCCGGAGACCGCGGAGCCTGCGACGTAGACGTTCCCGGATGCATCCAGCACCATCGCATCGACGCCTGCTCCGCCGATGTTGGTGGAGAAAACGGGCTTTCCTGCGGCAGTGAATTTCGCTACGCAGGACCACTGCTGGGAGGGATTTCCCAAGGTAAGGGTTGGAGCCCCACAGGCCCCGGCCGCCCGGAAAAGTTCGCCTGACGGGGAAGTTACGACGATGGAGTATCCCAGAGGCGCGGTCACGCCGGTGTTAGCGAGCGGCGAACCGCTCCAGGCAGACGCAGGCACTGAAGCAGCAAATATCGCGGGCACCAGCGACATCAGCACGAATTGCGGCAGAATGCCGCATAAAGCGTGTCGAAGAGTGACGGGAAAAAGCGACGAATACTTGTAAATCCCTCGATTAGAGAACATGGTCTGAGACCTCGGGCTCGGCAGGGCACTTCGAGGGCCGCGGCGCGAGGCGGCGGCAGGAAGCAGAAGGCAGAAGGCAGAAAGCAGAAGGCAGAAGGAAGCGGTCCGAACGGGAAGCGGTCTGAAAGCGACATGCAGAAGGCAGCGTGCGTGATACTGGAAGAAGGGGGGCCGTGGCGGCTGCATTCTGCCTACTGCTTTCTGCTTACTGATCTATGTATTTTGGTGAATCGCTTCGATTCAGTCTGCAAGCGCTGAACGCTAATAAGGTTCGGAGCTTTTTGACTGCGCTTGGGCTGGTGATTGGGAATGCTTCGGTGATTTTGGTGGTCACCATTTCCATTACCAGCCGCGATTACGTGCTGGATCAGATTCGCGGCGTCGGCTCCAACTTGATTTCCGCGCAGTTTTCGGCCGGCACCGACACCGCTACTCAAGTGGACGCCGACTTCATTAAGTTGGCCGACGTCGAGGCCGTGCGCCAGCAGTTTGGATCGCGGATCATCGCAGCCACAGGCGTGATGACGAATTTCGGGCGCATGTTGATTAATGGCAAAGAGCAGGATGTCCGGGTTATTGGATCCGACGACCAATATCCGCTGGTCCGAAACATGCGGCTGCTTTCGGGGCATTTTATGGACGAGAGGGACGTCGAACAGCGGCAGCATGTCGCCATGCTGACTGAGAAACTTGCGCAGAAGTTATTCGGAAGCACGACCGCTGCGGTTGGTCAGGTGATCAAGCTGTATGGATTGCAATTCACGGTGATCGGCACGTTTAAAGAGCGAACCGGGACGTTCGGGATCTCGGAAATCGCCGACGAAACCGTGCTGATGCCGATCACGGTTATCAAGCTGTTCACTCCTGTAGAGAGAATCGATCCGATGTACGCGCAGGCGCGGTATTCTTCCGACGTGCGGCCGCTCACTGCGGCCATCAAACAGATTCTCGAAAGCCGCCACCGGGCGGGTGCGAAATATGACGTGTTCAACCTTTCCGGAATTTTGGAGGCGGCCGAGCGTATCGCGCTGGTCCTTACATTGGTGCTGGTGACGGTGTCGGCCATCACCCTGATCATTTCCGGAATCGGCATCATGAACATCATGCTGGTGACCGTGACGGAGCGTACCAGGGAGATCGGACTGCGCATGGCGGTGGGTGCGCCGCGCAGGGCGGTGCTGGAGCAATTCCTCACGGAGGCAGTGGTACTTAGCGTGGCAGGCGGCTTGATCGGCATCCTGATCGGCATTTCCATTCCGCTGAGCGTGCGATTTCTCACGGACCAGATCCGTGTTCCGATTTCACCCTTGTCGATTGTGGTGGCGTTCGGTGTATCGGTGGTGGTGGGCGTTGTGTTCGGAATGCTGCCGGCGAATCGGGCGGCGCGGTTGAATCCAACGGAGGCGCTGAGATATGAGTAGGGCTGGAATATGAGGAATTCACGAGGTCAAGGAAGTCGAGGAAGAATGGTGGGCCTTCGGCCTGCCTTCCTTGACTTCTCAAATGTATGAGTGAGAACTCGAATTAATCTGCGAACGGATTGAGGATTTCGACGTTTCGAACGCGTCGCTTGTGCTGTAGGTCCTCAGTCCACAGAATTCGGCAATCACCTGTGATTGCGGAAGCGACGATGAGGGCATCGTAAAACGAAAATTGCGTTTCACCGCAAATCGAGAGTGCCTGCGAGTATAGCGAGGAATCAGGGAACACTTCGCAGAGAGGCATGAGGATACGTGCCAGGTACAACTGAGCTTCGGCGGCATGCATAGGCTTCGGAAATTTACGCGTCGCAACATTGAGGAATTCCTGAACGACTTGGTAGCTGATTATACCGAGCCGTGTGTCCAGAGCTCGAGCAACCAAGCCGTTCGCGCGAGCGCGCTTCAAAGGCGAGCGGCTATCGAATGTGTAGACCAAGATATTGGTATCCAGGAAGAATCTTTCAGGGGCCGGGCTCATCGGTTCAGTGTTCGTTCATTTCGTCGCGCGAAATGCGGCCTGAGCTACGCACGTGGCCCAAACGCCGCATCAGTTGTGAATACTCCTGACTTCCCGTTTCTCGACCTGCGTAGCGCTTCAGCCATTCGCGGAAAGCGGCGTTCAGAGTTGTCTTTTCCTGCGCCGCCCGCAGCCGGGCGCGCTCGATCAAGTCTTCCTCGGCGCTCAGAGTGATATTTCTCACGTATCCAGTGTACACTGTTTCAGTGTACGCCCGGCTATTTGTCGCGGTAGTTCAGCGGGGGTTTATGGTCGGCTGGGATCCGCGATTGATATTCATGACCCGCGCGGCGCTGTTCGAAACTTGCGCGCGCGGCTTTGAGCTCGGCTGGATCGGTGTAGAGATCCATAGCGCTGAGCGCCAGCGTTTTGGCTGCCACCAGCATGCCCTTTCTGCCGATGCTCATTCCGGAGCAGGCTGCCGATTGCCAACTGTGCGCGGGAATTCCCGGGACCCAGGTAGCCGTGTTGAGCGCCGCTGTTGGAACGATCCAACTTACGTCGCCAACATCGCTTGATGCGGAGAAATATCCCTCCGCCGGCGCCGCGATCCCTTCCTGGCTTCCGATCGGGCGTGCGCTTTCCAGCGGCAGAGTCTTGCGGATTTTCTCCGCGAAAGCCTGTTCCTCGTGGGTGTAAGTGACGCCGCCTACCAGGTGGAGATTGCGATCCACCAGCGCGGCCAGAGCGTCGTTCGGCAGCACGTTGTAACTGCTGTCGATCAGCTCCATCTCCATGCGAGTCTCGGTGGCGAGCGCGCCGGCCTGTGCGCATTTTACGATGCGATTCCAGATTCCGTCCAGAACCGGCATGCTGGGATGGCGGGCGTACAAAAACAGCTCGGCGAAATCAGGCACGATATTCGGCGCCGCACCACCGTTCGAGACGATGTAGTGGATGCGAGTGGATTCGGGTACGTGTTCGCGCAGGAACTCGACAGCGTTGGCCATCACCATCAGGCCGTCCAGCGCGGAGCGGCCCAGATCGGGCGCGGCCGCGGCGTGGGCGGGTTTGCCATAAAAACGGAACTTGGCTGAGGTGATGGCAAGCGAGCTTTGCTTGGAAGCAACGTTGGTGTCGCCGGGATGCCAGCTCAAAACGGCATCGACATCTTGAAACACGCCGGCTCGAGCCATGTATAACTTTCCGCCGCCGCCTTCTTCGGCTGGAGTTCCATAGAAGCGGATGGTGCCGGGGATTTTCTTTTCCGCCAGCCAGTCCTTGATGGAGACGGCCGCAAACAGCGAGGCCGTGCCCAGCAGATTATGGCCGCAGCCGTGTCCGGGCGCGCCGTCCACAATGGGTTTGCGCTCCGGAATGGCTTCCTGCGAGAGACCTGGTAAAGCGTCGTATTCACCGAGGACCGCGATCACTGGTTTTCCTTGTCCCCAGGTCGCTGTGAAGGCGGTGGGAATTCCCGCGACGTTCTCCTGAACCGTGAAGCCGGCTTGCCGCAGCTCGGATATCAATAGCTCGGAACTTTTGTGTTCCTTGTAACCGACTTCGGCGAATTCCCAGATCTGGCGAGAGACGTCGCCGTAGTGTGCGGCGCGAGCGTCCATTTGTTTGAGGAGGGTTTCTTTATCGCCGGCTAGGGCGGTTGCGGCACTGAGGAAAATGATGAGGAATATACGCATCTGGGCCATGATAGCTTAGCCAACCAGGCGTCGGCACGAGTGCCGACGCGGCACGCAGGAGTGCGACGCAGGAGTGCGTGCGCTACGAGGGGTTCGACGGGTCATGAAAAAAGGAAGTGGTGGCTAGGAAATGATTCCTTTGCGGACCGCGTACAAGATCACTTCCGGGACGCTGTGGAGGTTCAGCTTTTGCAGGATGTGCTTGCGGTGCGTACAAGCTGAGACCTGCCGCCATGAGGAGCAGCAAACCGCCAAACCCTCCCACCAGAACAAGCCAGGGGCGCTGCCGCATTCCTCCCTCAGTCTATCGGAAGGCCGATTGCCAATCAGATTGCCGATCGGCCGCAGGTTGCCAACTTGCCTTACAAGATAAAGCGAGTTAGTACTTCGGTGCTATAGGAGTCGATCCTGTATAGAGTTCTCACCCCGGTGAGTATACTGTTTCAACGGGATACTCCATGCCCCGACTTTTCTTGTATGTTGGGTATTGGAGGATATTTCATGAATTCGCGATTCTTGGCCGCTCTGGCCGTTACGGTACTGTGTGGAGCGTTCAGCGGGTGTAAGAAGAACGTAGCTGCGGTGCCTCCGCCTCCACCGATAAAGGACAACTTCGCGCCCAATGCTGTTGCGCCCAGGTCAACGCCGCCGGCGCCGGCGCGCTCGGAGGCAGTGGCCACTAACACGCCATCCCGGATGCCCGACGCCGCTACCCGCGCCACCATCCAGGAATTGCTCAACCGCATCCAGGATGCTTACTTCGATTACGACAAGCACACGCTGCGTCCAGACGCGGAAGCTGCTTTGAAGCGCGATGCGCAAACTCTTTCGGACATCATTCGCCAGTACCCGGATTTCAAGTTGACGGTGGAGGGGCATTGCGATGCGCGCGGGTCTGAGGAGTACAACTTGGCTCTGGGCGATGCGCGCGCCAAGCAAGCCAAAGAATACTTGGCCACGCTGGGATTACCGGCTGATCAGTTGCAACTGATCAGCTACGGCAAAGACCGGCCGGTGTGCAACGATCAGGATGAGGAGTGCTGGCAGAAGAATCGACGGGCGCATCTGACGCAGGCGCAGTAAGGTACAAAATCGGTTGGCAGGCGGAAGCACCTGCCCAACTACGGTAAATCCTCGATCCTCCCTGATGGCTTCGGCGCCGGATATGGCACCGTATCCGGCGTCACGCGCACCGCGGTGGTGAACTTGAATGGATACTTGCCGCCGCTTGGAAAAGTCATCTCCACGAAATACGCCGACCATCCCTTCTCCGGCTTCTCCACATGTCCGATGTAGACGTTGTCGCCCTTGGACGTCACGACAACGCTCTTGTAGGCCGGACCGATGGTCAACAGCCTGAAATCGCGCTTTTCGGGGTTGTTGGCTACCCACAGCTTCACTTCAGTTGGCTTATCCACGCTGGTGACGCGGATGTCGCCGTTCTTCTCGAACTTCCAAAAAAACTTGGGCCGTGGTTGGCCGCGCAGGAAAGCGTCGTAGAATGCAACCGCGTTCTCATGAGCATCTGAGTCTTTCAACGAGTGGTTCGTGTTTGGAACGTAGCGCAGATACTTCTCGCCAGGAAGCTCATCGAAGTAGAACTGCGACGAATCCGGCAGGAAGTATTGATCGCCCGCCGAGTTCATGATCATTTTGGGCATGTTGAAGCGATCGCGGTAGCTGAAGGGCTCCTCCAGCCGCATCAGCGCGGCGTATTGGGGGGTGTTCGAAACATTCATCAGCCCCATGTTTTGGTAATCCTTCACGGCTTCGGAATAGTATCCGTAGGCCTGGAAGTGGTGCTCAAAAGATTTCACGCTGTTCAACATGTCGATGACCATGGGCACAATCGCTACGACGCGTTTGTCGGCGGCGGCCGTGGTCCAGGTAGTCCAGCCGCGTTTGGATCCGCCCGCCACTACGAATTTTTCCACGTGCACGCTCCCGCCCGGAGGAGTAGCGGAGAACGCTGTGATGGTATCCATGGCGCGCACGGTCGCCTTGGTCATCGGAATGTGGAGCGGCCAGGTTTCGTCGCCGGTCTTCAAATATTTCACCCAGGTATAGGCGATGATCTCGTCTTCGGTGCGCTCCTTGGTCTCACCCGTAAAAACCAGCGGCTCATTGGGGACGCCGCGCAATTCCGCGACTACGGTGTGGGTGGTGACGGCTGTGTCGACGATCTGTGCATTGGGTTTGTCAGGCGCCTTATCCTTGATGGATCCGCCGGTGATGAACAGGAAGCCGGTGGTTCCTTTCACCTGGTCTGGCCGCACGATGGTGAGCCAGTGTTTCCAGATGGGATGATCCACTTCGGCGGCGCTGCGCCAAGCCTGCGATGTCATGTTCAGGACGTAGGTGGTGTAGCCGTCTCCGGGAATTGTGTTCACCAGATCGTAATGGTAATTCGCGTCCGGCGCCTGGACGTAGCGATCGAGGCCGGTGACTTTGCCGGCTCGCTCGGCTGACCAGATTGGGAGCAGCGCCAGGGAGAACGCGAGGGCGGCAACGCTTCGGCGGGTAGATATCGGGAGCTTGATCATAATAAGTTCCCATGATAGATGACTCGGGAGTGTTGTGCGGCTCTGGACTGGAGGTTCCCAGAAGTGGACAGTCCGGCTGCGCGGGGTATGCTAAGAACGCTCGATTTTGTTGTGTTTCCGCAATGGAACGCGGAGTGCGTTAAACAGCTCAATGCAGCTGCTGAGATTTCTTGGGAACGAATGCGCTGGGTATTTCGTCTACTAGATCAACTAAGCAGCTGGTCTCCGTGCGGCGACCCTTTCCCCAACAAACCAACCCCGCACGGAGACCCCTAATTTAACTATTTGTAACCAACCCTTTTGCGACCTCACTCGTCATACATGTGTAGCAGCTAGTCTCCGTGTGGACCCTTTCCCCAAAAGCCAACTCTACACGGAGACCCCTCACTCGCTAGTGGCTTAATAGAAATGCTTGGTACGTCCCAGGCCAAAGCGATGGATTATTATGGCCCTGGTTCGCGATTCCGGCAATAGAAAAGTCAAAAACTGGCGCACACTCGTATGAACCTTGGTCTAACTTGGATTCAATGCGGTGCGGGGCAAGAAGCCAGAAGACGAAGGCGCGAAGCGCAATCCTCCTTCTGACTCCTGGATTCTTACCGCCGCTTCAAACATTTCCGCCATAAAATGCTCTATCCTGAATAGGTGATGAATTGGATTGCCTTCGTACTGGGTCTCGCGGCCGGCGGCTTCATTGCCTGGCTCTGGATGCGCGCGCGATTGGCACGTCTGGAGACCGCCAAACAGTTCGCTGACAATTCCGCGGCCAAGCTCACTGAGACCTTCCAATCGCTCGCCGATGCTGCGCTGCGATCGAACCAGGGCGCTTTCTTGGAAGCCGCGAGCGCCACGCTCGAAACCGCTCGAGCGCAAATGACCGGCGACCTGGCCCAGAAGCAGACCGCCATCGAAGGCGTGGTCCGTCCGCTGAACGACTCGCTCGTCCGCCTGGAAACCCACGTGCGCGAGCTGGAACGCGCCCGCGCCAATGCATTCGGCAGCATTGGCGAACAATTGCAGTCGCTAGCTAGGGAAACCTCCACGCTTTCCACCGCCTTGCGCTCGCCGCAGGCCCGCGGCCGCTGGGGCGAAGTAACGCTGCGGCGCGTGGCCGAGCTGGCCGGCATGGTGAAAAACTGCGACTTCCTCGAGCAGGAAACACGTGAGGGTGACGGCGTCCGCATTCGCCCGGATATGATCGTGCGCCTCCCGGGCGACCGGTCGCTGGTGGTTGACGCCAAGGTCCCGCTGACGGCATACCTGGAAGCCGCAGGCTCTAGCGACGAGCCGACGCGCCGCGCTTTCTTGCAGCGTCACAGCCAGCAGCTAGCCGAGCACGTCCGTCAACTCTCGAGCAAACAATATTGGAGCCAGTTCCAGCCTGCGCCGGAGCTGGTGGTGCTGTTCCTACCCGGCGACCACTTCTTCAGCGCGGCGCTTGAAGCCAACCCAGACCTGATTGAAGAAGCCCTGGCACGCAAGGTGGTGATTGCCACGCCCGTCACTCTGATTTCGATCCTGCGAGGCATCGCCTATGGTTGGGGGCAGGAGCAATTGGCCGAAAACGCCGAGGCTATCCGCTCGGTCGCCTCCGAGCTTTACGATCGCGTGCAACTGGTTCACGATCACTATGCCGACACCGGCCGGCTGCTCGAAAAGACCGTCGAGTCGTACAATCGATCAGTCGGCTCGTGGGATTCCCGCCTGGTGCCGGCGCTCCGAAAAATGCGCGAACTCGGAGTTTCGACAGGCGACGAGCCGGAAGCGCCCGAACAGATCGATCTATTGCCGCGACGCCCCCGCGCGGCTAGCGGGTTCTGACACATGTCCCCTCACTCACGTGCGGGGCTCCATTTCGGCGTGCAGTCCACGCCGTCGGGGGATCAAATGGTCAGGGATGTAGCCCCGCGCGTCAGCAAGGGGACACTCAGCACACCGACATATCGATCACTTCGAAGGAAAACCGCTCCGGAGGCAGGCTCGAGACCGGATTGGGACTCAAGTGCGCCCAGGTTCGGTAGGCCGTGGAGGCGACGCTGGAGTTCAGATAGAACAGAAACTGGTTTGAGAAACAGGAGATGGGCGGTGGCTGGCGGAACGTGAGCCGCAAACCGACGGCTTGGTCCAGTTCGATGCCCGCACTGGACACTGCCTTATCGCCAAGCAGCGTTACGAAGCTGGACCGGCCGGCGTGCGGCCAAACATCCGGCCGCAGAAGATTGCGCAACTCCAGCCGGGTGCCGAACGTGATTTCGCACTGCCGGATCCATTCCAGAATGCTGTCGCCCCACTGCCATTGCGTCACCAGGTGCAAATACTGATCCACCATGTTGATGGCGAGATCCATCTTGCGCCTGTCGAATTCAGATTCGTATTCAGCCAAACCTTCCATGCTTGTGGCCATGGCTGGGGCAGGAATCATGTCCTCGGCGTCCACAATATCGTTGGCCATCCCCACCACCCGATCCAGACGCCTGACTTTCGGGGTTGTACGTACCAGCAAAGGCGGCAACTCGTGCGTCTTCTCGCCCGGTACCTCCACGAATTTGCGGTCTCCTAGGATGTCCATACGCCCTACATAACCCACTCATCGACAACGAGGCTAAAAAACTTGAACCTCCATCGTTAAAGACGCTGTGAACTGCTGAGCCGTTTCAGCGCCCCTGTTGGCGGACGGGACCATCGGGGATTTAGAACAATTCTGCAAGATTTGTTGCGACTTGTAAAGAGGAATCTTTACAATGCCATGGGACGGCCCTGCCATGCCATCCAGAAGAGCAGTGCCATCCCAGCCAGATACAGGCAAAATGCGCCTGCCGTGTAGGAAACCTGCGCCGTTTCTGGACGTCGGGAGCGCCCCAACCAGTACCCAACCAGAGGCAGTACCTGCAATGCGTGCATCCCCGCAAAGTGCATCACCCGCAGGTCGCCGTGCTGCCGGCTCCAATTGACGAACGGCAGGCCTACCCCACCATCCGCTGCCCCCACCGTGTGCGACCCGTGTATCACCATAAACACTCCCTCGAACGATGCCAGCACGAACAAAAGTAGCCCGAATCGAATGCCCCAGAGATACGCCGCGGGAAGATCAGGATGATCCACGAAGAACAACACACACACCCAAATCAGCATCACGGTGTTGATGCCAATCATCGCGCCCATGGCACTGAAAATTGTGGCATCCAGGGGTGTCGTGATATTGAAGTGTGAAGGCACACCGCGCGCCGATTGCAGCGTGATGCCAACAATCTCGGCAATCACCGAGACCGCGACGACCCAACTGATAATCCCCACCGCTCGTCTTCGCCCGGAAAGATAGCGCAGGTACCAGGCCAGCGTCCAAACATAGATCGCGATTGAGATGCTGAACTTGATCGGCTTGATCCAGGGATTGACGCCCAGGATGGTTCTCGAATCGAATTGAGCGGCCAGGATCAAAACCCCGGCCAGAATCCAGTGGAACCAACCGGTGATGGTGAGCACCGGATTGCTCTGGTAAAGCTCGCGAAGCGCGCGGAGTGTCTGGTCCTTCATACCACCGCCGACCGACCGCGCAGCGACGTCCGGATCAGGAACCAAGTCAATAATCCCACTGGACCGAACAGAAAAGTCAGCAGCAGGCACGGAACCACGAAAGTGTGCGCGATTCGCAGGCGCTGGGAATCGCGCACCAGCCAGGACCCGGTGAATAGATCGAAAGCCAGGTAATGAATCCAGCCGGCCAGTAGCATGTATGGGTTCTCGAAGAGTTTAGAGACCTGCGCCAGCGAGCCGAAGCCCCCTCCGCTCTGACGAAAATGCAGGATAACCAGCGTCAGGTAGACCACTGCCAGCGCGAGCGGCAGCGCCAACGCCGTCACCCTCTGGGTCCATCGCCAGCGTGGCGCAACCACCAGCAGCAGCCAGCCGGGCAGTACTACGTAGTTGCAAATCGAGAAGATCTGCCCGGCGGCCATCTGTAGATTGTGCCACAGCGCCGGTGAAAAAATCCGGCCACCGGTCGCTTACGCTCGCGGTTCGGAAAGAGTGTTACCGAACCGCGACCGTGAGGGAGTCGGTGCTTTTGCCCCAGAAGGAAACGCGCAGACCGATCTGAATGACCCGGGTGTAATTCGCCGATGCTCCCGCTCCACCCAGCGTCGCCGCAAGGAGCCCCGGGAATCCGGAATCCAGAATCCGGAATCCAGAATTCAGAAGATGGTGGCGCCTGGATTCTTCCCTACAATAGTGCTTCTCATTCGAGAAAATCCGAGCGATAATATCAGCACGGTAGTTGTTGGGAGGGCGTGTGGAAGAGCTTAAACAAGGTCCTGGACTTTCTCTGGTTCCAAGCTTACCTAGCGTGTCCGAGAAACTGGGGATACGTTTGCGAACCGACCCCCCTGGAGTGTTGGAGATTCCTGGCCGGCCAACTACAACCATTGCTATTCATGTCGGGCGTTCCGTCCTGGTTGATTGCAGCAGAGGCGGGTTGACTCATCGGGGACTAAGCGTACATGGTTACTCGGACATCATTCCGGCCGGCACTCCCAGCCGTTGGGAAATGAAGGAGTCCGATACAATCCTTCTATTGAGCGTGGCGCAGAGCTTGCTGAAAACCGTAGCGGAAGAATCCGGCCACGACCCGCGCCACATTGAAATCCTCAATCGTTTCCAGACGCGCGACACCAAGATCGAACACATCGGGTGGGCGCTCGAAGCGGAGATGGAGACCGGTTATCCGAACGGACGCCTGTATGTTGAGAGTCTGGCGCAGGCACTCGCCATTCACTTGCTGAACCGGCATTCGTCCCAATCGCACGAAGTCACGTCTCCCAAAGGAGGCATCCCCGGGCGCCGGCTCAAGCAGGTGCTTTCCTATATTGAAGACAACCTCAGTCAGGATTTATCTCTCCAGAACATCGCGGAAGTCTCAGGTTTGAGCGCCTCCTATTTCAAGACCGCGTTCCGTACCTCGGTCGGTCACCCGGTTCATCAGTACGTGATTCAGCGCCGTGTGGAACGTGCGCGATCGCTGCTCGCCGAAGGAGAGCTACCCATCAGCCAGGTTGCCCTTGAGACCGGTTTCGCGCACCAGAGCCACCTGGCCTATCATATGCGCCGGGTACTGGGCGTTACACCCAAGACCATCCTGTGCAAAGATCGAAAGTAGGACCCCGAGCGATCTGCAACGACGCAACTTTCTTTTCCGCTTCTGCCAAGCTCTCGCGTTCCCTTTCCTTCGCCGGCTAGGCGCTCAAAACAGCACGCCGTTCCATTTTCACCCCCAGTACCGGGCTCAGACTCCCCTCGATACAATGCTCCGCACAACTGATGCGGGTCTGGATGATTTCATCACCGAAAAACATTCTGACCGCATTGCCGGCATTCTTGCGCAATGGACCTCCCAGCTCCTGGACTCTCCGAGCAAATTACGAGCCATCGACGAGGTTCTTGCCGCGGATTTCCGAGGCTTCTCTCCGCAGCCAACGCAGACCCGGCCGGTTCGTCCTGGCAAAGCTCTCGAAATTCATCACATTTCCTTCGCTCCCGACGCCACTCTCCCGCGCGACGTTTTTCTCCGTGAGTTGCGATCAACCCTGTCTGGATTTTCTAAGATCGTAACCGCCGAATTCCAGGTCACGAGAATTGGTTCCGCGAGCTCCGGCACGCTACAAACCCGCGTGCGCTATGAGTTGGTAGGCAGCGGAGGAGATTTCCATCGTGAACAGCGCGTTGGATTTTGGGAGCTGGAGTGGACGGCCGACTACCGGCTCCAGCACTGGCGGGCTAACGGCGAGACCCGCAGCCGATCCGCTCAACAGTGGTTCACGGATATCGCGCAGCAAGCGATCGGTCACAATGCATCTTATTCCGAGCAGCTCATTCACGGAGTGGACTATTGGCGCACCTGTTTGGACGGCGCGTGCGGCATCGACATTTACGGGCACAATGGCGTTGCTGTTGGCGACATCGATAACGATGGCTTCGACGATGTCTACATTTGCCAGCCTGCCGGTCTCCCCAACCGGCTTTATCGAAACCGTGGCGACGGAACGTTCGACGACATCACGGAAACTTCCGGCGTCGGAATCCTGGAGAATACGGCGTGCGCGCTCTTCGCGGATTTTGACAATAACGGACGCCAGGATCTTCTGGTGGTTCGCGCCAATGGCCCGCTGCTGTTTCTGAACCAAGGCGAGGGAAAGTTTCGCCTCAAGCCTGACGCGTTTCAATTCGCGAACCCTCCGCAGGGCACCTTCACGGGCGCGGCCGCGGCCGACTACGACCGCGATGGCTGGCTGGACGTCTATTTTTGTCTCTACGTCTACTATCAGGGCACGGACCAGTACAAATACCCAACGCCTTACTACGCCGCCGAAAACGGTCCGCCGAATTTCATGCTGCGCAACAATCGGGACGGAACCTTTCGCGACGTCACGCGCAAGACCGGTCTCAACCAGAACAACACGCGCTACAGTTTTTGCTGCGGCTGGAGCGATTACAACGGCGACGGATGGCCTGATTTATATGTTGTGAACGATTTTGGCCGCAAGAATCTCTACCGCAACAACGGCAACGGAACCTTCACCGACATCGCCGCTCAGGCCGGCGTGGAAGACGTCGGCGCGGGCATGAGCGTTTCTTGGTCCGATTACGACAACGATGGCGCTCCGGATCTTTACGTGGCCGATATGTGGACCGCTGCCGGCGAACGCATTTCCGCCGACGACAACTTCAAGAAAGACTCGCCTGCCGAAATCCGCGCGCTGTATCAGAAACACACCATGGGCAACTCGCTGTTCCGGAATCGCGGCAACGGCGCTTTTGAAGATGCCACGCTGTTGGCGCAGATTGGAAACGGCCGATGGGCCTGGTCGAGCGACGCCTGGGACTTCGACCATGACGGATTCGCAGATCTTTATATCGCCAACGGCATGGTCTCCGGACCAATCCGCCAGGACTTGAACAGCTTTTTCTGGCGGCAGGTGGTTGCCAAATCGCCCGATGAAGCCAAGCCATCCCAGGACTACGAGCAAGGCTGGAATGCGGTGAACCAACTAATTCGCTCGGATTACACCTGGAGCGGATTCGAGCGCAATGTATTCTACGCGAACAACCGTGACGGAACGTTCTCCGACGTTTCAGGCGCCGTGGATCTGGATTTCGTCGAGGATGGAAGAGCGTTCGCTCTGGCCGATTTCGATCATGACGGCCGCCAGGAAGTGTTCCTGAAAAATCGCAACGGGCCGCAGTTGAGATTACTCAAGAACATTCTTCCAGATCTGCCGCCGTCCATCGCGTTCCGCCTGCGCGGCGTCAAAAGCAATCGGGACGCCATTGGCGCGGCGGTCACTATCGAAACCGACGCCGGCCGCCAGACGCGCTGGTTGCAAGCAGGCTCCGGCTTCCTTTCTCAGCACAGCAAAGACGTTTTCTTCGGTCTCGGTTCAGCGAGCCGAGTGAAAGCGACCATCCGCTGGCCAAGCGGCCTGGTGCAACAGCTGAATGATCTCCCGATCAATCACAGAATCTGGGTAGAAGAAGGCGCGGCCCCGTCGCGTCTGGAGCCCTTCCACACCACCCCTAGCGTCACCGAACGCAACCGAGCCGCGACCGGAAGGGAGCGATCCGACACCCCATCCTCACCCGAGACC
>CABEDY010000487.1_pt1 | contig 16106 bp, 9 predicted proteins | sample 3423171 | NCBI WGS metagenome assembly CABEDY01 (sample SAMEA5534333, study PRJEB31848) | metagenome | biome: tundra; feature: field; material: soil | place: USA | collected 2013-05 | depth 0.15 m | reverse complement strand
TAAGAACCGCCCAGAACGTCGGTGATGTCATTGATCGGAATGCCGTCGTAGAGCACCACTGTGAAGTTCGGTTTGCCGCCGCGCAAGGTAATGGTGGTCAAGCCGCCTCGGGCGCCGGACTGGGCCACGAACAGGAAAGGGACCTGCCGCAGCACGTCGGCGACGTTCTCGGCATGGCTGTCTTCAATAACCTGCCGCGTTACTACCATCACTGACGCCGATGTCGCCGACACAGGAGTGGCCTGTCCGGTTACAGTGATGACAGTCGGCTCCGCCTGCGGCACGGATTGGGCCCATGGCAGTGCCGGCGCAAGCATAGCGATCGCCAGGATACTGAAAGTTAGGCGCGTCACGACGGTTTTAAGGCAACTTAAAGCGGTACAGATTGGCGCCATATCCGATCACGACATAGTCTCCATAAATGGCCGGACCGAGGATATATATAGACGGCCCTGAAGGTAGTCCGGGCGCGGTCCACAGATGCAGGCCGGTCTGGGCATCGAACGCGTAGAGCGCGGGAAGCCAAGTGGAGACGAAGACCACGTCGTTGGCCACCCCAGGCGAGCTTAAGCCCACTTCATTCGGCGTGGCATAGAGCGGGGTGGGCCCCACGTTGTACATGGAGACCTGATTAGCGCCGACGGTGTTGACCTTGGTGGGCCAAGCATCGCTGAGGTCACTCCAATTGAGGGCGCGAACGAAAGGTGTGGTAGTGTTGTCGATTCCGCCACCCCAACCACCTAATCCAACGAAGATGCGTTCGAGACCGGTGTGGACCGCTGCGGTACCGAAAATGCCGTACCTGTTTTCGCCGCCGGTTTGTCCAGCGGGGTCGACATTGGGGAGCTGCGCGCCGGTTACCGCGTCCTTTGGCAAGAGCTGACGGCTATTCAATTGGCCCATAGTCTTGGCGTCATAGATGAAGAAGGAACCAATCTTAGATCCGATGCACATGACTCGGTCCGAGCCGCGCGTGAACAGAACCGGGCTGCTGGGCATATCCGCGTCAGAATCGCCGGGGTAATAACTGTCGTATTGCTGCGGCGCGTTGTAGCCCTCAAAAGTACCCGTATCTGCGTCGAGACCCAGAGCTCCGCTGCCATACCAGAAATCCGGAAGAGGGCCATCGTTGTAGGAGTTCCCGGTGCCGAAAAACACCTTATTGAGGGAACTGTCGTACGCCAAAGACGACCATGGCGAGCAACCTATATGAGGAGGATCGGCATGTACGCTGAACATGGTTGCCCAGGAAGGGAGAACTCCACCCGGTGTACAGCTCTTGGGAATTACATTCGGCAGGTTGGTTTGTCCGCTATCGTTGCCGCCGGAAAACTGGTTGGTGCAGAAGAGCCATTGCACATGCCCTGCCGCCGCATCCAGGCACCACACAAACCCGAAACCACCCAGCTCACCCTCGCCCGTTCCCACGTAAACCTTGCCGTTCACCACCAGAGGAGAACTCCAGGTGTCGGCTTTGGGGTTAGAAACCGGCTGGTTCTTGTCCTTGGACGGGGTGTTTAGATCGGTGGACCACACCAGCGTCATGGAGGCGCTGTCCACACAGTAAACGAAGCCTCCGAAGCTGGTGAAGTAGATGTTGCCGCCGACCACGGCAGGAGATCCGCCGATACCTGTGTAGGATTGTGAGCTCATGTCGGTATCCGCGACTACGTATGAGCCGTTAATTCCGCCGGTGGCCAGGTTGATATTGTAGAGTGTCCCAGTCCCCTTGGAATTGTTCACGGTGCCGACATAGATGTTGCCTTGAACGATGCATGGGATGGTGATCACGCTGCCATCCAGGGGAATACTCGCGAGTGCCGTCATGTTTGCGACGGTCGTACTAGTGATGCCGCTGCAACCGGAAGCGGCGCCGCTGTGGGATTGGTCGTGATGATACATCCACCAGTCCTGGGAAATGAATCGGCAGGGAAACCGGAACGGAATCGGCCCGCGCAGCGGTAAATGCAGCTCGGCGGTACCGTCAACAACCGCGGGATTTGTCAGAGTGTGGAATAAGCTTTCCTCGGCAAGTCCCCCAGGCGGAGGGTCGAGTTGTTTAATGCGGTCGCGGAATTCGGCGAGACTGGCATTACCCGGTAATGGCGGAGCGACAACATGCGCGCTGCGTCCCCGGCGGGGCTCGGCGGCCGCATCGGTTCGAGCCAGGTGGTCACGTACTTCGGCCAAATCCCTTTCCGGCAGGGTGAGGAAATGATCCAGGCTGGCGAGGGTGATTCGTTTCATTTCGGCGGCCGAGTTGCTGTAAGCCATCCTCCTTTGATTGGCCATTTGAAATAGAGATTCGCGCAGAAGCGGATCCTGAGGAAGGCTAACCGGAATGTAGACGCCGGGTTCTGAGATTTTTGCCCAGAAGAAAGCGCCATGATGGTTGACCCCCGAGTTCCAGACCTTCTGCAGCGAATTGAATTTTTCATCCCACTTGAAGAAACGAGTGGAAAGCAGATCGAATCCGGCCAGGCTAGAAGGGTCGTAAGGCTGCAACAGAACCGTGAGGCCGAATTCGGCCGGTCCGGAAATCTGTGTGGCCCGGCCGATGGCGCCTAGCGTGCCATGAGGGAGAGGGTTATCGACGGTTTCGAGTTTCAGGTTTGCGGCTGGGTCCCATCCAGCTACGCCTGGCATCAGGATCGCTTCAATGTGGACGTTGGTAATGGAACTCATAACGCTAGACTTCCGTGGATCGGGCGGACGGTGAATTCGGAGCTCAACTCGATGTCCTTTCGGTCAGATCAGCCAGCGACGCCGATGTACCCTGGAGGCGATCCAATTCCGCGCCCGCGATTTCACGATCGTCGGCGAATGCCGCCCCAACCACCGCAATGATCGCCCCGTATTGATCGCGCACTGGAATTGCGACCGCGGCTCGCGCGTCCACCGCCTTGGCGCCCGGCTTTACGGCTCCCGTGCGATCCTCCTGCAGATTACAGGTCTGAACAGGCTCCCCGCGCTCCAGCGCGAGACCGGCCATTCCTTTCCCCGAGGGTACCCACGCCACAATCTCCCGTACTTTCTCGGGAATGTTTTGGGAGGCTGCCAGCACCAAGCCTCCCTTCTGGTGAAAGTGAACCGTGCCTGCAACGGCGCCGGCTTCGCTGAGAAACGCCGCCAGCCAGGATTGCGCTGCTTCGTTGAATTGTGCCATGGCCCCCGGCCTATGTTGCGCGTTAAACATCCCAAGGTGGGGGAACGCGAATAATGATGGTGCGCACCTCGTCGTGCCGCTTCGGTTCCCGAACCACGGTCACCCAGCTCCGCTCCTCCAACGCGTCGCCGGCAATCTCCAACACACGCTTTTCACGGCTGTGGAAGCGCTCCAGCTCGCCGAGCCGTGTTTCAAGAATGAAGCCTTCGAAATCTCCGAAATGATCGAAGACCAAGCCGTTGACCTTTCCTGTCACCTCGTGGTGTTCGTGCTCGTGGTGTTCGTGACGGTGCTTGTCAACCAGGCACACTTCCGCAGGAGCAGTTATGGCGCCAGTGGGCGACGGCAGAATGTCGACGGGGTTTCCGCCGTAATGTAAGACGCGGATCGCCAACTGTTCGATATAGCGTTGCATTACGGGATACCAGCGGTTTTGCGGCAGAACATTCTGAGCGATCCAGCGGAACAGCGCGAGCCGGTGTTCTTCCGGCGCCAGCAGTTCCTGCTTAGTGTGGATCCTCAGGTTGATCTGGAAAGCGCCGAGAACGCGCCTCCATGTCAGGATTTTGAGCCTGGATCGCTCCTTACGCGAGGGGGGCCCGGCGACGGGGACGTTTAGGCCGGCTTCGTTCGGTTGACCGCGCCCCACCACCTGGGTGGCGTCGGTCAACTGACGCACTACGATGGTGTAAAGGTCCCCGTCCCGAATACCAGGCGGAAGGTCCACCGTCAGCAAGCCGGCCAGGAACCCAGTGTTCAACGGGATGGGAACAAATGTTACGGGGCCAGTCGGGGTCGTTATGGTGTTCTGATCCTGAATGGTCAGCGTGTGATACGAGTATAGGCGGTCGGCAAGAGCGAGGATCTCAGCCGCGGTTACTCCCGGAAGATAAATGGATGCTGAACTGCCCGCCGGCGTGTTACCCCAGGTGATCATCAATTCGTCGACATCTTTGGTGGTCGCACTGCTCGCTTTAATCTGGAAGGGATGCGGCATGCGGCGGGAACCGGGCGCGCCCGGATTGGGTCCGTCGATATAGGCGAGATTGCGCTGCGCCAGCTTATCCGAAGAGGAGCTGTCGGCGTTGGGCGGAATGGGCACATCGTCAAAGGCGATCTCAGCGATCAGGCACTGGTGCGGCGCCTTGGTGAAGGCTGCGTTGATGGACTGGGTGATAAAGCCGGGGGTATTGAAATAGCCGGTCTTGTTGTCGAAATCACCGGCCTTGACAGATTGCGGGAAGAGCGCGGTGGGCTGGTTCATGTCGAGCCAACAGCCGTAATAGGTATCGATTTCCTTCCCAGTGACCGGCGAGATGGTCTGCACATTCGGCGTATCAGGGAGCTGCTTGGTGAGGTCGGCCGGGCCGGCGAAATTCACCCGCTCGACGGCGAAGAACGGGATGGTGACGATCTCGTTCATTCCCAGGGCGTCATTCTGGACGCCCAGCAGCGGGACCCGCGGAGTGACGTCGGGCGTGCCGATGGGGGTTGAGCGATACGTAGTACTGGTATCGAAGGTCGAGACGGTGTTCTGTGCCTGGAAGGCGCGGAAGAAGACGCGGCAATTCTGTGCTTGCGTAGTGAACGGCGGGGGTGGTGGAGGCGTGGTGCCCTGGATACGCACGCGGCAGATCGCGAAATTGTAGGCGGGCTTGTTGGTACGAGGATTAATGGTCAAGTATTCAAGCTCATCGCCCGTCGCATCTTCGGCTTCGGTCAGGCTGGTATCGAAACTGTCCGTGCCGGCCGCGCCACTCGGGGTGATCCGTTTAATGAGATCGGCGATGTACGCCGTTGCGGCGGCGGATGCCTGAGCCGGCGACGGGGGATTGGTTGTTCCGGGCGGGTAGAAGTCGCTGACCGTCTTGTCGAAGAACTTCTTGTCGTCATCTACGCTGAATACTCGCAGGTCGGTGCTCAGCCAAGTTGTGTAATTGTTGCCCTTATCGGAATCGGTGACGTATGGATTTGCGGCCGTCGTCAGTACCAGCGGGGCGGAGGCGGTGTAGGGCTTGCCGTTGACGGTAATATTCGCGGTCAGCGTTAAATTCTCGGTCTCATCGATGAAACCGTCGGTGCCCGTGAATTGAATGTTAAAGGGATAGAGAATGCGCTGTGGCGCATTGGGCGGCGGCAAGCTCGTAGTGAATACCGGACCAGTAAACGGCTCGATAGTGAGTTGGCCCATGGTCTGCAGATAGTTGATGATCGCGGCCTGATTCGCGTTCGTGGGGTCGACCGAGAATGTGACGATCGGTGGGTTCGTAGGACTGGTGAGATTGTCGCTCGAATCAATACCGAGTTCAGACGGAAAGAACCCCTCCATAACCACCCAGAAGGCGGTTGGGAAGTTGGCCGGCAAACCCATCGATGTCAGCTCGTTCTTGCCGAAGGTGCTGTTCTGGATCTGCAGAGAGCAGGTCTTTGCCAGCCGGGCGGCCGGGTTGACTTTCAGGCTGCCGTAGACGATGCCGTCGAGCTCGTCGGTGTGGAATGTGTGCAGCTTGTTGTAGTAGGCGAAAGCGGTGTAGCCTTCGAAGAAGGCCATGACGCTGGACGTGTTCGGCTGAAACGTGATGCTGTCATTAACCTGCCCGTTCTCATACTTCTCCTGGCTCTCCCAAGCGCTCTGGTAGGATGCGGGCCTACCGCCCGTGCCCCCGCCGAAAGAGGGGGGCGTCAACGTTGCCGCCGACAGGGCCTGTATCCGTCGAACCAGGTTGCGGCCCTCCGCCGAACCTGTCAGCGGCACGATGGCGCCGCCGGCAGTCAGGGTTGGTTTGTCGGCTGCGGGCAGCGCGTCGTAGTCATTCTGGAGTTGAGTTTGGCGCGCCGAACTGAAGGTGTTGAAGTCAGTGACGCCGGTGGTGGTGGGGATGGGTGAATCTGAATCGTCGGACCAACCGGTGTACCCAGTCGACCTGGGGCGTTGATCTTTGGTAGGGTCCGGGTCTTCTATGGCGGGCTTTCCGGAGAAGAAGCCGTCGATATGGAACTCGAATAGAGCCATTGGCTCTTTGGTATCTCCGTTTATTTGGAACTCTTTCGGCATCGGATCCGGCGGACTGTTCGCTTCCCAATTTTGTGCGAGGTAGGTGTTCAGCCCCACATTTACCGTCGCTCCAATCACAGGATCGCCGGCGGTGAAATAGACCGTGGCGGCGGTGCTGAGCGTGCCGCGGATACCGTTCACCGTGGTAACGACGGGCGCCGCATGAGAGCGGAGGGCGGCGGGGTTATTGAAGCGAAGCACCCTGCCGACCCCCGTCTTGTCGATCGTCGTGGGAACGCTTAAGGGAACGCCATGCGCATCCACGCCTGAGGGCGTGAACGGAGGCTCGCCCTCAAGCCAAAAGGTGTTACCGGGACCCTGCGAACCGAACCCGAGGGGATTCGTGCCATCGTTCAGTGCGCCCCAAGTGCCCTTTGGATCGTTGTACCAATCGTTGTCCGTCGCAAAGCGGACCTCAAACCGTCCCGAGAACCAGATCTCGGGGCTGCTAATCGCTGTTAACGTGAATGAAGTGGTGGCGGCGCCGACATGAACATTGATCACCGTGTCGCCCTGCGCTGCGCTCACGGCTGTCGCAAAGATCGGGATCGTTATGCCGGCCGGGCTGATGCTGATGGCGACGGCGGGCAAAGTCACGCCGGCCCCGTTCGGAGTGGCGTCGATGGTGGCGGTTTGCGTGCTGAAGTCGTTGGTGCTTAGGTTTAGCGGGACCGAAAATGTGATGCCGTTGTCGGGCGCGGCAAGAAAACCATTGCCTGCGCTACTTCCATTAACGCTAATGACGATATTGCTCATGAAGGCCTCCGTAGGTTACGTGAATCACCAGCCGCCGACGTTTCCTCTCTGCACCAAATCTCGTCACAATAATTAAATGTTGACTTGGCCAGCCATGCGGCGACTCCTCCGTTCAATATTTACTTTGCATCGCGCTTCGAGAGCGGGAGAGGGAACATGGTCGAGTTATTATACGCAGTTTTCGTGTGAACGCAGCATTCTTTTTACCTTAATGAATGCTACAGCCTCCGCCTAAGAGCGGATAAGTCGGCTACTTCACTGTGAGCCCTGGTGTGTGCCAAGATCCGTGACGGATACAACGAAGGGGACAGTGTAGCCACGCTACTTCCCTTTTGCAACTTATTCTAGTAAAGTATCCTTACTGTCCGAAAATGAGCTACCTCAATTCAATCCGACTCCATTTTGCCGGCGAGTTTCAGGCGGATCGCTCCAGGGTGAATAACGATCCGTCACTTCGACAACAATATAGTCCAGCCGTCCTATCAACAACCCGCTACCGGGAATCAACCAAATCAGTTAAACGGCTGAGCCAATGGTCCATCTAAGAGCCGAATTGTTTCAAGACCTGAACGGAACCGTAGAGGGCTTGCGGTGTGCGGTGCAGAACGCGATCGAACTCGAACACGCCACCATACCCCCGTATCTGTACGCCCTCTATTCGATCAAGCCCGGCGCGAATGCCGAGATTGCCGGCCTCATCAAATCGATCGTCGTGGAAGAGATGCTGCACATGGCGCTCGATTGCAACATCCTGAACGCCCACTTCGAAAATCGCCGTTTATGCGTTCGATGCCTACAGCGGCAAGATGCTGTGGGAAGACCAGCTCGGCGAACAAACCGGGGGCTTCAATGGAGGCTACGGATATTGTCTTGGCCCCGCAGTGGCAGGCGACTTCGTGGTTGCGGGTGCGCTCGTGTTCGGCAAGCGCGGGGGCGTACTCCGAATCTACTCGCTACCGGATTAAGAAGCTTAGAGAGAGGCTAGAAGGAGTTCCAGATGGACTCGTCCGTGTCATTCGAAAAAGACATCGTATCCATTTTCCGGCAGTTCCGTGATTCGATGATGTGGCGGCTCGATCTGACCAGCTTCGATGACGTCAAGGCCAACGCCTCCATGATCTATGGTCAGATCGAATGGAGTCCGGGCACACAGCCGGGCATGCCCCCTCCGCCTTATCCGCCATTGACTGCGGCCCAAGTTGCCTTGTTCAAGGCATGGAAGGATGCGGGCTTCCCGCCGTAGACTGTCCCGCGCACGAACTTCGCATCGAAATCCCATGCGTTCGCATGAGTGTATCTCATGGGCTTGCAGCCCATCCAATGGAATGAAAACTTCGGCTAATGGTGGGGCGGACCCCCTGGTCCGCGCGGGTCCCCCAGGACCCGCTACCTCAAGCACTGACAAATACCAGCAGCAGGCCGACGTGGGCGTCGGCCCCGGACCAGGGGGTCCGCCCCACTTTGCATTCGTCCATCCAGGACCAAGCGTTTTCGACGGTGCGAACATGGCACGCACGAGTGCGTGCGCTACAATTTGTTTCATCAAGGGAGACGAATTTGTGCGATTGAGCGTCCTTGTGGGATTGATGTGCTGTCTGGTCTTGGCGCAAGAACGCCGCGCGCCTGTGCAGGAGAGCTTCCGCTTCCGCGCTATGGGACCTGCAGTGGGGAACCGGATCTCAGCCGCCGCCGGCATTCCGGGCGATCCATCCACCTACTACGTGGGAGCCGCATCGGGCGGTGTTTGGAAATCTACCAACGGCGGCACGACATGGAATCCGATCTTCGACAACCAGCCCGTGGCCGCCATCGGAGCGCTGGCCGTGGCTTCGTCCGATCACAAAGTGGTCTGGGCGGGAACGGGTGAAGCGTGGGCCATCCGCGACGTCGACATGACGGGCGACGGAGTCTACAAGTCCATCGACGAGGGCAAGACCTGGACGCACATGGGGCTCGACGCAACCGGGCGCATCGGACGCATCGTGATTCATCCCACGAATCCAAATGTTGTTTTTGTGTGTGCCCTGGGTCGTCTCACTGGACCCCAGCAGGAGCGCGGAGTCTATCGCACAAATGATGGCGGAAAGAATTGGGAACGCGTTTTGTTCGCCGACGCAAACACGGGCTGCTCAGGCCTGGCAATGGATCCGCACAATCCGCGCGTGCTGTTTGCCGGAATGTGGCAAGTGGAAATGCACACTTACGGCATGTTCAGCGGCGGCCCCTCGAGCGCGGTCTACGTTTCGCGCGACGGCGGGACCAAGTGGACACGCCTGGAGGGTCACGGGTTGCCAAAATCGCCCGTGGGCAAAATAGATCTTGCTGTTGCCCCTACGGATTCCGGCCGCGTTTACGCGTTGATTCAAACTGCCGATCAAGGCTCGTTATGGCGATCGGATGACGGTGGCGAAAATTGGAGCGTAGCCAGTTGGGCGCGAGCCTTGATTGGGCGCGCCGGCTATTACATCCGCATTGCGGTGTCGCCCACGAATGAAGACGAAGTGCTGGTGGCGAACAGCAGTTTCCACCTATCCAGCAACGGCGGAAAGACATTTAAGACGGTCCCCTGGGGCGGCGACACACATGATATCTGGATCGATCCGACCGACGGCAATCGCATTCTGGTGAGCCATGATGCCGGACTCTACATGACCAAGGATCACGGCCAAACGTCGACTCGCGTCACGCTTCCGATCGGGCAGATCTATCACGTCGAAGTGGACAACGATGTGCCGTATCGTATTTACGGCAACATGCAGGACGATGGGACCATGCGTGGCGCAAGTAACTCGCCCGAAGTCAGCGCTTTTGTACCGAGTAGTGGACCGGGTGGTGGTTTCGGGGGGGGCGGCGGATTCGGCCGCGGTTTCTTCAGCACCTGGGATCACGGGCTGGGCGGCTGCGAATCCGGCTTTACGCTTCCGGACCCGGCCGATCCCAACATCGTGTGGGCCACTTGCTATGGCGATGAGGTGACCCGCTACGACTACTCCACCAAGATGGCGCGCTCGGTGAGCCCGTGGCTGCACACTCTGGATTCAGAGCCAAACGCGGCCAAGTATCGCTGCCACTGGACGCCGCCCATGGCCATTGATCCTTTCGAACACAACGTCGTATATTACGGATGCCAGGTTATCTTCCGAACTTCCAACGGCGGCGCCAGTTGGAACGTAATCAGCCCGGATTTATCGACGCAGGACCCCAGCCGCATTGTGTCGTCGGGAGGAATTGTCGGCGACAATCTGGGCCAGTTCTACGGTGAGGTTGTTTTTTCAATCGCGCCGTCCGATGTTCAGAAGGGGCTGATCTGGGCGGGCACCAACGACGGCAAGGTCTGGTACACCAAGGATGGCGGCACGCAGTGGAACGATGTCACAAAAAACATCGCTGGGATGCCGGCCTGGGGCGTCATATCGAAGATCCAACCATCGCATTTTGACGCTGCGACGGCATACATTGCGGTGGATCTGCATCTGATGGACAACCGCGACCCATTCATTTTCAAGACGACCGATTTCGGCGAGACCTGGACCAAAATCAGCGACAGCCTGCCCAAGGGGCCGCTCGCGTATGCGCGAGTGATCACCGAGAATCCGAATCGGAAGGGCATGTTGTTCGCGGGCACCGGCAACGCGCTGTATTATTCCATGGACGACGGTGGAAATTGGAAGCAGCTCAAAGACGGATTGCCGCCGTCACCGGTTTCGTGGATCGTGGTGCAAAGGAATTATCACGACCTGGTGGTTTCGACATACGGGCGTGGATTTTACATTCTTGAGGACCTGACACCGCTCGAACAGCCAGAGACCGGCACGGAGGCGTCCGTGCGATTGTACGCGCCGCGCGCCACTTACCGTGTATTGTCCCGTGGTCGCGCCTTGCTGAATTATTCGCTCAAGGAGCCGGCCAAGGATGAAATCAAGGTTGCGATTTTAGACTCACGCGATAAGGTGATTCGCGAGATGAAGGTGGGTAAGGGACAGGCCGGGCTCAATCGCGTGGCCTGGGATCTGCGATACGAAAAGCCACACTTGGTGGAACTGCGCACTACGCCCCCGCAAAATCCGCACATTTGGGACGAACCGCGCTTCGAGAAAGCTCAGACGCGCGCGATCACGCATTGGGGGTTGCAACCGGCCGAGGTGGGGCCCATCGCGGCGCCGGGCAAGTACACTGCGCGCTTGACAGTGGATGGGCAAACTTACACGCAGCCGCTTGAAATTCTACGGCCACCCTCGAGCCACGGAACGGATGCGGATCTGGAAGCGTCGGTAAGACTGCAGGTGAAGGTTCGCGATGATATCAGCACCGTAGCCGATATGGTGAACCAGATCGAATGGATGCGCAAACAGTTGGAGGATACCCGCAAGCCGGTGGCGGGACAAGCCGCCAAAGAAGCGCTATTGAAGGCCATGAACGCGATTGACCAGAAGATGCAAGAAGTGGAATACAAGCTGATCACGCGGGCGGACGCGCTGAGCGACGACAAATATTTTCAGACCGCATACAAGCTGTATATGAATTTCATCTGGTTGAACGGCGAGATCGGGACTGGAGCGGGCGATGTAGCCGGCAGCGGCGATTATGGTCCAACCGAGACATCCATCGGTTTGGTACTTGGCCTGGAAAGTCAGTTGAAAGCGGTGCAGGCGGAATTTAAGAATCTGATGGAGAAAGATGTGCCGGCGTATAACAGCTCGCTTTCCGGGACAGGGATCAATCCCCTAACGGCCACGCCACCGCCGGCGCCCGCTGCTCCGGCGCCTGGTCCGACGGGTGAACCGCGACCGTGAAGGGCACCGACTCCCTTACGGTCGCGGTTCAGTAAGAAGGTGTAACCGAACCGCGACCGTCAGGGAGTCGGTGATCTCTCCCTCAACCAATCATCGAGAATCGCTGCCTGAATCGCGGCCGGATTCGCCAGCGGCTTCACCTTAAAACTTCGCTCCATTTTCTGGCCCAGCACCACCTCGATCTCTCGAACGGCTCCGCGGCGCGACAGTAGCACGTGGATCTTGTCAGCGGCTTTTTTGGACTTTAGCGTCTCCTCCAGCGACTTTGCATTCACGCGCGTGCCGTCGAGTGCGAGGATCTGGTCTTGCGCCATCAATCCAGCGCGTTGAGCCGGCGAATCCCACTCGACGCTCGAGATCACCAAGTTTCCATCCTGAAATTGCGCGTCCGCCCCGAGAAAGGCGCCAGGCTGCGCGACAGGAGCCACATCAATATCGAGACCGGCGTACGCGAAGTATTTCCGGTAATCGATGTCGGCGACAGTCGTCGCGTATTCAAAAACTTCCGACACCGGAATTCCCGCCGCACTATCGCACTCTTCGCGAAACTCCTGATCCGTGAACCCTCGCTTTCTTTCCTTGTAATACTTCTGATAGAGCGCTCGCATCACGTCATCCAGCGACCTTCGATTCGCGGTTTCATTGCGGATCTTGAGATCCAGCAGCAGGCCTAGAGCGGCGCCTTTGTCGTAGTAGGAAATGGTTGTGTTGGAGAAATATTCACCGCGGTTCATCCCTTTGATCCAGGTGTCGAAGCTCGACGCCGCCGCGGACTGAATCAGATGGCCAGGACTGTTCTCATAGTGCTGAATGTTTTTCTGGACCCTTTCGAAGTACTGATCGCGTGTCATCAAGCCAGCGCGAACAAGGATCAGGTCCTCGTAGTAAACCGTGAATCCTTCCGACACCCATAACATGTCGGTGTAGTTTTCTTTGTCGTAATCGAAGGGGCCGAGCGCGATGGGCCGGATGCGCTTGACATTGTACGTGTGGAAATATTCATGCGCGACGAAACTCAGCCAGCGGCTGTAACCAGCGGGATCGGACAAAGTGGAGCCGTTGAACATCATGGCTGTGGAAGTAAGGTGTTCAATGCCGCCACCGCCGTTCCCCATCGCGAGGAACGTATAGTGCCGGTACGGAATCTCGCCAATGATCCGGACGGCCGATTCCACCATCCGCTTCAGGTCGGCGGTGATTTTTGCATGGTCCACGTTGGTTACGTTTTCGATCACCAGCGTGTGCGGTACACCTTGCACTTCAAAGCTGCGGACCTCCTGGTTGCCCATAAGAATCGGGCAATCGTAGAGGAGATCGAAGTCCGGCGCTGAAAATGTGTTGGGCTGCCCCGCGACCGGATCAAGCCCGAGCGCCACGGTGTTCCAACCGGAGTACGGATGGATGGCAAGAGTTACGGGATGTTGAATGCGCCCGGCGACATGCAGGAAGAGGCTGGCCGGGGTGGTGTATCCGCGGGTATCGTCTAAAAAGCTTTCGGCCACGAAAGGATTGAAAGCGTAAACATCGTAGCTGATCGTGATGGACTGGGCGTTGTGAGAATCGACATGCCAGGTGTTTTTGGCGGTCTTACTCCAATCGAGCGGATGTCCCGCGCCATCACTTGCGCGAAAGTTCACCAGGTCTTTGGAGTAATCCATGATGCGGTAATAACCAGGCGTCCAGGCCGGCAGCTTGAAATCTTGCGCGTCGCCTTTCAGTCCTTCGGCGCGGAAGACCACGTGATAGTAGTGGGTGGCCGGATGCTCCATGGACAAGTTGATCGCCATGGTCCCTTCAGTAGGCTGGCTGAACGCCGCGGTGATTGCCGCGATCAGAATCGCGACTGCGCGGAGGCAGCTTTTCATCGGCGAGGCCCCCGTGCGGAAACGAACGCCCGGTACATGGCGTCCAAAAGATCCTGGCTCGCGCCGTCGTAATCCGCACTCAACTCCCACATGAAAATACCGCCCATCTTGCGAGTCTCCAATACCAAAGTTGTTTTGGCCGCGGTGGAACTTGCATCATCGTAAGTAACAAACCCGGGCGGCGTTTGCCCGGAGCCCTCACGGAGCAGGTAGGGTGCTTGGGCGAGATTGTCGAAATAAGATTTCCATCCCAGATGATTGATGCGCGGCTTGATATCAGTGCCGTAATTGACTGACTTGGTGGTTTTGCCGCAATTGCAGATGTCCCACAGCGATTTGGCGCCTTCGAAATCGTAGCCGTAGAAGGCGGTGCCGAAGTTCAGTTTCTGGCGCGGAACGCCGTAGGTTTTTTCGAATAGGTCCATGGAAGTGGTCAGGCTGCCCTCCGTGCCTGGATCGGAAGCACTCTGGAGGATGGGTGAATTGTGCCCGGCGTGGTTGCTCCACGGACCATGGAAATCGTAGGTCATCACGTTGATGAAGTCGAGGATGGGAGCGAGCGAGGGTACGTCGAAGCCCGTGCCCCAGCCGGGCGGATTGGAGGGGATGGCCATGGAGAGCAGAAATCCCGGCGCGGGCATTTCAGCGCGCAATGCTTGCATGAGGAGAATGCAGGGTTGTGTATCGGCGGGCGCGTTGGGGACCTCCCAGTCGATGTCCACGCCGTCGTATCCGTTCGCGGTGACGAAGTTATGAACGTTGCGCGCGAAGGTTTTCCGCAAGGTCTCGCTCTTGGCGACGATTGCGAATGCCGCTTGCGACGCGTCGGCGCCGCCAATCGAGATCAGAACTTTCACTCCGGCCGCGTGGGCCCCCGAGATCAGTGCCGGTTCAAGCAGGGTCGGATCGATCACAATACCGCCGTCCGCCTTGGGGTCAATCGCGAGAAATGAGTGCGCAATGTGAGTGAGTTTGCGAAAAGGAATCTGAGCCGCGCTATAGGGAGGCGTCTGCGCTTTGGCCCCCATCCAATAGTAAGCGAGCAAGCGAGTTTGGGCGGGAAGCGAAAGCCCTCCGGCCAACAGAAACAGCGCAATGAAAATCCGGTGCATTCAGACTGAGTATATCCTGGACCGCAATCGTCCCCTCATGATGTAGCGCACGCACTTCTGCGTGCCGCGTTCACACTCGTGTGAACGCAATTGTGTTCGCAAGAGTGCGAACACGGCACGCAAGAGTGCGTGCGCTACAATTCGTTATACAATCCAAGTTCGAATGGCAAGGGGAGACATGTTGAGGAAACAATGCGCGGCGGCTATCCTGATGGCCGGAGCTATCCATATGAATGCGGCAACGAAAATTGTTGGAACGGACTTCGGTACGACGCGCGATGGCGCCGCGATCCACATTTATACTCTGACCAACCAGAAGGGCGTCGAAGTCAGGATCATTAACTATGGGGGCATCGTCGTTTCCATCAAGGCGCCGGATCGCACCGGGAACGCGGCGGATGTCGTGCTCGGCTTTGATGCACTGGCGGGATATCTCGCTAATCCGAGCCCGTTCTTCGGCGCTCTGGTGGGCCGCTACGCGAACCGGATCGCTCACGCGAAGTTCACACTGGACGGCGTCGAGTACAAGTTAGAGAAGAATGACGGCGACAACACCTTGCACGGAGGCACGCACGGACTGGACAAAGCCGTATGGACGCCGCGCGAGTTACCCGATGGCGGCCTGGAGCTGACCGTGACGAGTAAGGACGGCGATGAAGGGTTCCCCGGCAATCTCAAAGTAATCGTGGTCTATCACCTGAACGACTCGAACGAGCTGAAGATCGACTACGCGGCCACCACGGATAAAGACACGGTGATCAATCTCACGAATCATTCGTACTTCAATTTGAAGGGGGCCGGCGACGGCGATATTCTCGGCCACCAGATCACGGTGAAAGCCGATCGATTTACGCCTGTGGATTCGGGCCTGATTCCTACAGGCGAGTTGCGGCCGGTGAGCGGAACACCATTCGATTTTCGCAACTCGACAGTCATCGGCGCGCATATTGGGGACAACGATGAGCAGCTCAAACTCGGTCACGGCTACGACCACAACTGGGTACTGAACAAAAAAGGGAGCGAGCTTACCCTGGCCGCACGCGTGGAAGAGCCTTCCTCTGGCCGTGTGCTGGAGGTGCTCACCACGCAGCCCGGCGTCCAGTTTTACACCGGAAACTTTTTGGATGGGACCGTCCATGGCAAGGACGGTAAGGTCTACCAGCGCCGCTACGGCTTCTGCCTGGAGACGCAACATTTCCCCGATTCGCCGAACCAGCCGAAGTTTCCTTCCACGGTGCTCAAACCGGGCGAGACATTTCACAACACGACAATCTTTCGGTTTTCCACCGCGGCGAAATGATCGGAAAACCCGATGATATAATCGACGGAACGTGATCTCAGTCTGCACCAAGTCTTATT
>CABEDY010000485.1_pt1 | contig 16145 bp, 11 predicted proteins | sample 3423171 | NCBI WGS metagenome assembly CABEDY01 (sample SAMEA5534333, study PRJEB31848) | metagenome | biome: tundra; feature: field; material: soil | place: USA | collected 2013-05 | depth 0.15 m | reverse complement strand
ATATCCTACGCCTTGATCCCGCTAGCCCACGGTCCGCGTCCGATGCCTCTGCTTTTCATGATGGCTGCGCAGCTATTTGGCGACTTCGCACTCTCCACGTTCATGATCAACGAACTGACCCTCCGCCAATCGGCAGCCCCAGAAGAAATGTTGGGCCGTGTAAATGCCGCGATGCAACTGATGACCCGCGGCGTATTCCCGCTAAGCGCCTTAGCCGGAGGAATCCTAGCGTCCGCCATCGGAATCCGCCCAACTCTATCGATAGCCGTAGCAGGCATCTTCGCCGCAACCCTATGGCTAATAGCATCCCCACTCCGCAAGCTAGGCGCAAGCAACGCGCTATAGTCATTCCTATGCGTTATCCGTGTTTATCCGTGTCCATCTGTGGCCTCTTTGCCTTTCTCCCCGCCTTTGCCCAGACCCGCACCGTAACGGACGCCGAAGTCCAGAAGATCCACAAATCCGCCCTCCTCATCGACACCCACAACGACATCACCAGCCGCACTGTCGATGGGTACGACATCGGCACCGCCAAGAACGACGGCCACACCAATCTGACAGCTTTGAAAGAAGGCGGCGTCGGCGCGCAATTCTTCGCCGTCTACGTCTCCGCAAGCTACGTCAATGGGAATCACTCCGCGCGCCGAACTCTCGATATGATCGACACCGTTCGCCACGATATCATCGCGCGCTATCCCAACGATTTTGTCTTCGCAACCACAGCCGACGACATCGAGCGCATCCATAAACAAGGCAAAATCGCCGCCCTCATGGGCATCGAAGGTGGACACGCCATTGAGGACAGCCTGCGCCTGCTGCGCGATTATTACGCCCTCGGAATTCGATACCTGACGTTGACCCACACCAACACCAACAACTGGGCCGATTCATCCGGCGACATCGATAAAGCCGGCGTCGAACGTCACAACGGCTTGACCGATTTCGGCAAACAGGTAGTGCGTGAAATGAATCGGCTCGGCATGATCGTAGACATTTCCCATGTGGCCGACAAAACATTTTGGGATGCGCTCGAAGTGAGCTCTGCTCCTATATTCGCCTCCCACTCTTCGTGCCGCGCACTGGCGAATGTGCCGCGCAACATGACCGATGAAATGATCGTCGCGCTAGCCAAGAAGGGCGGGGTTGTGCAAGTCAACTTCTACTGCGAATTTTTGTCTCAGAAGTCCGAGGATGCCAGCAAAGCGTTCCTGGCGACGCACGATGCCTCAAAACTCGAGAAAGATCCCGCAGCGCTGGAGGCGTACCAGAAGAGCGTGCCACCCGCGACGCTGGCCGACGTGGTGGCCCACATCGATCACATCGTCAAGATCGCCGGCATCAACGCCGTGGGCGTCGGCAGCGATTTCGACGGCATACCCTGCGCCCCGCAAGGCCTGGAAGACGTCGCCAAGTTTCCAAATCTCACTCGAGCGCTGCTGGAAAAAGGCTACTCCGCAGACGACATTCGAAAAATCTACGGCGGCAATACCCTCCGAGTAATGCGCGCCGTAGAAGCCGAAGCGCGAAAACGCGCTACCGAGCCGCGACCGTAAGGGAGTCGGTTTCCCCGCGCCAATTCACCGGCCGCACCACATGCCGATACGGGCTCTCATGCCTCGGCGCCACATGATCCAATCTCCGAAAATCCACCAACATCAAACACAGCGCCAAAAACACAAACCCGGCCGCCAACATCGTCAGGAGCCGGTGGCTGCGCCCAACGCCCCGGCTCCTGTCCTCCGATGCCAAGTTGAGCTCTTTAGTGGTCACGGTCTCAATCTTGGCTGTCGTCATGCTTTTCTAATGTGCAATCCCTAGGCCACTAGCCACCGATCGATTTATCAATCAGTTCCAGACGAACCCACCAGCCGCCGAGAAGCGAACGGTTAATCCAGTAACCAGGAGATTACTGCTCGCCGCCCAACATATGCGCTAGATTATGGGCAGGGTGCAGGGTGTCAATCCAAGACTTGTGGCTGTGCGCGGACCAATCAAAGGGTCCACCATCGCTCTGCCCGAGGGCGCCTATGCGGTCGGCCGCCAGGGCGTCAATAACCTCCAACTTGAGGACCACGGAGTTTCCCGCCAGCACTGCGTCTTCACTCGCTCCGGCGACAACTGCGAGCTGAAGGACCTCGACAGCCGCAACGGCACTTTCGTGAATGGCGCACCAATCACGCTGCAGAAACTCAATTCCGGCGACGAGATTCGCATCGGCGGCTCATTGCTCGTCTACCTCACCGGAACCCAGCAGGTTTCAAGCGGCGCTGATACCAAAACCCGCCAGCTCCGCGCCGAAGATTCGCTTTACATGGCATCCAGCGAAAAGGACATCTCTCCCTCCTATCGCGCCGTGCATGACCTGCGTCTGCTCCTGCGCCTAAGCACCATGCTGCATTCCTTCCGCGGATTGCACGACATGCAAGGGTTGCCCGCCGCGGAAGTCCTGAGAAGCCACCTCTCTTCGTTGCTCCTGGAATTGATCCCCGCTGAACGCGCCGGCGTTTTTATACCCGGACAGGAACCTGACGGCTGGGCGCCTGACGCTGAAGTGTTTCAACGGATTTGCCGCGAACAGCTAGCAATGTGGGTGGAGGACGCCGATGGCGCGGGCCTAGCCCAATTGGGCGCGCCTGTGATGATGCGCGGTGAATTGGCCGCGGTGATCTATCTGGAATCCGCCGATCCTACACGCCGGCTCGATGAAGGGCATTTACAGTTAGTCACTGCCGTGGCCGAAATGGCGTCGGGCGCTTGGGAGAACGCCACCATCCTGGGTTGGCTGCAGCAGGAAAACGAGCGGCTTCAAACCGAGCTCAAGCTGGAACACGACATGTTAGGTGCGAGCGCGAAGATGCGCGACTTGCAACGCCAGATCGCGAAAGTGGCGCCGTCCAATTCCAATGTGTTGATCCTGGGTGAGAGCGGAACCGGAAAGGAGCTGATTGCCCGCGCCATTCACCGTAACAGCCTCCGCGCCAGCGGACCTTTCGTCGCCATCAATTGCGCCGCGCTGGCCGACACGCTGCTTGAGAGCGAGCTGTTCGGTCACGAAAAAGGCGCATTCACGGGAGCCGTCGCGCAAAAAAAAGGCAAGCTCGAGATGGCCGAAGGCGGAACCGTTTTGTTGGACGAGATCGGTGAGCTTTCCCCGATCCTGCAAGCAAAATTGCTGCGCGTGCTCCAGGAGCGCGAAATGGAACGCGTGGGCGGCACCAAGACCATCAAGCTCAACCTGCGCATCCTGGCCGCCACCAATCGCGATCTGGACGAAGCCGTCAAGCAGGGCGTCTTCCGGCAGGATCTTTATTACCGGCTCAACGTGGTGGTGCTGAAAGCGCCCGCTCTGCGCGACCGTCCCGAGGACACCTTGCCCTTGGCCGAGCACTTCGCCAAAAAATTCGCCCGAGAGTGCGGCCGCAAAATCACGGGCCTCGCGCCGGCCGCGCGTGCATATCTCAGAGGCTACTCCTGGCCCGGCAATGTTCGGGAATTGGAGAACGCCATCGAGCGCGCGGTAGTGCTCGGCTCAGCCGATACAATTCTTCCCGAGGATCTGCCCGAGCACATCCGCGAGTCGCATCCGGCCGAGGTCTCCACCACTTTATACGAGGGAGCCGTAGAAGACGCCAAGCGGAAAGTGGTCCTGAAAGCGTTCGAACAGGCCAACTACGAACACGAGATCGCTGCCAAAATCCTGGGCCTCCATCCGAACTATCTGCACAAACTAATCCGCACCATGGATCTGAAACCCGCGCTCAAGCGCGCCGGAAAGTAGGGGGCAGCAACCAGAAACTAGAAACCAGAAACTATTCCGCTTTGAACAATGGCTGCCCCGCCAACGCCGTCCGGAACCCGAACAGCGCCAGAGCCGCGATAAACAGGAGTGTGAAAACCGTATCGCCCGAGTACCATACCGACCAATCCGTGTTCACTGGAAACTGATTCACGAAGACAGCGACGAAAAGCGCGGCGGCCACGGCCAGCAGTCCGAATTGCATCAGAGTGAATACCATTAAGCCGAAGAACACAATGTTGACCGGCCACGCGATGAACGGATTCGGGTCGTTCGGAGCGTTCATAGCAGCCAGCAAAATAATCACCACGCCGGCGGCCAACCACTGTTTCCGCAGCAACACGCGAAACAGAAAAATTAGGAACAGAATGCCAAGCGATTTACTCAGCGTGTCCACGAACAAGTACAAAAAGTCTCCGGCCAGATACCGGCCCCCTGTAAGAGTAGCCAGGTCTGTCGACACTTTCGTAGCGGTTGTTCCGTGGATCCCGTACAGCAGGTTGCCAAAGCCTTGGACCAGCGCCAACACAACGCCGCTGAGACATCCGATCAGTAAATCGCGGCCAACTAGCGGATCTCGAAACCCACCGGCCAGCACACGGCTCCAGCTAATCATTGTTTGCGGCCAGCGCCGGCGGACAAACGGCTCGAAGGATACGTACGTAAGAGCCAGAGTTACCGCGCTAAATACAGATCGCATCGCCGCCATGACGAACAGGTCGGCTTCTCCGGCGCCCGCCGCGTGCGTCCCGCCGATCAGCCAACTTCCCAGGCCAAGACAAAGTGCGAACAAGCCCAGGCGGACGGCGCCGCGCATATCGCCTCGACCCAGTCGCAGATTGTAGCGCGCGAAGGGAACCGATCCGATTATCACGATCAATTCCAATGCGAGATAAACCAACGATCCGGGCGATCGATCATTGGTCGGCTGCGTGGGACTCCCAGCCTGAAATTGCGTCAGGATCTCGGCGTAGCTCACTGGTCGGCCATGATACGTGGCTGCCTCCACGCGTATCGGAATCTCGGGCATCTCCGGATAATTACCAAGCCATGCCATGCGGGCATCCGCCATCACTGCGGGCGCCCATTCAGGTTCCACCGGCTTGAAGCTTGCGAGATCGAGACCGGCGGCTGCGAAGAACACCGGCCAGTCGGGCTCGGGCCACGGACCTTTCCCACCATCAACCTCGGGCGGCACGGCGAGGAAGCCACGCATCCGGCCCTGCATATCGGTGGAAATCTCCAGCATTCCCGGAACGGTTTCGGGCGGATCGCTGCGAGTAACGCGCGGAATGTCCGATGCGTGGCGCGGCGCCAGCGGCACTGGGCTCGCGCGATACACGAACGCCACTGCTGGCGGACGGCTTGGCGCCAGCTGCGCGCCCTTCGCTTCGTTCCACCGGCGCATTACAATATTGATGCTGCCGAAACGGTAATCGAAAACATAAGCGCTCGAAACCGGCGTGCCTGTATAGCCGAGTTTCTGGCTGATCTCGCGAGCCTTCGCCAGCAGCACTTCCGGCGGATTGTCCATCGGAATCTTGGTCAACAAATTGATTCTTTGATTCACTGCGGCGTAGATTGCCATTCCGGCGATAACGGCTACCAGGCAACTCGCCGCCATCACGCGGTTGCATTTAGCATTCTGGCCGGAAGCCGCCACCATTTCGGGCGACGGCGTTTCTCCCGCGGCCAGCGCTGCCGCCAAAGCATCGCCGCCCGGCAGCCCGGCTGAAACAGCCAGCGCGGAATCCGGCCGATTACGCGGATCGGGCGACAGGCATTGCAGAATGACGTTCTCAACCAACGGATCGATCTCCTTGACGATATTTCGGGGAGCCACCGGCATCCCTTCTTCGGTCAGTTTGATCAGCTCCGCGCGAGTGGAAGCATTGAACGGCCGCTTCCCGGTGAACATCTCGTACAGCACCACGCCCAGCGCGTACACGTCGCTCTTCACGGACACTTCTTTTCCGGAAAGCTGCTCAGGCGCCATGTAGCCGGGCGTTCCATTGCGGGCCTCCGCGCCATCGATTTGGCCCATAATTCCCGCCAGGCCAAAGTCCGTGATCAACACCTGGCCGCGCCCGTCGATCATGATGTTGCCGGGCTTGAGATCGCGATGCAGCACGCCTTTGTTGTGCGCCGCGGCGAGACCGGCGCAAAGCTTGCGAGCGATTTCGAGCGCTTTGTCTCGCGGCAACCGCCCGATCCTTCTGAGCAACGAATTCAGATCTTCGCCATCCACGTACTCCATCGAAAGGTATGGAATTCCTTCCACCTCGCCGATGTCATAAACGCGGCACACGTTGGGATGCGCCACTTGCCGCGCAATGCGGACTTCATTATGAAAACGGGCCAGCGCTTTCGGATCCTCCGCCATTTCCTGCGGCAGAAACTTGAGTGCCACCTGCTGGCCGAGCCGCAGATCGGTGGCGCGATAAACCTCGCCCATTCCACCCGCGCCCAGTTTGCTGACGATGCGATACCGATCGCCCAACAGCGTGCCCGGCACGAAGCGGCCGTCATCGGACGAGGGATCCGACGATAGCGGACGCACAAAAGCCACTTGCGTCGCAATCATCGAAGCCGGCGAGCTGGACGAGAGCGCATTGGCACATGCGCTGCAAAACCGGCTAGTCTCCGGATTGTCTGTTGCACAGCGGCTGCACTTCATCTTCCGTCCCTAATTATAATGGGGGGTACCAGCGTCCATGTTCCAGCCACATATTAGGGCCACCCCAGCACGTTCGTAACGGGCGCGAAGTAAGGCGGCTTTTGGAAACTAACATTCAGAATCCGATACCGGCCGAGAGCGTGGTCCGGTCAGCGGGCATCGTCTCGGCGGCGGTGGCCATGTCACGCCTCACCGGATTGGTTCGCGAAATGGTGATGGCCCGGCTGTTCGGCGCCGGGTTCGTTTACGACGCCTTTCTGCTGGGATTCCGCATTCCCAATCTCACTCGCGATCTGTTCGCGGAAGGCGCCCTGTCCTCGGCCTTCGTCCCCATCTTCACGCAAACGCTTTCGCAGAAGGGTAGAAAAGAAGCAGCCGTCCTTTCGAACCTCGTGGCCACGGCGCTGATTCTGATCGTCGGCGCGTTCTGCGTGTTAGGCGTCATCTTCAGCCCCACGTTGGTCCTGTTGCTGGCCGAGGGATTCCGCCAGGTACCCGGCAAATTCGAGCTGGCCGTGAAGATGACCCGCATCATGTTTCCATTCTTGCTGCTGGTGGCGCTGGCCGCGCAGGCTATGGGAGTGCTCAACGCCTGCAACCGCTTTGCCGTGCCCGCTCTCGCGTCCACGTTCTTTAACATCGGTTCGGTTGCGTTTGGACTCGCCTTCGGCTACTGGCTTGGCCCATTAATCGGCGTCGAGCCGATCTCCGGAATGGCCATCGGAGTGGTGCTGGGCGGAGCACTGCAACTCATCTGGCAACTGCCATCGCTGCGGCGGGAAGGATTCAGTTTTCATCCCAGCTTCGATTGGAATCATCCAGGCCTGCGCAGGATTTTCACGCTCATGGGTCCGGCGATTCTGGGCAACGCCGCCGTACAGATCAATGTAATGGTGAACACCAACTTCGCATCCCGCATTCCGGGCAACGGTCCGGTGAGCTGGCTGGGCTACGCGTTCCGCTTTATGCAATTGCCCTTGGGATTGTTTGGAGTGGCCATCGCCTCCGCGACACTCCCTTCCATTTCAAGAAGCGCCGGCGCGGGAAACTTCGAGGAATTCCGCCGGACCCTCTCCAAATCGCTCGGCATGGTTTTTCTTTTGACGCTGCCCTCCTCGATCGGGCTTATCGTTCTTGGGGACAGCATGATCGGCGCCATCTACCAGGGTGGGAAATTTCGAGCGTACGACACACATCAGACCGCGCTGGCGCTCTCCTGCTACGCTGTCGGCCTGGCTGGATATGCAGCGCTCAAAGTTTTAAATCCGGCGTTCTATGCACTGCATGACGCGCGGACGCCGATGCTGATCAGCTTGGCTTCGATCGCCGTCAATTACATCACAGCGGTATTACTGCTCAGGACCACCAATCTGAGTCACGCCGGCCTGGCGCTTTCCACGTCCACCGTGGCGATCTTCGGAGCGGTGGCGCTGTTTGCCATCCTGCGCGGCCGGATCGGCGGGATCTACGGCAGAAACCTAGCAAGCAGCATCTGGAGAATCACGCTAGCATCCGCGGTGATGGGCGCCGCCGTTTGGCTCTCGAGCCACGGGATGCAAGCCTGGCTCGGCACCACGCGCTGGGCCCGCCTGGCCGATCTCGCGACCTCGATTCCATTCGGGCTAGTAATCTTCTACGCCGCCTGCCGCATATTACGAGTAACCGAGCTAGACCTAGCCACCCGGTCACTGGTCGGACCGATACTTCGGAGAATTTGGAAGTGACTTACGCTCGCGGTTCGGATAGAGAGTGTTACCGAACCGCGACCGTGAGGGAGTCGGTGATTTTTTCACAGCCTTCTCGCCACCGTAATCGCCGTGCGAATCTTCGCCAGCGGCGCATCGTCGTTAAACGTCACCACGCCGTTCTTCACCTGGATGCCCAGCTTGCGCCACAAATCATCCAGGTCAGTTTCAACCGGAGTCGCTTTCATTCGATTGTAGAGATCGGCCAGCACCGTCGTGCCGGTTGCGCGATCTCCAACTTTCAGCACCTTCTCGATGGGCCATTCGTGAACGATAGTGCCGCCGGCCGCCACAATCGCCCGCATCGCGTCTTGCAGTCCTTTTTGATTTCGTGTGCGCTGCCGAATCTGGACGTCGGCCATCAGCCAGTACAGCGCACCGCCCCAGTAGGTTCGGCCCCAGGTGTGCGTCTTGTCCAGGCCTTGGTCGCCCGCCTCAGGCAGGCCCTGCGGCATGTATTTCGCCATCTCGCCCCAAACTTGTTCCGCTGTCAGATTGCCGATCTGGCAGCGTGCGATCGGTTCGATATACGTCGCCATTCCTTCCTCGATCCAATGATGCTCGCGTCTATCGCCCGCGATGTCGGGGAATGCCATATGGGTTAGTTCGTGAGTCATCATCCAGTCGGTATCGAGCTCTTTCTGGCTGGTGTGTTGTCCCACCGAGATTCGCGTGAATCCGCCGTCTGAGCCGTAGGTGGTTCCGTGAAAGATCCCACTGCGTCCTTCAGTAGGGTGCACAACGGTTCGAGGATGCGGGAGCGGAAAGTGGCCGAAGTATTCCGTAACCGCTTCCGCCGCGGTCGTGATCCAAGCCAGGATACGTTCTTGCGGCAGGTCGATTTTTCCTGGGGCGAACGTTACGTCGATCACCGCACCGTCCACTTTAATTTGCGCCGGGGGCAAGCTATCTTCAGCAGCCAAAAGAGCGCTGAAGGCCCAGCCGACGCCTAGGAACAAAGCGAGAATTCGGAAGCATGGCATCCTACGTATGATGTTTGACAGTGCCGTTCACGTTACGTTCCGTCCTCGAAATACTTGGGGCTTCGAAGGAAATGTTAAGATGCACGTAGATGGCTGCAGATATTGAGCAGGTCGCCCGCCTACAATCGCTGGATTTGAAGATTGCGGAGCTAGAGCGGGAAGTTGCCACCCTTCCGAAACACATCGCGCAGATCGAGAAGGCGCTGGATTCCCACCTTCGCCGATTGGAGGCCGATCGGGCCGCGCTGGTGGCGAACCAAAAAGAACGGAAGCGCCTGGAAGACGACGTCAAAGTCGAGTCGCAGAAAATCTCGAAGCTGAGAGACCAGATGCTGGGAGCCAAAACCAATGAGCAGTATCGCGCCTTCCAGCACGAGATCACTTTCTGTGAAGATTCCATCCGCAAGGCCGAAGATCGCACCCTGGATTTGATGTCCGAGGCCGAGCCGCTGGATGTGAACGTAAAGAAAGCGGAAGCCGCGCTGAAAGAAGAGAAACAGACTGTTGAAGCGGAGAAGACGCGTGCCCGCGAGCGAACCGCCGTGGATCAAAAGCAGCTCGAGCAACTGCGGGCCGAACGCAAGACCTTGGTTGCGGGCCTAAAACCGCAAACCTACAGGGACTATGAACGCATTCGCAAGAAATGGCACGGAGTGGTGGTGGCCGAGATCGAGAACGGCCGCTGCGGATCTTGCCAGATCGTGTTGCGTCCGCAGTTTTTCCAGGATCTGCGGCACAGCGAAGAGTTGATGTTCTGTGAAAGCTGCGGCCGCTTCCTGCACTATAATCCGCCAGTGAGCTTTGAGCAAGACCTGGCCGCGCATCAGTAGCTTGAAACATCACGTTGTCCAGTGCCACCCCACGGCTTGCGCTACCATGCTTGTCATGGCCCGCCTCGTCTTCGCGTTCCTGATCGCTTCGGCAATGCTTCCCGCCCAAACCACCGTTATTCGCCTGGGGACGCTGGTGCCCAAAGGTTCCCGCTGGCACGACATCCTGCTCAACATGGGCGAGGAATGGAAGAAGGCTTCCGGCGGCAAGATCGAACTGAAAATTTATCCCGGCGGCGAGCAGGGCGACGAGCCGGAGATGGTCCAGAAAGTCCGCATCCATGGCCTCCAGGCCGTCGCGATTTCAGGCGCCGGTTTGAGCGGAATCGACGCCGCTGTTTCAGCTTTGCAAATTCCGATGATGCTCGATTCCTGGGAGGAACTGGATTACGTCCGCGACCACATCTCCGCGCGCCTGGAAAAAGGAATGGCGCAGCGCGGCTTCATTGTTCTCAATTGGGGCGACGCCGGCTCGGTACATTTCTTCACCAAGCGGCCGGTTTCCCGTCCCGACGAAATCCGTGGGTTGAGATTGTGCGTCTTGCAGGGCGACAGCGTTACTTTCGAACTATACAAGTCGAACGGCTTTCATCCGGTCGCGCTCGCGGCCACCGATATTCTCACCGGCCTCCAAACCGGGTTGATTGAAGCATTCCAATCGCCGCCGTTGATTGCACTGAGCAACCAATGGTTCGGCGGCGCGAAGAACATGCTGGATATATCGTTCGCGCAACTGGTGGGCGCGACGCTGATCGACAAAGGCGTCTGGGATAAGATCCCGACGCCGGTGCAAAAGCAGATGCTCGCGTCCGCACGCACGGCGGGCGTGGCCCTGCGCGCTGAGATCCGCACAGCCGAAGCCGGCGCGGTCCCGATCATGCAGCAGTTCGGCCTCAATGTAGTTCACCCCGATGCCAAAACGGTCGCGGAATGGCGCAAACTTACCGAAAGTATCTGGCCGAAGTTCCGCGGACCCGTGGTTCCCGCTGATCTGTTCGACCAGGTGAAACGGCTTCGCGACGAATACCGCAAAGCTCATCCGGTGGCCACTGCGGCGGTTAAGCCGTGAGCCAGGCGCCCCCACCTCCCGAAACTACCGGACCCAGCACACCATTTCAAACTTTCGAGAACTTCTTCTCCGTTGTGGCGCTCTCGTTAATGACGGTGCTCCCGGTGATCGAGATGGCCGCGCGGCAGTTTCGCTGGTCCGGCATCCCTGGTTCTGCAATAGTGGTGCAGCAGCTCACGCTGTGGATCGGGATGCTGGGCGGGATGCTCGCCTCGCGCTCGGACCGACTGCTCGGATTGTCTTCCAGTTCGTTCCTGCCGGAATCGTGGCGCGGACCCGCGAAGGTGCTTTCCGGCACGGCCCTGGCCGCCGTTTCCACTTGTCTGGCTTGGGCCAGCTACTTGTTCGTTACATCGGAACGCGACTCGGGAAGTTACCTCCTGCCCGGCGTGCCAAAGTGGACCGCCCTGTCCATCATGCTGATCGGTTTCGCCGTGATCGCTCTGCGAGCCGTCTCGCACGCGAGCAAAAGCTGGAAGGGCCGCGCGGTGGCCGCTCTCGGACTCTTCATCCCGGCTCTGATCGGATTTGTCATTCCCGTCGGCACGGTCGGCGTACTCCCGCTGTCGCTGACCGCTCTCTTGATCGTTAGCGTGCTCGGCCTTCCCATTTTCGCCGTGTTCGGTGGACTCGCTCTCCTGCTTTTCTGGAACGCCGGAACGCCCGCCGCTTCCGTTCCTGTCGAAATGTATCGCCTGGTGGCATCGCCTCTGCTGCCGTCCATACCGTTATTTACTTTGGCCGGCTATTTCATGGTGCAAGGCGGCGCCACCGTTCGCTTGTTGCGCGTGTTCACCGCGCTGTTTAGCTGGATACCCGGCGGCCTTGCTATTGCCACCGTCGCCATCTGCACCGTTTTCACTTTCGCCGGCTCAGGGCTCACCATTCTGTCGCTCGGCGGGTTGCTGGTGCCCATGCTGGTTAAGACGCGCTACCCGGAGAATTTCTCCATTGGATTGCTGACCTCATCCGGATCGCTCGGCCTCTTGTTTCCCACCAGCATTCCCGCGATTCTCTACTGCGTGTATTCGCGGACGCCCATGCCCCGTTTATTCACCGGCGCGATCCTACCCGAACTTCTGATGGTGAGCTGTGTAGCGGCAGTGGGAATTTACATGGGATTAAAGTACGGAGCGGTTCGCGAACGCTTCGTGCCTCGCGAAGCTGCGGCCGCAATCTGGAAAGCCAAGTGGGAGTTGGCGCTGCCGGTGATCATGGTAGTGGGACTGTTCGGCGGATTTGGTACGCTGACCGAGGCCGCCGCACTCACCGCTTTTTGCGCGTTCGTCGTGGAAGTCTTCATCTATCGCAACCTCAAACTAACGCGCGATTACCGGGAAGTATTTATCGAGTGCGCCACCATCGTGGGCGGCATCCTACTGATCATGGGCGTCGCACTCGGTTTCACCAATTATCTGGTTTATGCCGAGGTGCCTGCGAAACTGATCTCGTGGGTACAGACGCACGTCGAATCCAAATACCTGTTCCTGCTGCTGCTGAACGGCGCGCTACTGCTGGTGGGCGCTATCATGGACATATTCGCGGCGATTCTGGTGGTGGTGCCGCTGATCCAACCACTCGCCGCCGTCTACGGCATCGACCCGGTGCAAATGGGCGTCATCTTCATCGCCAACCTCGAACTGGGCTATCTGCATCCGCCGGTGGGCATCAATCTGTTCCTCTCCGCGTACCGATTCAAGAAGCCCATGGGCACCATCATCTGGGCCACGCTGCCATTCTTGTTCATCTTGATGGGCACAGTTTTGCTGATCACTTACGTTCCGTGGCTCACCACGGCGCCGCTGCACTGGTGGCTGGATAAGTGACCAATGCCCGCTCGAATTGCCGTGGAAATCCCTGAGCCTTTGCACAATCTGCTCCGCCGCCGAGCGGAACAGTCAGGTACTTCGATTCGTTCGTTGATCGTGCAAGCCGTTGAGCAGCCCTTTCCTGAACCCAAGAAAAGCCCGATTCTTAAGGGTCGCGGGAAGCTTGGTCCCAACTTCCCTGTGGACGAGAATCCGCATGACCTCGTTTTTTCCTGACCTCAACGTCTGGCTGGCCGCGAAATAGCAACAACCTGTCGCTTACGTTCGTGGTTCTTCAAAGATGCCTCATGTTTAGGGAGTGTTACCGAACCGCGACCGTGAGGGAGTCGGTGCCTTGGCTCACAAAAGGGGATGAAGACGCCCCGTGGCGCACGCACCCTCGAATGTAAAGGATGCTGCCGCAGGCAAGTCCTTTATATTCATCAATATTGTTGCACGGTCCGCCGTGATGGGAACACTCCTGCGTGCCGCGTTCACACTCATTTGAACGCTTGGGATTCGGTCGCCGTTGGATCGGCGTCTTCAACGGAGTCGGTGCTCTGGCCCATCGTAGTACCAGTACCGTTGTCTCAAGCGTTCGCCGAACACCCCGAGTTATACTGGTCAAGCGAGATATATTTCTGGCTGTGATGCAACCTAGAATACCTCTTCGATATTGTTGGCTGGTTCTCTTTCTGCTGTTTGCCGGCGGGTGTTCCCGCAGCGCAAAAAGCTACCTGCAATCCGGCAAGAAATATTTTGATGCTGGAAAGTACGACGATGCCATAATCCTGTACAAGAAGGCCATCCAGAAGGAACCGAAATCGGGAGAAGCATACTATCGCCTGGCGCTTGCGGACCTGAAGCTGCGCAAAGTCCCGGATGCCTACCAGGCGCTCTCGGCGGCATCCACGTTTTCCGCGGATAACGTCGAGATACAAAGTGTGTTCGCTGACTTTTGTTATGAGATCTATTTGCTGCAACCGGATCATCCGAAAGGTCTCTACGACAAGGTTTCCAAGGTTTCCGAAGATCTGCTGGCTAAGGACAAGAATTCCTACGACGGCCTGCGGTTGAAAGGTTATCTGGACTTGACGGACCGGAAGCCGGCAGACGCCATTATCGTGCTCCGCCAAGCAGACCAGGTGCGTCCCATGCAGGCGCCAGTCGTCTATCCACTGGTCCAGGCGCTGATGCAGGATCATCAGGAACCAGTCGCCGAAAAAGTGGCGCTTGATTTTCTACAAAAGAACAAGACGTTCGGTCCAATGTACGATGTTCTGTTTCACTTATACAACAACAGTGGTAGGCAGGCAGAAGCCGAGAACATCCTGAAGGCCAAGGTGGACAATAATTCAAAACAGTCCGCTTTTGTTCTCAACCTCGCGGAGTATTACCGGCTTTTGAAACGGCCCGACGACGAAAAGAAAACCTTACAACGGCTGCTGGATAATCCCAAGGATTATGAGCATCCTCACGCTCTGGTGGGAGATTTCTATCTGGCCCAGCGCGATGCGCCCGCGGCCATGGACGAATATAACCAGGGCGTGAAGTCCGATCCGCAAAACAAGGCGCTCTATCAGAAGCTTATGGTAAATGCGCTGATCCGGGAGGGAAAGAAAGACGAAGCGAAAGCCACCCTCGGAGAACTTGCCAAGTCTCAGCCGAAGGATGATAACGTGCAACTGGCGCAGGCCACCATGTGGATCGAAGGCGGAAAGCCGGCTGACGTGGATGCCGCCATCAACGTTCTCAAGCCGTTGGTGGAAAAGCAGCCAACCGACGCGAACCGTCACTTTCGGCTCGGGCAAGCCTACCAGTTAAAAGGGAGGTATCAAGATGCGGAAGCCGAATGGAAGGCGGCGGTTCAGAATGATCCTAAACTTTTGCCTCCCCGCATGGCCTTGGCGGAATTAAGCCTGCAGACCGGACGATTCCCCGCCGCGCTGGCTTACTGCGACGAGATATTGAGCCATGACAAGAATAACCAGGGAGCGCGCTTTTTAAAGGCCATCGCGCTAATCAGCACCTCCAGAGCCGATGAAGCGCGTACGCTATTGAATGAGTTGCTCAGAGAAGCTCCGAACTCCGTAATCGCGAAGCTGGCCATGGCCCGGTTAGAGCTTATCCAGAAACATCTGCCCGAAGCAGAAAAGGAATTCGGCGAGTTGTACAAGGTGGGCCAAACCGACTACCGGCCGTTGGATGGACTGCTGGCCACCTATCTGGCCGAGAACCAACCGGCTAAGGCGTCGGCACTCATGGAGAAGGAGCTGGCAGGCGCTCCCGACAAGCCCGTGCTAATTGTCCGGCAGGCGGAGTTAGACTACCTCACCGGCAAGTATGCGGCGGCCCGGGACAGCTATCAGCGGCTGCTCGCGAAAGATCCGAATTCACCGCACCTGAATCAAAAGATCGGTGAAATATCGAGCCGGATGGGCGATAGCGATACGGCCATCCGCAGCTTTCGGAAAGCGGCCGAAACCGATCCGAAAGACCTGCGCAGCCTGGTTGAACTAGGATCTCTGTTGTTGTCGAACGGCAAGAAGCAAGAGGCGCTGGATATTTTCCGGAAGTGCTTGGCGCTGAGCCCGGATCAGCCAGCCATTTTGAATAATGTCGCTTACCTGATCGCCGATCTTAACGGGGATTCCAAGGAAGCGCTGGAGCTGGCGCGCAAGGGATTGCAGAAAGCGCCGGGCGATGCTCACCTCACCGACACGGTGGGCTTCATTTATTGGAAGCAGCATCTCAACGACAGCGCCTTACAAACATTTCAAACGGTAGTCAAGAAAGTTCCCGATAACCCCACCTATCGCCTGCATCTCGCCAATGCAATGCTCGCACAGGGAGACAAGGACGGCGCCAGAACGCAACTGGAGGCAGCCCTTCTGCACAATCCCGCGAAGGATGAAGAGAGCGAAATCAAGACGCTGCTCGCCCGCATCGGACAGTAGCGCACGCACTCTGCGTGCCGCGTTCACACTCGTGTGAACGCCTGGATTTTTCCCACAGCTTGTGTTCGCATGAGTGTATCTCATGGGCTTGCAGCCCATCCAATGGAATGAAAACTTCGGCTAATGGTGGGGCGGACCCCTGGGCGGACCCCCTGGACCCGCTTCCTCAAGCATTACAAATACCAGCAGCAGGCCGACATGGGCGTCGGCCCCGGACCAGGGGGTCCGCCCCACTTTGCATTCGTCCATCCAGGACCAAGCGTTTTCGACGGTGCGAACA
>CABEDY010000483.1_pt1 | contig 16217 bp, 15 predicted proteins | sample 3423171 | NCBI WGS metagenome assembly CABEDY01 (sample SAMEA5534333, study PRJEB31848) | metagenome | biome: tundra; feature: field; material: soil | place: USA | collected 2013-05 | depth 0.15 m | reverse complement strand
GGTAGCTTCACCTTCAGCAGGTTGCGAATCAGGTCCTCATGCGCGAATCCATATCCGATGCGTACACCCGCCAAGCCGTAGATTTTCGAAAACGTCCGCAGCGTAATTACGTTGTCGTAACGGTAGTGCATCGAATCCGGGTAGCGCGGATTGTCTTTGGCGTACTCAAAGTACGCTTCATCCAGGATAATCAGGACGCGTTCGGGAACGTGCCGGTAAAAATCGTCGAACTCGTGCTTGGAAAATATGGTTCCGGTCGGATTGTTGGGATTGGCCAGGTAGACGATTTTGGTTCGCTCGTTGATTGCGCGAGCCAGGCCCGCCAGATCGTATTGCCAGGCGCGATACGGAACCGTCCGATACTGCACGCCACGCGATTTGGCGAGCACCTGAAAGCCGATGAAGGCAGCTTCGGTGGTAAGAACTTCGTCCTCATCGCACAGAAAAGTACGAATGATGTTGGACATAATCCCTTCCGAACCGCTGCCGGCGATGACGTTTTCGGTCTTCAAATCGAATTTTTCCGCCAGTACGCGCCGCAGATCCAGGCCCCCATTGGGGTACAAATTCAATCCATCCATAGACCGTGCTAGGGCCTGTAGAGCGAGTGGCGAAGGGCCCAGCGGGTTTTCGTTCGAAGCCAGCTTAGAGACCCGCGTAAGGCCATATTCGCGTTGCACTTCCTCGATTCCGCGCCCGGCCTCATAGGGCCGCAAGGTTTCAATATATGGTGGTACCAGCGGCATCCTACTTTTAGTGTGGCACACACCGAGTCACCCTCAAAATCTTCTAATACGCCGGCTATCCGCGCCGATAAGCCCTGTGATGAGTAAGAAACTTTTGCTGTGCGGCGTCCTTGCTTGGGCCTCGCAGGCCGCAACCGTAACGTTGACCACCAATCCGACGCTTCTGAATTTCACCTATCAAATTGGGGCTACCAAACTCCCCAATGTGCAGACCATTTCGGTAAAGGTCAGCTCGGGTACGCCCGCGTTCACCGCAGCCACGCCCGGTCCCGACGAATGGCTTACCGTAGATCCGAGCAGCGGCAGCCTGCCGGCCAGTCTGAACGTGCGGATCAATCCCACCAGCCTTCCTGCTTCCACTTACAATTCAACCGTGACCATCACCGTCACCGGACTGGCGCCGGTCATTATTCCTGTGACGCTGGTGGTGTCTCCTCCGTTACCCGACCTCGGCCTGAGCGCTTCCACGCTGACGCTTAATATGACGCCGGCTTCGAGCTCTGTGCAGACGGTAATACTTTCTACCGACGGAGCCCCCATCTCATTCACTGCCACCTCGGGCGCAAAATGGATGACCGTGTCCCCGACGGTTGGAGTGGTCTTGCCCGCCGAGCAGACTACTCTTACGCTCACCATCGCTACGGCTACGCTCGCTCCTCAAACCGCCCCTTATACCGGCAAAGTCACTCTGGCATTGAGCGGCGCATCGACGAAGGCCCAGAATATAACGGTGAACGTTACGGTCAATAGTGCGGCGCCCACCATCACCAGCGTGTGGCCCAACCAGTTGCCTCTCAACGGCGCCGCACAAACCATCACCATCACCGGTACGAAGTTCTACGCGGCCACGGTCGCGATGGTGCAAGGAGTTACGACACCTTTGGTTACTACAGTGTTCAAGGATAGCTCCACGCTGCTTCAGGCCGTGGTGCCCGCCACAATGTTGACGTCGGCCGGCACATTGAACATTTTGGTTTCCAACCCCGCACCCGGTGGGAATTCTGCCGGCACGGTACCCGTCACCGTGGGCAACACCGCCTCCATTTTGGGGATTGTGAATGCCGCCAGTTTCGCGGGCGGGCCAGTGAGTCCAGGAGAAATCGTTACTATTTTCGGTGACAATATCGGTCCCAATAATCCCGCTCCGATGACTATCTCGGCCGGCTTCGTGACCACAACTCTGAGCGGAGTGTCGGTCACGATAGACGGAAAAAATGCGCCCATGCTGTATGTCAGCTTGAATCAGCTTTCAGTCCAGGTCCCCTATGAAGTGAGTATTGGCGCCAACAAAGCCGTAGTGGTCACCAACGGGCTCAGCACTGCACCCAGCACGGTAACCACCGCCGCGACCGCGCCGGGGGTCTTCACCGCCAACGGGTCCGGAGCCGGTCAGGCCGCCGCATTGACCTGCAGCGCCACAACCAACGCGTGCGCCCTCAATTCCGCCACCAACCTCACGAAAATCGGAGATATCATAACTCTCTACTTGACCGGGGAAGGCATTTATAACACGCCGCCACTTTCGGGCGGAGCGTCCGATACCGGATACATTGTCCCGGCGGCTCTAACGCCTCTTCCTCAGGTCAGTCCAGCGCCAACGGTAACCATTGGCGGCCAGGCCGCGGATGTTACGAACGCCGACTACTATGCCGGCCCAATCCCCGGTTCCATGCTCGGGCTGCTGCAAATCAATGCGGTGGTTCCCACCGGCGCCAGTACCGGTGTCGCGGTTCCGGTAGTGGTTACCATAGCCGGAAATTCATCGCAAGCCGGCGTAACCTTGGCCGTCCATCCATAATCGCAAGCCTGCGGCTTGCGAGTTCTTCGGTTCATCGGTTCATCAGTTCTTCGGTTCGAACGCCAAGCGGAAGAACGGTCAACTGACGAACCGAGGAACTGAAGAACCGAAGAACTGAAGAACCGGAGAACCGATCAACCCAGATTCGGCGGGGCGCCAAACCGGCGCACCGCCGAATCTGCTATACCTGATTGCTTATGCTGATTCTCGCGGCCATCCTGGCCATCTTTGTTTATGGCATGATCGCCGCCATGCTCGGCACTATCCTGCCCGACCTCTCCGCCCGGTTCCAGCTCACACCCAAACAAAACGGAACCATCGCGTTTTGTCAGGCCTTGGGGTTGATTATTGCCTCCGTCGCCGTCGGCCCACTGATCGATAACGAAGGCAAGAAGATCGGGATGTTGCTCGGCTTATCGATGATCACCATCGCTCTGGCGCTCCTGCCGCGAGCGAACGGGTTTGCGTCAACAGCCACTTACCTTTTCTTATTAGGAATCGGCGGCGGGATCATTGTCACGGCGGCTAACCTGCTCGCGAGCGATGTCACGCCAGAACATCGCGGCACAACGTTGAACTTGTTGAATCTGTTCTTCGGTCTGGGTGGTCTGGCGACACCATTCATTTCGGCCAATCTGCTTGCGAGGAACTCGACACGGTTGTGTTATTTGGTGGCTGGCCTAACGGCCGTGACTTTGTTAATCAATATCGCAGCGCCTATGCCTGCGCCGAACGGCCAGAAAGGTTTTGTGTTTTCACAAGTAGGCGACGTGGTGGGACGTCCGGAACTCTGGCTATTGGCCTTGTTCCTGTTCCTCTATGTCGCGTCGGAAGTGGGCGTCTGGAACTGGCTGGTGCAACATCTCATCGCACAGGGAATTCCGCAATCCCGCGCATTGAATGTTTTGTCGCTCGGGTTTGCACTGGGTCTGCTGGTAGGCAGAGTAGGGGTTTCCCGCGTTCTGATTACGGTACCGGCGTTGACGGTAACGCTGGCCGCTTCGATTCTGATGTTGATCACCACCTACTTGATGCTGCAAACCAAAGATCCGAAAGTTGCGTGGATATTAGTATTCCTGGCCGGAGTCGCAATGGCGCCAGTCTTTCCAACCACGCTAGCCATCGTAGGAGACAGATTCCCGGTGATGACCGCCACCGCCACGGGCATCGTGATCACATCCGGCTGGATCGGCCTAGCGGTAAGTTCGCGCATCATCGGCTCGATAGCGGGCGGCGATCCCAAGCGGCTCAAGAAGGCACTGCTGGTGCTACCCGGCGCGGCCGTCATCATGATCGTTGTGAATCTGGTGCTCCAAGCCGGGAAATAATTCACGCGCCAACCATGAGCTAAGGCCTTTTGCGTTTGCTAGTGCTTGTGTTTGTGACCTTTTTGTTTAGCGCTGGCCCGGGACCGTCGTGTTCCATTTCGATTAACACAATCGGCAGCCGATCCGCGTCCTGTTCGACAATTACCTTCTTGGCGTACGAGAAACACGGCGTTCGGTCGGGTAAGAACGATTGCAAGTGATCGCTCGGCACAACGATAACTCCCAAATCGATATCGCCGCCGATTACAAACTCGCGTTCCGTTTACCACCTTGCACTTGGACCAGTCAACATCTCCTGATTGTTTCGAGTCCCATGTGCCAGTTTTGTGAAAAGTATCATCGAGCAATTGTCGAATCGCTGCGGCTCCGTTGAAGGAAGTGCTGCCCTCTCTCCTTCGTTCCTGCAGAAGTATGTTCGTCGATTTCACCAGGTCTTTCACCTCTCCCACAAGTGCCTCGAGCCCCAAACGGCGACTCTTGGTTTCCGCTCCATCATAAGCTGTGATGGATTTGTTGCTTTCGGCAAGCGCTTCCCCTACGCTGGTCTCCAGAGCAAGATCGGATGCGCCAAGTTCATTCCACAAAACTAGGGAGGGTCTACCAAGCGGACTGCCTTGAGCTACTTGGGTCTCTCAAGGATGGGACTGTGCAGACTCTATTTGCGGATCCTCCGTTCAACCTCAATAAGCACTATGGAAAGAACGGAGGGGATGATCGTCCGGTTTCCGAATACATCGCGTGGAGCAAGAAGTGGATCGCTGAATCCGTTCGTGTTCTGGCGCCCGGTGGCGCACTTTTCATCTATAACCTTCCCAAGTGGCTGATTGAGTACGGCTCATTCCTCAACTCGCTTCCAGAGATGACGTTCAAGCATTGGATCGCCGTCGATAAGGCGCATAGCTTGCCGATCCCAAATCGCCTTTCTCCCAGCCACTACGGAATGCTTTACTACATCAAGGGTGCCAAGCCTCGAGTATTCAATCGCGATCTCGTGAGAACTCCCGTGCAGAAATGCCGTCATTGCGGCAAAGACGTCAAGGACTATGGTGGGCACAAGAAGTATCTCAATCCGAAAGGATTGAATCTCACCGATGTGTGGGACGACGTTCCTCCCGTACGCCACCGCAAATATAAGAATCGGCCAGCCAATGAACTGGCGCCGATAATCCTTGAGAGAATCATTCAACTGACTACGGAAGTCGGCGACCTTGTATGCGACCCTTTTGCCGGTGGCGGCGTTACGGCCTATGTCGCCGAGCGTCTCCATCGGCGTTGGATTGTTGGCGACATTAACGATTGTGCTGCCGTCAGGGAGCGGCTCATCAGTTGGGACGAGGGCAATCATCCAGAGTGGAAAACAAACAAGAAGCGCATTTCCGACGCTGGATCGCCCCCGGCTCGCGCGGCTCGCGTTCTGCCACTCTTAGATACTCTCACCTCCTGACTAGCTCAGCTCTGGTAGAAACTCAGCGAGTTGTCACCCTGCTTGATGATTCGGTAGCGCTTGAGGTTTCCGTATTCCGGATTCAGACTGGCGCGGGATGCATGTTGCGCGATTACTAGTTTGCTTCCGGATGCACCTAGAGCAGTGAGCGCGGATTCGTACTCGTTTTCTTTTTGGTAGGGCGGATCTAGAAACACGATGTTGGCAGTCACGCGCTCCAGCACCGCGAGAGTTTTGCCCGTGTATACATCCGCGCGGGGTTCCAAACCAAGCGCGGTCAGGTTTTCCCGAATCACTTCCACCGCGGCACGATTTTTCTCTACAAATATCGCCCGGCGCGCGCCTCGGCTCAGCGCTTCGATGCCCACCGCGCCAGTGCCGGCATAGGCATCCAGGAAAATTGAATCTGCGATCACCGACGCGAGGACGTTGAATAACGCTTCCCGCAAACGGTCCGGCGTGGGGCGCGTCTCCAAGCCGGGTAGCGTTTTTAGCCGGCGGCTGCGAAATTCTCCTGCGATTACTCGCATCAGCCCACCTGCACCAATCCGTAACGCCGCTGCCAATGTTGCTGGATATAGCTCACTGCCCTGCGCAGTTCCTCTTGCGATGGCGGATTCGTGATGAACGCCTGGGCTTCGCTGCGTGCGATCTCTAGCAGATCCTGATCGCGAATAATGTTTCCGATTCGCAGTGCGGGCAGGCCGGATTGTTTGGTTCCGAAAAATTCTCCCGGGCCGCGCAGCTTCAAATCCATTTCCGCGATGTAGAAGCCATCGTTTGAATCCACCATGGTCCGGATGCGCTCGCGTCCTGCGTCATTCAGCCGGCTGGTCACCAGGATGCAGTAACTCTGCTCGGCGCCGCGCCCAACACGCCCTCTGAGCTGATGCAGTTGCGCCAAACCAAATCGTTCCGCCTGCTCAATCACCATCACCGTCGCATTCGCTACGTCCACGCCGACTTCGATCACAGTAGTTGAGACCAGGATTTTCACCTCGCCACGCCGGAACTCATCCATGACGCTTTCTTTCTCTTCGGTTTTGAGCCGCCCGTGGAGCAATCCAACGCGAATATCGGGAAACACAATCTCCGAGAGATGCCGGTGCATTTGCTGAGCCGCCTTCACCGCCTGCGATTCCGATTCTTCGATCACCGGATAGACGACGTACGCCTGCCGGCCCAACATGACTTGCTTCTTCAAAAAGCTGTAGACCCGCTCCACCTCATCTTCGGTGACGTGTTTGGTTTGGATCGGTTTGCGGCCGGGCGGCATCTCATCGATCACCGAAATATCCAGATCGCCATAGATGGTGAGGGCCAATGTTCGGGGAATGGGAGTCGCGGTCATCACCAGAACGTCGGGATTTTTGGCCTTCGAAACCAATTGCAGGCGCTGCATCACGCCGAAGCGGTGCTGCTCATCGACGATGGCCAGGCCAAGATTCTTCCACTCGACATCCTCTTCGATGAGCGCGTGAGTGCCAATGCCGATATGCACCAGACCCGCGGCCATGAGTTTTTTTAACTGCGCTTTCTCCCTGGGCGTAGACGACCCGGTGAGAAGCACCACCACATAGCCAGCCTTTTGAAACATGTTCTTGAAATTGATGAAATGTTGGCCGGCGAGAATCTCGGTGGGCGCGAGCACAGCCACCTGGTAGCCATTCTCGATGGCAATGACTGCGGCCTCGGCGGCCACTAGCGTCTTTCCGCTGCCCACATCGCCTTGCAGAAGCCGGCTCATGGGATGCGGCGCCTGCATGTCTTCAGCGATCTCTTTCAATACACGTTTCTGCGCGCCGGTGGGTTTGAACGGCAACATGGCTTTGATTCGTTCCCGGACGCGATCGTTCAGTTCGAAAGAGATGCCTGCCTGCACTCGCGCCTTGGCGCGCTTCAGCGACAGCCCGCATTCGAGCCAAAAGAATTCCTCAAAAATCAATCGCCATTGCGCCGGACTGCGGAACGCATTCAGCAGACGCACGTCTGAACCGGACTCGGGGAAATGCAGCGCTTGGATGGCGGTCCAGCGATCCGGCAACTTGAGGCGCTCGCGGATGGCCGTGGGCAGAGGATCCAGCAAGGGCTCGATGGATCGAAGAATGTGGTGGACCAAACCGCGAAAGACTCGCGTAGTGATCTTGCCGGCGGCCTCGTAAATCGGCACGATGCGGCCAGTGTGGAGCGCTGCCTCCCCTTCTGAATCGTCAGCGGAGAGAATCTCAAACTCGGGGTGCATGATGAGCAGGTCGCCCGTGTAGCTGTCGAGTTCCACCTTGCCGTAGAGCGCCACGCGCAGCCCGGGAGTAAAGCGATCCGCCAGATAGCCGCCGTGGAACCATTTGCCCATCAATCGCTGGTGCGATGAATCCGAAAAGATTGCCTCGAACAAGCCGAGATTACGTTTGCGGAAGCCCGCCAGACGCGCGGATTTAACTTCGGCAATCACGGTGGCCATTTCTCCAGGCGCAAGTTGCGCGATGGTCTTGACGTTGGTGCGGTCCTCGTAGCGGAACGGCGCGTAGGCGAGCAAATCTTCTACCGTGACCAGGCCCTTGGCCTCCAGCATCTCCGCGCGAGCTGGTCCCACACCTTTTACGTATTTGAGAGGAGTTGAAGTGTCCAACAGGGGTTAACCCAGTGTACAATGACGCGTGATGAAAACCTTCGCACTGTTCGGCGCATTCAGCGTCACGATGATAGCAGCGGATCTTCGGATCGGGATCATCGGGACCGATACATCGCACGCGACTGCCTTTACTAAGATTTTGAATGACGCGACAGCGCCGGATCACGTGCCGGGCGCGCGGGTAGTAGCAGCGTACAAAGGCGGCAGCGCCGACATCGAGGCCAGCCGCACGCGGGTGGATCAGTTCGCCGCCGAACTTCACGACAAGTGGCAAGTCAAAATCGTCGACAATATTGAAGAGCTGTGCCGTCAGGTAGACGCGGTGCTGCTGTTGAGTAATGACGGGCGGATTCATCTTGCGCAGGCACGCATCGTAATCGCCGCTCACAAGCCGCTGTTCATCGACAAACCGCTGGCGTCCACATTGGAAGATGCCCGCGAAATTGCGCGATTGGCGAAGGCGGAGAGCGTTCCATGGTTTAGTTCGTCCAGTATGCGGTTTGGCGGAGTCGCGTCGCTCAAGAGCGACGATCTTGAAGGTGCGATGACGTGGGGCCCGGGACCGCTCGAAGAGCATCACCAACTCGATCTCTCGTGGTACGCCATTCATCCCGTTGAAATGCTCTACACGCTGATGGGACAAGGGTGCGAAGAGGTAACGCGGATTTCGACGGCCGAATCGGATGTGATTGTGGGACGCTGGAAGGGCGGGCGGATTGGCACGGTACGGGCGCTGCGGCCGTATGGAGATTACGGGGCAGTTGTGCATCGGAAGAATCCGAAGGGGCAGACGTCCGAAGTTTCCCGCAAAGTGGATGGCGGCTACGCGCCGCTGGTGCATGAAATTGTTCAATTCTTTGAAACCAGCAAGCCGCCCGTTGCTAATGAAGAGACGCTGGAGATGTTTGCGTTTATGGACGCGGCGCAGAGGAGTAAGGAAGCGGGTGGGAAGCCTGAGGCGCTGCAGTAGATTAAGAAAATGCACCGGCTCCCTCAAGGTCGCGGTTCGGAATGAGTAAATTAGCCGAGCAACATTGTGTTCCGTGCCGCGGAGGCGTTCCGCCGCTCCGGGGCGAGGCGTTGATTCCTCTCGCACAGCAATTACCGGACTGGAAGATCGTGGAAGAGCATCATATTGCCAAAACCTTTCTTTTTCGCGACTTCAAAATCGCGCTGGACTTCGTGAACCGAGTCGGCGCTGTGGCCGAACAGGAAGGCCATCATCCGGATCTGTGCCTGGCCTGGGGCAAGGTGGATGTTCAGATCTACACCCACAAGATCAAGGGCCTGAGCGAGAGCGATTTCATCATGGCGGCGAAAATCGATCAGGTTTACTTTGCGGGGCTTGGCTAGCGCGCCTGCAGATCGTTTGGGTTGCGATTGGGGCGCAGACGCTGTAGCTCGCGCCATTGCTGCATGGTGAGGAGCACGCGGAGTTTCAGGCTCAGCTCGGTGAGCGAACGAGTCAAATCGATGCGGGCGGTGATCAATTGCTCGAGGGCTTGGTTGGCTTTGCCTTGGTCGACGGGATCATTATTGAACTGATCTTCCAGGTTCTGCTCGGCGCGGAGGACTTTCGCGCGGACCTCGAGCAAATGCGGCTGAGCCTCGGTGACTGCGGCACGGATCTGGCGCACTTGTGGCGGCGTGAGATCCAACTGCTTGACGACGAGTTTATTGCCCCACCACGGGTAGAGACTTTGCGGCATCTGCGCGAGCAATGAAGCGCTCAGCACCAACGCCAGGACGAGTGAACGCAGCATGATTATTTCTCGAAGAGCCTATGCAGGGGCTGAATCGCTTTTGGCTCCGAAGTTTGTTCCATGGCTGCGAGATCGGAATATAACTGCTCGTCGTTGGTAAGAGCCACCGGGGACTTTCTAAAGCGCGGCAGCGTCAAGCCGACAACCACCACCAACAACATCGCGACGGAGAAGCCCCAGCGAAGCGGCGCGAAATTGCGGCTGGGGTGATTGAGCCGGTCGTGAATATTGCGGCGTTGAGCGGCCAGGAAATCTTCTGAAACTTCGGGCGCGGCGAGAGTACGCCGGCGCGCCAGGCGAAGCCGCTCCATTTCAGTGCGGCACTCGCTGCAGGTCTGAAGGTGTGCATCTTCTTCCTTCAGCCCGTACAGCCATTTTTGAAAATCGTTTTCAGTCCAATGTTTCATTTCGTCCCTCGATCGCGAAAGTACAGATCGTGCAGCTCCTCCCGAAGCTTTTCAATGGCACGAAACAAATGCACCTTCACTGTTCCAACATCCAGCTCCAGAATCCCGGCTATCTCGGCCAAGCTCCGGTCTTCATAATGCCTTAAGGCGAACACGGCGCGCTGCCTCAGGCTGAGTTTATCAAGCGCGCTCTCGAGCCGGTCGCCGATTTGGGTGGCGAAGATCCGGTCTTCGGCGTTTGGCCCATCAGTTGGGGCAAGCCGGAGAATGGTCTCCTCGTCTTCGGGAGCGGGGCGTTTTCGCCAGAATTGCCAGCGGCGGGAACGCAGCCGGTCCAGGCAAGTATTGACCGCAATACGGGTTAGCCAACTGGCTGGATTATCCAACTCCTTCGATTCAGGGCGGTTGAGCGACTGCCACGCTTTTACGAAGGTATCCTGAGTGGCCGATTCCGCTTCCCCGATGTCCTGGAGCATCCTCTTGCAAAGCAGAAAGATCCGTTTTTGCTCGGAGGTCATCCAGGCGCCGAATTCGCGCGTGCTCGCCCCGCGGTCCAGACTGACTTCCAGCCGATCAGCCATCGCGCCCATCATACATTCTCGACGAGGACCAGGTGATTTGGTTGACAGGGATTCGGTAAATGGTTGAGGAATATGAGAAGTAAGAAAAAGGCACCGACTCCGTTACGGCTCGCGGTTCGGAAAGCGCTACCGAACCGCGACCGTGAGGGAGTCGGTGACTACTGGGTCTTGCCCGCGCTCAAGAAGTTCGCGAAAATGCGATACGCGCCAGGAACGCCGGCCGGCAACTCGCGGAACCACGAGATCGCGGTAAAGATATAAACACCTTTTCCATAACGCGTGTACAGAGTCCCGCCGCGCAAAGGTTTCTCGCCGGGATCGTGCGTTTCGAAAAGGGGCTGGTAATGCGGATCCCATTCGGATGCAAAATATAGCCCGCGTTCCTGCACCCAGCCGTCAAAATCTTTTGCGGTAATTTCGTTCGGCTTGTGCAGCACCGGATTGTCTACCAACTGCTCCACCGGCGATTCCTCCACCGTCACGCGATCGCGGCCGATTTTGATCGGATAGGGACCGATATTGGCCACGCTCGAAGGATCGCCGCCCACAAAACCGCCTTCTAGCACGTTGTACTCGACCACCATCGTGCCGCCGTTGTTGACATATTCGAGCAAGCGTTCCTGATTAGCGCGCAGGTCGGGCCGCGTATTGTAGGCGCGGACACCGGTCACTATCGCGTCGAATCGTGAAAGATCGCCGCGCGCCAGGTCGTCGGCGCTGAGCAGGATCACGTCGGCGCCCAATTGCCGCAGCGCATCGGGCACCTCGTCGCCCGCGCCCATCACGTAGCCGATGGTCTTGGCCAGCAGCCGGACGTCAGTGCGCACCAGGCCAGTCACGGCGCGAGGGAACAATACTTGCGGAGGGATGTGCGGATAATTGATCACCTGCATCCCCACCGCGATCCTGCTTTCGCCCACGTTGGCGCTGGCTTCCAGTGTCCCCTTGGAATCGTGAGACGGCGGCGTAATGCGGAAGGAAACGGGTGTTTCCTGGCCGGCGCTGGTCAACTTGAAGTCCTGCTCGCGCGGCTCCACCGTCCACTCCGCCGGAAGCTGTATTTGCACATGGCCAGAAGCGTTGGGTACGTTCGCTTCCACTTGCAGGTGGATGCTTCTGGCAGCGCTGCTGGGGAACACTCGCGCGCCCTCGGAGAGCTGCAAAGCTACGGCCGGCTCAACGATCAGGGGCCGCGTCCTCTCGCCTTCCGAGCGTTCGATATATCGGAACATCACGGGACGGCTCACTTCTATCTCCGCGGTTTCGATGTGCAAGTGAAAATGCGCGCGCAGCAACGGCGGATTCTCCGCCAGCCCGATGTCCAGTTGATTCGGAACAGTGTAGGTCTCTCCCTGTTTGGGTTCGCGTAGCCAGTAAGGTTGCGATACGGGCTGATTTTTGGGAACGGTCACGCTGAATGCTGAAACGTGCGGTTCGTTGAAAGCCAGCGGACTTCCATGCGCCAGGTCGGCGGTTGACTTCGCCATGCCGTCTACATCCACCGATTCCACGTCTACCGGTAGCTTTTCCCGATTGAGCGCGGTCGCACTGATCTTGAGATCGCCCCCGGGCACTACCGCGTATTTGTCGGCCGTTGCATCCAACCACAATCCCGAGCACAGAACAATGGCTTCGTCCAGCTCGCGGCGCTTGAGATCCACCGCCGGCTGGTGCAAATTGGCCATCAGTTTCTTAGCTTCGAGAAGCGCTGGAACCGTTTTTTCGGGATGCTCGACATCAAAACCGTGTGCTGCTTCCGCTAGAATCTGTCCAATCGGAGCACCTCCAGGGATGCGGTTCCAGGTGGTGTCAATTCCATCGAACATGTCCTGGGATGCGGGTTCTCCAGCTACTAGTACCAGGAAATTCTTCGAGGACCCGCGCCGCTCGGGGGCACCCATTCCCTGGCTGCGATGCATGCTCCGCGACATACCCGCAATCTCTGCGTAAGAATGTCCCAGTACCGGGTCATAAGTGCCTAGATCCACGGCGATCTGATTGGGCAGCTTCGCCGCTTCCTCTTCCTGCTGGCGGGTGAAAGCGAATGTGTTCCACATGATTCGCTTGGCCTGCCATGGTTCCACCCACTGCAACTGTTCCGGAAATCGGTGCGGATCGGCGGCTGCGGAAAAGGCTTCTTTGCCGAGCAATGCGGAGACTTGATGTTGGCCGTGCCCGTCGCGCGCAGTGCCGGTGAATCGCAGGATAATCACGTCCGGCCGAAACCGCCGGATCACCCACACCACATCGCTCAGAATCTTATCGTGACCCCATTTATCGAACGTTTCCTGTGCGGTCTTGGTGAAGCCAAAATCAATGGCGCGCGTGAAGAACTGCTCGGCGCCGTCGATTCTCCGCGCCGCTAGCAACTCCTGGGTGCGGATTACTCCGAGCGCGTCTCCTTGCTCAGGACCGATCAGATTCTGGCCGCCCTCGCCGCGAGTGAGCGAAAGATATCCGGTGCGCACTTTTCGGCCGCGCGCCAGATACGCCAGCAGCGCGGTGTTCTCATCATCGGGGTGCGCGGCAATCATCAACGCGCTCCCCACAACGTTCAAGCGGTCCAAAGCCAGCTTGGCTTCGGCCGATCCGGAGAGTTCACGCTGAGCCGGACATAATGTAATATATATTACACTTAGGAGCGTGAGAATCCAAATTACTCTGGAAGCCGAAATGCGTCTAAAGAGTGGGGGCACGTATATTAGACATTTTACGCGACCCAAGGGAGGCAGCAAAATGGACGCCGTCGAGATGAAACCGGCGTTAGGCTGGTTGGAAGCCACCGCGAAATGGTTCCGCAGCGGGCTGGCCAAGAAATCCGGAGGACCGCGCATTGGTCTGGCGCTGGGCGGAGGCTTTGCCAGAGGCATCGCGCACATTGGTGTTCTGCGGGCGCTGGAGAAGAATAATATTCCGATTCGCGCCGTGGCGGGCGTGAGTTCGGGAGCGATTGTTGCGGCCGCGATGGCCAGTGGATCGAGCGCGGACGAAATCCAGCGGATTGCGCTATCCATGAAGTTTCGCGACATCGCGCGCTGGACAGTCAATTTGCTGGGACTGGCCGGGAACGACCGGATGATCACGTTTTTGGGGCGTTTACTGAAAACCAACCGCTTCGAAGAGATGCAGATCCCGCTAGCGATCATCGCGACGGATTTGGTGAAAGGCAGCCCCGTCACATTTCACAGCAAGGGCGACGTGGTGGCTCCCATACGCGCCAGCTGCGCCTATCCGGGTCTGTTTCTTCCGTTGCGTTATCAGGGACGGATGCTAGTGGACGGATTCGTGAGCATGGAAGTGCCCGCCGCGCCGTTGTTGCAGATGGGCGCCGACCGCGTGATTTCGGTTTCCATTCCCAATCAGGAGGGCAATGGGGATTACGGCAACATGTTCTCGGTGGTCAGCCGCTGCTTTCAAGTAATGAGCTCGCGCACGGAGAATAGCTGGCGGCGTTACTCCAACGTCGTCATCAGTCCTCCAGTTGCCGACATGTCTTGGGATTCATTTGCGAGCGCGAGCCGGCTGATCGAACTGGGGGAACAGTCCGCGATGGCCGCGATGCCGACGATCAAGAAGTGGCTCACGCAGCCGTTGCCCGCGGCATCGCCGTCCGCGATTCAATCCATACCGCAAGCCCAAAACTGAACCGCGACCGTAAGGGAGCCGGTGCCTTTGGCGCGGTCACTCTTGGCGGGTTAACCTAAAAGTAGCGCAATGAACGTGACTGTCCAGATTCCCGACGATCTCGTCAAGCAACTGACTGCGGCAGGCGGCGACCTATCGCGCCGGGCGCTGGAGGCGCTGGCGGCCGAGGAGTATAGGCGCGACCGTCTCACTAAGCCTGAATTGCAGCGGCTCTTAGGAATTGAAACCGGCTTCCAGCTTGACGAGTTCCTCAAGGCTCATGATCTGTGGATTGAGTACACAATGGAAGACGCGGAACGTGAACGCAAGAGCCTTGAACGCCTGGGCTTTTGATGCGACTGGTGGTAGCTGATACCAGCCCCATTTTTTACCTATTATCTATCGACCGCATCGACATCTTGCCCAAATTGTTCGGAAAAGTGTTTGTGCCCGATGCCGTGCACAAGGAGCTCTGCCATCCCGCGGCGCCGCCTGTCGTTCGTGACTGGGTCGCCGGGCTTCCGGCCTGGGCGGAAGTGACACAGGTTGAAGCGATTGAGGATGCTGCGCTGCAACGCTTGGGCGCCGGGGAAAGGGCCGCCATCACACTCGCGCAAGTCACTACACGCAGATCTCATCCTGATTGATGAGCGTAAAGGAACCACTGTTGCGCTCGGGAAGGGATTCGACGTTACCGGTACTCTTGGCATCCTTAGTCTGGCAGCGCGGCGAGGCTTGGTCGACCTTGCTGAATCCTTCGCGCGGCTCAAGCGCACGAATTTCCGCTACCGTCAGGAAATAATGGATGAGTTGCTGAATCAACAGGAGGGCGGCTAGGCATCGCGCAACGGAACGCCGGTGACTCGAAAGCGAGCCTAAGCCACGGTAATTGAGCTAGCAAACCGGCGGGTCATCGAACTCGGACGCTTGAACCGTTTTGTTAATCCCAAACTTGTTCAAGATGCTCTGAACCGCGTCCCGAAACCAGCCTGGCGTTGTCGGAGCAACGTAGACGCCTTCCACCAACTCCTCGACCCTCACGCTGACTGCTAGACCATAGTCGGCTTCGGATGGATCGTCCAGCGATTTAAAGTTGTCCTTAAACACGGCTCGGACCGAGCCTCATGGATGAATCCATACCGCTTGTGAATGAAAGGAGCAAAGGGTCCCAGCAGGTAGGCGTTCCCGATCGTGAATGGTGTTCCTCCAGGAATGGACGCTTTCGTATAGTCGCGATACTGGACCCTACCAAAGCGAATGCATCGCGAGGATTCCTCTAATTCACGACGGAGCCGCCCAAAAGATGTCTGTACCGCGATCCCTTCGTCACTTTTCAGATACAACTTCCACATGGCGGCCGACTCGCCCGGATTTTCGTGCCAGCAAGAGATATATGTGTGCCGCCGAAATCCCGGAAACGTGCGACGGTAATTGCTCTTGAGTATTTCTCGATCCTCCTCGTTCGCGACCATTTCGTTAAAGGCCTTAAGATCACTTGGTGAGACCGATCCCTCCCAGGTATCGCTAAACCTGTCCGCCCTCGGAAAGAACAGGGCGCCTGTATCGAGCAGCGAGACGAGTTTCGAGATGTCCATGTAGCGGCCAGAAGTTAGCGTCATCGGGCGGCTGCTCAAGCAGGAGATCGTCTTTAATTAGCATCAGGCTTTGGTTCCATTTTCGCACGCGCTAACCGGTTCCCGAGGCGGCCATGCCCAGCCTCCCTGGGATAATCACTCATCAGACAGCCGTCTTGTGAAGGGGAACGCAACGCGTCTTTCGGGTGCGCGACATGGAAGTGGTTAATAACAATTCATGATCAGGCGATTCGACGAGCGGCCCAATAATCTTCGAGTTCGCCATTGAGCAGGCAACAGCGCAATGCGATGATTGCGTT
>CABEDY010000482.1_pt1 | contig 16244 bp, 19 predicted proteins | sample 3423171 | NCBI WGS metagenome assembly CABEDY01 (sample SAMEA5534333, study PRJEB31848) | metagenome | biome: tundra; feature: field; material: soil | place: USA | collected 2013-05 | depth 0.15 m | reverse complement strand
GAAAATCCACAGTAGTCCAAAATAGATCCACGCAATGCTCAGCGGGGTAGCTATCCCAACTAATACCCGCGAAGCGATCTTGCTTTTCCAGTCTCCTACGCGCTGAGCTTGGGTCCACAAAAACGCTAACACGGCAAAACTCCCAAAGAGCATTGCGATATGCACAGTGAGTTTAGGGTCAGCCATCTAGCGCCTATTCTCGCACGAAACCGCTTTCGCACGAGCCACGGTTCGCCATCCTCCCCGCCCGAATCCTCATCCTCGGTTGTCAAGTGCGAAAGCGCTGTGGGAATTTCAAATAGACCCACTACCGTCGAGCCGGTGGGTATTACCACCAGGTCCGGATCAAAACGCATATTGCGTTGTTCGATCACCACCGTCTCGGGCGGTTTCGCGTGCGGCGCGCCTCCTTCCAGCACCACCACCAACCGGTCGAATTCGCTCTCGGGCTCTGTCTGAGTGGGAGTGGGCGGCCCCGGTACGGCCCCCCGGAGGTTGTATACAACTGGCGACAAAGCCTTTTTTGTCAGCCGTTTAGTAATAATGGCGTGGCCCTGAACATCGCCCGCGCGGTTGCCCTCGCCCACGACTATAGTGGTGGGCTATGCAGGTACCCTCGGAATCTGCCGATAGCAGATAGATGGCGACGACAACGGCTAATCATGGCGGTATTACCAGAGTGCTCGTGGCCGACGATCACGGAGTGGTTCGGAAAGGTCTACGATTCCTGCTGCAAACCGATCCCACTATCGAAGTGGTTGGCGAAGCCTCCGATGGACGGGAGGCGGTCCGAATGACCGAACAGCTCTCGCCCGATGTCGTGGTGATGGATATCACCATGCCGCAGCTCAACGGCATCGATGCCGCATCGCAAATCGTCAAACGCGATCCGGAAATCGGGATCATCATGCTAAGCATGCACTGCGATGAGACGTTTCTAGTGCGCGCTCTCGCGGCCGGCGCTCAAGGCTATTTGCTGAAGGATTGCGCCGAGGCCGATTTGCTGCAAGCGGTCCGCGCTGTCGCCAACAAGAAACTTTTCTTCAGCCCAACCATCACGCAAACGCTGCTCGAGGATTACATGCGGCAGATGCAGAACGAAGGGCTGTCGGATTCCTACGATCTTCTCACCGAACGCGAGAAGGAAGTTCTGCAGTTGTTAGCGGAGGGCAAATCCAATAAGGAAGCAGCCAGCCTGCTCAACGTTAGCCTCTACACAGTGGAAACACACCGGAGCAGGCTGATGGCCAAGTTGAATCTGCACAGCACCGCCGACATCGTGCTCTACGCGGTGCGCAAGCGCATCATCCAATAGGCCTGCGCACCGAACGAGAAACGAGAAACGAGAAACGGCTTTACCCCGCGTCCGGCGCATGGATCTTGTACGCGCCGTCCTTGAATGAAATATCGCGAATCTTCCCGGTCGGCCCCAGCGGTCCGATCTCTTTCCCGTTGAAGCGCACAATCAGTCCACCCGCATTCCCAGTGCGCAAGGTCGCGCCCGCCGTGAGCTCCAGCGTGTGAGTCTCATTCGCTTCGAGCGTCTTGGCCAACAGCCTTTTGCCGCTCGCATCCGTAACGGCCACCCAAGCCGGCTGGCGCGCTTCGATATCAACGTGCATAACCGAGGAGTTTGAAACGATCGGCTTCAGCGCCGGCGCCGAGGCGACCGGCGAAGATTTCCGAGGAGCTTCGAGTGGCGGAGGCGCCACGCTGGCGGCCACGACACTGCTTTCCACCGGCTCCCCTTGTTTAGGCGACCACAGCAGAACCACAGCGGAAACTACTCCTATGATCAGGATGGCCGCGATTGCATAGGATCTCCAGCCGCGGCCCGAGCTGATCTTCGGTGCAAGTACAGGTGTGGGTAAAGGCGTGGGTGCGGGTAAAGGCGTGGGCGCCGGTGCGGGCAATTGCGCCGGTGGCGTAATCCGTTCAAATTGGCGAGTGGCCTGAGCGCAAAAGTTTTCCACCGAACCCAGCAGGTTGCGAAAGCTCTCTTCAGTCGCGCTGGAAGTATCGCGCAATTCGTGGATGGATTGCGAATGATCTTCCACCGTGCTCTCCAGACGAGAGATCCGTTTTGAGAGGTTCGCTTCCACTTCCCGCACCAGGATCGGCCACTTGGACTGCTCGGCCGAGAGTACGCCGCGATCGTGACGTTCTTTAAACATCCGGGCGCCAATGCTGGGGTCGATCACCGCGGGAAGATGCGTGGTTTGATCCAGATTGCCCTGATCCAGTTTGGTTTGACCCTGCTCTTCGGAAGCTCCCAGCAGTATCTGGATTTCGTCGGCGATGCGCAAAGCGTCGCGGCGCGAGAGGCACCGCCATTCGCTAGGTTCGGTTTCGTGATCGGCATGATATAAACCAAAACCGATCAGCTCATCTTCGCCAATCGCTTCCGTGATGCGCGTGAATTGCGCAATGGTGGCGCGGCGCAGCGACGTGGTGCCATCAAAGGCTGCGGAGAATGCCTGCACCTGCTCGGCCGACGCCGGACCAACGTATTCGGCAGTGAAATTTAGAGACTCGTTGTCGAAGTCGAAAGCCAGCCACTCGCCGCGGTCCTTTTCAATACGGACGTCTTCAGCCAGCATCTGAAAGAACCGTTCTGCTTCTTGAACAACGCTCGAAAGTTTATGCAGAGGGATTCCCACCCCTCCGCGATTCAGTTCCACTCGAATGCGCAAACGCGCCATTACTTCCTCCCTGCCGTGGATGCGGCGGCCGCGGCGTGCGTTCGAAGTGCGGACATGATACGGCCACTGGCAAAACGCAAATTATGCCAGGCCTCCACGCACTCAGGCGCCCGCTCCACGATGCGGCTACAGTAACGAAAAGCAGCCTCGTATTCACGATTCTCGAGCGCCACGGCGGCCAGTCCTTGCAAAGCTACCGGAGACTCGGGGAAGAGCTCCAGCAGCCGCGAGGAATAGCGCCTGGCGTTTTCCAGGTCGTGCGCCTCCATGCATAAGGCAATTAAGTTCGAAAGAGCCTCCTCGGATTTGGGATCCGAGGCCAGCAGCCGTTGGTACGCGCCCTCGGCCTCCTGGTGACGGCCCAACAGTTGCAGCGCCACGGCCTTGCCAAAAAGAACTCGCAGGCGCGCGGCATCGGACCAACAACGGTCAAAGTTAGCGAGCGCCTCTTCGGGACGATTCAGATGCAGCAAACACGCGCCCAACCCGAGCCGCACATCATCCCGATGCGGATCCACTTCGAGCACCCTTTGAAAAGCCTGACCGGCTTCCGCCCATCGGCCCAGGTGATGCAAGCAAATGCCGAGCCTGAACTGCGCGTACGCATTCTGCGGGGGCGGCTCTAACGTGGCCGAAGTGAAATAGCTGCCGGCCGCTTCTTCATAGCGCGCCAAGGCAAACTGGACATCCCCGCGCACGGTATAAAAATCGGGCAGATTCTCGTTCGGTGTTGTGAGTGCATCCAGCGCTTCCTGATAGCGCCCCGCCGAATGCAATGCCAAAGCGGCCTCAATCTGGTTTCGGATGGCGGGTCTGGCTGCGCTGGACATTCTTAAGCGCCTCCCACTTGTGAGAACGACATCCGCACGCGTTCGACGTCAGCAGGTTGGTCCGGTTGTTCCAGAAATCCGAGACCACCGGCGCTCAGCCGATTGTCGGTCCAGTAGTCGGCTGCGTTGCCTTCCAGATAAAGCTTGAACGTAGCGCCGCTGACGTCCATCCTGATCTGGAGCGCCGGGCTGTTTTCCGCGAGAATCAGCACTTTGCTCGAGTGCGGGCTCTCGATTCCCTGGTACACCGTGAAGTGCTCCACGGAAAGAGCTGGCGAGGGCCCCGACCGAAGCGCTTTGATAGCCATGGCGTAATAATTGTCGGTGTCCTTGGCGCGAAAGGTCCAGGCTAGCGCCCGATCACTGACTTTCCAGGTAAATTCGAGCCGGCAATCGGTGGCGCCCAGCGACGGGCGATATAGCACCAATTGGCGCGCCAGCTTGGCTCCGATAGGTGCGGAGGACTCGCGCATCCAGCTTCCGCCGCGAGTTGCCGCTTCCACCGAGGCCTGCGAGTGGGGCCGGTAGACTCGCAACAGAATAGGTGTCGCGATGCCAGCCACCAACGCGCCGCCTAAGAGAAGTTTGCCGGCGAGAGACAATCGAAATGTCCAGTGGCGCGCGGTTTGGAGTTGCGGAACAGAATCCGGCGCCTCAGCCGCATGCAGTGCCAAAGGCTCCGGACGGGGAACGGGTGGTGGAGCACTTTCAGTGATGGCGGCGATTCTGGAACTGGGGCGAGCCATTTTCGGAATCACCATCTCCCATTGCACGGTGGAACCAGAATCCTTGGTCCCCTCGCTGACGCGCGGGGCTAAATCGTCATCGTTTGCAGGTTTGTAGCCCCGCGCGTCAGCAAGGGGACCGTCAGGTTCGTGGAACGCGACGACCGGCACCGTCGATTTGGCGGATTCGAGCGCGACGAATAACGTCGACCACTGCACGCGGAACTCGAAGCTCACCGCTCGATCGCCGTCACCCGCGTCACCACTGGTGAGTCCGATCGGCCGCCGAGGTTCGACGATTCTGGCCTGTGAATCCAACATGTATGACCTGCCCGGCGAACCTGCTGAAACATCGGGCTAGTAGGCCGGGGTCCGGAGCCAGTGCTTGGACAACTTATACACAATATGATGGGGCCTTGTCAATAGCTGTTGCTATATCTTGAGGTTAGGGTGCAGATACTGTATAATTTGATCGTGCCGTCAGCCAGGCAATCAGCGGCCAAGCCGGCAGCGGCGATCGTCAACGCGACGGCCAGGACTCGTTCTGTTATCGAAGATCTGCAAGCCCGGTTGACGGCGGTTCCGCCCGTCCAATCGCGCGACGAGTCGGTCGACGATCTCGAGCAACAGCTCCAGGCGTATTTCGAGCGCGCAACACCCACCTCTCCGCGATCCAAGATTCTGGATGAACTCCGCAGCCGCGTTATTGATGGAGTGGTGGATCGAATCCTGGCCGAGTGGGCCAATCCCGAACAGCCTGCCGGACTCGGACCCGAGGTGATGGAGCGCTTGATCGAACGGGTCCTTGAAGAGTTTAGGAAGATGACGGAGTCCTCCAAGACGCCTGGAGGATTTAACCCTGCCGCGCCCCGAACATCGACATGAGATGATGCTGCGCTACCTTCTCCTTGCGAATGCCTCTCCAAGTATTGAACACTTCCTTAGCGAGCGCCAAGGTGTTCTCGACATCGTAGCGTGACCATTTTCTTCCCACATCATAGTCCGCCTCGTATCGATCGTTTTGCAACTTAGTGAACTTACTGATGAGCTTCTGGAGTTCGATTTCGACTGGCGTGGGGTTCTTCTTATCACGTACGTTGATTGCCGCTCCACTCATCCTGCGATGTTCAAACATCCGGCCCAGCCGAGCCCGTTGTTCCGGCAACGCCCAATTCGCCACGAAATCGGCGATCAGCAAGTGGAACGCTGCATAGTACGCCGTCGAAACCGCACGCCGCAAGCTGGATTGCTTTGGATTCTTCCCGCCACGGCCGGCAAGATGATAGGCGTCCTTGAGCAAGTCATCGGCGAACGCCATGCCGCATGCCCTACGCCCAAGCCTCTTCCCGCAACGCGGCTTGTTCCGACTCGCTCCGGAAATTGTGGTAGGCAAAAACGCCGAGCTCCTGAAAGTCCAAGCCCTCAGCGAGTCGCGATTCGACTTTCCTGGCTGTCTCTCTCAAGCGATGTTTGGCGGCATCGTCAGACAGCACGACCCGGAAAAAGATGGCCCACTGGCCGCTCCAATCCTCACCGATCTCGTACCGGATGCGGGCAACATCGGGATACAGAGCGGCTTCCACCTCCCTCACTTCCGTCTCAATCTTGGCTTGCTGCCTGGTCGCAGCCGGCAGTATCATAAGCTCTCCACCCACGATCATAGCGCACGGTTGGGCTCAATTCCCGTAGTGCCTCTATAGCTGCGTTTCCCGATCGGGTGGCGCCAGATGCGAGATTAGAGCGTCCAGGAACTCCCCCTTCTGCAGCCCAAGTCACCGGCCAGTGACAACGTTGCACTAGAAGATTGTCTTTGTAGCTTGCCTTTGTAATCCAATGATATGCGCAAGCTCCATGTGAAATTTCGTACGTGGGTCCTATAAGATTTTGTAACTGAGACCTATAACATACGGACGTGAACAACATTGCGCGAGTGAGGTCGCTGGTTGGGAAGTTGACCCGAATGGCGGCACTGATGGAGGAGAACCTGCATCTCATGATTGAATTGCCGCCGGAGCGCCGGACTGACCCGTGCCAATAGTGGCTCCGGCCAGAATATAGTAGAAGTAGAACACCTCAAAATCGTGAGCGTTCCCGTTGTTATCGCCGAACTGGAAAAAGCCGGCGTGGTGATAAACCAGAAACATCCTAAAAGCAGCGTCGGGAATGCGATGCGCCGCTTGGCGCGTGCGGATGTGGGAGTGTTGAAAGAAATCAAACCAGGCTCCGGCCGAACACCTGCCACATATCAATTCGTCGAGCCGAAACGAAAGGGAGACGGTGCCTTTGGCGCTTTTTATGCCATTCTTCAAACCTCGCACCCTCACTCTTGACAACGACACACTAAAGTTTGATAATGGAAACAGGCTAAACTAAAGACGCCGGAATCTCACTCCGGAGGATAGAGGAAAGATGAGCAAAATCATAGGCATAGACTTGGGAACGACCAATTCGGTCGTCTCCGTGATGGAGGGTGGGCAGGCTGTTGTAATCCCCAACCAGGAAGGCGGCCGGACCACGCCGTCGGTGGTAGGGTTCACCAAGAGCGGTGAGCGCCTGGTGGGCACAGTGGCCAAGCGGCAGTCCGTCACCAATCCGGAGAACACGGTTTATTCGATCAAGCGCTTCATGGGCCGCAGGTTCAACGAAGTCTCCGAAGAAATGAAGTTAGTACCATACAAAGTCGTCGCCGGCGAAAACGGCGATGCGCGCGTCGAGATCATGGGCAAACGCTATTCTCCGCCCGAGATCTCCGCGATGATTCTGACCAAGCTGAAAGAAGCAGCGGAAGCCTACCTGGGCGAAAAGGTCACCAAGGCTGTGATCACGGTGCCGGCGTATTTCAACGATACGCAGCGCCAAGCCACCAAGGACGCGGGACAAATTGCCGGCTTGGAAGTAATGCGAATCATCAATGAGCCGACAGCGGCCGCGCTGGCCTACGGACTGGATAAGAAGAAGAACGAGACCATTGCGGTATACGATTTCGGCGGCGGCACCTTCGATATTTCGATTTTGGAAGTAGGCGATGGAGTTGTGGAGGTGAAATCCACCAACGGCGATACGCACCTGGGCGGCGACAACCTGGATCAGCGGATTATCGACTGGCTGGTGCAAGAGTTCAAGAAAGAAACCGGCGTGGATGTCTCCAAGGATCAGATGGCGCTGCAGCGTCTGAAGGAAGCGGCGGAGAAGGCCAAGATCGAGTTGTCCGCGGTGCTGGAGACTGAAATCAATCTGCCGTTCCTGACGGCGGACGCGAGCGGTCCCAAGCACATGAACGTGAAGCTGACCCGAGCGCGCCTCGAGCAAATGACGGCGGAAATTCTGGACCGCGCCAGCGGTCCCTGCAGGCAGGCTCTGACAGATGCCGGAACCACTCCGGCGCAGATCGATGAAGTGGTTCTAGTGGGTGGTTCCACGCGCATGCCGAAGGTGCAGCAACAGGTGCGCGACCTGTTCGCCAAGGAACCTAACAAGAGCGTGAATCCGGATGAAGTGGTAGCGGTGGGCGCGGCAGTGCAGGGCGGCGTGCTGGGCGGCGAAGTGAAGGACGTGCTGCTTCTGGACGTTACTCCGTTGTCGCTCGGAATCGAAACGCTGGGCGGCGTGTTCACGCGCCTGATTGAGCGCAACACTACCATCCCCACGCGCAAGAGCGAAATCTTCTCGACGGCCGCGGACAATCAAACGTCGGTCGAAATCAAAGTTTTCCAGGGCGAACGGTCCATGGCCGCCGATAACAAGTTGCTGGGCGTGTTCCAACTGGTGGGCATTCCTCCGGCTCCGCGCGGGCTGCCGCAAGTGGAGGTTACTTTCGACATCGACGCCAACGGAATCCTGAACGTGACCGCGAAGGACAAAGCCACCAATAATGAGCAGAAGATCACCATCACCTCTTCTTCGGGCCTGAGCAAGGACGAAGTGGAGAAGATGGCGCGCGACGCCGAGTCGCATACCTCCGACGATCGCAAGAAGAAGGAGGAAATCGAGTCGCGCAATCGCGCGGACGCGATGGTTTATAACATCGAGAAGATGCTGAAGGAGCATCGCGACAAGGTCAGCGCAGGCGACGCCAAAGCGGTGGACGACGCGCTCGAAGAGACCAAGAAGGCGATGTCGGAAGGCGGCATCGATAAGATCAATCAAGCCACATCGAAGCTGGAGACGGCCAGCCACAAGTTGGCCGAAGCGATGTACAAAACCGCCAGCCAGAGTGCGGGAACGCCCCCCGGGGGCGGAGCGCAGGGTGGTGGAGCTCCGGCAGACGGCGACGCCAAACCCAAGGACGGCAAGAAGGACGACGTCGTAGACGCTGAGTTCGTAGATGTAGAAGACAAAAAGTAACGAAACAAGTTTCGTTACTTCGTTCATCGGTTCCTCGGTTCTTCAGTTCCCAACCGAGGAACCGATGAACTGAAGAACCGAAGAACGGTTTATGCCAGCCTCAACCAAACAGGATTATTACGAAGTTCTGGGCGTGTCTCGAAACGCAAAAGAAGACGAGATTCGCAAGACGTATCGCAAGCTGGCGCGCAAATATCATCCCGATCTGAATCCGGGCGACAAATCTTCCGAGGAGCGTTTCAAGAAGGTCCAGGAAGCTTACGATGTCCTGAGCGACGCCAAAAAACGCCAAGTCTACGATCAGCACGGATTCTATTCGGACCATATTCCTCCCGGCGGACCAGGCGGCGGCGCGGGGCATCCGGAACCCGGCATGGGATTCGGTGGGTTCGATTTTTCCGAATACATGAACCAGGCCGGCGGCGCCCAGCATCCTGGCGGCGCTGGAGCTGGAGCGGGAGCTGGCGCCTTTCGGGACATTTTCAGCCAGTTCTTCGGCGGCCGCCGGGGAGAGCCCGGAGCCACTGTTTCCGAGAAGGGGTCCGATCTCGAATACGGCCTGAACATCGATTTCTGGGAGTCCATCCGCGGAACTCAAGTGCGGCTGAATGTGGTGCGCCAGGAGATTTGCGAGACCTGCGGCGGCTCGGGCTCCGTGGGCGGCGCAACCACAGTTTGCCCGGAGTGCGATGGCACCGGCCAAGTGACTCAGATGGCCGGGGCGATGAAGTTCAGCTTGACCTGCCCGCGTTGCGACGGCAAGGGACGATTGCGCAATGTTTGCCCCACCTGTCATGGCGATGGGCGCCTTTCGAAGACGGAAGTGGTGGACGTGCGCATTCCGCCTGGCGCTCAGGCCGGATCGCGATTGCGCGTGGCCGGGAAGGGCAATGCGGGAAGAAATGGCGGCGCGGCCGGCGATCTGTACATCACCGTTCGGGTGGAACCGCATCCTTTTTTCAGCCGCGAAGGCGACGACATTCAGATCCACGTCCCTATCACGGTTTCCGAAGCCGGCCTCGGGGCCAAGATCGAAGTTCCAACCATCGACGGCCGGGCGCTTCTTAAGGTGCCGCAGGGAACGCAGAACGGTCAGAAATTCCGTCTGCGTGAGAAGGGCGTTATGAATACCCGCAAGAACAAACGCGGCGACGAGATTGTCGAGGTTGTGATCCAGGCGCCCAAGGTGCATGACGAGCGCACCAAGGAACTGCTGCGCGAGCTGTCGCAGGTGGACAAAGAAGATCCACGAGCCGCGATATGGAGCATGGTGTGAGAAAAGCCAGATCGAAAGCGGCGTACATGATTTCCGCGGTGGCGGAGCAATACCAGATCCATCCTCAGACGCTGCGGCTGTACGAGCGCGAGGGATTGCTCGCGCCATCCCGTAGCGAAGGAAATACCCGTCTGTATACGGACGAGGATCTGGAGCGTTTGGAAGTGATTCTGCAGTTGACTCGCGAGTTGGGTGTGAACCTGGCGGGAGTGGAAATCATCCTGAACATGCGCGAGAAGATGGCCGCCATGCAGCGTCAGATCGAGGACTTTGTCTCGACGTTGAACCATGAGCTCACGCTCCAGGCCCGGCGGTCCTTCGAAGCGCCCCAGCAATCGCTCATCCCGGTGATTCAGATGGCCGCCATGACTGGTCCGGACTTCGGTCCAAAGAAACGTAGGAAATAGTTCTTCGGTTCATCGGTTCTTCAGTTCTCCGGTTCACTTCGCACCGGGGACCTCCACATTCTCCACGCATTGGAGCTGCACTTCGTGGAGGCAGGCATACACAGCGCCCAGCTTGAGTAGCTCCTCATGCGCGCCGTGCTCGACAATGACGATGGTGGTTCGGTTCTCCATCAAGCGGTCCAGCACGCGCCATCATTCGCGATACTTCCATTCTGATTCTAGATAAGCCAACACCTTCGCCTACTCCTGCCACCAGCCTCAGCAACAGGACCTTCGTGTGCGGCTTGAGCACGTGAGTGATTTTGAGCGATTTGCGTTCGACCTGCGCCCAAGCCTGCGCCCGTGCCAGACTGGTGCTTGCCATGAAAGCACTGGTCAAGAGTAAGCGCGAGCCGGGACTGTGGCTCGAAGAGGTTCCCAAGCCCACTATCGGTATCAACGATGTGCTGATCCGCGTGCTGCGCGCCGGCATCTGCGGAACCGATCTGCACATCTACAACTGGGATGAGTGGGCCCAGCGCACCATTCCCGTGCCGATGGCCATCGGTCATGAGTTTGTGGGCGAGATCGTGGAGACCGGCTCCAACGTGAGCGATTTCAGGCCAGGCGATGTTGTCAGCGGCGAGGGCCACGTAGTATGTGGCCGCTGCCGCAATTGCCTGGCCGGACGGCGTCACCTCTGCGCGCATACCATGGGCGTGGGCGTGAACCGGCCCGGTGCGTTTGCCGATTACATCGCCGTGCCGATGACCAACATCTGGCGCCACAAAGAAAACGTGGATCTGGATGTGGCGGCCATTTTCGATCCCTTCGGCAATGCGGTTCACACCGCGCTGTCATTTCCGGTGCTCGGCGAAGACGTGCTGATCACCGGCGCAGGGCCGATCGGGATCATGAGCGCCGCGGTGGTCCGGCACGCGGCCGCGCGCCACGTTGTGATCACCGACAAAAATCCCTACCGGCTGGAGTTGGCGCGCAAGATGGGCGTTACGCGAGCCGTCGACACTGCAGAGACACCGCTCGATCAAGTGCAAAAAGAACTCGGCATGCAAGAAGGCTTCGATGTGGGCCTCGAGATGTCGGGAAATGCCGGCGCTTTCCGCGAGATGATCGCCAACATGAGCCACGGCGCGAAAATCGCCATGCTCGGAATTCCGTCGAAGGAAATCTCCATCGATTGGACCACGGTGGTGTTCAATATGCTCACCATCAAGGGCATCTACGGCCGCGAAATGTACGAGACCTGGTACAAAATGACGGTGATGCTGGAATCCGGCCTGGACATCCGGCCGGTGATCACGCACCGGTTTTCTTACAAAGATTTCGAGAGAGGGTTTGAAGCCATGCGCTCCGGCAACACCGGCAAGGTAATTTTGGAATGGTCTTGAAGTCTCGATCAGATGGAAATAAGACGGCCGGCGCCAAACGAATGCGATTCCGTGAGAGCGTTGGTGCAAACGGTGGGCGACGAGGTCTACGGTGGTACTTGGGCCTCGCCTCCTCTCCCCATCGATGAAGAAGACTGGTCACGGGCCTGGCTGGCCGTTTCTGCATCCAAGATAGTCGGAATGGTGCTGACACATGAGGAATGGGTCAGTGATCTATGGGTGCTTAGAGAACACCGGAACCGCGGCGTCGGCCCAACGTCCGGGCCGTGCGCTTCTACAATCGGTTGGGCTGGAGAGTTGCGAGGGAGTTCCTCCACGAGACATTGCCCATCGACATGTTAGAGATGAGCAAAGTTTTGAAGTTGGCTTGAATCTTAATGAATGTCCGCCGGCGTCTTGTCGTGATGCTGGAAGAACCGGTGCTTGACGTCCGGCCAGAATTCCTTCAACACTTGCGAGATGGCGTCGGTGCCAACCTGTTCGCAGAGCTTGGCCACGTTGGCGCCAACGTTGCGATTGTCCGGATAATAAGCGTTCGAAATGGCGGTCCCCGTCGCATTGCCCACCCATTCGGAAAAGTTAAAACGGGTTCCTCCCGAATCGGTGCGTGTCACCATTACGCGCGAGAGCGCATACCACGTTCGGCCCAACTTGGGACCATACCCGCGCCGGAAGTAGCGCGGATCTTCACGAAGTATCACCGGATAGATGGACTCGGTCATCATGTTCCCAATGGCCTGGTCCGCGTAAGCCGTTCCCAGCCGCCGCCCGAACCCAGCCAGGCCTTGGCCAAACGACGGATTTTCATTGGTCCATTGCCCCAGTCCAGCGAAGGCGCCGGCGAGAAGAAACAGAGGGTAGTCGAAGGAGTCCTTGAGGCCGATTGTGAATTTCTGTTTCGTGGTGATGGGAGTATATACCGCCGTTTCGTTGGCAGTGCGGTAATTGGGCAGCACCCCGAAAACGCGCTTGTCGGGCGGTTCCTGCGTTTGACCAGGTTGTATCGGCGCCGGGCTCGCCGCTGATGGAGAGGCGGGCGGCGCTGCCGATGGATCCTGCTGTGCCCACGCCGAAGCCGCCACCGAGGAGAATATCAGGAGCACTGGCTGGAGGCGTTTAGACAGAAACATGCTGGAGTCCTTAAAAAGAGATCGGAAGTAAAAATACCAGACGAACCACTCTTTCCTTACGTTACTCCATTCTGACGTTTACAGTTCTTGACAAAACGGAGACAGCTCTGTTATATTCGTGTCGTATACGACGCGTCTTATACGACGGAATATATGATGGGGACCCGCGGTGCGAGCGAATAAAGCGCTGATCAATATGGCGCAGGAGATCGATCAAAATCTTCGCTCCATTCGGCGGACGTTGCGGCAGCCGGTGGGAGGGGAGTTCTCGCGGAGCGGATTGACGGGTCCGCAGCGCGGCGTGATGGATGCCGTGGTGCGGCTGGGTGCGCTAAGCCTGAAGGAAGCCAGCCGTCAGGTGGGCCTTGCGCACAGCACTGTTTCTGGAATTGTAGATCGCCTGGAGAGGCAGGGGCTGGTAGAGCGCCAGGCCGATAAGAAGGACCATCGCTTCACTCTGATTGTGCCGTCCAAGGTTGTGCGGGACTATGTGCGCAACACGCTGCCCACGTTGGTTACGAATCCACTGGTGGAAGCGCTGCAGCGCGCGAAACCAGCCGAGCGCAGAGCCATCCTAGAAGGATTGCGAACATTGCGCGGGTTGCTGTAGCGCACGCACTTTGCGTGCCGTGTTCGCACTCCTGCGAACACACTTGTTCGGAAATAACTCCTGGCGTTCACAAGAGTGTGAACGCTGCACGCATGAGTGCGTGCGCTACATCACTGGCCCGGCACCAGCTCCACGCGGTCCATGGCCAAAAATTCCCGAATGTGCGGATGATCGGATTTCTCCAGATCCTTGACGGCTCCGAAATAGATAGCTTTGCCCTCGTAGAGGAACATCACCCGATCGGCTACTTTGCGCATCAGGTCCAGATCGTGCGTCACTACCAGGCCGGTCAGCTTCAGATCGTATTTCAGCTTGAGCATCAGCTTGATGAGCGTGTCCGACATGATGGGGTCGACCATGGTGGTGGGCTCATCGTAGAGTATGCACTCCGGTTGCGCGGCCAGCGCGCGGGCGATGGCCACGGCGCGCTTATGGCCGGTGGACAAGTCCGCCGGATAGACATCGCGAAACTGCAGAAGATCCACCAGCGATAGCAGCCCGTCCACGACGTCTTCCTTGTTTTTCTCGTCGTAGTCGCTGCGCAGCTCGAGAGAAAAAAGAATATTCTCGGCCACCGTCAGCGAGTCGAACAGCGCGCCGGATTGGAACACCATCGTCACCTTTTTCCGGATCTCGCGCAGTTGGGCTTCGTCAAAGTCGGTGATGTCCTGATACGCCACGAAGACGCGGCCCTTATCGGGTTTGAGAAATCCCATGATGTGTCCCAGGCTCACGGATTTTCCGACGCCGCTGCGTCCGATGATGGCCAGCGTTTCGCCCACGTCGACGTAGAAGTTGGAATCGACTAAAACGGGGTGATCGAACGTCTTATAGACGTGGCGGAACTCGATGTAATGGAGCTTTTCGGTCATTTTGGCTTAGGTTCGAACTCCGCCCACTCGGCGGGCGTGTTTACATTGGCCAGCGCGGATGCATCCACGAGCGTGGCCATGGCGTCCAACTCCGCCACTAAATCCTTCATTTTAAACCGCTTCTCCTCGATCGCCCGAGCCAGCACCGGCAGGCAGCCGCGATGGTAAACGGCGCAAAGCGGTTCCACTTCACCACTTGTCCCGGTGGCGACGATACAACTCTTGCCGGATTCCGCAGCGCTTCGAAGCAGGGTGCGAAGGACGCCGGCGGAGATGCCCGGCATGTCGCAAGCCACGATCAGGTTCCAGTCCGTAGTGGATACGCTCAGGGCCGTGTAAACGCCTCCCAGGGGTCCACAGCCGGGGAATTTGTCTGGATAAACCGGATGGCCGAGGCTCCGGTATCGGCCCGGCTCACCGATCAGGGCCACGGAACCGGCGGCATCCTGGACCGCCCGCGCCAAGTTCTCCACCAGCGTGGTTCCACGGAAGGGCAGCAAGGCTTTGTCCCGGCCCATCCTGGAACTCCCGCCGCCGGCCAGTACGAATCCAGACCATGGCATGAGAGAATAATAGCATTGGTCGTAAGACCAGCCCCGGGAGACCGGCGCTTGCGGATTGGAGAATTCCGGTTATAATCGGATAAAACAATAGGATGCACTTTTGTTCGGATCTTGTTCTCGGAACGGCGGTTTTGGCGGCTGTGGCCGGCACGTCTCTAATAGGCGAAGCCCTGCCTCCCGAGCCCGGCGCTCCGCGTGCAGTGTCGGTGGTGCGATCCGATGCCCAAACTGGCCGCTTGGTCCGCAGCATTGTGGTGAAGGCCAAGCCCGCCGATAGCGACTCTTCGGATACTCGAGTCCGGACTTTGGTGGAAGAAGCCGCGAAGAACCACGACGTGAGCCCGTTGCTGGTGGATTCGGTAATTCAAGTGGAAAGCAACTACAATCCGTACGCCACGTCGCCCAAAGGCGCGCAAGGTCTCATGCAATTGATGCCGGCTACCGCCCGTCGGTTCGGCGTAACGAATTCGTTCGACGCCAAGCAGAACATTGAGGGCGGAGTCCGGTATCTGAAGTTCTTGCAAGATACGTTCAAAGACGATCGGTTGGCGATTGCGGCCTACAACGCGGGCGAAGGAGCCGTGACGAAATACGGCGATGTGCCGCCTTATGCCGAGACCAAGAGCTACGTGGATAAAGTGGGCGCCAAATATAGCAAGGCCAAGCGCGCGGCAGAAACGTCCAGTGCGACCGTGAAAGCGGCCGATGAATCCCAACCGGCCGAGGATGACTTCCGGCACTTAGTTCAATATCTAGACTCGGAGGGCCGGCTGCACCTGGCAACTCGATAGGTTCATTTATCCAGATATGCTCCATCTCCCCCGCCAGCCTGCCGATGAGCTAGCCCTGAGATGTAGAGCGCACGGGTGTCTGAGCAAGCCGCGCAACGCTGTACTCCTGTTGCTATTGGCTGCGGCCCTACTTCCGGCTGGCGACCGGGTTGAAGCGCACGTCACAGCGATTCGTTTCTGGTCGCTCGGCGATGTCACACGCATTGCTATAGAGTCCGACGGGGACTTCTCGATTCGCTCCGACCGCCTAGAGAATCCCGATCGGCTCTTTTTCGATCTGGTAGGCGCCAAACCAACTCTCGGATCCAAAGGCATGACTGTGATCCCCGTGTCGGATACGCTGGTGCGGCAAATCCGCGTGGCGGAGACTCAACACGGCGTGACACGCGTGGTGCTGGATCTGGAGCGCAGCGCGGACGCCAGCACGTCTCACCTGGACAATCCCAATAGGCTGATCATCGAGGTGCGGGCCTCAGGCGCCACCGCCCCCGTCACCTCAAAGCCTCCGATCGAAGCCGAAGTTGTCGATTCGAGAGCGCCCGCATACCGCACGTTCACGCCTCCGCCCGCTCCTCGCCCCTTCGAGCAATCCGCGCGCCGCGCATC
>CABEDY010000476.1_pt1 | contig 16340 bp, 13 predicted proteins | sample 3423171 | NCBI WGS metagenome assembly CABEDY01 (sample SAMEA5534333, study PRJEB31848) | metagenome | biome: tundra; feature: field; material: soil | place: USA | collected 2013-05 | depth 0.15 m | reverse complement strand
CTCCGGGCCCGATGCCCAGGCTCGCCAGCGCGTTTCGTGAGGTTTGGACATGACCCCAAAGTTGGCGATAGGTCAGAGGAGAGCGGCCGGGAGCCAACAAAGCAGTCGCGTCCGGTGTCTCGGAAGCTCGGCGGTCGAGAGCCAGAACGTCGTCCAGGCGCGTATTGCAGGTTGACACTTGCAACATTTTATCGTTCGATTGTATCGCAGTTGCCGGTCCGCGGCCAGAGGCCATCTATAGGCCCATCTTTCACTTACGGACGAATTTTTCTGCATCCCGAAGGGGCCCTGTGAGCGTATCCTATTGTGAGGGATAAGTGATCGGAAGTTTGGCCCAGGAGGTCGGCATTCCCCAAGCCGTTGCGGAAGCGGATCGAAGTAGCGCGTTTGAGGCCGCTGTCCGCGAGCATCAAGCCATGGTTTTCAGCGTGGCTTATCACTTCCTGCAGGACCACGCGGTGGCTGAGGAGTTAGCCCAGGAAGTTTTTCTGGAACTGTACAAGCACTGGGACGAGATCGAATCCAGGGAACATCGCATCCACTGGCTTCGCAAGGTGGCCAGCCGGCGTTGCATCGATCAGTCACGCAGGCGGAAGTTACGCAATCACGTGAGTCTGGAGGAGGCGCCTGAGCCCTTCACCTGGATGCCGGCTGCGGACCCGGTGTTGAAGCGTTACATCGAGCAGTTGCTGGGGAAATTGGCCGAAACTCCGAGGCTGGTGGTGATCATGCGCTACCAGGAGGGGTTGGAGCCGGCCGAGATCGCGGATGTTCTGGATATGCCGGTGGCGACAGTAAAGAGCCATCTGCAAAGATCGCTGGCGCTGTTACGCCGCAAATTGTCGTTCGCGAAGCGGGAGGGAGAATTATGACGGATTTCGAAGATCAACTTCGGCGAGCATTGGAGCGAAAAGATCCATCGGCGGATTTTGCCGCGCGTGTAATGGCTCGCGCTACTCAGCCGAAGAGGCCTCTAGCATGGGTGAGTTGGCGGTCGTGGGCCGCGGCCGGAATTGCAGCGTCGCTGTGTCTGGGGGCGTTAGGGCTGGAGGTGGAACATCGCCGCAAGGTTGAACAAGAGGGCAAGGCGGCGAGTGCCCAATTGATGCAGGCCATGAAAATCACCTCCGTCAAGCTGCAGCGAATTCATAAGAGAGTGCAGGGCTCGCTGTGATCAATCGCCGCCTCATTTTTCTGTTCGCCCTGCTGCCGGCCATGGTTTGCGGACAGTCGGTGAAACTAGACGCGCTGGATAAGCTAGCCGACAAGGCGTCCGAGACTGTGACCGTGAGCCTGGATGGAAATTTGCTGCGATTGGCCAGCCGCTTTCTCTCTAGCGACGATCCGGACCAGGCGCAGGTCAAGAAATTGGTAGCCAGCTTGAGGGGTGTCTATGTCCGAAACTTCGAGTTTGAGAAGGCGGGAGAATACCAGGCATCCGACCTGGAGCCGATCCGCAGCCAGTTGCGCGACCCGAAGTGGAAAAAGATCGTTGAGGTGCGTGGGCGCGACAACGCCGAGGTGCTGCTGCGCCAGGAGAATGAGCACGTCATTAGTGGGCTGGCGGTGATCGTTGCTGAAGCGAAAGAGTTGACGGTGGTTTATATCGACGGCCCCATTGATATGGATGGTTTGAGCAAGCTGGCCGGCAACTTCGGAATCCCGGAGGACATCGGGAGCAAAGTGGAAAAAGAGAAAAACAAGGACAAGGACAAGGAGAAAAAGGGGAAATGATCATCGTACCTTTGTGGTTCCTGCTTGCGGCCGTGCCGCCCACCACTGCTGAAGGTATTATGTTGCGCGTAGCCTTGAACCAGGATCGCGATCAGGAGATGCGCACGGCTTTCGTATATCACCAGAACGTGATGGTGCGCCTGCATCGAACGAACGGGAAGTTCGCGCGCGAAGAATATGCTGAGTTCACCGTCACTCCGACGCCCAAGGGCATAACCAGGGAACAAACGCTCTTCCGTGGAAAGTACATGGATCACGGCAAGGAGGTCGAGTTTGATAAATCCGGATTTGAACATAAGTCCATCGACATTGATGCGGATTTCGCTAAGTCTTTGATGGAAGACCTAGGCAACGAAAAGGGATCGCGCGACGGCGTCGACCACGATTGTTTTCCTCTGACATCCAAGGAGCAGCCGAAATATAAGTTCACGCTGGAAGGAACCGAAGACTATCGCGGCACTCAGGTTTACCGCATCACGTTCCAGCCGAAAAAGAAACCCAGCATCTACGATGACGATGACAACGGCCAGTGGGCAGGCGAGGTGTTGGTGGATCGCGACGAGTTCCAGCCGGTTCTGGTTACTTCGAGGCTGGCGTTCAATATTCCTGGGTGGGTGAAAGTAATTTTCGGAACCAACGTGCAGCAGCTCGGATTCAAGGTTACCTACAAGAAATTCGACGAGGGGCTGTGGTTTCCCGTGACCTACGGCGGCGAGTTCAAGCTGAAGGCGGTTTTCTTTTATTCGCGGCGAATCGCGATGTCGATGCAGAATTCAGGATTCCAGAGGGCGGTTGTTAACAGTAAGGTCAACTTCGACGTGTTTCCTTTGTTGCTCAGTTCTTTCGTTCCGTAGTTCAGACAAGCCGGAGGCTTGTCCTACGTAGGGCAAGTCTCCGACTTGCCTTCGGGACCGGTCAGCTTCGTTGATGATTCCACTGCAGCCGGTGCGCGCTCAATGCGGACCCGCGCGATGCGGTTGTGATCCATTTCGGTGATAGTGAATTTTCGGCCGCCGTATTCCAAAACTTCGCCCGGTTTCGGAATGTAGCCGAGTTGAAACAGCAGGAATCCGGCCAGCGTTTCAAATCCCGCGTCGCCGGGTAATTCCAATCCGTATTGCGTGTCCAAGTCGCGAATGGTGGTGGCGCCTTCCACCTCGATGAGTGGGGCTTCGGCGGAGGGCTTTGGCCGTTTGACGTCGTGCTCGTCACCGATCTCACCGAGAATCTGTTCGAGTGCATCTTCCAGCGTCACCAGTCCCACGATGGTGCCGAACTCATCCACCACCATGGCCATGTGTTTATGCGTGTTGCGGAACTCGTCGATCAGATCGTTCAGCGGCTTGGTCTCCGGAACCACCAGCGGCTTGCGCAGAACGCGCGAGAGATGAAACGGGCGCAGGACGTGTTTCCTTTCGGCAGCCACCCTCCGCTCTTCGGCGATGCGCAGCATGTCCTTGTAGTGGACATAGCCGATGATGTGCTCGGGATGACCCTGGTAAACCGGCAGGCGCGAATACTGGTTCTCGCGCATGCGTCGCAATACCTGATCCAGACTGGCATCCACTGAGACCGATACGATGTCGTTGCGCGGCACCATGATCTCGCGCACGTAGTAATTCTGCAGCTCCAGCAGCGCTTGAATGGCGTCCTCCTCGAAGCGATGCAGATGCCCTTCAAGGCGGCTGGAGCTAACGATGAACTTCAGCTCCTCCGCGGAGTGGCCGCCTCCGGTGTGGCTGCCGCGGAGGCCGATCCAATGGGACAGGACGGCGGCTGATCGCTCGGCGACGATAATAAACGGCGTTGCCACACGATCGAAGATCAAGAGCACGGGGGCCACTAGAACAGCCAGCCGGTCGGCTTTTTCGATGGCCAGATTCTTCGGCACCACTTCTCCGAATACCACATGCGCATAACTGATCAGCAGGAACGCGGTGCCGAAACTTGCCGCGTGCAGCACGGGGCTGAAGCGCGGCGTCAGAAACGGCTCTAGCATCGAAAGAAAGAGGTGATAGACGGTGCCTTCACCGGCCCACCCTAATCCAAGGCTGGCCAGCGTCACGCCGACTTGGGTGACCGAGAGGAGCCGCGCAGGATTTGCAAGCAAATTGAGTGCAGCTTGTGCTCCTACTTGTCCTTCCGCTGCCATGGCACGCAGCCGGCTCTTGCGCACGGAGACCAGCGCGACTTCCGCGGCGGCGAAGAAACCGTTCAGAGCCAGCACCGCGATGAGGATGATGAAACGGTAAGGCATCAGCCGTGGAGCAAGTCTCCGACTTGCTTGACAAGCCGGAGGCTTGTCCTACGAAGAGCGGAAAGCGGGCGGCGGAGAGAATTCAGAAGGCCTGGGTACGGTAGAATCTTCCAAGTGCCCCATGGAAGAGTCCTGAAGTACATTAACTTGAGCATAGCGGTTTTGCTGGTGCTCGGTTTATTGGCTCTGTATTGGATCGCTTATCGCCCGTTGGCGCAGACATCGGGGCAGATTTTGGCGCCCGTTTCCGCACGTGCCACCGTGGTCCGGGACGCACTGGGCGTTCCTCACATCTCCGCCGCGAATTGGGAAGATACGATTTTTTTGCAAGGGTATGTCACCGCGCAGGACCGCTTGTGGCAGATGGATGCTCTGCGCCGCCTAGCCGCCGGGGAATTATCCGAGCTGATCGGGCCGCGCACCTTGGAGGTTGACCGCGAAGCCCGGCGTTTGAGGATGAGGCGCATCGCCGAAGAACAGTCCCGGACTCTGCCCGAAGAGGATCGCGCGGTGTTAGCCGCATACGCGCGCGGCGTCAATTATTTCATCGAAACGCATCGCGGCCGGCTTCCGCTGGAATTCACGCTGCTCCGCTACGATCCGCGGCCATGGCATGTGGTGGACAGCATCCTGTGCGGGCTTCAAATGCATCGGAATCTGACCACCACGTGGAAAGAAGAATTGCAGAAACAGGCCATGCTGGCGGGTGGCGACGCGGCCAAGGTCAACTTTTTGTTCCCAACTTGGGCGGGCACGGAGTTCCAACCGGGTTCGAACGCCTGGGCCATCTCCGGCAAGCACACCGCCAGCGGCAAACCGATTCTGGCGAACGATCCGCATCTGGAATTCTCGCTGCCGTCCACGTGGTATCAGGTGCACCTTCAGGCTCCCGGCCTGAATGTGACCGGCGTTTCGCTGCCTGGCGTACCAGCCGTTATCATCGGTCACAACGAGCGAATCGCGTGGGGAGTGACTAATCTTGGCTTCGATGTTCAGGATCTCTACATGGAGAGGTTCGATCCCCGCAGCGGCCAATATGTTTTTCATGGACAAATAGAACGGGCGCGCCTGGAGACCGAGCGGATCCCCGTGAAAGGCGCCAAGCCCGAAGAGTTCCAGCAGTGGGTAACGCGGCATGGACCAGTAGCCATTTCCGAGCAGGGGCGTTTTCTCTCTCTGCGCTGGTCTGCCGCTGAGCCCGGATCGTTCCAGTTCCCGTTTCTGGATGTGAACCGCGCGCGCAATTGGCAGGAGTTCACTGCCGCCATCGCCCGATTCGCGGGACCGGGCCAGAACTTTGTTTATGCCGACGTGGATGGCAACATCGGCTACCACGCCACCGGCAAGCTGCCCATCCGGAAGAATTACGACGGCGACGTTCCGGTGGATGGAAGTTCCGGCGACTACGAGTGGGAAGGCTTCATCCCGTTCGATCAATTGCCGGCCTTCTATAATCCTCCGCAAGGTTGGATTATCACTGCCAATCAGAATCCGTTTCCCAAAGATTATCCGTATCGCGTGCACGGCGATTTCGCTTCGCCTTTTCGTTCACTTGAAATACGAAGCCTGCTGACTGCTCATGAAAGCTGGAAGCCGGGCGAGATGCTGGGCGTAGAGAAGGATGTGTACTCAGCTTTCTCGCATTTTCTTGCGCGCCAGATTGTGGCCGCTTACGATCAGCGCAAACCGGGCGGGGAAGAGTTGAAAAGCTGCGTGGCGCTGCTTCGATCCTGGAACGGGCAGATGGAGAAGCAGACCCCGGCGCCACTCTTGATCTCGCTGGTATATCAGCAACTGCGCAAGATGGTTGCCGAGCGAGCAGCGCCGGGCAACGCCGAACTCTACAGCCCGCAAATGGCGCCGGCAGTGGTGGAGAAGATCCTGGAGGGTGATGCGCGCGGTTGGTTTCAAGATAAGAATGAAGCGCTGATTCGCGCACTCTCCGGCGCTTTTGAAGAAGGCCGGAAGGCGCAAGGCGGCAACGTGAATCGGTGGGACTATGGGAAGGCGAACGAGCTGACCATCAAGCATCCGGTGGGAGGCGAGCTGCCATTGCTGGGCGCCTACTTCAACGTGGGGCCGATCGAAATGAGCGGCTCGTCGACAACTATCAAGCAGACCACGATACGTTTAGGACCATCCATGCGATTCGTCGCAGATCTGGCGGATTGGGAGCATTCGCTCAACAACATCACGATCGGTGAGTCGGGACAATTTCTCTCGCGGCACTACAAGGACCAATGGGACGCTTACTACGCCGGCCGCAGTTTCCCGATGCAATTCGGCAAGGTGGAAGCGAAGGAAACGCTGGTAGTTGCGCCGAAATAGAAGCGATCACCGCATTTTCGTTTGCCACACAGCCAGCGCCAGCAGCGGGAAATAGTGCCGGTACAGGTGGAAGTTCAAATAAAATACGTTCGGAAAACCGGTGCCGGTACACAGTTGCTCGTCCCAATCTCCAGCGGAGTTCTGATGATCGAGCAACCACTCGATCCCCCGTTCGACCGCAGGCGACCCGTTGTCTCCCGCGGCGTCAAGCCCTAGCAACCCCCAAGCTGTTTGCGACGGCGTACTGGCTTCGGGTACGAAGCCGTGCTTATCGTAACTGGCGCAGCTTTCGCCCCAGCCCCCATCCTGGTTCTGGATCGAACGCAGCCAATGAACGGCTTTCTCGATAGCTGAGTGCGCTGCCGGGGTGGAGCTTGCGCGCAGACCGCGTAACGCGAGGAATGTTCCGTACACATGATTCACGCCCCAGCGTCCGTACCAGCTTCCATCTTCTTTCTGATGCGCGATCAAATGGCTGACGGCGCGCGAGATTGCCGGATCGTTGTAAGTCATCCCCCGCCGGCACAGCGCTTCCATCACCCGGCCTGTTATGTCCGGGCAGGTTGGATCGAGCATGGCGTTGTGATCGGCGAACGGAACTTTGTTGAGCACTTGCCAGTTGTTGTCGACATCGAAGGCGGCCCAACCTCCATCAGACGACTGCATGCCGAGCAACCACTGGATGGCTCGCCGCTCGACCCGTGCCTGGCGCTCCGGATCGGATGCCGTGGCATGTTCCAAAGCGAGCAGCACCATGGCCGTGTCGTCGATATCGGGATAAAACTCGTTCGCGAATTCGAAAGCCCATCCGCCTGGCTGCAGAGCCGGCCGCTTTACACACCAATCTCCTTTGCGGCGGATTTCCTTGTCGAGCAGCCAATCGGCGGCGCGCCGCGCGGACTCGGGTTCCGTTGCGCCCAGCTCACCGAGAGCGAACAATGCAATCGCCGTGTCCCAAATCGGCGAAACTGCTGGTTGAAACTCCAAGCGGTCTTCGGTCTCGAGGATGAGCGCTTCGAATTGCTGAACGGCTTCCAGGAAATCCGGATGATCGCGCTCATACCCCAGCGCGTCCATGGCCATGATCGAATACATGATGGAAGGATAGATGGCGCCCAGCCCTCCGGAGAAATGGGTGCGCTCGATCATCCATTTCTCGGCCTCGCGAATCGCTTTCGCGCGAATGTCCTTGACACCGCGCCGCTCCCATAACTTGATCACGCGATCGGCTTGATTGAATAAAACCGACAGCAGATTCTTTTTCGGTAGCCGCAGCTTCACTCCGGGCGCGTAAAGTTCATCCAGTGTGAGGCCGGGCGGTGCGGGACGTTGAACACCGCTGGCCTGAACAATGGAGAGAGGAACAATGATCGCGCGCGTCCAGGAAGACATTTCGTAAAGCAGATTTCCAGGAATGGCGACCAGCTCCGGCGGCACGCTGGGCGCGTATTGCCGGGGGAAAAGTCCAAAGAGGCTCAGGTTGATCTTGGTATAACTATTGGCTTCTTGCAGGCCGCCGAGGGCGAGGACACGGTCGCGGGCGCGCAGCAGGGCGGGGTGTTCGCGATCGAATCCGCCCAGCCGCAATGCAACATAGGCCCGTGCAGTGGCATTCAACTCCGACGGGCCGCTCGCGTAGATGTTCCATCCGCCGTCCGGCAATTGCCGGTCGAGAACGGTGGCTAGCGCTTTGTCAATCCGGGCGCGCGAGGGCGGATTCCAGCCGCGATCGTCAGCCGGATACAACCAAAGATTCAGCAAAACGAAATCGGATTCGAGCGTTGTATCGGCGGTTAGATCGCCGCGCCAGAAGCCAGCCGAATCCTGCAAGCGCGTCAATGCTGCGGCGGATGATTGAGCCGCTTCGGCGGCCCGTTTCGCCATATTGCGAAGTTCCGCGCGCGCGGAAACCTGGAGAATGGGGGGGCGTGGTGGTGGCGCCGGTTCAAAAAAAGCGGGCTGTTCTCGCATATCCGTTCGCTCCGTCAAATTGATGATTTGATCCACAATGGAAGCGCGTTTCTGCGGGGAGAGAGTAATGAGTCCGAGCTGCTCGCAAAAGGCCAGGCCCTCGGCGGCGAGATGAGCGACGGTGGCAGGCTCGGCATTCCGTTCGATAATTCGCTGGCGAGCGTGATACTGCTCGCGCAGACGATCGAGCAGCGCTGGATTGGTGACCAATCCAGCGATGAGCACCGTCAGAACGTCACGATTGCCGTCCAGCCTGGCTTCGATCAAAGCACGCGGTCCGCTGGCGGATGCTTGAGCAGTCTCGGCGTCCAGCCGCGAAATCACGCGGTTGACCAGGGCCTCGATCAATTGTTCTTTGCTTGAAAAATGGTAGAGCAGGCCGCCCTTGCTGAGCCCAGCGTCCCGCGCAACCCGATCCAGCGTAAGGGCTTGCAGGCCCTCGCTGATGATTAGTTGCTGAGCGGTGTCGAGAATGACGGCGCGGGTGTCGGACGTCGCTGGGGTCATTCCAATCAGTATACCGTCTGGTCGGTATAGTATCAGAAGTTTGTTGAGAAATTCAAGATGATGTATCGTCCGAGCATGGTAGAGGCGGAGAAGATTCAGCCTCGCAGATTCTGGTCCCATCCTGGGCTGTTGATTTCACTAAAGCTGAACCCGGTCCCGGAGGTTCCGTCAAGAAGCACCAGCTGGAGGGCAGCAACGGAGGATCGTGGCAAGCGGAGAAAGCGTGCCGGCGAAAGAGCGCAGTCGTGGAGCCCGGCCGGAGCGCGATCTGCGCTAGCGGATATAGGTGTCGGGATATCATTGACAGTGTGATCACGTTCAGGTTGTTGGTGATCTTCACCTTCTGCTGGCCGAGCTTTGCCAGCAACACGCCGTTAGATGCGCTTCGGTTGTCATTGATCGCAATGCGGGGAAAACCGCCGGACTATGGTGGACCGCGTGGAGCAACTCCGCAGTTAACCGTCGCAAAACACCAGTTGCGAGACTGGGTGGAGTCCCGCTTGCCAGCGTTGCCGCAGAGTGGTGATGAGGGCGAGTTTGAGCGGAAGCTGAACTCCGAGCTTCGCGGAGCCAGGTTGTTTTGCGGCGAGGGCGCGATGGATCAGCAGCCGTGTCCAGCTTGGACTCTGTTGGGTTATCTTGATGATCTAAAGTTTCGCCGATCTGGCGGATTCTTGATCTTACAGACCGGTGTCGGGATTGAATGCGGTTTTGATCAGTCGGCTTATATCTACGGTTGGTCCGAGGAAGGCTGGAGGCGGGTCTGGCAGACGGAGCAAAACGCTTATACCGAAAAGGCCTACAAGCCACAAACAATTCACTCCGTCCAAATCTCACCCTATAGCAAGGGGAACGACTACGTAGTGCTCACACTGGGATCGGAACCTTGGTGCTCGTCAGTTCTGCACGATGTCTACTATCGCGCGTTCCGCTTGGGACCCGATCCGGAGGCGCGTCCGTTGGTGGAGGGCGCCGAGCGGGCGTGGGTTGGCGATTACCCGCCGATTCGCGGGAGTGTCACGGCCAACGAAGTTCTGGTCGAGTTCACAGTTATCGGTGGCCTCGGCTCTGACAATTACCAGGCAGTCCGACACTACATAATCGACCACGATAAAGTGGAACGGATCGACCCGCTCGCCCTTCGCCCCCGTGATTTCGTAAGTGAATGGCTTAACCACGACTGGAAAGAATCCGCCTTTTGGTCGGAATCGGCCAACCGTCGGTTGATGTTAGAGTGGCATCGCAAGCTGCATAGCGATCGCATTCCTGGTGAGTTCATTTATCCAACGATGCATTGTCCAACGAAGCCGGATCTCTGGCAGGTTGGCGTCGATTTCAGCGATCCGCCGACACCGATAGGGACAAAACCTAAAGGCACTTACTTTCTTGTGCGATGGCGGCCACCGTACCAGTTCACGATGGTTCAGGTGGGCGACCGTCCGTCGTCAGTATGTACAGAAGAAGATCGCAAGGCTGACGATGAATACCGCACGCTGTTTCCCGTCCAGAACTAGCGCTGGTAGCGAAAGCTTAAGCCTCTGGCTTGCCCTCTCGCTACTCAGTCCGCGCTTTGGTATCGATCAGCTTGCGGATGTTGGCTAGAAATTCATCGACGCTTTGCGATCCTTGGTCGCCGTGTTTCCGGTTGCGGACTGAAACCGTGCCGTTCTCGGCTTCACGGTCGCCCACCACCAACATGTAGGGAATTTTCTGCAATTGGGCGTCGCGAATCTTGAGATTCACTTTTTCACTGCGCTCGTCCACGGTGACGCGTAGGCCTTCCGCAGCCAGGCGATCCTTCACTTTTTGTGCGTACTCCATATGCCGGTCCGTGATGGGCAGCACGATGGTCTGTACCGGAGCCAACCATACCGGAAACGCTCCGGCGTAGTGTTCAATCAGAATGCCGAAAAAGCGCTCGATGGATCCGTACAGAGCGCGGTGCACCATCAGCGGCTGATGTTTCTTGCCGTCGTCGGCGATGTATTCCAGGTTGAAGCGGCGCGGCAGCGTGAAATCGAACTGAATGGTGGAGAGCTGCCACAATCTGCCGATAGCGTCCACCAGCTTCATATCGATTTTGGGGCCGTAGAAGGCCGCCTCATCGGGAATCAGTTTGATTTTGACATTGAGCCGGTCAGCCGCGCGCTTCAAAGCGTTCTCGGCGAGCTGCCACTGATCGGGTGCGCCGTCATATTTTCCACTGGCGCCGTCATCCCAGGTGGAAAGCTCAGCTTCGTAGTCGTCAAATCCAAATGTTGCAAGCACGTCGATGGCGAACTGCAGGCAGTTCACAATTTCGTCTTCGATTTGCTCGGGCGTGCAGAAAATGTGCGCGTCATCCTGGGTGAATCCGCGGACACGCAACAACCCGTGCAACACTCCCGACCGTTCATAGCGGTAAACGGTGCCGAGCTCGCCGAGACGCACCGGCAGGTCACGATAACTCCGCAGTTTGTCCGCGTAGATCAGGATATGACCGGGGCAGTTCATGGGCTTGAGCTGGTATTCGGCATCATCCAGCTCCATGGGCTTGAACATGTTCTCGCTATAAAAATCGGCGTGCCCGGAGGTCTTCCACAGCTCGCGGCGCATTACGTGCGGCGTATAAACCAGCGAATAGCCGCGCGCCAGATACTGGTCGCGCATCCAATCTTCAATGATCTTGCGGATCGCGCCGCCCTTGGGATGGAAGAAAATCAGACCCGGGCCTGCTAGTTCCTGGATGCTGAAGAGGTCGAGCTCCTGGCCGAGCTTCCGATGGTCGCGCTTCTTGGCCTCTTCCAGGCGCGCCAGATACGCGTCTTGATCTTTCTTGCTGAAAAAAGCGGTTCCGTAGATGCGCTGCAGTTTCGGATTGTGCTCGTCGCCTTTCCAATAAGCGCCAGCGACCGAAAGCAATTTGAACGACTTGATCCGCGAAGTGGACGGCACGTGCGGGCCGCGGCAAAAATCGATGAACTGCGGGCCCAGCGTGTATTCGGAGAAAATGTCGTCGGCCTTCTCGGTGATGAGCTCTTTCTTCATCCAGTCATCAGCGTATTTTTGAAGACCAACTTGCTTCGGCGTCAATTGTCGCTGGTAGGGCAGGTCTTTGGCTTGCAGTTCCCACATGCGCGCTTCGATTTTTTCCAAATCCTCGGGTGTGAATGGGGTTTCGCGCTGGAAATCGTAGTAGAAACCGGTGTCGGTGGGCGGACCGATGCCGAGCTTGGTCTCCGGAAACAGTTCGAGCACGGCGGCCGCCAAGAGGTGCGCCGTGGAGTGCCGGTAGACATTGAGTGCCTCAGGATTTCTGGACGTGAGGATCTCGAGCTTCGCGTCGCCTTCGAGCGGCCGTGTGAGATCCCACATTTCACCGTTCACGCGCGCCACCACCGCGTCGTCGGCCAGGCGCTGGCCAATGGACTTGGCGATATCCAGTGGACGGCTCCCGGCCGGAGCGGGCTTCTGGCTGCCATCGGGCAGGGTTATTGTAATGCTGTCGCTCATTAAATTTCAGGGTAGCAGGAGGTGGGTGGTGGGCGGTAGGTGGGTTGCAGTTCGAGAGGCATCGAAGGGTCGATCACTCTGCTGGTTCCGGCTCGGAGTCGTGGCCGGACCCCTTCTGCTAATCTGGTCTGCCCAGGTGCTTGTTTGGCGCGTCCGGATTCATGGTCCTTCGATTGAGATCGATCTCTTCGTGGAACTTTAACGCGGCAGATCGCAGACCTATCAAAAATGGAACGCGTGCGCGGTCGAATTTTAGTGGCCTTTAGAGATGGCTCTGAGCGACAGATCCCAGCGATCGTGGGCGACCTGGACCGACTGGTCAGTGAACTCGCATCTCAGCGTGGTGACCGCGTGGACTGACCAGATTGTGGTGAGTTCGCATATCATCAGCGAATTTACCTGGGCGCGGCCTTAAGCTGGAAGCGCACGCCCTCGCGACGCTGCAGAAAGCTGACTACCTGGAGCAGATTTTCCGCGCGGGGATTGCCCCTAGGTCCAAGCATACGCATGAGGCTCTTCGACGGAATCCGCGTGGCCTCGGCGACCTCCGTAAAGCCGACTGTCGCATTGATGTAATCGCGCAAGATCGTCTTGGCTGCGGCGATGTCGCCAGTGATCATGGACTCGATCCCTTCGCGCAAGAGCTCTTTACGAAACTTGGGATCGCGTTGAACGCGGGCGCGGATTGTCTCTTTGAAATCACGAGTCAGGGGCATGGTGGTTCTTCTGCTTCTCCGTTTGTAGTCTTGCCAGTTGGCAAGAGCGGCGTCTTTCCCAAAATAAATACGGTAGCCGGGCCCAAAGTCGCCGCAGCCTGCGCGTTCAGGTGGTCGAACCAGGCGGCATAGGGGCTTCGCCCTTTGAGGTCGAGATACTCCCGAACGTCGATCACTAACAATAGTAACATATGAGTTACTATTGTCAAGAGATTGACAAGACAGAGTCTTGTCCTACGTCTGCGCTAACGCTATTCTGAGAAGGAACGGCAATGACGAAAGCTTACGAACGCTGGATACGTTCCTGGGAAGACCGGTTGTGCAACCGCGCCACCAATCGCGTGGTTCGTCATTTCGAATGGGGGCTGGACTGGACGCGGCATTGGCCCAGCGCCCAACGGCATCCCAAGAACGGAGAGACGCCCGAGGATTACCTCTTCAAGCTGAATCAGGCCGCGCTGCTGGATAGCGATGAATTCTTCGGCTACGAACGCCCCCGGGACTTCCGGCTGGACGACGGCATGTTACGTTTTCACTCACCGGTGGCGTCGCCGTATCCAGAGAACAACGTGGTCCACGCCAAGTGGTTTCCGGCGCAAGATCGCAATAGGGCCGTGGTGGTGCTGCCGCACTGGAATTGCCCCGCCGACGCGCACTACGGGCTTTGTCGCGGACTTCAGCGGCTGGGTATTTCCAGTCTTCGGCTCAGCCTGCCGTACCACGACTATCGAATGCCTCCCGAGCTACAGCGCGCCGATTACGCCATGTCCGCCAACGTGTGCCGCACCATTGATGCCACCCGTCAGGCGGTGATCGACGTCCGCTGCTGCTTTGACTGGCTGGAGGAACAGGGCTTCGAACGCCTGGGCATCGTTGGAACCAGCCTGGGAAGCTCCTACGCGTGTCTTGCGAGCGCGCACGATCCGCGCATTGCGGTGAACGTTTTCAATCATTGCTCAACGTATGTTGCCGATGTGGTCTGGACCGGGCTCTCCACGCAACACGTGCGGAAGAGCTTGGAAGAACATCTGGACCTGGATCGGCTGCGTGAAGCTTGGAGGGCCATCAGCCCGATCAGCTATTTGGAAAAATTCGCGGCGCGGGAACACAAGTCGTTGTTCATCTACGCGGCTTACGATTCCACCTTTCTGCCGCACTTGTCCAAGGACATCGTCACCAGAGTGGGTGAGCTGGGAGTGGATCACAAGGTAGTGGTTTTGCCGTGCGGCCACTACACGCTGGGCGAGACTCCGTTCAAGTTTATCGATGGATTTCATATCTGCAAGTTCCTTACGAAAAACTTGTAGTTTTTCGGTTCTTCAGTTCTTCGGTTCTTCGGTTCTTCAGTTCGGTTAATTCGGTTGCACGGTTGCGCATGAGCGGTCGTGACAGCGAACCGAGGAACCGAAGAACCGAGGAACCGAAGAACCCTCAACCGAAGAACTTATCCTTGGTATAACAGATCGGGTCTAGTTTGCACTCCACGCAGCGTGGTTTTCTTGCGATGCATAGGGCGCGGCCGTGGAAGATTAGCTGGAGCGGGAAGGCGATCCATTTCTCCTTGGGGATGATCTTCATCAGATCCTGCTCGATCTTGACTGGATTGGTTTGTTTGGTTAGATCCAGCCGCCGCGAAAGGCGCTGGACATGCGTGTCCACTACTACTCCCGCCGGGATTCCGTAGTAACCACCCAGCACCACGTTCGCTGTTTTCCGGGCCGCGCCGGGGACGGTGAGCAACTCTTCCATGGTCTTGGGAACTTCGCCGCCGAAATCCGCGAGAATCTTGCGCGCGGCGCCGATCAGAGACTTCGACTTGTTGTTGAAGAATCCCGTGGAGCGGATGTCTTTCCCCAGCTCGGCCTGATTTGCGTTGGCAAAATCGGTGATGGTTGGGTATTTAGCGAAAAGGCCCGGCGTCACTTCATTGACGCGTTTGTCGGTGCATTGCGCCGATAGAATAGTGGCTACCAAAAGCTCCCACGCATCGCGATGGAGGAGCGGGATCTTCGGGTTCGCGTACATCTCATCGAGCAGCTTGATTAGCTTGGCGACTCGAGCCGCGCGCTCGCCAGCCGTCTTGGGGCGGGGAACCAGCTTGGGCGGCGTGGCCTTTTTTGCAACACTGGTATTATCTCTTCTCGCCAAAATCTCCTGCTATGCCTCGCCGCTATCATCGCATTTGGCGGATGCCTGTGGGGCTCGTTTCATTTTGACGATTATTCGCTTCTGGCAGGCGAGCTCTGGCGGCCGCTCGAGATACGGCCTCTCACTTACCTGACATTCTGGATCAACCACTGGCTGGGTGACGGAAATCCGGCGGGCTATCACGCGGTCAACCTGGCTCTGCATCTCGCCGCGATCCTGCTTCTGTGGGACGCGCTGGGCCCGCTCCTTCCGCTCAACGCTAGACTCATCGCCACCGCGATCTTCGCCGTGCATCCGTTTCAGGCTGAACCGGTGAACTACATTTTCGCGCGCAGCACGCTGCTGGCGACGGTTCTTTGTCTCGCCGCGTTTCGAAGTTGGACACGGCGGCGACGCTGGTGGGCCGTGGCATGGTTCGCCGCCGCGTTGCTCGCGAAGGAAGAATGCGTCGCGTTTCCCGTGTTCCTGCTGCTGCTCTCGTTGCCGCTCTCGCGCAAATCGAAAGAGCTTCCTCCGGTCGCCGCCATGTTTGCGCTTTCGTTTGCCGCCGGACTTCGGGTATTACTTGCCGTCCAAACCACGCCAGGTTCAGGCGCCGGTGCGCAGGCCGCAGTTAGCTGGCAAACGTATTTGCTGACCGAAGGCGAAGTGATTCTGCGCTACCTCCGGATGCTGCTGCTTCCGTGGGGATTCACGGTGGATCCCGATATTTCGGTTCCTCCGTTCTGGTTGGGCGCACTGGCTTGGATCGCGGTGCTCGGCTTGGCCTGGCTCGCCTGGCGCACGCTGAATCGATCGCGAGCCGGAGTCTGGTTCATTGGCGGATTGGTCCTGCTGCTTCCCAGTTCGTCGATTTTTCCCGCGAATGATCTGGCAGCGGACTACAGAATGTACTTGCCGATGATCGGATTCGCGGCCTCGATCGGTGTGTTGCTGGCGCGTGCGCGGCCGATTTATCTTGCGGCTGCGATGCTCGTGCTGGCATTCTTCAGTTTTGTTCGAACCGCTGCGTGGCAAACGGAGGAATCTCTGTGGGCCGATGCCGTTCAAAAGTCGCCGGCGAAAGTGCGGCCGAGAATCCAGCTGGCGCGGGCGGTTGAACCCAATCGCGCTCTCGAAATTTTGGAGCAAGCGCAGCGCATGGCGCCGGATGATCCGCAGATTCCTTCTGAAGAAGGGAGGGTCTA
>CABEDY010000473.1_pt1 | contig 16420 bp, 13 predicted proteins | sample 3423171 | NCBI WGS metagenome assembly CABEDY01 (sample SAMEA5534333, study PRJEB31848) | metagenome | biome: tundra; feature: field; material: soil | place: USA | collected 2013-05 | depth 0.15 m | reverse complement strand
AGATCGATCAAGTGCTGGTCCAATACCTGCGCGCGAAATTTCGCGATGAGCCGCGCCTCACCCTCATTGAGAGCGACGTTCTTAAAGCCGACCTCGCACAATGGGGCCCGGTCACTGTAGTCGGAAACCTCCCCTACTACATCACCTCGCCCATCATCGAAAAGACGTTGGGCTTGCGCGAACTGCTCCTTCGCGCAGTCTTTCTTTTGCAGAAAGAAGTCGCCGAACGGGTCGCCGCCCGCCCCGGCACGCGCGCGCATGGATTCCTCAGCGTTCAAACACAACTCCTCAGCACACCCGAGCTCCTATTCCAAGTCCCGGCCTCCGCCTTCCGCCCGCCTCCCAAAGTGGATTCAGCCGTGGTCCGCCTGATTCCGAAACGCGACCTGCCTGTCCCCAACCACGCCGCCTTCCTCCATTTTGTCGGCCTGTGCTTCCGACAAAAAAGGAAGAAAATTCGCAACAATCTGCTCGACGTCTATGACAAAACCGTCTTGGACTCGATCCCAGAAACCGCGCAGCGCGCCGAACAGCTCTCCATCCCCGAATTAGTAGCTCTTTACGAAAAACTCCATTCCGAACCGCGACCGTAAGGGAGTCGGTGCTTGCGAAACATGACACTATCTGTCTGATACTCCGATTAAACTTCCACCATGGATCTTACTGGCAAAGTCGCAATCATAACCGGATCCGGCGGCGTAGGCTGCGGCCGCGCCATCGCTCACCGATTCGTGCTCGAAGGCTGCTCCGTCGTAGTTTCTGACATCGACGAACCAGGCGGCCGCGAAACCGTGCGACTGATCGAAACCGAGGGAGGCCGCGCCGCGTTTACCCGTGCCGATATGGCCAAAGAATCCGACATTAAAGCGCTGATCGAATTCGCCGAAAAAACATACGGCGGTCTGGATGTCTTGGTGAACAACGCCTCCCCACCCTACCGTCCTCAAGGCCTGCTCGATCATTGGTTCGATGCGCTCCAAGCCGATCTGCAGGGCGCCATGCACGCCATCTTGCACGCCGTCCCTGCCATGCGTAAGCGCAACGGAGGAGCCATCGTCAACATGGGCTCAACATCCGCCATCGGCCACGGCCTCAAACATTCCAAATCGCCCGGCTATGACGTCGCCAAGATGGGACTCATCCGCCTCACCACCACGCTCGCGCCCCTCCACCAGAGCGACGGAATTCGCGTCAACTGCCTGGTCCCCGCCTGGATCGCCAGCCCGGAAGTGAAATCCTACGTCGATTCTCTAAGCCCGCAACAACGCAAAGAAGGCAGTGTCCCCGAAGTCCTGATCCCCCTCGACGAAATCGCGAGCGCCGTAGTGCATCTAGCCACCGACGAAACCTTGGCCGGCCGCATCATGCTCTACTTCAACAGCCAATCCCCGCGATTAATTCCCCAAGGTGACCCCGGTTTCGCCTGTTGACAAATGGCCGGACTTGGCTTAACATCATACATAGCAATACAAAGTATATGGCAATGCCTCAGCCGGCCCCCGCTCCCGACAATTGGAGCGCCCAACTCCGCAAAGGCTCCCTCGACCTCGCCATCCTGGCCAGCCTCTGGAAAAAGCCGCTCTATGGACTGGAAGTGCTGCGATCACTAGAAGACGGATCGGACCTCAGCGTCGCGGAAGGCACGCTATACCCGATCCTCAACCGGCTTCGCGCAGAAGGCTTGCTCGAATCCGAGTGGATCGATTCCGGCACCGGACATCCACGCAAATACTACAAGTTGACGGACACCGGACGGCGTCGCGTCAAGGAAATGAGCCGTGCCTGGGCCGAGTTCTCGGACAAACTGAACGGCATTCTGAAATCGATTGGCATGAAAGGATAATTTGTGACTCCCGATATGAAAACCGCAGACACAATCGACCGCTACCTGCTGCGTTTTCGCCTGGCGCTAGCCGGAGCGAAAGACAAAGAAGAGCTAGTGTCAGAAATTCGCAGCCACATCGTCGAGCGGCTTGAGGACCACAGCCGCCCCGTGGATGAAATAGTAGAGGACACCTTGACCGCTCTCGGCACGCCCGAAGTCCTGGCCACGCGCTACCGCACGGAGGGCCTACTGGAGCGAGCTTCCACCACTATGTCGCCTCTATTGCTGCTGCGCGCCACCATGCGTTGGGCGATGACGGGAATCCGCGGCTTCTTCGCATTTTGGGTACTCTTCCTCGGTTACTTCATGGCAGCCGGTTTTTACGTGAGCGCCGCACTGAAACCATTCTTCTCCGATAGGTTAGGCTTCTGGGTTGGCGCTCATGGATTCGGCATAATGTTGCGCCCGTCCGGCGGCGGCGATACCGAGATCCTCGGCATGTGGTTCGCCCCGGTGACTTTGGCCTTAGGCTGCCTCTGCATAATCGGAACAACAAAATTCGTCCGATGGCTAATCTCCAAACGCCGCCGCACGAATATAACAACACCCACGCCAGCGTGAAGCCGTCGCTGCTTTCTGCTTTCTGCCTTCTGCTTTCTGCCTTCTGCTTTCTGCCTTCTGCTTTCTGCCTTCTGCTTTCTGCCTTCTGCCTTCTGCCTTCTGCTTTCTGCCTCCTGTATCCTGTAGCTTGATGGTTCGCGTCCGCTTCGCCCCGTCCCCAACCGGTTTCCTGCACATCGGTAGCGCAAGAACGTTCATCTTCAACTGGCTTTACGCCCGCCACAACAACGGCACCATGGTTCTCCGCATCGACGACACCGATGTCGATCGTAACACGCAAGCCTCCCGCGACTCGATCTTCGATGGCTTAAAGTGGCTCGATCTCGGCTGGGATGAGCTCTATCACCAATCCGAACGAATCGAACTTCACCGCCAGGTCGCGTGGAGAATCTTCGAAAAAGGCCTGGCCTATCGCGATTTCACCCCTGCCCTGGCCGATTCGGATACCAAGGAGCGCTCGGATGGCCCTTGGCTATTCAATCCCGCCATGCGAGAGCTATCTGCGGAGGAAAGCCAGCACCGCGCCGACGCCGGCGAACCATTTGTACTGCGCTTTCGAGTGCCTCGTGACAGCTCGCAGCCAGTCGAATTCCGCGACGCCGTCTATGGCCCGCAATCCAAGCTACCCGCCGATATCGAAGACTTCGCCCTGCTCCGCAGCAACGGCATTCCCACCTATCACATGGCGTCCTGCGCCGACGACATCGACCTGAATATCAGCCACATCATCCGCGGGCAGGACCATCTGACCAACACCTTCAAGCACGTTCTGATCTTCGAAGCCGCCGGCGCCGCGCTGCCGACCTTCGCGCATCTACCGCTCCTGATTGCTCCTGAAGGTTCCAAGCTCTCGAAGCGTAAACACGGCCCGGTAGTGAGCGTCACCACGTATCGCGATGCCGGATTCCTGCCCCACGCTTTTGTGAACTTCCTGTGCCTGCTCGGCTGGTCGCCCAAAGACAATCGCGAGCAGATGGCCCGGCAGGAATTGACCGACGCATTCTCGTTCGAAGGCATCAATCACAGCAACGCCGTGGTGAACTTCACCGACCAAGATCCGTTTGATCCCAAAGCCGTCTGGCTCAACGCCGAGCTTATCCGCACCATGCCCCTCGCAGAGCTAGCCAAACAATTATTGCCGTTCGTCCCAAATGCGGACCCCGGCAAGATGCTGCAAGTCGCTCCACTGATCCAGGAGCGCATCAAGCTTCTAAGCGACGTCTCCACCGCCGCCGATTTCTTCTTCCTCGACGAACTGCCCCCGTACGACAGCGCCGAACTGATTCCGCAAAAAGGCGACGCACCCATGGCGCTATCAGTTCTCGAACGCGCCCGCGATGTCCTCACCACAGTCGAATTCCGCCACGACGCTCTGGATCAAGCCTTACGCGCCGCCGCCCAAGATCTAAAGATAAAACCAGGCCAAATGTTCCAGCCCATCCGCGTTGCAGTATGCGGCCGCAAAAACGCCCCACCCCTATTTGAAACATTAGAAGTCCTAGGCCGCGAAACCACCCTCAAGCGAATAAACGCGGCGCTCGCACTCCTGTGAACGCCCGGCGCCGTTGCACAATAGAAAGAGAATATGAACAGTCCCACAGCCGGTCCCGAGATCGCCGATTCCGACGCGCCGGTTTCCAACTTCGTCCGCGATATCATCATTGACGACCTGAAGACCAACAAGTTCGGTGGACGGGTGCACACACGTTTTCCACCGGAGCCGAACGGCTATCTCCACATCGGCCACGCGAAATCCATCAACCTGAATTTCGGCCTCGCCGCTGAGTTCGGCGGCCAGTGCAATCTGCGCTTCGATGACACCAATCCGTCCAAAGAGGAAACCGAATACGTCGACTCCATCATCGAAGACGCCCGCTGGCTGGGCAGCGATTGGGGCGACCGGATGTTCTACGCCTCTGACTATTTCGATCAGCTCTATGAATGGGCCGTTCAGCTCATCAAGGCCGGAAAAGCTTTCGTCTGCGACCTCTCAGGCGACGAAGTCCGCAAGCAACGCGGCACCCTGACCGAGCCCGGCCTGGAGAGCCCCTATCGAAATCGAACGGTGGAAGAAAGCCTGGATCTATTCGCGCGCATGAAAGCCGGCGAATTCCCCGACGGCTTCCGCACTCTGCGCGCCAAGATCGACATGGCCTCGGCCAACCTCAACATGCGCGATCCCATTATGTACCGCATCCTGCATGCCGAGCATCACCGCACCGGCAACACCTGGTGCATTTATCCGATGTACGATTTCGCGCATGGCCAGTCCGACTCCATTGAGCGCATCACGCACTCCATCTGCACGCTCGAATTCGAAGACCACCGGCCTCTCTACAACTGGTACATCGAGCAACTCGGCATCTATCATCCCTACCAGTACGAATTCGACCGGCTGAACCTCACCTACACAATTCTGAGCAAGCGCAAGCTGCTCATGCTGGTCCAAAAGGGCTTCGTGAACGGCTGGGACGATCCGCGCATGCCCACCGTTTCCGGACTCCGCCGCCGCGGCTACACCCCTGAAGCAATTGGCAACTTCTGCCGGCGCGTGGGAGTGTCGAAAACCAACGGCACCACCGAGCTTTCGCTCCTCGAATATTTCCTGCGTGAGGATCTCAACAAAAGAGCAGCACGCGTAATGGCAGTCTTGCGGCCGCTGCGCGTGGTGATTGATAACTACCCCGAAGGTCAAGTCGAAGAGATGGAAGCAGTCAACAATCCCGAAGACGCGAGCGCGGGAACCCGCCTTGCGCCCTTTTCCCGGGTACTCTACATCGAACAGGACGATTTCCGCGAAGATCCGCCGAAGCAATACTTCCGCCTCTCGCCCGGCCGCGAAGTCCGGCTGCGCTATGGCTACTTCATCACAGCAACTGGCGTGGTGAAGGACCCCGCGACCAGCGAGATTGTCGAGGTCCATTGCACCTACGATCCGGCCACGCGCGGAGGAAATGCTCCCGACGGCCGGCGCGTCAAATCCACCATCCATTGGGTATCGGCCGCGCACGCCATCGACGCCGAGGTTCGCTTGTACGACAATCTTTTCACTAGCGAAAATCCGGACGATGTCCCCGAAGGCCAGGATTTCACCGCCAACCTCAATCCGAAATCGCTCGAGGTGGTAACAGTCGCCAAGCTCGAACCAAGCCTGCGCGGAGCCTCGCCCTCCAGCCGCTACCAATTCGAGCGACTCGGCTACTTTTCCGTCGACCCCGATAGCACCACGGAAAAGCCGGTCTTTAACCGAACAGTCGCGTTGCGCGATACCTGGGCTAAGATCGAGAAGAAATCGAAATGATCATTCTCGGACTCGGTGGTTTGCTCAACGAACCGGCTTGCGCGGTCCTGAAAAATGGCTCGCTCGCATCGGCCGTGGAGCAAAAGAAAGTCTCGCGCCGGCACGAACCTGGCGAGCTTCCTCACGACGCCATCGAATCGGCTCTCAGCTTGGCCGGTGTATCGAGCGACCGAGTGGATTGCGTGGCCCTGGTCCGTCCCTTCACCAACGGACACGAGAGCGCGCTCCACCTGGCCCTGCGCGCGCGTTTCCCGGCCAGCCGCCTGGTGCTCGTCGAACACCACAGCGCCCACGCGGCGTCCGCATATTTCGCATCCCCATTTCAGGAAGCCGCCGTTCTGACGCTCGATCGCATGGGCGACTTCCGCTGTGGCGCGCTTTGGCTGGGAGAAGGAAATGAGTTGCGCCTGTCAAAGGAGTTGTATTATCCCGACTCCCTCGGCGATCTGTACGGACGCGTCACAGAATTGCTCGGCTTCCGCGCCAATGCCGACGAGCACAAGGTGCAATGGCTTTCAACAGCCGGCGATGCGCAGGCGTTCCTCCCGATCTTTGAAGAAATTCTCCCTAGCCCCGCGTGGCCGCGTCTGGATCGCAGTTTCTTCGATTCGGATCGGGCAAGCCAAGGCGGATTCAGCGCCAAGTTTTACCACCGGCTGGGTCTTGAGGACGGTGCCGCCATTCCAGAATCCCTGCGTGCATCCATCGCCGCAGCACTTCAAACAGCGATTGAACGCACCGTTTTGTGCATGGCCGGTAGTGCGCAAAATCTCTGTCTCGCCGGAGGCCTCGGCCTCAATGCATTGCTGGTGAACGCGCTCGAACAGCATAAGAACGTCTTCGTTCAGCCCGCCGCCGGCAATGCCGGAACGGCCATCGGCGCTGTTTTGCACGCGTGGCACACCGTATATCGCGAGTCGGAACGCGCCAGCTTGAATGACATGTGCCTGGGGCCGAACTATTCCGCCGAAGATGTCAAAAAGGTGCTGGAAAATTGCAAGCTCCGGTTCCGCTATTTACTCACCACCGAAGAACTGGTGGAGAGCGCAGTCCGCGAAATCGATAATCAAAAGATCATCGCTTGGATGCAGGGCCGCATGGAGTTCGGATCCCGCGCACTCGGCAATCGAAGCATTCTGGCATCCCCGCTCAATCCGTACTCCACCGAAAACCTGAACGTATTTATCAAGCATCGCGAACTGTTCCGCAAGTTCGCCGCTTCCGTCCCCGCCGAAGTCGCCGACGTTTATTTCGATGTCGGTCCTAACGCCCGCTACCTGGCAACGGTCGGCCGCGTCAAGCGCCACTATCGCCAAACCTTCGAAAGCGCAGTGCTAGGCGACGGCCTGGTCCGCGTCCACACTGTTTCCCAAGAAGACAATCCGCTCTATCACCGCCTTCTCCATGCCGCCGGAAAATCCACCGGCCTTCCGGTGCTCTATAACACCAGCTTCAATCTTTTCGGCGACCCGCTAGTCTGCACCCCGCGCGACGCCGTCCGCAGCTTCTACTCCTCCGGTATCGACGCCTTGTTCGTAGGCAATTTCCTCCTAGAAAAATAGCAGGCGCGGCAAGCCAGAGGCTTGCCCTACGTAGGACAAGCCTCCGGCTTGTCAAACGCTGGCGGTAAAATCAAACTATGGAACTCGTCGTCAACCAAAAACACTACCGCTTGGAAGTCCACGCGGACCGCATGCTCCTCTGGGTGCTCCGAGATGACCTGGGATTGACGGGCAGCAAATACGGCTGCGGCGAGGGCCACTGCGGCGCCTGCACCGTCCTCATCGATGGAGCGCCCACGCGTTCCTGCGTCACCCTCGCAACCAGCGTGGCAGGCAAACCTATCACCACCATCGAAGGTCTGGCGCAGAATGGCCATTTGCATCCATTACAGGAAGCTTTCATCCAAGCCGACGCCATGCAGTGCGGCTATTGTACTCCCGGTATGATCGTATCGGGCGCTGGCCTGCTGAAAAAGAACCCGCATCCCACCCAAGCTGAGATTAAGGAAGCCATGGAAGGCAACGTCTGCCGCTGCGGGACTTATCCCCGCATCGTAGCGGCAGTCCAGATGGCCGCGCGCACTGCCGGAGGCCAACATGCTTGAAGTCGAACGCTACGAACTTTTCGCCGGCCCAGCCTACCACTTCGATCTGGAGCGCCGCGATTTCTTTAAGCTACTGGGGGGAGGTGTGGTGCTCCTGCTCGCCTTCGACCACCCGGCAGCCGCGCAAGAATCCGGACGCGGTGGCCGTGGCCAAGGTCTACCGCAGACCATCAGCGCTTGGCTGCACATCAGCGAACTTGGCATCGTAACCGTTTTCACCGGCAAGACTGAAGTTGGACAAAATATCCGCACGTCGCTCGCGCAGGCGGTGGCGGAAGAATTACGAACGCCAATCGCCTCCATAACACTCGTAATGGCGGACACGGCCCTCACACCTTATGACATGGGCACCTTTGGCAGCCGGACCACGCCCACCATGGCCCCGCAATTGAGAAAGATGGCGGCGGCCGCGCGCGAGATGCTCATCGATCTCGCCGCTGAAAAATGGAAAGCGGATCGAGCTTCCATCACAGTCGCCGATGGCCGGCTAAAATATAACGATCAATCCGTCAGCTTCGGCGAATTAACCCACGGGCAGCAACTCATGAAAACCGTGGACGAAGCAGCCCTCACTCCTGCAAACAAATGGACCGTGGCCGGCACTTCCGTCCCCAAGACAACCGCCCGCGACATGGTAACCGGCATGCACCGGTTTACATCGGACCTCGTGCGTCCCAACATGCTTTTGGGGCGCGTACTGCGCCCGTCCGCCTTCAATGCGAAACTGGCTTCGCTCGATGCCAAAGAAGCCGAAGCCATCAAGAACGTCAAGATCGTTCACGACGGCGATTTCGTGGGAGCCGTTGCGCCCGATGAGCTAACCCTGGCAAAAGCGATTGACGCTCTTAAGGCGGAATGGAAGGCCGATCCGCAACATTCCAGTCAACCATCCAGCAAGGACCTGTTCGCCTATCTGAAAAGCCATCCGGAGGAGTCGCGCCAGCGCACCACGCCTGAACAGGGATCCGTGGAACAGGGCCTCAAATCTTCGGACTTTATCCGCGAAGCCACTTACACTGTGTCCTACATCGCGCACACTCCGCTTGAACCGCGCGCCGCCGTCGCAGAATGGACGGACGGCAAACTCACGGTCTGGACCGGAACTCAAGTGCCCTTCGGCGTACGGAGTGAGCTGGCGGAAGCGTTCAGCATCCCCGAGAGTAACGTGCGAGTTATCGTTCCCGACACGGGTTCCGGCTACGGCGGCAAACATTCTGGTGAAGTTGCGATTGAGGCGGCACGCTTGGCCAAGAGCGCCGGCCAACCGGTGAAAGTGATCTGGACGCGAGAAGAAGAATTCACCTGGGCCTATTTCCGGCCCGCTGGAGTAATTGAAGTCCGCGGCGGAACTCTGAAGGATGGCCGTATCGCGGCTTGGGAGTTTCACAATTACAACTCCGGCGGATCTGGAATCGAAACGCCTTACGATGTCCAGAACAAAAAAGTTGAATTCCATGCCACCGATTCTCCATTGCGGCAAGGTTCCTATCGCGGCCTCGCAGCCACCGCGAATCATTTCGCGCGCGAATCGCACATGGACGAACTGGCTGCGGCTATGGGCATGGATCCGTTGGAATTCCGCTTGAAGAACCTCAAGAATGAACGCCTGCGCGCCGTGTTACAAGCAGCGGCCGCAAAATTCGAATGGGACAAAACCAAGAGCATCCCCACCCGCGGATTCGGGCTGGCGTGTGGCGTGGAAAAAGGCGGTTATGTTGCCACTTGCGCCGAGGTTTCCATTTCCCAACCCGACGGCAAAGTGAAAATCGAGCGCGTAGTGACGGCTTTCGAGTGTGGCGCAATTGTTAATCCCGAACATCTGAAGAACCAAGTGGAAGGCGGCGTCATCATGGGAATCGGTGGCGCCATGTTCGAAGCGATTGAGTTCGATGACGGCCGCATCCTGAACCCGCACCTTGCGAAATATCGCGTGCCACGATTCAGCGACATCCCAGTGCTCGAGACGGTCCTACTGAACCGCAAAGATCTGCCCTCCGCCGGCGCAGGCGAAACGCCCATCGTTGGATTAGCCCCCGCCGTCGGCAACGCCATTTTCCACGCCACTGGCATCAGAATCCGATCCTTGCCGATGGTCCCGCAGGGCCTACCGAACCAACCCCAGCCCACCGCTTGAGCCCGTAGGACAAGCCTCCGGCTTGTCCGGGCAAGCCGGAGGCTTGCTCTACGGCGCGTTACCGCAGATCGAGCAACGTCCGCAGATCCGACAAATCTTGCGCCAGCGCGTCGCGATCATGCGATTCCAGCGTGTTGTTCTTCACCACGTCTTTCAAATTGTCGATAGCGGCGTCCAGCTTACCTTTATCGAACTTCCCCGCCCGCAAGTCACCATCGAACTCTAACAGGTGATGTTGGACGTTCCGGCATCGGTCACGTTCCTTATCGTTGTTGCGGGTGAAGTCCGCAGCGCGTTGCAGATCTTCTTGTACCCGCGCCACCAGATCCCGCGCGCGGCCATAATAAGTCTCCTACCCGTCAAAGTTGTTGCATTGTTCCCAACGAGAAACGAGAAACGAGAAACGTTCTTTAGCTACCCTAAAAGGGTGACCAAAACAATCTTGCTTTTTGTTTTTGCAACCAGCGCCGTATGGGCGGAAGTGCATCCGCTCACTTTGAGGCAAGCGGTTAAGATTGCGTTAAAGGAGAACACCGATGTTGTGCTGGCGCGGCTCGATGAACAGAAAGCCCAGGCCGGCATTCGCATCGCCAAGGCTCCGTTTTCGCCTAAAGTTTACGCTGGGAGCGGGGACGCGAAAACCTGGGGCTACCCCGGCAGCATCGAAGGCGCGGCTCCGTCCATCGTCCAGACCCGCGCCGACATGTCGCTGTTCAACCGTCCCAAAAGCTTCGAAGTTGCCCGCGCGAAAGAGAATGCGCGAGGCGCCGCCATCGGCGTGCAATCGAAAAGCGAAGAAGCAGCGTATCAGACAGCTTCAGCTTTCCTCGATACCGAGCAAATGGTCCGCAGCGTTCAATCGCTACGGCTGGAAGTGGAAAGCCTGGAGCGGGTCGCCGAAGCGATAAAGCTCAGGGTGGAAGAAGGCCGCGAGCTGGCGCTGGAAAACAAACGCATCGCTGTAGACCTGGCGCGGGCCCGACAGCGCTTCGAGAGCTTGACTGGCGACGTTGACTACGCCCAAGCTTCGCTCGCCGTCGTCTTGGGATTTCCGGCGGGCGATCGCGCGCAGCCGACGGACGACGATCGCAAACCATTGGAGATTCCCGAGAGCCAGCAGGCCGCTCGCGATTTGGCGCTCGAGAACAGCCACGAAATCCGGCGGCTGGAATCAGAATTGCAAGCCAAGGGATTTGAGCTTCGCGGATATCAAGCCGCGCGCTTGCCCGTGGTGGATCTGGTGGCCCAATACTCTTTGTTCGAGAAAGGCATCTATCAGCAATACTTCACTCATATCCAGCGCAACAACGGCCAGCTCGGTGTCTCCGTCCAGATCCCGCTGCTGATCGGGTCAGCCGCCAAAGGCCAGCTTTCACAAGCCGAGACCGATATCCTTCACTTGCGCGCGCAAGTGAACCAGACCCGCAATCGCATTGACCTGGACACGCAAAAGAGCTATCAGGATCTCAAGAAGGCAGAAGGTGCGAGCGAGGTGGCCAAGCTGGATCTCGACTACGCCCGCGAACAGGTATCCGTCCTGCTGGCGCAATTCGGAGAAGGCCGCATGCCCCGCCAGCGAGTGGATGACGCCCGCCTCAATGAACAAGAAAAGTGGATCGCATTCTACGACGCCCAACACACCCAGGAAAAAGCCCGCCTGAACGTCTTACACTCGACGGGAACTCTCCTCGCTTCGCTGCACTAGCTCGGCGGTTCTTCGGTTCATCGGTTCCTCGGTTCGCACAGCTGAAGCACTCGGTTCATCAGTTGGCCGGTTGACCGAACCGAACAACCGAACAACCGAACAACCGAATAACCGATGAACCGGGGCCCGAGGGAACCGAGGAACCCGAGAATTGGTATCTTGAGTAAATACGATGTCAATTTCGCGTCTTCGTTTGTTGGTGACGGCGCTTTGCCTGATCCTGCTGGTCGCTTGCAATAGAGATCCCCGAGTGGTTTCCAGAAAGTACGTCGATAGCGGAAACAAGTACTTCGATAAGGGCAAGTACAAGGAAGCCTCTATCATGTATCGCCGCGCCCTCACTAAGGACATGCGCTACGCCGACGCCTGGTACCGGCTGGGGTTGACGAACATGAAGTTGCGGATCCCCGGTGAAGCACGCCGGGATTTCAGCCGCGCGATGGAAATTGACCCCGGCAACACAGACGCTATCGTGAAGCTCGGCGACATCGACCTGATCTTTTATCTATTAGACCCCCAAGGAAACCGGGCATTATTGCCCGATCTCAAAGACCTTGCGCAACAGCTATTCAAGAAAGATCCGAAGTCGTTCGACGGCCTGCGTTTTACTGGCTACGTCGCCCTAATGCAGAAGGACCGCAAGACGGCCATCCAGAAATTCGAAGCGGCGAATCAGGTGAAGCCCGATCAACCCGATCTGGTATTGTCGTTGGTCCAAACGTTGTTCCAGGACGGGCAGAACGACGCTGCTGAGAAATTCGCGAAAGACCTGATCGAGAAGCAGAAGACCTACGGCTCAATGTACGACATCTTGTATCTGTACTATGTGAGAAACAGCCATCCGGAACTGGGCGAAGAGGTTCTGAAAAAGAAGATCGCGAACAACCCCACGCAGGGCAGCGTTTTGTTGCAGCTTGCTTTTCACTACTACATGACCAACCGGAAGCCCGAGATGACTGCCACGCTCCAGCGGCTGACCTCGAATCCCAAGGTGTTCCCGGACAACCATATGCAGGTGGGGGATTTCTATGAGCGAGTTCGCGATTTCGATAACGCGCTCCAACAATACGACCAAGGTCAAAAGGAAGACGCCAAGAACAGGCGCGTTTACCAAAAGAAAATGGTGGAAGTCCTGGGGACTCAGGGCAAGCGCGAGCAGGCCTCAAAAATGGTGGCCGCCCTTCTTAAGGAGGATTCCAAGGATCCGGAAGCGGTCGCGATGCACGCCACGCTTCTGCTCGAGAGCGGCGACAAGGCGCAGGTCAAAACCATAATCAGCGAACTGCAGCCCCTGATTACGAAGATGCCGGGCAATCCAACGCTACATCTCAATTTGGGGCGCGCCTACATGACCTCAGGCGATCCACAGAGCCTGGACCAGGCGCGTATTCAATTTCTGGAGGCCTTGAAAATTGAGCCGCGTTACATCCCCGCCCGGCTCGCGCTCGGTCAGTTGGAATTGGCGCGCGGAGAGAATCCGCAGGCCGTCCAAAGTGCCGAGGAAGTGATCAATGCCGATCAGACCAACTTGGCGGCCCGGCTCATCCGCGCCACCGGCCTCATGAAAATGCGCGAGAACCAAAGAGCGCGCGAGGAATTGAACGCGGTGCTGAAAATGTACCCGAAGTCGAACGACGCGCGATTTCAGCTCGGAGAACTGGATTATCTGGAGCGTCGCTTCCAGGATGCGAACGCCGATTTTCAAATCCTGATGCAAGCCAACGATCCGCGCGGCTTGCCTGGCATGATGGAGGTCAAGGCCGGACTTGGACAATGGGACCAAGCCATCAAACTCGCCGAGGACCAGCTTCGGCAATCGCCCGACCGGATCGACTATCGAATGGAACTTGCCATCACCTGCTACCGTGCCGGCCGGTACGCCGAGGCTACCGAGCAGTTCCAGAAACTGATTGAGAAGAAACCGAACTCCGCCGAGCTCTATGTGCGCATCGGCGAGGCCAAAAAATCCGCCGGCGATATCAAGGGCGCCATTGAGTCTTTTAACAAGGCCAGCCAACTGGAACCCCGAAATGTTGTTTCCCATTTGGATTTAGCCATGACATACGAGCAAACCGGGCGCGATGAAGATGCCCGCAAATCCTATGAGGACGTGATCAAAATCCAGCCCGATAACGTGGAAGCCCTGAACAATCTGGCCTACCTGAAGGCCGACGGCGGCGTGGATCTGGATCAGGCTCTAGCGTACGCCAGGCAAGCTCAGCAGAAAAGACCAAACGACCCCAATGTCATGGACACCGTCGCGTTAATTTATATCCGCAAGAACCTCACCGACGACAGCCTCCGCCTGCTGCGTGACCTAGTGAGCCAGAAGCCGGAAAATCCGACCTTCCATTTGCATCTGGCGATGGCTCTGTATCAAAAAGGCGATCGTCCGCTGGCCAAGAAAGAACTGGAAACTGCTCTGCGGAACAAGCCCAATGAAAGAGAGCAGACCGAAATCAAACAATTGCTCGCCAAAGTGGGATAGCCAGCCTAAGGACAAACCTTGCCAACCTCATTCCAGACACGCTGGCCAAGCCTTCCCTACGTATTGCCATTTGCAGTTTTTGTAGTCTTTTTGGCGCTGCAACAGTACTCGCCATTGAGCGTGACCATCGATTATCCGCTCCGCGTGGTGATCCTTGCGGTAGTGCTGTGGGTTTTCTCGCGAAACGTGATCGACCTGCGATGTTCCCAGACACTCTGGACCGTCCTGCTCGGAGTTGCCGTCTTTGCGATTTGGGTCGCGCCCGATATTTTATTCCCGGCCTATCGCCAATATTGGCTTTTCCAGAATTCGATGCTGGGGCATCTCAATAACAAGGTGCCCAGCGAGGTTCTGACCTCACCGATCGTACTGTGGTCGAGAATAATTCGCGCGGTGGTGCTGGTACCGATCCTGGAGGAATTGTTTTGGCGCGGATGGTTGATGCGCTGGATCATTTCTCCGCGGTTCCAGGAAGTGAAACTCGGCACCTACAGCCCGGCGGCGTTCTGGATCACGGCAGTTCTGTTTGCTTCCGAACACGGCGGCTATTGGGACGTTGGCCTGATTGCGGGAATCGCGTATAACTGGTGGTTGATCCGGACCAAGAGCCTGGGCGACTGCATCTTGGCGCACGCGGTGACCAATGCGTGTTTGTGTTGGTACGTGGTGGCAACGCAGCATTGGGAATATTGGAACTGAGCCCGCACGAAATTCACCGGCTCCCTTACGGTCGCGGTTCGGTAAGCCGCATGTGTTCTTTGAGGATGCAGCGGTCCATCACTACAGCTAAGCCGGCGCCTCGGGCTTTTTGGGCCGCTTCCTCGTCAACGACGCCTTCCTGCATCCAGACGGCGTTGGCGCCAACGCGGATTGCTGACTCCACGATGGGGCCCACAAATTCCGAGCGCCGGAAGATGTCGACGATATCGATGTGCTCCGGAACATCCTCGACGCTTCGATAAGTCTTCTCACCCAGCACCTCAGATTCGTTCGGATTCACCGGAATGATGCGATAGCCTTGTTCCTGCATGTATTCCGCTACGCCATAAGAGGGCCGGTATTTTTTGCTGGAAAGACCAACCACGGCGATAGTTCGACTCCTGCGCAGCAGGTCCGGAATAGCCGCCATCTACTGCTCCTCCATCTTGAGAAGCTTGCGAAAGCGCGCCACTTCGGCCGGTTTGAGGTGCCGGACTTCTCCTGGCCTGAGAGACCCCAACTCGAGAAATCCGATCCGCACGCGCCGCAGCTTTTCCACCAATCGCCCAAAGTTTTTGAACATCAGCCGGATCTGATTCTGCCGCCCTTCGATCAATCGCACCTCGTACCACGGATTTTCCACGCGCTGGATTAGCTTGAGACCGGCGGGTGCGGTTCGTTTTCCGCTCAAGGAAACTCCCTGCCGGAAATTCTCTTCCTGCGCGGGTGTTAGTTGACCATTTACCTTGGCCACATAGGTCTTGGTAACGTGACTTGCAGCGGAAGTGATGTGCTTGGCGAACTCGCCGTCATTGGTGAGCAGCAGAAGACCTTCGCTATGATAATCCAGACGGCCTACTGGATAAACCCGCGCCTTCACGCCGCGCAACAAATCCATAACAGTTGCCCGGCCTTCCGGATCGCTCACCGTCGTCACGCAGTTGCGAGGCTTGTTCATGGCGAGGTAAACCAGCCTTTCAGGAGCCTGAACCCGTTTCCCATCCACTTTGATGTGATCGCGTTCAAGATCGGCCTTGGTTCCGAGTTCGGTGATGACGGCGCCGTTTACCTTGACGCGGCCCTCCAGGATTAACTGTTCGGCTTTGCGCCGGCTCGCGATCCCCGCGTGCGCCAGGATCTTTTGCAGCCGTTCTTCGGGCATCTATTCGGCCTTTTCTTCGGGCGCGGTTTCATTCTGCGCCGTTTCGTTGGCCGCCTGCGGTTCTGCTTCTTCTCCCGATGACTCTCCCATCGACAACCGCCCCAGGTCTTCAAACTCCTTGAGAGTCGGCAATTCGCTCAGATCCTTCAAGCCGAACTGGACCAGAAATTCCTTGGTGGTCTTGTAGAGCATGGGATTCCCCACCACTTTCTTGCGGCCGGCCGCAGCAATCAGCTTGCGATCCAGCAGCGTCTTGACCACGCCGGCCCCTTGCACGTTGCGAATTTCGGCGATTTCGGGCACCGTGACAGGCTGCTTATAAGCAATGAGAGCCAGGGTTTCAAGCGCAGGCAGAGAGAGCTTCATCGGTGGCTTCAG
>CABEDY010000472.1_pt1 | contig 16429 bp, 12 predicted proteins | sample 3423171 | NCBI WGS metagenome assembly CABEDY01 (sample SAMEA5534333, study PRJEB31848) | metagenome | biome: tundra; feature: field; material: soil | place: USA | collected 2013-05 | depth 0.15 m | reverse complement strand
ATCGACCAGTTCTCAGAACCCAGGCTCTCTTCCGCTGTTGTCATGCCCCAGCATAGGAGCACTTTGGAATGAAAGTCAATTATTAAGTTAACGCTTATTGGGCGGACCCCCTGGTCCGCAGCCGACGCCCACGTCGGCCTGCCGCTGGTATTTGCCGGACGCTTGATATAAAACTTCACCATCGACCCAGAAAAAGTAACATGTCTGTAATATAAGTGGACATGGACCTCACTCAGTGGTTGCCACCGGAGGCCGCTAAAATCCTGCTGGTTCTCGCGTTGTCATTCCTGATTGGGCTCGATCGTGAGGAGCACAAGGCCGCAGGCGACCAATATTCGTTCGGTGGAGTACGCACGTTCCCCTTGATCGGCCTGATCGGCTACGCCTTGGCGCTTCTGGCCGAAGGACAATTACTTCCGGTGACATTGGGTTTTGCCGTAGTGGGCGCGTTTTTACTCGTGTCTTACCGGTACAAGCTCTCCACCTCGACCAGAGCAGGCGTTACCAGCGAAATGTCAGGATTGGCCACTTATCTGATTGGCGCCCTGGTCTACAAAGAACAATATTGGATTGCCACCACGCTCAGCATTGCCGGCATCTTACTGCTTGAGCTGAAGGCTGGGCTTGAAAACCTTACCAAGCGGATTGCTCCGGACGAAATTCTCACATTTACAAAATTCCTGCTCCTCACCGTGGTGATTCTGCCTGTTCTCCCCAATCGCGACATTGGACCGTTCCAGATCAACCCCTTCAAAACCTGGCTGGTAGTGGTTGCGGTGAGCGCTATTTCATACGGCAGTTATGTCATCGGTCTACTGACCAAGGGACAGGGCGGCATTCTTGTGGCTGCGATTCTAGGCGGCGCCTACTCGTCCACAGTAACCACCATAGTGATGGCCAGGAGGGCTGTTCGCGAAAATCGTCCGCATTTATTTGCGGGCGGAACATTGATCGCTTCCGGCATGATGTATATTCGCCTGACCGTGCTGCTCGGGATTTTCAATCGCAACTTGATGGTGCTGCTGTGGCCTTCATTTGCCGGGCTGGCAGTCCTGGCGATTGCCGCCGGCTGGCTGTGGGCGCGCTTGCCCGATTCCAAGACCGGCCCCCTCCGTCCTGAATATCAAGCCAAGAATCCCCTCGAGTTCCGCGCCGCGTTTCTGTTCGGAGTTCTTTTCCTCGGCATGGTGATCATCACGCATTACGCACTTGTATATCTGGGCAAGACCGGCCTCTATAGTCTGGCCGCATTGATGGGAGTTGTTGACGTAGACCCATTTATCCTCGGAATGACGCAATCCACCGGCGGAAGCACACCCATCGCAGAGGGGGCCGTCGCAATCCTGATCGCGGCCTCGAGCAACAACCTCGTCAAAGGCATCTACGCCTATGTAATCTCCGATCGTAAGACCGGTGTCCAGAGCCTGGCTCTTCTAGCCGGATTAGCCGTGCTGGGTCTGGGACCTCTGCTGTGGTTAGCGCGATGAATGCTCCAAGCATGGGAGACACTCCAACCAAACCGGTCGGCGAACTTAGAACGGAATGTATCCTATGAGCATCAGCACGACTAAGATCAACAAGATTGTGCCCAGTGTGCCGCTGGGATAATATCCCCACCCTCTGCTGTAAGGCCACGCTGGGAAAGCAGCCAGCAGCAGGATGATTAACAAAATCAGAAATAACATCGCTCGCTCCTTTCCCCACTAAACTCGTCTGCCAACATGCATCACCAAACTCACCAGGAACAACACCAGGAACAAAAAGAACAAGATCTTGGCAATGCCCGCGAATGCGATAGCCACGCCACCGAACCCCATGATGGCCGCTACCAGTGCGATCAAAAAGAACACCAACGCGTAATAAAGCACTTGCGTATTCTCCTTCCTTCCGCACGGAGTGCATATCAGTTGCCATCCCTCGAGTCGATTTCGAATCAGCTAGATGCGCCGTTCAAGTCGAGCCGGCAACGAGTATTGTATGGAGAGCGCTGGAAAACTCTACCTGCATCACCGCGAAACGGATGCGGCGCGCAACGCTTCTTGATTGACAGAGCTTTCGGCCAGCTTGGTGAGCTTTCGTCAGCCTTCCTCTCTTCGGCCAGCGTCGCTTCCAGCAGACTTACCGCTTCGTTGACGCCCAGCGTTTTCGCAAATGCCTGCGTCGAACCGTAGGCGGCGATCTCGTAATGTTCCACCCGATTTGCAGCGGCGATCCCTCCCCTTCTTCGATTAGGCCCTTCATAGCATCCGAAGTCTGCCCTTTCGGCTTTTTCCGAAGGGCTTGGAACACTTGCTCCAACCGCGTTACATGTCCCTTGGTCTCTCCCAGATGCGACCCGAACGCTTGCCGCAATTCCGGAGGTGTCGATGCTTCCGCCATCTTCGGCAATGCCTTGACCAAGCGCTCTCTCGGCATCGTAAAGGTCTCCGCTATGCTCACTATAGACCGTCGTACGCTGATTGGCTCTCATGAAGCTAATATCCTTCCTTATGGAAGTTCGCTTCATTGAGCTACAGTAGAAAGTGAACCCGCGCCGGGGAGGTCTTAAGGTGTGTTTTCAGACTTACAAGCGGGTTTTGTTTCCATCGATCCTGTCGTTGGTTCAATTGGGCCTAAACGCGGACTCGTTCCGAGCTCCCGCCCTAGAGTGGGTCAAAACAGTGAGCGGATCCGGCGCAAGCTCTGTCGCGGCTGTCGCGACAGATGCCCACGGGAATCTGTATATCGCGGGCAGCACTACTTCACTGGATCTGCCGGCTGTAGCTGCAGCGCAGCCTCACCCCGGAGGGTCACCCGTAACCCGGATCAATGCCAGCTCAGGGACCTCGCAGAAGCTGTATGCGCCCGATCTGGCGAGCGCTAGTAGCATAGCACTCGATGCGGAGCATCCTCAGACGACTTACGCAACTTCGTCCGCGGGTCTGCTGCGCAGCACCGACGGCGGCAACACCTGGAAGAAAGTCACCGGTCTTCCTGCGGGCACAAATCTCAATTCAGTGACCGTCGATCCCACCGACAGCAACATTCTCTATGCAGCCACCAGCCCATTGGGCGCATTCAAAAGCACGGATGCGGGCGCCACTTGGACCACGATCAATAACGGAATCCCAACTAGTTCGACCTACGGAGTAAACATATACGGTTTTGCCGAGACATTGCCAAGCATCGATGTTTTTCAAATCTGGATTGATCCACGATCTCCCAATGTGCTATTCGCCGCCATCGGTCCGCGGCTCTCGTGCGCAGCACCGATGCCGGGGCGAGTTGGGCCGCCCTCTCGTCCTTCCCAGGCAACGGCATCGTGTTCGATCCGTTTACCAAGGGAACCATCTACACGGCTGGGACTCTCTACTTTTACAAGAGCATTGACGAAGGCCTAACCTGGACAGCGTTGGCCCCTCTGCCAGATCAGTCTGATCCGATTGCCATCGCCGTTGATCCATTCCACAAGAACACGTTGTATGGCAGCTCCGAGACAGGTCTTTTCCAGAGCAACGACTCCGGCGAGAGTTGGACACTAAGAATCAAAGTCACAACGGGACTAATCGTTTCCGATCCGAACCATGCGGTGATGTACGCGAACGCAGTAGGTCTCGGCATCATCGAGAGCACGGACGGGTTCCAGACCTATTCAACCATCAGCTCCCCAACCGGCACCGTGATGGATCTCGAAGTGGCGGGCGCGTTCGTCTTTGTCTTGAGCAGCCCTACCACAGACGTGTTCATCACCAAGCTCGATCCCAACGGTAACACCGTCTACTCCACATACTTCGGTGGCGCATTGTCGGATACGGCGGTTGGCATCGCGGTTGGAAACGACGGAAGCGCTTACGTGACTGGTACCACAAATTCGCCCGATTTCCCCGTCACGAAAGGCGCTTTCCAAACGGGGTTTCCGCCGCCTCCAGTCGACATCTCCCTTCCGGGTTCCAATTTCATCCTGAAGTTGAACCCGGGCGGATCGCTCGCCTGGTCCACCTACTTCACGGCCTGGCTGCCTAACTCCCTTGAACCGAACTCTACGGTCCTGGCAATCGCTGTGGATGCCAGCGGGAATCCATACATTTCCGGCGAGACTACGGGCGGGCTACCGACCACGCCTGGCGTTTACGAAATGAATTTCTCAAGCGGTGTAATCTGTGGATTTATGTGTCAGCCTGGTTTCAGCGCCGCGTTCTTGACGAAGTTCAACGCGCAAGGCTCGGCGCTGGAATTCTCCACTTACATCTCCCACTCACTGAAGAATCTGATTGAAAGCGCGCAGTCAATCGCACTGGCCCCCAACGGGGACGTGTATCTCGCCGATACCCTTAGTGGAACTGTCTACGTAATGAACGCCACTGGCAGCGCGCTGCTCTATCACAACACCATCCAGCCGGTGAGCATCAATTCAATCGCGCTAGACAAGAGCGGCAATGTATTCGTGACCGGAGCCACCTTCGGACCCTTCGTCACAACCCCCGGGGCATTCCAAAGGTTTCCGGGCTTCTATGGTGGAAATGACGCCTATGTTGTGAAGTTCAACTCCACGCTCTCCAACGTTCTGGCCGCGACGCTCTTCGGTGGCGAGGGAACGGACGATGGCCAGAGTGTGGCCATTGATCCTTCGGGCAACGTGATCGTCGGCGGATACAACCGGGAGAAGGCCCTCCCATTGCGTGCACCGTTCCAAGCGTCTTTTGCGGCGAGCTCCGGGTTCGTGGCCGCATTCGATTCCGATTTGTCGCAAATTCTTTTTTCGACCTACTTGGGTGACACGCGCAACTTCGCCGTCCAGGGCGCGGTTCCGGACAACAATGGAAACGTGCTCATTGCGGGCGCTAGCCAGGCCGCTTCATTCTCCTCTCAAAACCTCAACTCCACTGTGATCGCCAACAAAATCGCACTACCGCCCGCGCCCGCCGTCCGTTTGGACTCCGTCCTGAACTACGCCAGCAAACGCGGCGACGCTCTCTCGCCCGGCGAAACCATCGCTGCGCTGGGATCCGGCTTTGGACCGGATGCGAAGTTGCTACTGGACGGCCAGCCGCTATCCGCGATCTCCGCCTCGCCCACCAGCATCGTCGCGATGGTGCCGGCGGACGGCAAAACCTCAGGCGCCTTCGAGGTAAGCGTTTCAAGCAACGGCGTCAGTTCCAATACGGTCTACTTGCCCGCGTCCAGCGCTTCTCCCGGAATTTACTCGGTCGACAATAGTGGTTTCGGCCAAGGCTACATCTTCAATGCCGACGGCACGCGCAACTCGCAATCGAATCCGGCAGCGCAAGGCTCAGGCGTAACCATTCTCGCTACCGGGGTCGGGCCGTTCTCTTTGGCCGGGCCATTTGCCGTCACGGACCAGACCCTAGCCGTTTTCATCGACGAACATTATGCCAACGGGATCGCCGCCGCGATTAAGCAAATTCCTGGTTTGCCGGGTGAGGTCTATGCAATCGGAGTTTACGTGCCAGACCTGGGAAAGCTGACCAACCCCTCCAACCCGAACGTAACGATGTTTGTTGGGCCCGCCGAGAGCCAGATCGTCATACTGTGGGTGAAATAGCGATCTCCTGGAAAGGCATGGGCGCCGACGCACCCATTCGATAGACGACGCGAGAGTTCGACATTTATCGGAAGAAACGGTGACAAGAGGAACGAGAATTGCAGTGCACGCGAAGACGCACGAAAAGGAAAAGCGCCCAGCACGCAGGCGGGAGAATTTGTGCGTGAGGAAATGGATCAATATCCGGGAGGGCCAGCATTGGCCCGCGCGCTCCCGAACAAGCCATCGCCATCGGCCTATTGAAGGCGCGTCGAGCCGCTCTCGCGTCACCCTAACAAATCGCAAAATCGCGTTGAGTGGGGCAACTGGAGGCCCGTGACCGTGACCGCATCGCGCAACTGCTGAACGAAAGCGCCAGAACTGGCCCGGTCACGTGGAGCGTCTGGATGCGCAAAAAGTGAGCGAAGTGGGGCGGACCCCCTGGTCCGCAGCCGACGCCCACGTCGGCCTGCTGCTGGCACTTGTCGATACTTGAGGTAGCGAAGTTTTCATGAGTGGCCGCTCCTCAACAACATAAGCCCTTTAAAATGTTGGCGGCATAAGTTAGCTTTAGGCTGCCAGCCTGCCCCATCTATAATGGAAGTTCCCCTCATGGCGTCCCCAGCCTCCGCAATCCCGCTCATCGAACGCGAACGCGTGATTCGCGCCAGCTTCCTGGGCCTGATTTTGTTTTCACTGGGACATTTCTTCATCGACCTCTATTCGGCCGCGCTTGGCACCTTCCAGCCCTTGCTCGGCCCCAAGCTCGGTCTCAGCTTGACGCGTGCCGGAATCCTGGGCGGTCTGCTGGTCTTCTCGGCATCCGTCATGCAGCCGGTCTACGGCTATCTTTCGGACCGTTTCCACACGCGCCTGTTTTCCGCCCTCGCGCCCGCAGTGGCCGGTATTTTCATTTCCGCTCTAGGACTCGCACCCACTTTCGGCTGGCTAGTCGCGCTGGTTCTGCTGGGCGGCTGCGGCGTCGCTTCCTTCCACCCGCAAGCCTCCGCCAGGGCCACGCATGGATTAGCCGGAAATCGTGGACATTGGATGGCCATCTTCATCAGCGCCGGCACACTCGGGCTGGCTGCGGGGCCGATATATTTCTCGGCGTTCGTAACTTGGCTTGGACTGCAACGCACATATTGGGCTGCATTGCCCGCGGTAATAATCACCATACTGCTATTGGCGCTTTTACCAGAACACGTGCGCCCAGCTCCGCATCTTCGCAAGCATTTCGACTGGCAGCCCCTTCGCGCGGTTTGGAAGCCCCTCACCGTCCTCTATTTCCTGGTGTTCATCCGCTCAACCGTCCAAGTTGTTTTTGGCCAGTTTCTCCCCTTGTATCTCAATCGCGAGCGGGGCTTCGCATTCACAAACGCCGCGTATTCCCTCACCCTCTATCTAGCCGCAGGCGCAATTGGAGGATTCCTGGGAGGCCGCATGGCCGATCGCTTCGGCGGCCGGCGCGTCATCCTGATCTCGATGGCTGGCTGCCTTCCATTCGCGGCTCTATTCTTCCTCACGTCGGGCGTTGCTTCCATGATCGGCCTCGCACTAACCGGCCTCATCCTGTTGTTCACCATCCCCGTCAATGTAGTGATGGCCCAGGAGCTGGTCCCAACCCAGGCCGGAACGGTGTCGGCCTTGATGATGGGTTTCGCATGGGGCATGGCCGGCCTCATCTTCATTCCGCTCACCGGTTGGGCGGGCGATCACTTCACGTTGCATCACGCACTGGCCGCGCTTAATCTATTTCCTGTAATTGGATTCTTCCTCGCCCTGAAGTTGCCGAAATGAAGCCGGCCGTCTGTCTTCTCAGCGGCGGCCTGGATTCGGCAACCTGCCTGGCGCTAGCGCGCCGCGATGGATTCGCCTGTTACGCCCTCACCTTCGATTACGGCCAGCGCCATCGCGCGGAACTCGATGCCGCCACCAAAGTAGCGGCCAGCCTGGGCGCGGCGAAACATCTGGTAGTACCGATCAACTTGCGATTGTTCGGCGGCTCAGCCCTCACCGATAATCTCGAAGTCCCCAAGACCGGCGTCACCGCAGGCATTCCCGTCACCTACGTTCCCGCGCGAAACACCGTTTTTCTATCCTTGGCGCTGGCGTGGGCCGAAGTCCTGTCCAGCTCCGACATCTTCATCGGCGTGAATGCCGTGGATTACTCCGGCTATCCCGATTGCCGCCCCGAATTCATTGAAGCATTTGAACACATGGCCCAGCTTGCCACCAAAGCCGGCGTGGAAGCCCGCACGCGCATTCAAATTCATACGCCGTTGTCGCGCCTTTCAAAAGCTGAAATCATCCAGCTAGGACAAACACTCGGCCTGGACTTCCGCCTCACCCACAGTTGCTACGATCCCGATGCCAACGGACGCCCGTGCGGCCTGTGCGATTCCTGCCGGCTGCGCTTGAAAGGATTCCGCGAAGCGGCGCTCCAAGATCCACTCGACTATATTCATTCATGAAAATCGCTGAAATTTTTTATTCCATCCAAGGCGAAGGCACGCTTGCCGGCATTCCGTCGGTATTCGTTCGCACCAGCGGCTGCAATTTACGCTGCACTTGGTGCGACACTCCCTACACTTCCTGGGAGCCGCAAGGCGAGGAACGCGACATCGACTCCATCCTTGAAGAAGTAGACCGCTACGGCGCATCCCACGTCGTGGTAACAGGCGGCGAACCCATGATCGCTCCGCAAATCGACGAATTAACACACCGTCTCAAGCAGCACATCACCATCGAGACCGCCGGCACCGTGGACGCGCACGTCCGATGCGACTTGATGAGCATCAGCCCCAAGCTCGCCAACTCAACGCCGCACACTCGCGAAGAAGGCCGCTGGGCCTCCCAACACGACCGCCTGCGCTATCAACCCGAAATATTAAGACGCCTGACCCAACTCTACCCCCACCAACTTAAATTCGTAATCACCGATCCCAATGACTTGACGGAAGTCCACGCCATCGTGGATTCCACCGGCGTCTCCAAGAGCCGCGTGCTCCTGATGCCGGAAGGCATCGACTCAGAAATCCTGGCCGGCCGATCCCGTTGGCTTGCCGAAATCTGCAAACGCGAAGGCTACCGCTTTAGCCCCCGCCTCCACATCGACCTCTGGGGCAACCGCCGCGGCGTTTAACGGGCCGTGGCGCACGCACTCCTGCGTGCCGCGTTCACACTCGTGTGAACGCCCGGAGTCTTTGCAAGTCCTTGCGAACGCGAATCCGAAAATAGCTTCCGGATCACGCTTTGACGCGTCACCTCACAGACCTGTTGTTTTCCCACTGGAAACGTGTCATACTTCCTGTTGGAAACCCAATAGACCACATGCGAGACAAAACCGATGTTCTTCAGGGCACCCTGGCCTTGATGGTTCTAAAAACGCTGGACGTACTCGGACCGCTTCACGGCTATGGCATCGCCCGCCGTATCGAGCAAATCAGCGGCGACCTTCTTACCGTAAATCAAGGCACTCTATATCCCGTCTTGCTGAAGCTGGAGCAGGAAGGTTCCATCGCGTCCGAATGGGGCGCCTCCGAGAACAACCGCAAGGCCCGCTTTTACCGGCTGACACGCGACGGGCGCAAACAATTGCAAGCCGAGACCCGAGGTTGGGAACAGACCACGGCCATCATCGGGCGATTCTTTGCCGTGAAGGCGGAAGATTTGAAGTGAGGTTCAAATGAGAACACTACGGCGATTCTTCCGGCGCCTCGCCTCCTGCACCCGGACCCAGCAGGACGAAGAGCGCATGAGAGCGGAGATCGAAGAACATCTCGCTTTCGAAACCGCTCGAAATCTCGACCGTGGCTTGCCGCCTCTAGAAGCGCGGCGCCAGGCAATCCTTAAGTTCGGAGCCGTGCAGGCGATCAGCGAAGACTATCGGGATCAGAAAGGACTGCCGTTCATGGAAACTTTGTTGCAAGATACTCGCCTGGCGCTGCGCCGATTGCGCAAGTCGCCCGCGTTCGCTATCTCCACCATCCTCACGCTGGCCCTGGGCATTGGTGCGACCACGTCGATTTTTACTTTGGTGCACGCCGTTCTCTTCAAGTCGTTAGCAGTTTCGAATCCGGCTGACTTATACCGGCTAGGCAGAGAAACCCATTGCTGCCTCGCTGGCGGATATAGCCAACAATCCAACGAGTTTTCGATTGTCTCTTATGACTTGTATAAACATTTCCGCGATAACACCAAAGGATTCGCGGAACTGTCGGCGTTTTCTGCCGGCGGTGACTTGCTCTTAGGAGTGCGGCGGTCGGGCAGCGCGGAGCCGGCACACACCTATCCCGGCGAACTCGTCTCCGGCAATTACTTCGCGATGTTCGGCATTGGAGCCTATGCCGGGCGCACGCTCTCGACAGCCGATGATCAACCCAACGCGCCGCCCGCCGCGGTGATGAGCTATCGTCTTTGGCAGCAGAAGTACGGATCCGACTCGTCAGTGATCGGAAGTGTCTTCAACGTAAACGACAAGCCGTTTACCGTTGTCGGCATCGCTCCTCCGGACTTTTTTGGCGATACGTTGCGCGACAGGCCTCCGGATTTCTTTCTGCCCATCGCCACCGAGCCGCTCCTCCAGGGTGCCAGTTCGTGGCTGCGCGTGCCGTACGCGCACTGGCTGCACTTGATCGGCCGCATTCAGCCTGGAGTGAAGCCGGCATCGCTCGAAGCTCAAATGCGAGTGGAACTGACCGAGTGGCTACTCTCGCACCAGTCAGATCCGGAAATGGATTCGAACGACCGGGCCAACCTCCAGCATCAGACCTTATATCTGAACCCTGGCGGCGCCGGCATCACTACTATGCGCGAGAAATACGAGCATTGGCTCCAAATCCTGATGATGGTTTCCGGATTTGTGCTCGCCATCGTCTGCGCCAACGTCGCGAATCTCATGCTGGTGCGTGGCATCGAGCGGCGCCCACAGATATCGTTGAGCATCGCCCTGGGAGCGCGCGCGTCGCGTCTCATTCGCCAAGCCCTCACCGAAAGCGTCGTGCTCTCTTTGTTGGGAGGCGCTGCCGGCCTGACCGTCGCATACGCCGGAACCCGCCTGATTGTTCACTTTGCATTTTCTACGCATACCGGTTTCTCGAGCGTCCCCATCAGCGCGTCACCGTCCACTCCGGTTCTCTTATTTGCGTTCGCCATTTCCCTCCTTACCGGCGTAGCTTTCGGCATCGCGCCTGCCTGGATGGCCGCCCGTGTCGATCCCATTGAGGCCCTGCGAGGCGGCAACCGTTCCACCAGCCGCCAGGGATCATTGCCGCGCCAAAGTCTGGTCGTGCTTCAGGCCGCGCTCTCGCTCGTGTTGCTGTCCGCCTCCGGCTTGCTCATGGTTGCCCTCCGCAACCTCGAAAGCCAGGATTTCGGTTTCGAGCAGGATCGGCGAACCATCGTCAACATCGATCCGCAGCTCGCGGGCTATCGTGCTGAGCAGCTCACCGTCTTGTACCAGCGCATCCATGATTCGCTGTCACGCATTCCAGGCGTATCGCAAGTAGCTCTCTGTTGGTATTCACCGCAAAGTGGCGACCATTGGGATGAGCCCATGTTCGTGGACGGACATCCGCCTCCGGGCCCCAACGAGGAGAACCTGTCCGATGTGGATCGTGTCACAGCCGGATACTTCGATGCAATCGGAAATCCAATCGTTCGGGGACGTGCCATTTCCGAGCAGGATACAGCCATGTCGCGGCACGTAGCAGTTATCAATGAAGCCTTCGCGCGGAAGTTTTTCCCCGGCGAGGACCCCATCGGACAACACTTCGGCCGAAACGAGATCAGAATGGTCCGCCAATATGAAATCGTAGGCATCGCTAAAAACGCTCGCTATCTCACTTCCCATCTCGACAAGCCGATTGCCCCGTTCGTATTCTTACCGGACACGCAGCAGGACGTTTATCCAAAAGTGGATGACACCGAGCGCGACGTGCGAACCCATTTCCTCCACGACATCGTCATCGTGACCAAACCCGGAGCCAGCCTGTCGATATCCGAAGTGCACCGGACCATGGCTGGCATCGATCCGAATATGCCCGTGAACTTTATTAGCACCCTCCGGGACCAGGTGTCCGTCCAGTTCGGCCAACAACGGCTCATCGCCCGTCTCACCTCGCTGTTCGGAATTCTTTCGCTTGTCTTAGCTTCCATCGGGCTTTATGGAGTCACTGCCTACAACGCCGGCCGCCGCACCAACGAGATCGGCCTGCGCATGGCGCTGGGAGCAAGTCGCGGAAACGTTGTCGCGCTGGTGCTCCGTGGCGCATTCGGCCTCATCGCCCTTGGACTGTTGCTCGGCGTTCCCTTATCCGCCGTGGCCGGACGCTTCCTCGGCCACCAACTTTACGGCCTCAATCCTAACAATCCCGCAGTAATTGCAGTCGCTGTCGCGGCCTTAGGATTCTCGGCGCTGATCGCGTCGCTAGTACCCGCGTTCCGCGCAAGTTCTATTTCTCCAGTACAAGCGTTACGCTCCGAATGACGCCTCGTGGCGCACGCACTCCTGCGTGCCGCGTTCACACTCGTGTGAACGCCTGGGTTAGTTCCGGCTATGGCCGGTTAGACAGAGGATCTCAAATGAAACCACTAAGACGATTCTTCAAGCGGCTCCACTCCTGGGCGACCACGCACCAAGACGAAGAGCGACTGATAGCAGAGATCGACGAACATCTAGCTCTACAAACCGCCGAACATATTCGCGCCGGATTATCACCCACCGAAGCGCGCCGCCAGGCAATGCTGAAGTTCGGAGCAGTGCAAGCAATACGGGAAAGCTATCGAGACCAACGAGGATTACCGTTTATGGAAACGCTCATCGGAGACACGCGCCATGCCCTACGCCGGCTGCGCAAGGCCCCGGCCTTCACCATCACCACCATCCTGACGCTAGCCCTGGGCATCGGCGCCACCACGTCGATTTTCACTTTGGTGCATGCCGTTCTTCTGAAGTCCCTGCCGGTCGCAAATCCCGCCGAGTTATATCGCCTCGGGAAAGAACCTCGTTGCTGCTATGAAAACGGCTACAGCCAAGACAAAGAGTTCTCCCTCGTTTCCTACGATTTGTATAAATACCTCCGCGACAACACCCAAGGCTTTTCGGAATTAGCCGCCTTCCCTGCCTTCCAGCCGCTGTTTGGTGTCCGGCGCACGGGTAACTCAGAAGCCGCCCAAAGCTATCCAGGCGAGTTCGTCTCCGGGAATTACTTCACCATGTTCGGTATTAAACCGTTTGCCGGACGAGCACTTACTCCGGAGGACGATCAGGCCGGCGCTCCGCCCGTCGCTGTTATGAGTTATCGCTTATGGCAGCAAAAGTATGCATCGGATCCCTCCGTGATCGGCAGCGTTTTCAATGTGGACGACAAGCCATTTACTGTAGTGGGAGTCATTCCGCCTGGCTTCTTCGGTGACACTCTGCGCGACCGGCCGCCGGATTTCTTTCTGCCGCTGACTGCCGAACCATTGATTGAGGTTGATGCCGATCTCAACCACCACGACCTTCACTGGTTAAACTTGATCGGCCGCATTCAGCCCGGCGCCACGCCCGCTTCCATCGAAGCTCGAATGCGAGTGGAACTCAAGCAGTGGTTGCGCTCGCACTGGAGCGAGATGAGCCCGAACGATCGCGAGAGATTTCCCAATCAGACCCTGTACCTGATGCCCGGAGGCGCGGGCATCACCAGCCTGCGTGAACAATACGAGCACTGGCTCCGTATCCTGATGATGGTTTCCGGATTTGTGCTGCTGATCGTTTGTGCGAACGTCGCCAATCTCATGCTTGTTCGCGGCATGGAGCGGCGCAAGCAGACGTCGTTGAGCATGGCTCTGGGCGCGCGAGCGTCGCGGATCGTGAGACAGGCCCTCACCGAAAGCGTTTTGCTCTCCCTATTTGGTGGCGCGGCGGGTCTCGGGATCGCATTTGCGGGCACGCGCCTGATCCTGCATTATGCATTCCCTTCGTTTGCCGGATTCGGCGCCGTTCCCATCAGCGCGTCGCCTTCCATGCCGGTGCTCTTGTTCGCGTTTGTCACATCGCTCGTCACCGGAATTGCTTTTGGCATCGCTCCCGCGTACATGGCCACGCGGGTCGATCCCATCGAAGCCCTCCGTGGAACCAGCCGATCCACCGCCCGTACCGGCTCGCTCCCCAGAAAAACACTGGTAGTGTTCCAAGCTGCGCTCTCGCTGGTCTTGCTCTCAAGTTCAGGATTGCTCACAACCGTGCTGCACAAACTGGAGAACCAGGATATCGGAATCGACCAGAATCATCGCGTCGTGGCCAACATTGAGCCACGGCTTGCCGGCTACAAGCGAGACCAACTCACGCCCCTTTACCAGCGCATCCACGATTCGTTTTCGAGCATTCCCGGCGTGTCGGCGGTCGCTCTCTGCACCTACTCACCGCAAAACGGCAAGAATTGGGGCAGTCTCGTCTGGATCGATGGCCTTCCCGATCCTGCGTTCAGCATGGAAAACGCGGTTTTCTGGGATCGGGTCACACCCGGATACTTTGACGCCGTAGGAAATCCCATTATTAAAGGGCGCGGAATTTCTGAGCGGGACACTGCGGCTTCCCCGCCCGTGGCCGTCATCAATGAGGCGTTTGCGCGGAAATATTTCAACGGCCAAGACGCTATAGGAAAACACTTCGGACGCAATGGCAGGCCTTCCACCCACCAATACGAAATTGTAGGCATCGCCAAAGACATCCGCAATTTGACGGATCGGCTCGACCAGCCGCCAGGCCCATTCTATTTCCTGCCTGAAGCCCAGCATGACGCCGGCAGTATGTGGCAATCCGCGGAAATCTCTCCAGGCTCCCATTTCATGCATGACATCGTCATTGTCACCAGACCCGGTGCAAGCCTGTCCATTCTGCAGGTGCGCCAGGCCATGGCTTCGGTGGATCCGAATTTGCCAGTCATTGCGCTAAACACCCTGAGCGAACAAGTAGCCTTTCAGTTCGCCCAGCAGCGCCTCATCGCCCGCCTCACTTCGTTCTTTGGAATTCTTTCACTCGTCCTCGCCTCCATCGGACTGTATGGAGTCACTGCCTACAATGCCGGACGCCGCACCAACGAAATCGGCGTCCGTATGGCTCTGGGAGCAAGTCGCGGAAATGTTGTCGCGCTGGTGCTCCGCGGCGCATTCGCCCTCATCGCCTTTGGACTGTTGCTCGGCGTGCCCTTATCCGCTGTGGCCGGACGCTTCCTAGGCCACCAACTGTACGGCCTGAATCCGTACAATCCCGCCGTAATTACGGTAGCAATCGTGACCTTAGGATGCTCGGCTCTGGCCGCGTCGTTGATTCCAGCGCTCCGAGCCAGCTCCATTTCGCCGCTCGAAGCTTTGCGCGTCGAGTGATCCCCACGGACGGTTCGGCGCCGAGCGCCCTAACTCTTCGCCCTATTTGGGTCGATTAGATGGTGTATGGCCGCTACTTCGAATTCCGGCGACATAACATCACCTCGGAAAATCGCAGCACTTGCAACTTGTGTGGCCGTAATATGCTTGGCAGCAATCTTTTGGCAGATATACAAAGAGAAAGCGATTCATCGCAGGTTCGTTGAAGACGCGACGAGATCCCGTGCAAGCGCCGAGCAGGGAGACGCGAAAGCACAGCTCAATCTCGGCAAAATCTACGCCCACGGCCAAGGCGTGCCGCAGGACTACGCCGAGGCTGTCCGCTGGTACCGCAAAGCCGCCGATCAGGGTTACGCGAATGCTCAATACGCCCTCGGCTTCATGTATCACAAGGGCCAGGGAGTGCCGCAGAACTCGGCCGAGACTATCCGCTGGTACCGCAAAGCCGCCGATCAGGGAGATGCGACGGCTCAATACGCCCTCGGCCTGATGTATTACTACGGCCAAGGAGTACCGCAGGACGACGCCGAGGCTGTCCGCTGGTACCGTAAAGCCGCCGGCCAGGGAGATGCGAATGCTCAATACGCTCTCGGCCAGATGTATCACTACGGCCGAGGAGTGCCGCAGAACTACGCCGAGGCTCTCCGTTGGTACGCCTAAATCGCAGCTTCAGGTTTCGCAAGCACCCAAACAAGGCCACTGCAACGCTGGACATCCATTCTGGTACTCGTCTTGGCCCTCCCCGTACTGGCGGTGCCTGAACGCCGCTGGGGACCTGCCGCCTGGCTGCCTTCGGCGCTGCTCTCGGCGGCCTTGGCGGCAGGGCTCGCTCACGCACTGCTTCTCTCTGACACCTCCCTGGCACTGCTAGATCGAATACTGCCAGGAACAATATTTAGTGGTTTCGGACGCGTTCTCTGCCTCGCGTTCCTCGCGGTCTGTTCGGCAACCTACGCGATCGCGGCAGTCGTCCAAGCAGTCCGCGGATCGAAACGGTCACGCCCTGCTCTGAACTAAACATCCCTTCCCCCTCAACAACCTCCACCACCCTCGCCCGCCGTACGATCCCGAGCCATGCTATTCCAGTCCCAAGAGGTATCAACATGCAAGCAACCACAGAAACTGATCCGGTCCTTCGCTGGGCCGCCCGGCGCGCAGAAATCAACCGCGCCAACTCCGCGCACTCCACTGGACCCCGCACCGAGGCCGGCAAGAAGCGCTCCTCGCAGAACGCACTTCGTCACGGCCTAACCTGCCGTACCGCCGTCTTGCCCACCGAAGATCAGGCCGCCTATGAACAACACTGCCGCCATTTTCGCGACGAATATCAGCCGGCCAATGCCACCGAAACCCAGCTCGTCCAGGAACTAGCCGACACATCCTGGCGCCTCAACCGGATCCCCCTGCTCGAAACCGCCCTCTTCGCCCGGGATTGTAGCCCCGCGCGTGAGCAAGGGGACGCCTAGCCCCCAGTTCGAAGTCCCCAACCCCGAGTCCCTAGTCCCCCAGCTAGCCAGCCTGGGCCTCTACAGCTCC
>CABEDY010000465.1_pt1 | contig 16701 bp, 19 predicted proteins | sample 3423171 | NCBI WGS metagenome assembly CABEDY01 (sample SAMEA5534333, study PRJEB31848) | metagenome | biome: tundra; feature: field; material: soil | place: USA | collected 2013-05 | depth 0.15 m | reverse complement strand
TTGGTCTCGCTTCTTCGTACCTGCCGTCGATTCGCGCGACACGCGTGGACCCCGCCATTGCTCTCCGTCATGAGTGAGCTTTACTGCTGTTGGCAGGCGAAAGCGCCTGTGCCCCCTGTGGTGCTATTCTGCGAACTAAATGTGCCGAAGTATCAAACGACTGCGTAATCCGGCGAAGCCCGCTACGGCGGAGGAATTCAACGCGGCCGCGCTGCAGTTTGTGCGGAAGATAAGCGGCTTCCAGAAGCCGTCCAAGGCCAATCAGGAATCCTTCGAACGCGCGGTCACCGAGGTAGCTGAGGCCAGCCGGAAGTTGCTGGAATCGATCGGGCGCGGTCGCGAAGGCAGTACCGTCATACGGTGAGCGTAAGCGTTTTTCCATGTCGCCCCCTAAGGTTTAAAGCGAGCCTGCTAGGCGGTTGCCCGCATATTCCATGAGCTCAGGGCGATCCGATAGCTGGGAATGGAGCGGCTACGCAAGCTTTGGCAGGATCGGGCGTTCTGGAACGGCCTACCGGGTGGCCGGCTCACCGAATACATTTTAATAGGTGCGTATTCCTCGGTGGCGATCCTCTCTCTAGTGATCGCCCTGACGGCCAAGGCAGGCACGTTTTTCGGCAGGGCAGTGGAAAATGCGAACTACGCTGCCAGGCCGGAGCTGAAGGCGCTGCTTAAGCAATTCATGATGGCGGGCGCCGATTTTAGCGCCGGAGCGAGCTTGCTGGTGATCGCGGTGGCGATTGTATATTGGAGCCGTCGAGTGAGAGGGCCGGAGCAAGAGCCGCTGGCGTCACCGGTGCCGCAGGGCCCACCGTTCTTGTTGTGAACTTCGAGCGTCTCATGATGTCCCCTTGCTGACGCGCGGGGCTGCTTTCTTGTTCCGGGCGCGCGATTGGAACCAAGATGCCCGAGACGTGATAGCGTTATTAGAGTTCCGTATTAATTCAGCCAACCACAGAGAGGTAACCATCCATGAAGAGAACCGTACTTGTCCTGCTTTCGATCAGTGCTGGTGTAAACTGCTGGGGTCAATTGACGCCTGGTCAAAAGCTTGAAGATTTTCAAAATCTGGCAAGTCTGTATGCAAAACAATACGCCCCCTATCAATGGAAGGAGCAGTTATTCAACTACAACCTTTTTAAGATCAGCCCGTGGGTCGCGATGGTTCAAGCGACGACCGACGACTTGAGCTTTTACCAGATCACGTCCGAATACGTGGCAGCTCTGAACGACGCGCACTCGCTTTATCTGAATCCTTCCGATTTCTCGGCTTATCTGGGAATCACTACCGACATTTATGATGGCAAGGTCCTGATTGATAGTATCGACCCCACCGTGATCGCGCCCGGCCAGTATTCCTTTCAGGTCGGCGATGAGGTGGTGATGGTGGACAACCAAACCACGGCCGAAATCATGACGAATTTGTCGCAGTTTTATAGCGATGCAAATCCGGTCTCGACCAGCCGCGATGCGGCCGGATACATTCCTCTTCGATTCCAGTCCATTGACCCGCTGGCCGAGGCAGTTGGCGCTACCGCGTCGGTGGTTATCCGCCGCCAGGCCGGGAATCTCGAGACGTATACGATCCCTTGGGTGACATCCGGCACGCCGCTCACCAAGGTCGGTCCGGTACCGTTTCCCCAAAAGACTGCGCCGAGACTAGCCACGGCGAACAACATTCCGCCCAACACTCCGGCCTATCGGTTGCCCATGCTCTATCTGCAGAAGAGCCGTTTGCCAGTGAAGAAGGCGGTGTTGAATTTTGATGCGCTCCAGCCGATTTTCAATCTTCCATCGGGATTTGTTCAGCGCCTCGGCAATGGGCCTAACGATGTTTTCTTCACGGGCATATATAAATCGGGCGGCAAGACCATCGGTTACATCCGTATCGCGGACTTTGAGCCAAATGATACAGCGGGCGCGGAGACATCGTTTGATGGTGAGATCGCCTACATGGAACAGAACACGGACGGGCTGGTGGTGGATGTAATGCGCAACCCGGGCGGCCTAGTGTGTTATGCGGAAGATCTGGAGAGCCGTCTAATGACGAAGTCGTTTCACGATGCAGTTTTCGAGTTGCGTCCCCAGCTTGCCGACGTGCAGACGTATCAATATATGGAGGAGCAGGCTGCCGCCAGCGGGGAACCGAACTATGTGATAGAAATACTCCAGCAACAAGTCCGTATTGTGATGCGAGCTTATCAACAAGGCGGGTTGACCAGTCCGCTGCCGGTGTGCCAACTGGGTGCTACTCGTGCTCCGAACACAAATTCAAATGGGAAACTAGCGATTTACAATAAGCCGATCCTGCTGTTGACGGATTTGTTCAGCGCTTCGGCAGCCGAGCTTTTCGCTTCTATGTTCCAGGATGCGCAGCGGGGCAAGAACTTTGGCACCCGGACCATGGGCGCGGGCGGAGTGGTTTCAGACGGCAACCCAGCGGGCTACTATTCCGAAGGACAAGCTTCCGTGACGCAAGGGCTGATCATTCGGGAGCATCCGGTTAGCGTGGCTGGTTATCCGACGGCGCCGTTGTATGAAAATATCGGCGTGCAGGCGGATATTCAGAGCGATTACATGACGACTTCGAACCTGTTGCATGGTGGGGCGGACTACGTGAACACGTTCACCGCGGCGATTCTAGCGATGATCGGGAAATAAACAAAACCGTTTCTGGTTTCTTGCCGCTCGTTCCCGTTGAGAAAGGCAAGCCGGAGGTGTGCGACATAGGGCGTAACCGAGCCGCGACCGGGAGGAAGCGATAGTACGAATGGCGCTCATTCTGCGTTCGGGGTAGCGCTTCCTGCCGGTCGCGGCTCGGTTTTCGTACGTTCCTACATGCGTTTCCACATTTATGTCGTGCAACGCAAGCCGGACGGCTGCCCTATGCACGGAATTGCCTGTGGTTCAATGAGCTATGAGGTTCTTCCCAAGTGTTGTCGCTAGTTTGATGCTGCTGGCTGCTTCCGCACTCGCGGATAGCCCCACCATCCAGAACAACGATTTCGAGATACCCGCGATTGGACCGCCCTACGTTTCGTTCGCGGCCGTTCCGGGATGGAGCCATACGGGAGCGACCGGCCTCGGCAATTTGTGCAGGGTCGGATACGCGGATGGAGTTGGCGCCGTGACGGTGGCCGGGCACGGGAATCAGTTTCTGCTGATGGGGGGCGGAATTGGAAAAGTCTCGGATGCGACTTGGTCGACCGTGATCACAGGCCTGACTCCGGGCGTCACCTACACTTTAGGATTCCTGATGGCTTCCCAGCTACCTCGCGTGGCGACCACGGTGACAGTAAGTTTCATGTCGGGTTCGGCCACGCCAGCCGAGAGTTTCATGGTCTCACCATTTGCCTTCGCATATTTTCAAACATGGGAACAAGAGCGGATGACGTTCACGGCGACGGCGGATCGGGCGCAGTTGGTGTTTTCCATCTTCGAGCAACTATCCGAAATCGGCCTGGACTACGTAACAATAGCGGTGGCCACGCCTCCCGTGTTGCCGCCATCGGTTTCGTCGATCAGTTTGCCGATCGGCAACTTACCGCGATTGGCGGCTGGCGCGCCGATGCTAATTTCGGGCGCCAACTTAGGAACTGGGCCGAGCGACGTAGCCACCGTTAGCATCGGTGGGGAATCGGCGCCGGTGATCAGCTTTCTGAGCGCGAACAGCCTGCTGGCTCAGGTTCCAGTGGATTTGCCGCCGGGGCCGACCATAGTCACGGTCACGCACAGCGGCATGACATCAACACCACCTTTCAGCGTAGAGGTGGCTGAATTTTCCCCGGCGATTTATTATCCCGGGACGTCCGCGTTTACAGATAGCGGGGGCAATCCAATCACGTCGAACCACTTGGCTATACCCGGCACAAAAGTGACCTGCTCGGCGATCGGCCTGGGACCCACCAACCCGCCGATGATGACCGGAGTCGCGGCTACCACGGCAGCTCCCACCACGACGCCGGTCGAAGTGATGGTAGGGCCCACGATGGTAACACCTGACTTTGCGGGGCTCGCGGTTGGATCCGTTACCGACTACCAGGTGACGTTCACAATTCCGTTGGATACTCCGGCAGGCGCGCAGCCGGTCACCCTCACTGTTGGCGGCGCTACCAGCAACTCGGTCACGCTGCTGGTGGGACTCGCCTTCCCGCAGATCAACTCGATCGTCAACGGGGCGAGCTTCAAGCCAGGCACGGCGTCGCCGAACTCGTTCGTCAGCATTTTCGGATCGAGCTTTGGAGGTGAGGACACTTCCGCGAACATTTTTCCGGCAACCATATTCAACCAAGTTTCCGTGATAGTGAATGGAATCGCGGCGCCATTGTATGCCGTCGAAGGCACGACCGGGCAGATCAATATTGTGCTGCCTTCCGAGTTGGCCGAAACTGGCACGGCGTTTGTGCAGGTGACGAATGCGGAAGGAACCAGCGCGTCATATCAATTGGCGCTGGCGCCGGACTCAGTGGGGCTCTTCCGGATTGCGGATCCATCCAATCCGGGGCGCATGAACGGCGCGGTGTTGTTCGCGAATACGGCGTGGAAGGTGATGCCGTTATCGATGGCGGATGCGCTCGGATTACCGAGCTGCGCGAGCGTAACAGCGGCGTCGGTGTGCGGCCAGCCGGCTCAAGTAGGCGATCAAGTTGAAATTTATCTCACGGGACTCGGGCGGGCGACGCCTAATGGCGATCCGAACGGCGCGCTGTTGCCCACTGGATCGCTCGCGCCGGCCAACGGCAGCGTGCTCTATAAGACCTTGCAGACACCGGTTGTAACGATCGGCGGAATTCAGGCGGTGGTGAGTTTTTCGGGCATCGCGCCCGGGAGTGCCGGGCAATATCAGATCAACGTGGCTATTCCGAGCGGGGTTGCGGTTGGGGATAGCGTGCCGTTGACGGTCACGATGCCGGATGGGAGTTCGGATACGGTGACGATCGCCGTGCAGGGGTAGACCAGCATTTGTAAGAGTGCCGACGCGGCAACTGAGTGTTTGCGCTGTCCTCACAGGCTTGGCTCGCCTGCGAGCATTCGTTGCAGGTCTCTGATCAGGCTCTTTTTTTCCGAAAAATACAATAGGTACATTAGTAGGTACGCGCCAACAGCGTTGGCACATACAACGTACCTGCTTTGTCCCGGTGGAACAACGAGAAAGATCGCCAAAACGATAGGAAAGATTAAAAACCTAGGGACAATTATCGTAACGCTAACGACGCTTCCAGTTTCGCGCGGCGCAACCGAAATCCCGATGCGGGAATACAGGTGGGGCCACGGTCTGCTTAGTACAAAGCCCGCAGGCGTGATGCGGCCGCCGTACTCGTGGCTCCAATTGGACCAGAAATGATTCGGGCTAGTTGTATCGACGTACGCTGAAATGCGCCGCTTCACCTCCTCGACGGTGCACGACGAAGGTATCGACAAGCGGTCGTACGGGATGAGGAACATGGTGCGCCCGCGAAGAGCGGGCCCGGGAGGACCCGCGCGGATCATAGTTTACCCCACGTCTACTGCAGGGCTTTTTCTATAGCTGCGATCACTTCGGGTGAATCTGGTTTCACCGCTGGCTCAAAGCGCGATATTACTGTACCGTCGCGCGCTACCAGGAACTTGGTGAAGTTCCACTTGATCTCGCCGCCGGTGTTGGGATTGGCGCCTTTGTCCGTGAGGAACTGATAAATTGGCGCTTTGTCGTCGCCCTTCACCGAGATTTTCGAGTACATCGGGAAGGTCACGTTGTATTTGCGGGAGCAAAAGGTCTTGATCTCTTCGTTCGTTCCCGGTTCCTGGGCCATGAAATTATTAGCCGGGAAACCGATCACCACCAGCCCCTGGTCTTTGTACTTCTCATACAGCGCCTCGAGAGCCGTGTATTGTGGGGTGAAACCGCATTTGCTAGCCACGTTGACCAGCAGTAGCACTTTACCTTTGTAGGCGGCCAACGGGGCTGTTTGGCCGTCGATAGAATTAAGAGTGAAATCGTAGAGGCTGGATGCGGCCAGAAGGCACATACAGCACAGTAAACCTACAACGAGATAGCGCATAAATTGATCCTCCCTGATTTCCGGCCAAGTTAGATGAAACGCTTGATCCGGCTAGGCATCATTCTATCAAAGGCGCTATCAAAGGCGAGGAGTACGAATGGCGAAGACCACTGCGAGTCTAAAAAAATATCGAAGCAAGCGCGATTTCAGCGTTACGGGAGAGCCGGAGGGTTCTGCGCGATCGAACGGTTCCTCGAAAGAATTGCTCTATGTCATCCAGAAGCATCAGGCGTCGCATCTGCATTACGACTTTCGATTGGAATGGCGTGGAGTGCTGCTTTCGTGGGCGGTTCCCAAAGGTCCGTCGCTCGATCCTTCCGTGAAGCGACTGGCGGCGCGTGTCGAAGATCATCCGGTTAAGTATGGCGGATTCGAAGGCAGCATTCCGGAGGGTGAATATGGAGGGGGCACCGTGATGCTGTGGGATCGCGGGACGTGGACTCCTGAAGTTCCCGACGTCGGCGAGGCGCTCCGCAATGGCGAGTTGAAGTTCACGCTGAACGGCAAGAAGCTGAAAGGATCGTGGGTGCTGGTTCGGACCAAGGGCTACGGCGGATCGAAGAAAGAGAGCTGGCTGTTGATCAAGCATCGGGACCGGTATGCGTCCACCGAAGATGTTCTGGAGAAGAAGCCGAGGTCGGTGGTTTCGAATCGGCTGCTGCCCGAAATCGCGGCCGGGGCTCGCGGCCGATGAGCGATCGCATTCCTTTTCGCGTTAAACCGATGCTGGCCACGCTGGTGAAGCAACCTCTCGATAAGCCGGGCTGGGTGTACGAGGAGAAATACGACGGATACCGGATTCTGGCGTACAAGGAAGGTGGACGCGTGACGCTGTTGTCGCGTAACGCCAACGATCGGACCGAGACATTCTCCGGCGTGGCCAAGGCGGTGGCAAAACTGCCCGGCCGGACACTGTTGTTGGACGGCGAAGTGGTGGTCTTTGATTCTAAGCGGGTCTCCCGCTTCCAGCTTTTGCAGAATTCCCTAAGCGGCCCGTCCTACGCCGTGTTCGATTGCCTTTATAAGGACGGCCTGGATTTACGCCGCGAGCCGCTGACGATCAGGCGCGCGGTGTTGGATAAACTGTTGGGAAAAACGAGTGGACGCCGCGACCGCCTTTTTGCTTCTGTCTTTCTGGCGAGCAATGGACTGAAGGCGTTCGACGTGGCCAAGAAGAAGGGCTACGAGGGCTTGGTTGCGAAAGATGCGTCCGCTCCTTATATCGAGGGACGTTCCAACAAGTGGCTGAAGGTGAAGGTGCATCAGGAGGATGAGTTCCTGATTGTTGGTTACACTGAGCCCTCGGGCGCGCGCAAACATTTCGGTGCGCTGTTGTTGGGAGCATACGGCCACGGGAAGTTGCGGTACGTCGGCAAGGTTGGGACCGGATTCGACCAAAAATCGCTGGCGCGTCTTTACCGGATGTTTCAACCCTTGCTGCGCGTGAAACCGGCCGTGATTGATCCGCCGCGTGAGAGGGACGTGACCTATCTCGCGCCGCGCCTGGTGGCTGAAATCGCCTATGAGGAATTGACTGCCGATGGAAAACTTCGCCAGCCCGTGTTTCTAGGGCTGCGAGACGACAAGCGCCCGCAAGACGTCAAACTGCCGGAGGCGAAATGAGTATCGAGAAGTTGCTCTCGCATCCGGACAAAGTGTTTTGGCCCGAGGAAGGCTACACCAAGCTCGACCTGGCGCGGTTCTATGAAGCCGTGTTCCCGAAGCTGAAGCCCTATGTCGCGGACCGTATGCTTTCTCTCGAACGGTGTCCAGATGGGATGAGCGGGCAATGCTTCTATCAGAAGCAGGCGCCGAAGGGACTGCCCGAGGGCACGCCGACTAAGCTGATCCAGCATGAGAAAAAGGACGTGAATTATGTGCTGGGCGGCGCACTTGAAACCGAAATTGCGCTGGTGAATCTCGGTTGCATTCCGGTACATGTGTGGGGCAGCCGCGCGAGCCGTCCGCACCAGCCGGATTGGCTGGTGTTCGATCTCGATCCAGGTTCCGGCGGGTTCGCCGATGCGGCCAAGGCTGGTTTGCTGGTGAAGATCGCCCTGGACGAGCTTAAGCTGGCTAGTTTCCCCAAAACTTCCGGGAGCCGGGGGTTGCACATCTTTGTGCCACTCCGCGTGGGGCCCGATTTCGACGAAGTGCGATCGTTTGCGAGCGCTCTATGCGCGCGGCTGGCGGCTGAGCATCGCGATACGCTCACGGTGGAGCAGCGGATTGAGGCGCGCAAGAATCGTGTGTATCTGGATTCTTTTCGGAACGGTTTTGGAGCGACCGTGGTGGCGCCTTATTCCGTCCGCCGGCGTCCGAAAGCGCCTTTCTCCATGCCGTTGCGCTGGAGTGAGGTGAAGGCGGGGCTTGATCCAGCGAGTTTCAATCTTGGGAATTATAAGAAGCGGTTGGCGGGAACGGATCCTTGGGAAGGTTTCTTTGAGAGCCGGCAGTCGCTGAAGAAGATCGCCACCGAGCCCGCGCGTAAGGGTCTGTGAAAAATTCCGCGTAGGCACCGACTCCCTTACGGTCGCGGTTCGGTAACGCTCTCTAAACATGAGCCATTCTTTCCGAACCGCGACCGTAAGGAAGTCGGTGCCCTGGGTTAACTTACCACTCTCTTATAGAACGTGCGGGTTCCTATAATCACCGTACCTAGCACGCTGGCGCCCAGAGCTAGCAGCACCCACGGGATTCCGAGCGTAGGTATCGTGTGGCCGTGCAGAGGCGGCACCATGGCGTACCGCAGGCCTTCCGCTGCGTAGGTCAGGGGATTGAAAAGAGTCACGATCTGAAACCAACGAATGGTGCCGAGCGCTCCCCACGGATAATAAGTGCAGCCGGTGAAGAGCAGCGGCGTGAAGATGAGCGTGAACATCAGGCTGATCTGCTCGGGTTTAACGATGGTGCCCATCACGAGACCAATGCCGGCGGCGGCACACGCGGTGAGGATCAGCATGCCGCACAGCAGAGCGATGCGATCCGAGCGGACTGCGTAGTTCGCGCCGAGAATCCACACGGCCAGCGGAAAAATTACAGCGCCTGCGATAACTCCGCGAACGGTTGCGAAAAGCACCTTTTCGATCACCACCAACCAGACCGGCAGCGGAGCCAGCAAGCGGTCGTCAATCTCGCGGGCGAATCCAAGGTCGAGCACCAGCGGCAGCGTGACGCCTTGTATCGCGGCCAGCAGCGTTGTGAGTGCGACGATTCCTGGAAGCATCAGCGCCACGAAGTTCCCCGCGGCCAAGCCGATGTTCGGCAGCACCTTGCCGAAGATGAATAGAAAGAAGAGCGGCTGCATGAGCGCTTGCAGCAGAAAGACGATGAATTCGCGTCCGGTCACCACCATGTCGCGCTCGAGGATGGCGAGCAGCGCGGTTACGGCGAGCGAAAATTTGGATCGCGAACGCATCAGCGCAAGTGTCTCCCGGTGAGATAAATGAAAACTTCTTCGAGGGTTGCTTGCTTCAGATGCAGATCGCGAACTTCTGCACCAGCGGAGAGGACGGCCTGCGCGGCGGAACCGACCAGTGAGCTGGCGCTCTGCGCGTAAAGCCGATATGTCACCACGCCGAGTTCTTCTTCAGGTGGCGCGGCAGCGGCTGGAGCGAATTTGGACCATGGACTGGCAGGTGGTCCGGCGGGCTTACCGGTTGGTGCGTTGTTCTCAACTTGCTCCACTTTGCTGACGCCCGGCAACGTCTGAAGCGAAGTTCGCAAACGCTCCTGCGCGGTGGTGTCGCCGGTGTCCGGAATTTTCACCCGGATCTCGAGCGCATTGCCGCCAGGGATCATCTTCTTTAACTCCGCCGGCGTGTTGTTGACCAGAATTTTGCCTTGATCCATGATGGCGACGCGTTCGCACAGGCGATCGGCTTCGTCCATGTCGTGGGTTGTGAGCAAGATGGTCAGTCCCTGCTGGTTCAAAGCACGGATGCGATCCCATAGGAACAGGCGCGATTGCGGATCGAGATTATTGGTGGGTTCGTCGAGAAACAGTACGCTGGGCGAATGCATCAGAGCGCGCGCGATCATCAGGCGTTGGGCCATGCCTCCCGAGAATCTGTTTACCTTGTCGTTTTTGCGCTCGGCAAGGCCGAGCTCGCCTAGCAGTTGATCCGCGCGCGTCTCGCGCTCCTTGCGCGCGACGCCGTGATAGGCCGCGTGGAAGGTGAGAATCTCGCGGACCCTCAGACTTCGATCGAGATTGCTCATCTGCGGAACAACAGCGATGTGCTGCTTGATTCCGATGGGATCGTCGGCAACGTTCAGACCCATGATGGCGGCAGATCCGGCGGTGGGAATCACGCTGGTGATCAGAACGCCGATGCAGGTGGTTTTGCCGGCGCCATTGGGTCCCAGGAGTCCGAAAATTTCACCGCGGCGGACTTCGAACGATACACCGTCCACGGCGTTGGTTTTCGACTTCTGATAGCGCTTCACCAGGTCATGTACTTCAATCGCTGGTCGAGTTTCGATGGGAGTAGCCACGCTTCGTAATGTTCCATGGTGCCACAGGCGTCAGGCTGCATGCTACTCTTCACGTCAGTGGGTGTGACACAAAACTGAGCCCCGACCGGAAGGGAGCGAGTGCAGATTGCACGGCAGCACGCTGCTGGTAGCGCTCCCTCCCGGTCGCGGCTCGGAACCGGCTGTCGTATGGCTCACTAGAAAGAGGAAAACATGAAAGGCATCAGTGCGCTCCTGGCATGCTCGGCGTTCGCGGCTGTTCTCACGGCCCAGCAGATCACGCCACCGAAAACTCATCTAAAAGTTGGCGACGAGGCTCCCGATTTCGCGCTTCCCGAGGCGGAATCCAACAAGCCCGTGAAGCTTTCCGATTTTCGCGGCAAGAACGTGGTTGTCGTGGCCTTCTTTCCGGCCGCGTTCACCGGTGGTTGAACGAAGGAAATCACCGCGTACCAGTCTGGTATCGCAAAATTCAATGATATGGACGTACAGGTTTTGGCAATCAGCACCGATTTCGGGCCGACTTTAGCGCACTGGAAGAAGGAACTCAACGTCAGCTATTCGATGCTCAGCGACCACATGCGGAAGGTCTCTGAGTTGTATGGCGTCTTGATCCCGGAAATGGGCATAGCCAATCGCGTGACGTTCATCGTGGACACGGATGGAAAGATCGTGGATATTCAGGAGGGGAAGGCGGCGCTCGATCCGTCAGGCGCTGAGACCGCGTGCAGTCGATTGAAACACAAGTAGCCCCGCGCGTCAGCAAGGGGACAGCTGCTACCGCTTCCAGCGGACTATTGGTTTTCTTGCGGCTGTTACTTCATCTACGCGGCTGGTGCGGGTGTGGTGCGGGGCTTTGAGCACCAGCTCGGGATCCGTGTCGATCTCGGCCGCGATGGAGATTAGCGCGTCTACAAACAGGTCTAGCTCGGCTTTGCTTTCTGTTTCAGTGGGCTCGATCATCATGGCGCCATGCACGATCAGCGGGAAGCTGACGGTGTAGGGATGGAACCCGTAGTCGATCAGGCGCTTGGCGATGTCGCCGGTGTGGACGCCACGCTTGGTTTGGCGCTCGTCGCTGAAGACGCATTCGTGCATGGTGGGCGCTTTGTGCGGCAGGTCGTAGTAAGGCTCGATCAGCGCGCGGATGTAGTTAGCGTTGAGCACTGCGTCTAGTGTTGCGTTGCGCAGGCCGTCGCCGCCGTGCGCCATGATGTACGCCAGAGCGCGAACGTGCATGCCGGTGTTGCCGTAAAAGGCGCGCACGCGGCCGATGGATTGCGGGCGATCGTAATTCCAGGTCCAGCGCTCGCCCACGCGCTCCAGACGCGGTTTCGGTAGAAACGGAATCAGGTGCTTCTTCACGGCCACGGGTCCTGAGCCGGGGCCTCCTCCGCCATGGGGCGTCGAAAACGTTTTGTGCAGATTTAGATGCATCACGTCGACGCCGAAGTCGCCCGGACGCGCGACGCCTACCAGCGCATTCATGTTGGCGCCGTCCATGTAGACTAGCGCGCCCTTCGAGTGCAGGATTTCGGCGATGCGCGTGATGTTTTCCTCAAACACGCCGAGCGTGTTGGGATTGGTGATCATCAAGGCGGCAACGTCTTCGTCCACCGCACGTGCCAGCGATTCCACATCCACCATGCCGCGCTCGTTGGATTTGATGTTCTCCACCTTATATCCGGCCATGGTGGCAGTGGCGGGATTGGTTCCGTGCGCCGAATCCGGGATCAGAAGTTTTTTCCTGGCGTTGCCCTGCGACTGGAGCAGCGCGCGGATCAACAGGATGCCGGTGAACTCTCCATGAGCGCCCGCCGCCGGCTGCAGCGTGACCTCGTCCATGCCGGTGATCTCCGCGAGGATCTTTTCGAGCGTCCCCATGACTTCGAGAATGCCTTGCGACAGCGATTCCGGTTGATAGGGGTGCGCCCACGCCAAACCTTCGATGCGAGCCACCTGCTCATTCACGCGCGGATTATATTTCATGGTGCATGAGCCCAACGGATACAGGCCCAGATCGATGGCGTAGTTGTGCGTGGAAAGGCGCGTGAAATGGCGAATTGCTTCAACCTCACTCACTTCGGGAAATCCCTCGATTTCCGCGCGGATGTTCGATGCGCCGAGCGCTGCGGCGGCATCGACTGATGGAACATCCAAGGGCGGCAATTGATAGCCACGCTTACCCGGCGAGCTGTTTTCAAACAGCAGCGGCTCATTCTGATTGATGTGCTGGCGAACTTTCTTGATCATTTCGCGAAAACCTCCGCGACTGCATCCAGCTTCTCGCGGCGAGACATTTCCGTGGCGCACAGCAGCATGGTATTTTTGAGTTCCGGGTAATAGCGTTCCAGCGGCAGGCCGCCGATTATGTTTTTATCAAGAAGGGCTGCATTGATTTGATCGGGCGTGCGGCCATTGGTTGAGGCCACGAACTCATTAAAGAACGGCCCCGAGAACCGCAACGGTAGTTTACCGGCCAGGTAGTGAGTTTTCGACAGGTTCTGCTCAGCCAATTCGCGTAAGCCTTCCTTGCCATAGACGGTCATGAAAACGGTGGCCATCAATGCGATCAGCGCCTGATTAGTGCAGATGTTGGAGGTAGCCTTTTCGCGGCGGATATGCTGTTCACGAGTAGCCAGCGTCAAGCAGAATGCTCGATTGCCGCGCGTGTCTTTGGTCTCGCCAACCAGCCGGCCAGGTATTTGGCGCATGAACTTTTCCTTGGTAGCGATGATGCCGGCGAAGGGCCCGCCATAGACGGGCGAAATCGCAAAAGATTGCAGCTCACCGGCGACAATGTCGGCATCGCGCGGAGGTTCCATCAGTCCGAGCGAGACAGCTTCGGCGAAAACAAAGATCAACAGCGCGCCGTGCTTGTGCGCAATTTCGGCCGCGCGGCGGACATCCTCGACGATTCCAAAGAAATTCGGCGATTGGATGATCACGGCCGCGGTCCCGCTGTCGATCTTGCTGGCGAGATCGGCTGTGTCGAGCGTCCCAGCGTCCGCGAGGTAGCCAAACTCTGCCACCGGCATACCCTGGTGCTGCGCATAGGTGAGCAGAACTTCGCGATATTCCGGATGAACCGTGCGAGAGACCAGAATTCGGTCGCGGCCGGTGATGCGCATAGCCATCATGGCGGCTTCTGGAACGGCGGTAGAACCGTCGTACATGGAAGCGTTCGCCACTTCCATGCCCGTCAACTGGCAGATCATAGTCTGGAATTCAAAGATGGTGGTCAGCGTGCCTTGCGAGATTTCGGCTTGATAAGGCGTGTAGGACGTCAGAAACTCGCCGCGGGAAACCACGGTATCCACCAGCACCGGGCGGTAATGATGATAGACGCCGGCGCCCAGAAACGAGGCGAATCCATTGGCGTTTTCATCGCCGCGGGCACGGAAATAATCGACGATCTCGTACTCCGATTTTCCAGCGGGGATGGCAAGCGGCCGATTCAGACGGACTTCGGCCGGGAGGTGCGAAAACAAGTCCTCCAGAGAGGTTACGCCGATGGCGGACAGCATCTCGCGGCGTTCGAGATCAGACTTCGGTAAATAGCGCAATGGTGGTGTGTGGAAAATCCCGGCTCAGTGCCCGGCTTCCTCAGCTCCTACATAGTTCTGATAATCTTCGGCGGAGAGAAGACGCTTAATTTCGTCGGGTGCCGACAATTTGATTTTAACAAGCCAGGCGTCGCCGTGCGGATCTTCATTCAGCTTTTCGGGTGCCGTGGAAAGTAGGGCGTTTACTTCAGTCACCTCGCCCGAGACGGGCGCATAGATATCGGAGACCGCTTTCACGGATTCGACCGACCCCAAGGTCTTGCCTTGATCCAACTGGGTGCCTGGTTTGGGCAGATCGACGTAAACAATGTCGCCAAGTTCCTTCTGCGCGTGATCGGTGATGCCGACCACGCCGACATCGCCGTCGACGCGGACCCACTCATGTTCCTTGGTGTAGTGAAAATTTGCTGGATACATTGATTATTTGGCTCGTTTGTAGAATGGCGTTGGAACCGTGATGGCTTCCACGGGTTGATTGCGAATCATGATCTGGATTGGTTGGCCAGGTTTCGCTCTATCGGATGGAAGATAGCACAGTCCGATGTTCTTCGAGAGCGTGGGAGACGGGCCGCCGCTCGAGACCCAGCCGGCTGGAGCGCCGTCCAAATAAACTTCGTAGCCGTCGCGGCCAATGCCACGGCCGGTCATCTCGAAACCGACTAGCTTGCGCGTGACGCCTTGCGCTTTCTGCCGCGCGAGCGCTGCTCTGCCGGTGAAATCGCCCTTGTCCAATTTGACGATCCAAGCCAGGTCCGCTTCGTAGGGGGTGATGGACGCGTGTATCTCGTGACCATACAGCGCCATTTTGGATTCCAGCCGCAGCGTATTGCGCGCGCCCAATCCACAAGGTTTGATGCCGAACTCGGCGCCGGCATCCAGAATCTCATACCAGATTCGCTCGGCTTGATCGGGCGCAATGTAGATCTCGAAGCCATCCTCGCCGGTGTAGCCGGTTCGGGCGATGCGGGCCGGAGTGCCGGAAACCGCGCCGTCAGTGAAGTGATAATACTGGATGGGCCCGAGATCGGTGGCCGTGAGTTTTTGCAAAGTTGCTAATCCCTTGGGGCCCTGAATCGCCAACTGTGCGTAGCGATCGCTTGCGAAGTCGACTGTAGCGTCCAGTTTATTTGCTTTGGCGATGTGTTCGAAATCCTTTTCTTGATTCGAGGCGTTGACGCAAATGAAGTAGTGATCGTCCGATACTTTGTGCACCAGGATGTCGTCGACAAATCCGCCGTGTTCGTAGAGGAGCCCAGTGTATTGAGCCTGCCCGATTTTCAATTTTGCGACGGCGTTGGTGGTGACCGAGTCGGTAAGCGCGAACGCATCCGGGCCATGGATTTCGATTTCGCCCATGTGGCTGACGTCGAACAGGCCAACGTTTTTGCGGACGGAGTGGTGTTCTTCGAGGATGCCGGAATACTGAACTGGCATGTCCCAACCACCGAAGTCGACCATTTTGGCGCCCATTTTGCGGTGCGCGGAGTTGAGCGGAGTGGCTTTCAGGCCGGCTGCGGGTTGAGTCATGGATGCCTTAGGGGCGGACTCTTATTTTACAGCAGGCGTCAAGTACGAAACCGAGCCGCGACCGGCAGGAAGCGCTACCCCGAACACAGACCTACGGCCACTGGTGGTATCGCACCCTGCCGGTCGCGGCTCGGTTATGCTCTCGAAAGGCTCCACGTTCAGGACCCCGCGGGTCCGGGCTCGGGGCCAGGAACTACTTCAAAGCTCTGGACCGCGGTGGTCTCGTCATCAAAGACCTCGAAGATTCGGTAGACCTTGGTGAGTTGGACCACATCCTGCACGCGCTGGGTGAGTTTCATGAGCTTGAGTTTTCCGCCGCGCCGGGTTGCCGCGGTGTAGGCCGCCACTAATTCGCCCAAGCCGCTGGAATCGATGTAGTAGACTTCGGCCATATTCAAGAGGATGTTCTTCTTGCCACTCTCGAGGGTGTCGGCGATCAATTGCCGGAACTCGCGGGTACCGGGGCCAAGCGTGATGGGGCCGGTGAGATTCAGGACCAGGACGTCCCCAACTTCCCAGTCAAAATGTTCGAGGGCCATGCAGCGACGGTAGCGCCAAGGGGCTACGGATGTCAACATTTGGAAGTTACGCTCCAAGGCTGAGATTTATTCCATGCCTCCCGTTACGCGGCATGTCGGTGTTTTTGGAAACAACGAAATCCGTCAGAAGCGGTGCCGCCGCAATCAAAAACATTTTTGCTCTATTTTGTTCTACATGTATTTCCGAAACGCGTTAGGGCTATTATGTTCGGGAGCATAATCGGCGTAGGAGCTACTGGAGAAGACAGAATGAACTACGACCCGAACCAATGGAGAATGCTCTGGCGGCGAACGAAGCGCAAAGATGGAACTGTGGACACTAGCCTAGGGGCGCCAGCGGGGGCCGTAGCGCTCGGCCTCATTCTACTTATGCGCGGCCGTCCTGTGCATGATGTCGCAATGAACGGGCTGCTTCATCTAGTCAACCTCTTTGAGTTCGATCATCCGGCGTGGCCCACTTCGATCATCTAATTTGGCCCACCTGAGATGTTAATAGTTTGCCTTGACTGGGCCGTCCAAGTCCAGGCATGATTCTCCACATTCGTAAAAAGA
>CABEDY010000463.1_pt1 | contig 16955 bp, 9 predicted proteins | sample 3423171 | NCBI WGS metagenome assembly CABEDY01 (sample SAMEA5534333, study PRJEB31848) | metagenome | biome: tundra; feature: field; material: soil | place: USA | collected 2013-05 | depth 0.15 m | reverse complement strand
GTTGCGTGTCTCATGCGCTCTCGTGGCCGAAACGCCGCCCGTAACAGTGGGGTAGAGATCCGCGCGAGCAATTCGAACGGCCGCGCGGGCTTCCCGGAATTGCGCTTCGGCTTGCGCGATATTCAGATTCGAGACTCGCACCTGCTCCTCCAGCGTGTTCAACTGGGGGTCTTTATAAACTTCCCACCAGTTTCCGCGCAGCTTGTCATCGCGCGGCTCGCCCGGCTTCCAGATGTTCGCCTCTTTGAATTCGGGCGGCGGCTGTTCCTTGAACGCGGGCGGTGCCGGTGTGCTCACCTTGCTATACTTCGGGCCCACCATGCAGGCCGAAGTGAACAAGCTTAGGCCGAGCACAACGCCGCGTATCATTTTTAACTGCATTGGATACTCCTCATGCTTCTGATCCGGCCGGCGCAGTCTTCCCGAGTAGCTTGTCGCGGAATCTTGTGGTCCGCAGCCGCATCCGGTCCAAATACAAATAAATGACCGGCGTGGTGTACAGAGTAAGCATCTGGCTGAAAATCAGCCCCCCGACAATCGAAATACCAAGCGGCCGGCGTAATTCCGAGCCCGTACCTCCGCCGATCGCGAGCGGCAAGCCACCCAACAACGCCGCCATGGTGGTCATAGTAATGGGCCGGAAGCGGAGCACGCAGGCCTGAAAAATGGATTCTTCGGGACTCTTGTTCTCCTTGCGCTCGGCCTCCAGCGCGAAGTCGATCATCATAATGGCATTTTTCTTGACGATTCCGATCAGCAGAATAATGCCGATGAGAGCGATCACGCTCAATTCGGTGTGGAAGAGCAGTAGCGCCAATAGCGCGCCCACTCCCGCGGAAGGCAGCGTGGAAAGAATGGTGATGGGGTGAATCAGGCTCTCGTACAACACGCCCAGAACGATATAAACCGCAACCAGCGCGGCCGCGATCAGGATTGGTTCATTCGAGAGCGATTGTTGAAAGGCTTGTGCCGTGCCCATGAAACTCCCGTGGATGTTGGACGGGAGGTTGACGTCGCGCTCTGTCTCGGCGATAGCGGTTACTGCGTCTCCCAAAGCCACACCGATGGGGAGGTTAAACGAGAACGTCACCGACGGGAACTGTCCCTGATGATTTATGGACAGCGGCGCGGAATCCGATGCGAAGTGCGTGAACGCACTGAGCGGCACCTGCGCGCCATTATTTCCGCGAACGTAAATCTGCTTCAGTCCGTCGGGATTTTCCCAAAAGCGCTCGGAGGCTTCCATCACCACGTGATATTGATTGAGGGGCTGGTACATGGTGGAGACCTGGCGCTGGCCAAACGCGTCGTACAGCGTGTCGTCGATGAGTTGGGCTGAAATGCCCAGCCGCGCGGCCGTCGGGCGATCGATGACAAGAGAGGTTTGGAGGCCCTTGTTTTGCTGATCGGAATTCAGGTCAACGACCTGGGGCAGAGCCCGCAGTTTATGTTCGACAATCGGCGCCCAGTGATTGAGATCCTGCACGCTATCGCTCTGCAAGGTGAATTGGTATTGCGCGGCGCTACCGCGTCCGCCAATGCGAAGGTCCTGCACGGGCTGCAGGTAAAGCGTGGCGCCTGGAATGCGGGCCGTCTGCCCCCGCAATCGCGCGATCACCTGATCCGCGGTCAGCTTATTGCGCTCGTTGGACGACTTGAGCGTTATAAACATGGTTCCTGTATTGATCCCGCGGCTGAAACCGCCGGAACCACCGGTGTACGCGCTCAGGCTATCCACGGCGGGGTCGCGCATCACCACATTCACAATCTGAAGCACACGCGTCCGCATGGCCTGGAAGGAAGTGGCTTGATCGGCCATAATCTGTCCCGACAGCCGGCCGGTGTCCTGCTGCGGGAAGAAGCCCTTGGGGATCACCACGTACAAATAGACGGTCAGCGCAAGAGTGGAAAGCGTCACCAGAAGCATCAGGGGCTGATGCCGCAGCACCCATCGCAACGAGACCTCGTAGCCGCGATGAATCTTGTTGAAGACCCATTCGTTCAGCCGATAGATGCGGCCGTGTTGTTCCCGCTCGTGGCTCCGCAGCAGCCGAGCGCACATCATAGGAGTGGTGGTGAGCGAAACCACCAGCGAAATGAGGATCGCCACCGATAGGGTAACGGCGAACTCGCGGAACAAACGTCCCACGATGCCGCCCATCATGAGAATTGGAATAAACACGGCCACCAGCGAGATGCTGATGGAGAGCACCGTGAAGCCGATCTCCTGCGCCCCCCGCAGCGCTGCCTGCATGGGTTTCATTCCTTGCTCAAGATAGCGGGTTATATTTTCTATAACAACGATGGCATCGTCCACCACGAAGCCGGTCGCGATGGTGAGCGCCATCAAGGACAGATTGTCCACGCTGTAGCCCATCAAATACATCACCGCGAAGGTTCCCACCAGCGATACCGGGACCGCGACGCTCGGGATAATGGTGGTACGGACGCTGCGAAGAAAGACAAAAACCACCAGGATCACCAGGCCAACCGAGATCATCATGGTGTATTGCACATCTTCGACGGAGGCGCGAATGGTGACGCTGCGGTCGAGCACCACGGAAAGATCGATTGCAGCCGGGATGGCGGCTTTCAACTGAGGCAGCAGCGAGCGGACGCGATCGACGGTGGCGATGATGTTGGCTCCCGGCTGCCGGAAAATAATCACCAAGATGGCCGGCTTCCCGTTGGCGATGCCGGCCACTCGAATATCCTCCACTGAGTCCGTGACATTGGCGATATCGGAGAGCAGCACAGCGCCGCCGTTCTTGTACGCCACCAGCAGCGGTTTGTAGTCCTCAGCTTTCAACAGTTGATCGGTGGTGCTCAACTCCCAAACGCGATGCTGGATGGCCAACTCGCCTTTCGGACGATTTGCGTTTGCGGATCCCAACATGGCGCGGACATCTTCCAGATTGAGCCCGTAGTTGTTGAGCACTGTCGGATTGACGTCCACCCGAACCGCCGGCAGCGCGCCGCCACCGACGAACACCTGCCCGACGCCGCTCACCTGCGAGAGCTTCTGCTGAAGAATGGACGAAGCCTCGTCGTATAGGCGCGCTGTATCAATGGTGCTGGATGTAAGCGCCAGAAACAGGATTGGCGCGTCCGCCGGATTCACTTTTCGATAGGTGGGAGCGGTGGGAAGATTGGTGGGCAATTGTCCCCGCGCCGCATTGATAGCCGCTTGCACATCGCGCGCCGCGGCATCGATATTCCGCGTCAGATCGAATTGCATGGTGATGCTGGTGCTGCCGAGGTAACTGGTGGAGGTCATCTCGGTGATGGCGGCGATCCTCCCGAACTGGCGCTCCAACGGCGTAGCGACGGAAGAGGCCATGGTTTCCGGACTCGCTCCCGGCAGAGCAGCCTGGACGGAGATGGTCGGAAATTCTACTTGGGGAATTGGGGAGACGGGCAGGAAGGTGTAGGCGATGCCGCCGGCCAGCGCGAGCGCGGCGGTCAACAGCGTGGTTGCGACCGGTCGGTGAATAAACGGCGTCGAGATACTCATGAGTGGGGCGGACCCCCTGGTCCGCGCGGGTCCCCCTGGACCCGCACCTCGGCAGCGATCCAATCACCAGCAGGCCGACGTGGGCGTCGGCCGCGGACCAGGGGGTCCGCCCCACAAGTAGCCACAGACGCGTATATCATGCCGGCACCTCACGCCGCCGGAAACGGCGCGCCATGCGATCGAATGCCAGGTAAATCACGGGCGTTGTATACAACGTCAGAAGCTGGCTGAAGATCAGTCCACCCACGATCGCGATACCGAGCGGCCGGCGCAACTCCGCACCAGTGCCGGTGCCGAGAGCGAGCGGAACACCGGCCAGGAGCGCAGCCAGCGTAGTCATGATAATTGGCCGGAAGCGCAGCAGGCTGGCCTGGTAAATAGCATCCAGAGGCTCTTTGTTTTCCTTGCGCTCGGCTTCGAGCGCGAAGTCGATCATCATGATCGCGTTCTTTTCCACGATGCCGATCAACAGGATGATGCCTATAAGCGCAATAACGCTGAAATCCTGGCCGGTCAGCATCAGCGCCAGAAGAGCGCCCACGGCCGCGGAAGGTAGCGTCGAAAGAATAGTTAGAGGATGAATGTAGCTCTCGTAAAGAACGCCCAGTACGATGTAGACGGTCACCACCGCCGCTAGAATCAGAATCGGCGTATTCGTCAAGGAAGCTTGGAACGCCAGCGCAGTTCCCTGGAAACCTTGCTGGATGCTGGCCGGCATACTCAACTGCTTTTGCACACGATCCACGGCGCTCACCGCGTCGCCCAAGGATTTCTTGGGCGCCAGATTGAAAGAAATAGTGACAGCCGGAAACTGGCCCTGGTGATTCACAGCCAGCGCGGCTTTGTCCTGCTCAAAATGCGTGAACGCGTTGAGCGGGACTTCGCCGTTCATGGCCGATCGGATGTAGATATCGCGCAGAGCGTCCGGGCCCACCTGGAAGCTCGGCTTCACCTCCATCACCACGCGATACTGGTTCAACTCGGTGAACATGATCGCGATCTGGCGCTGGCCGAACGCATCGTAGAGCGTGTCGTCGATCATCTGCGGAGTGATGCCTAATCGGGAGGACGTGGCGCGGTCAATTACGAGGCGCGCCTGCAACCCCCCATTCTGTTGATCGCTCGCCACATCGCGCAGCTCGGGCTCGGCTTGCAATTTAGCCACGAAGCGCGGAACCCAGTCGTTCAATTCCTTCACGTCGGGATCTTCCAGGCTGTATTGAAACTGCGTGCGGCTGACGCGATCCTCCACAGTCAGATCCTGGACGGGTTGCATGTAGAGCGTGATGCCTTCTTCCGCGGCGAGTTGAGGCTGCAGCCTGCGGATGATGTCGCTGGCGCTGATTCCTCTTTCTTCGATGGGCTTCAGGTTGACGAGAATGCGTCCACTGTTCACGGTAGTGTTCGTGCCGTCGATGCCAATGAAAGAAGACAGGCTCTCCACCGCTGGATCTTTGAGGATTACCTTTGTAATAGCTTGCTGCCTTTCAGCCATGGAGCTGAAGGACACCGACTGTGGAGCTTCCGAAATCCCCAGAATCACGCCCGTATCTTGCACCGGGAAGAAGCCTTTAGGGATGATGTAGTACAGATAGCCCGTCAACACCAGCGTGGCGAATGCCACCAAAAGAGTCTCACCCTGGTGCTGGAGAACCCAACCGAGAGTCCGGCCATAGAAGGCGATGATGGCTTCGAAGACACGCTCCGATTTGCGATAGAACCAGCTCTGCTCAGACTCGGATTTATGATGCAAAAGCCGGGAGCACATCATCGGCGTCAAGGTAAGGGAAACCACCGCGGAGATGAGAATGGTGGCACTCAGCGTAATGGCGAACTCGCGAAAGAGGCGCCCCACCACGTCGCCCATAAACAGCAACGGTATCAGCACCGCGATCAACGAAACGGTCAGCGACAGAATGGTGAACCCGATCTGCTCCGCGCCCTTGAGGGCAGCCTGCAACGCCGGTTCTCCCGCTTCGATATAACGCGCGATGTTTTCGATCATCACGATGGCGTCGTCCACCACGAATCCGGTGGAGATGGTCAAGGCCATGAGCGTGAGGTTGTTGAGGCTGAAGTTGAGCAGATACATTACGCCGAACGTTCCCACCAGCGACAGCGGAACGGCGACGCTCGGGATTACGGTGGCGGCGAACGTGCGGAGAAACAGGAAGATCACCATCACCACCAGTCCGATGGTGAGCATGAGTTCGAACTCGACATCGCGTACAGAAGCGCGAATTGTTGTAGTGCGGTTGGTTAATACGGCGACGTCCACGGCCGCGGGCAGGGAAGCGCGGAGTTGGGGCAGCAACTTGGTGATGCGGTCCACCACCGCAATGATGTTGGCGCCGGGTTGCCGCTGGATGTTCAGAATCACGGCCGGCGCCGTATTCATCCAAGCAGCTTGTCTGATATTCTCCGCGCTGTCGATTACGGTGGCGATGTCTGAAAGAACCACTGGTGCGCCGTTGCGATAGGCCACTACGAGCGGACGGTAATCGGCGCTGGTAAGAAGCTGATCGTTCGCGCCGATGGTGTAATCCTGCAGCTTGCCGTCGAAGTTTCCTTTGGCCTGATTCACGCTCGCGGCTGCTACGGCGGTTCGTAGATCCTCCAGATTCAGCTTGTAAGACGACAGCGCCGTCGGGTTGGCTTGGATTCGAACGGCTGGCTTCTGCCCACCGCTGATGCTTACCAAGCCCACGCCCGACAACTGCGAGATCTTCTGCGCGAGACGCGTATCGGCCAAGTCCTCAACCTTGGTTAACGGAAGCGTGTTTGAAGTCAGCGCCAAGGTCATAATTGGCGCGTCGGCGGGATTGATCTTGTTGTAGATGGGCGGATTCGGCAGATTAACCGGAAGGAAATTAGAGCTGGCGTTGATAGCGGCTTGGACTTCCTGCTCCGCCACGTCGATGTTCAAGCTCAAAACGAATTGCATCGTGATGATGGAGCTACCGGCGGAACTGATGGACGTCATCTGGTTCAAGCCGGGCACCTCTCCGAACTGGCGTTCGAGCGGCGCCGTGACAGAGGACGCCATTACTTCGGGACTCGCTCCCGGATAATAGGTCACCACCTGGATGGTGGGATAATCCACTTCAGGAAGGGCTGAGACGGGCAACTCGCGATACGCGACGCCACCCACCAGCAAAAGCCCCACCATCAGCAGAGCTGTAGCGACCGGTCGCTCGATGAACGGGCGGGACGGGCTCATGCGCTATCCTTTGTGGCTTGCTCCCGCGGATTTTCCGGCGGGATGTCCGCCCTTCGGCGCGGTGTTTCCCTTACCGCCCACCGTGACTTTCGCACCTGGCTGCAGTTTATCGACGCCGTCGATCACCACCACGTCGCCGGACTCAAGACCGCTGTCAACGGTAGACTGGTCTCCTTCGGTGAGGCTCGAGACGATGTTTCGCACATCCACCGTGTTGTCGGATTTCACAACGTAGACGTACATGGAATCCGGGCTGCGCTGGATGGCCGCCGCGGGAACAATCACAACATTTCGTTTGGTGTCCAGCAACAGGCGCGCGTTCACGAACTGGTTAGGGAAGAGTTTGTCGTCTTCATTTGGGAAACTGGCCTTGAATCGGACTGTTCCGGTGGTCTGATCCACCTGGTTGTCGATGGTGAGCAGCATTCCGGATGCGAGCTTATTCTTCATATCCCGATCCCACGCTTCGACAGACAGCTTAGCTCCAGCTCGCATCTTCTGAGTGACCGCCGGGAGATTATCCTCGGCGATATTGAAGATCACGGCGATGGGCTGAAGTTGAGTGATAGCCGCCAGGCCGTTGACATCAGCCGCATGTACCATGTTGCCTTGATCCACCATACGCAAGCCGATCCGCCCACTGAGCGGGCTGTGGATGTCGCAATACACCAGTTGCAGCTTGGCGCTGTCGATGGTGGCTTGGTCGCTCTTGATGGCGCCCTCGGATTGGCGCACGGTGGCCACCTGTGTATCAAGCTGCTGTTTGGGGATGGCGTCCTGACTCATCAGAACCTGATATCGAGTAAGATCCACCTTGGCGTTATTCAGCGTGGCTTCGTCGCGCGCCATTTGCCCTTCGGCTTGCTCCAGTTGAACCTGATAAGGGCGCGGATCGATTTTGGCCAGCAGGTCCCCGGCATGCACCAACTGCCCTTCTTCGAAAGCCACTTTGATCAGTTCGCCGTCCACGCGAGTTCTGACGATGACGGTGTTGAATGCGGTTGCGAGTCCGAGCCCGTTAAGATAGACACCCATGCTTCCACGGGCGGCTGTGGCCGTCACCACCGGAATGGCGCGTGCGGCCGGTCGCGCGGCCGATTTTGTGGCCGTAGCGTTCTGGCTGTTGCGTCGGACCAGATAATAGCTCGAAAGGGCTATCACAAAAAGTACGGCAAACCAGACCCAGACCCCGCGTTTCTTTCGCGGCTGGACCTGGTTCGGCGAGCGTTTTGTGGCCGGTTCATGCAATGTCGTGGTGCGCGTTTCTGGCGTTGTCATTCGGATCGTGGACTCAACTTCGCTAGTCTTAATTGACTCTCGATTCCTCGGAGACGTTACTCATGGTGTGTGGGGCAGGTTGCCAACCTGCGCGCCGAATGGCAATCGGCGCCCGATTGCGCGGTTAACAACCGCGCGCAGGATGCCATCCTGCCCCACAAGACGATCGCTAAGTTGTTGAAACAGTGGAGTGTAAGGGGCTAGAAACGTTCCTTATTGATAATGTTTGACCTTCATGTTATCTCTAGATATGGCCTCGACTGTCTGGAAAGGGCACCTTACTTTTGGGCTCGTTTCGTTTCCCGTGAAGCTGTTCACCGCTGCGCGCGGCGACACCATCAGCTTCAATCAGCTTCACAAAACCGACAACTCGCGCATCAAGCAGGTGCTTTACTGCCAGGCGGAGGACAAGCCCATTCCGCGCAGCGAAATTGTGAAGGGCTACGAATACGAGAAGGATCGGTACGTGGTGATCGAGGATGAAGACATCAAGAGGATGGCGCCATCGTCGGCGAAGGTGATGGAGATCCTCGAATTCGTGAAAACCACAGAAGTGGACCCGATCTATTTCGAAAGTTCCTTCTACATGGCGCCCGATGATGCGGGCGAGAAGCCGTACGCCTTGCTCTACGACACGCTGAAAAAAACCGGCTACGTAGGAGTGGCGAAAATCGCCATGCACAATCGCGAGCACATCGTCATCTTCCGGCCGGGAACTAGCGGTCTGATGATGCACACCATGTACTTCGCGAATGAAGTTCGAAAGGTGGAAGAGTTCCGCACGGACACCAGCCTGGTGAAGGAGCAGGAAGTGAAGCTGGCAGAAATGCTGGTTCAATCGCTGGCCGCGCCATTCGAACCGGAGAAATACAAGGACACCTATCGCGAGAACCTACAGGCGCTGATTGAAGCCAAAATCAAGGGCCAGGAAGTGGTGACGCCACCGCAGGCGGAGCCATCCAAGGTGATCGACATCATGGAGGCGCTGAAGAAGAGCCTGGCGATCGCGAAAAAGCCCGTAGCTTCGGAAGCGGAAGCGCCGAAGCAGAAAGCAGAAGGCAGAAAGCAGAAAGCGGCAAGATAAGAAGAATTCAGAATCCAAGAATTCAGGAAGTCGAGGAAGGTGGTGCGGCGCCATGCGCCGTATCTCTGATCAACTCCTCCGCGTACAGAGCTCCTGCCGCTGTCTCTTCGTGCTTGAAGAAAACGTAAACGTCCTGGCCCTGGCTCAGCAACTGTTCGGCTCGTGCGGCGATCTCTTTGCGATCTTCTGGGGTGTACTCCGGCATGCGTAGGCGCGAGTAGACGAAGTTGGCCGTTATCACTTCGGGAATCGTGAGCTTTTCGGATTCGGCCAGGCACAACGCGACGCCGTGTTTTTCGAGTAACCGATACACGGGATCAACCAGCCAGGAGACGTGGCGGAACTCGAAGGCATACCGCATATCCGGCGGAAGCGTACTCAAAAAATCCGCCAGCAATGCTTCGTCGCACTTCATCGCCGGCGGGAGCTGGAACAACACGGGACCCAGCCGTCGCGCTGTTCTCAGCGGCTCGATGGCCTTGAAAAACACCTCGGTAAATTCGGATGGTTTCAATCGCAGGATGTGCGTGATCCGCATGTGCGCCTTGAGCGGAAATACAAATCCCGCCCGCGTTTCGTTGACCCAGTTCTCCAGCGTTGAGACGGACGGCAGCCGCCGGAAAGTGTAATTCACTTCCACTGCGTTTAGCCGCCCGGAATAATAGCTGAGGAATTTCTTGGATGGCAGCTTGTCCGGATAAAAATCGGGCTTCCAGCTTGGGTAAGCAAATCCGGACGTGCCGGCGTAGAGATTGGGCATGGTAATCTAGCATTCTATCTGGACGCGCGTCATCCTCAAACTGTTGCCGCAAACCCGCGCCGCGACGGTGAGCGACCGTAAATAGCCTGTAGTGGATTTCGGGTTGTAAACGGTCTTAGGAATATCCCGGCGACGGCTTGCGCTGGCTGATTCGATTATGATACCCGCCGGTGATCTGATTCGGAAGTTAGGCAGCAGTGGGCTTTTTGCTCTGTTGTTGGGCCGTCCGGAGTCCTCCTTGGCAAGGAGGGACATTCCCGTGCGGCAATGGATCACGGACCACGACCGGGAGCAATTCCGCGCCGAGGGCCATATGGTGATACGAAATGTGGTTCCTGCAAGCATCACCCGGAACGCAGTTCGTGAGATTGCCGCCTTCGTCGGCGCGGACCTCGCTGACAGCTCGACATGGTATGGCGGCCCTCCGGAGCTGGATGGCGTTGTCCCGATGCATCATGCCCAGTCGCTCTGGGACATCCGGCAGTGCCCGAATCTCTACCAGCTCTTTACGGAGTTCTTCGGGACCCCGCGGCTCATGCTGGATATCAACCGGTGCATTTTTCGGCCGCCTGTTCGCCCGGCCTTTCCGGACGCCGGTCAGGGAACCATTCATTGGGACACCGACCCGATGGCACCCGAAGAGCCGTCTGTGCAGGCCGTCGTATTGTTGACCGATGTTACCCGCGATGGGGGTGGTTTCCAGTGTCTGCCTGAGATTTATCGAAACCTGGACGCGTGGCTTCAAAGGTACGGGATCAAGGACGATTTTAATTTCTTCGAACTAGGGCTGAATCACTTGAAGACGACTCAAATCGCGGGTAAGGCGGGCGACGTCATTTTGTGGTCCACCAAGCTGCCGCACGGCAGTGCCGCCAATTTGTCTAGCCGGCCAAGGATCGCGGCGTTCGTTACGTTGCAGCCTCCCGACGATTATGAGCAACTCCGAAACTCGCTGATGACGTGGTGGCTGACCAAACGAGCGCCCGACCAATGGCGGGGCATGCCGGGACAAGTTGATCCTGAGTCGGGAGCCCCCGCAGTGCTTTCCGAGCTAGGCTTGAAGCTGATCGGAGCGCGGCCCTGGTAGGATCGGAGGCGGAGATCCGAACGGTTCGTAGCGCATCCGACAGAGCATGGGAAGCATCCAATACAATAGTTTAAGCCAGCGTGATACCGCAAACTCCCAAGAAACGCTCGTCCGAACGGCTGCGCGAATTGTGGCCGGATATCGTGGAACTGGTCCGCCCGCGGCGCGGCATACTAGCTCTGGGCTTTCTGATGATGGCCATCGGCACGCCGTGCGGTCTGGTGCTGCCCGCATCCACGAAATACCTGGTGGACGACGTAATCGGCAAGAAACAGATTCATCTGCTGCTGCCTCTGGTGATGGTTGTCATGGCTGCCACGGTGATCCGGGGAATTACGTCGTACGCGCTCACACAACTGGTTTCGAAGGCCGGCCAGCGCCTGATTGCGGAACTTCGACGCAAGGTGCAGAAACACGTGGCTCACCTTCCCGTGGCATACTACGACTCCAACAAGACCGGGACACTGGTGGCGCGAATCATGAACGACGTGGAGGGGATCCGCAATCTTCTGGGCACGGGTTTGATCGAATTCGTAGGCGGAGTTCTGACCGCGGTGCTGGTATTGGGTTACCTGCTTTACCTCAACTGGCTGTTGACGGTGATCGCGCTGGCCGTCGTGGTCGGATTCGCGCTGGTGCTCCGCAAGGCCTTCGGCATCATCCGGCCTATTTTTCGTGAACGTGCCAAGATCAACGCCGAAGTTACCGGCCGTCTCACGGAATCGCTGGGCGGCGTGCGGGTGGTGAAGGGCTACCATGCCGAAGCGCAGGAGGAGGCTGTCTTTGCCGCGGGGGTTCAACGGCTGCTCGCCAATGTGCTGAAGTCCCTGACAGCAACCTCTGTTATGAGCCTCTCTGCCACCGTGCTGATGGGCGTGGTGGGCGCGCTCATTATGTACGTGGGTGCGCGGCAGATTCTCGCCGGCGCCATGACGCTGGGCCAGTTCATGACCTTCACAGCCATGCTGGCGTTCATGATCGCGCCCATGTTCCAGATCGTCGGCATTGGGACGCAACTCACGGAAGCGCTGGCCGGCCTGGAGCGGACGCGCGAAGTGATGCGCGAGCGTCCGGAGGACGAGGATCCGCGCCGCACGATTTCGCTCGCAACCATCACGGGCCAGGTGATTTTCGACAACGTCAACTTTGCTTACGACGCCGGCAAGGACATTTTGAAAGAGTTCTCTTTTCGCTCCGAGCCGGGCACGGTGACGGCGCTGGTCGGACCCTCGGGGTCCGGAAAATCCACCACCATCGGTCTGATCACGGCGTTTCATTCGCCCGAGTCCGGGACCATCCTGGTGGATGGCGTTGATTTGTCCACGGTGCGCCTGGATTCGTATCGCACGCAGTTGGGCGTGGTCTTGCAGGAAACTTTTCTCTTCGATGGAACCATTCGGGAAAACGTCGCCTTTGCCCGCCCCAATGCGACTGAGCAGCAGATCATGGAGGCGTGCCGGATCGCTCGCGTGGATGAGTTTGCCGAGGGCTTCGAGAAAAAGTACGACACCATCGTGGGCGAGCGCGGCGTCAAGCTTTCCGGCGGCCAAAGACAGCGCGTTTCCATCGCGCGGGCGATCCTAGCGGATCCGCGGATACTGATTCTGGATGAAGCCACATCGAGCCTCGATTCGGAGTCCGAGGCCATGATTCAGGAAGGCCTGAGATATCTGATGCAGGGACGAACCACTTTCGTGATTGCGCACCGGCTTTCCACAATTCGCCGCGCCGATCAGATTCTGGTGGTGGAAGCCGGCCGCATCGTCGAGCAGGGCACCCACGCAGAGCTGTACGCGGCCCGCGGCCGTTACTACGATTTGTACACCAAGCAGCACGGCATAGAAGCGAACCTGTTTCTGGCGCCCGGGGAGGGCGAAGAACAACCAGCCGCTGACGGAGCACGCGCAGCCCAGGCCAGTGGCACGAATGTGCTGTCGGAGGCAGTCCGGCTGCTGCGAGGATGATGTGGGGCGGCCCCCCTGGTCCGCAGCCGACGCCCTCGTCGGCTTGTTCCCGCGTAATCAGCAGCGGGTCCTGGGGGACCCGCGCGGACCAGGGGGTCCGCCCCACCATTGGAGGAAAGCTACTTCTTTCTGATGATGTGATCCAGGCTCAGCGGGCCCGCGCCGGCTGTCATCAGGTACAGAAAGATGAAGCAGTACAGCACCGCCAGCTCGCCACCGTTCGTGATTGGCCAGAATCCATGCGGAAAATGAGCTCTGAAGTAAGCCACGGCCATTTCTCCGCAAAGCAAGAACGCCACCGGCCGCGTGAACAGGCCCAGCAGAATCAGCAGTCCGCCGAAACACTCCAAAGTTCCCGCCAGCCACATTTGGGAAAAGAAGTGCGCGCGAGCGATAGCGCATACGACTGTAATGTGCCCACGCTTTATTGAACTACATTTTGAGCAGGCTGATATTGCCGTTCGAAGTAGTCAGGTCGATCTTCGGACCGCCCCCGCCGATGGTGCCTTCCATCCTATGTTTCGACAGTTCTCCGGGATGAATTAGAACATCGAAATCGCTGCGGACCGATCCGTTCGAATTGGTGGATGCGTGCAGGCTGGCGCCCACGTTTGCGGGCATGCGCACGGTAATCGGGCCGTTGCTGGTGGTTGCGATCACGTCGTTCTGGTGCAGGGAATCCACCTGCAGATCGATGTCGCCGTTGGATGTGCTGAGTCGAATGGGATGCCCGCTTGGGGCGTCGTGCAGGCGCGCGCGAATCCCGCCATTGGAGGTGGTGAAGTTGACATCGCCCTTGACGTCTTTCACCTCGATGCTGCCATTGGAGGAGTGAGCATCCACGTTGCCGTTTATCCGGCCCAAGTGAATTGATCCGTTCGAAGTAGCCAGATGAGCGTGACCGTCGATATCGTCTACGCGGAGGGAGCCGTTCGAGCTGGCCACGTCTTCGAGCGCCGTTTGGCGCGGAACTCGAATGACGCACTTTGCGCCCATATTTCCATGGTGTGGATCGGGCCGGGTAGTCTTTACGCGGACCGTGTTGCCCGAGCTCGAAGCTTCAATGTGCATGGAGTTGAGCAGGCTTTCACTTTCGGCGTATTTGGTGCCCGAGATATCGACTGTGTTCTGGTCCCAACCTGTGATTTCGACCGAGCCATTGAAATTCTCAAGTACAAATCGGCCGCCAGCAGTCTGCGGGTAGGAGTAGTGGAAGTCCTCGCGGTAGCGGGAACTGTCGCCCGCGAACACCAGCGCGCAGGCGGATAGGAATAGCAGCAGCTTTTTCATCGGTTCACCTCTCGTGATTATGACGCATGGACGGCGAAATCGTTAGTCCGTTTCTCGTTTCTCGTTAGGTACGCTCGGCAACGAGAAACGAGAAACGAGGAACGAGAAACGTTTTTTGGTTATTCTCCGCTCTGTTGCAGGAGCTTGGCCACTAGCGCTGTCCAGCCGGTCTGATGATTGGCGCCGAGTCCCGCGCCGTCGTCGCCGTTGAAATACTCGAAGAACAGAATGTTGTCGCGGAAATGCGGATCGGTCTGAAGCTTTTCCACACCGCCGAACGCCGGCCGGCGCCCGTGTTCGTCAAGTAAGAACAAGTGCGAAAGCCGCCGCGACAAGAAAGCCGCGACATCCGCCAGATTCATCTTTACACCGGATCCAGTAGGGCATTCCACCTGAAATTCGTCGCCGAAATAGTGATGATATCTCTGCAGCGATTCGATCATCAGATAATTCACCGGAAACCAGATGGGGCCGCGCCAGTTGGAGTTCCCCCCAAAAGTGCCGGTGGTGGATTCGGCGGGATCGTAGGCAACGCGGTACTCCTGGCCATCGATATGCAGAATAAACGGATGATCCTTGTGATAACGCGAGATTCCACGGATGCCGTACGGCGAAAGGAACTCGTTCTCATCCAGCATGGTGGCGAGTACACGCCGAAGCCGCGACGGATGCACGATAGACAGCAGCAATCGCTGGTCCACGCCGTGTCGCGTTATGGAAGCGATGTTGCCGCACAGATCCGGCCGATGTTTGATGAACCAGTCCATACGCCGCTTGAAGCCGGGAAGTTTGTCGAGCACATCCTGATCGAGCGTCGTCACGGCGAACAATGGAATCAATCCCACCAGCGACCGGATGCGCAAGGGAATTTTTTGGCCATCCGGAAGCCGCAACCAATCGTAATAAAATCCTTCCTCTTCGTCCCACAGGCCGCACTCGCCCAGCCGATTCATGGCGCTTGCGATATAAAGAAAATGCTCGAAGAATTTGCTGGCTATATCCTCATAGGACTGGTCGTGCGGCGTTAGCTCGATCGCGATTCTCAACATGGTCAGGCAGTACATTCCCATCCACGCGGTGCCATCTGCCTGTTCCAGGAATCCGCCGGTGGGAAGCGGCTTCGAGCGATCGAACACTCCGATGTTGTCCAGGCCCAGGAATCCGCCCTCGAAGATGTTGTTGCCGCGCGAATCCTTGCGATTGACCCACCAGGTGAAGTTCATCAGCAGCTTGTGAAATGCCGCTTCCAGGAACGGGTAGTCCGGTTCGCCGGTCAGCTTTTTCGCAATCTTGTAGACACGGTAGCAAGCCCACGGATGCACCGGAGGGTTGACATCGCTGAATTCCCACTCATAGGCCGGTAACTGTCCGTTGGGCGATTCGTACCACTCGCGCAACAACAGAGAGAGCTGTTGTTTCGCGAAATCGGGATCGATCAATGCGAATGGGATCATGTGGAACGCCAGATCCCAGGCCGCGAACCATGGATACTCCCACTTGTCCGGCATGGAAAGCACATCGTCGTTGTATACGTGAATCCAGCTTCGATTCCGTCCGTGTTTGCGTTCCGGAGGAGGCGGCGGCATGGCGGGATCGCCTTTCAGCCATTCTTCGACAACGTAATGGTAGAACTGCTTCGACCACAGCAGCCCGGCCAGCGCCTGGCGGTGCACCATACGGGCATCGTCGGAAAGGCAAGCTGGACAAAAGTTGTAGAACTCGTCCGCTTCCTTGATGCGTTCGAGAAAAACCCCATCAATATCGGGCATCGGCGCGCGTCCTGCATGCAGGCGGAAGCGCAATACCTTCGATTCACCAGGGCCCAGGTTCAGTTGGTAAACGCCACAGGCCTTGGTGCCTCGCTCGTCGGAATTTACGGCGCCCTGCTCGCCCTGGATCAAGTAGCGGTGGAACGCATCTTTGACGAAGGGTTGCCGGTTAGGGGAATTCCACAAATGCGCGGTGTTGCTCTCGTTTTCAGTGAAGAGAAGCGGGGGAGCATCTTCGAACCATAGTTTGAAATCGCCCAGTGTCTGCTCGGAAATATGAATGGAGTGCGAATCCAGGCGGCCTAACTCCGGGCGCGGCGTGCCGTAACCCCAGCTCCAGGTATTGCGAAACCAGACAGTAGGAAGCAAGTGGAGCGGCGCGGGATCGGGCCCGCGGTTGATGACGGTGACGCGGGCCAGGATGTCGTCCGAATCGTTTTTGGCGTACTCGACGAAGATATCGAAGTAGCGGTCATGATCGAAGATGCCGGTGTCCATCAGCTCATATTCGGGCTCAAGCCGCGAGCGATGACGATTGACTTCCAACAATTGCTTATAGGGAAATTCCAACTGCGGATATTTGTACAGGCACTTCATGTAAGAGTGCGTGGGAGTGGAATCCAGATAATAGTAATATTCTTTGACATCCTCGCCGTGGTTGCCCTCGGGGCCTCCCAGGCCGAAGAGGCGCTCTTTCAGAATTGGATCGCGTCCATTCCAGAAGGCGAACGCAAAACAAAGGCGCTGGTGATTGTCGCAGATGCCGGCGATTCCATCTTCGGTCCAACGATAGGCGCGTGAACGAGAATGGTCGTGAGTGAAGTAATCCCAGGCTGTTCCATAAGCGCTGTAATCCTCGCGCGGATTTCCCCACGCGCGTTCGGTGAGGTAGGGTCCCCACCGCTTCCAATGTTTTTTACGGTGCCGCGATTCCAGAAGGCGTGTGCGTTCATCGTGCATCCTCTTTACCATAGCGAAGGGACTGGGGG
>CABEDY010000459.1_pt1 | contig 17092 bp, 16 predicted proteins | sample 3423171 | NCBI WGS metagenome assembly CABEDY01 (sample SAMEA5534333, study PRJEB31848) | metagenome | biome: tundra; feature: field; material: soil | place: USA | collected 2013-05 | depth 0.15 m | reverse complement strand
AAGCCAGGTGCTGGGCACTCAATCCGGCGTGGTTATTCTCATCGGAGTTCTGGTCTGCCTGATAGGGATCGCATTCGCGGGTGCGGCCGGAATTTCTAAAGAGCGTGAAATGCCCGACGCGATGAAGCAGGTTGTCATCAAAGAATTTCGCTTGAAAAAGGGATTGCTGGTCGCCACCTTTTGCGGCGTGATGAGCGCTTGCTTCTCGTACGGTCTCGCGGCTGGCGATCCTATCCGCGCCGCAACGCTGCGGCATGGCACGGCGCCATTGTGGCAGGGATTGCCGATCCTGGTGGTGGTGCTCGCGGGAGGGTTCCTGACTAATTTTGTGTGGTGCTTGACGCTGCACATCCGTAACAAGTCCGGCGGCGAATACTTCGACTCGCGATTTCCCAGGCTTCCCAACTACCTGGTGTGCGCTTTGGCCGGCAGTATCTGGTATTTCCAATTCTTCTTTTACACCATGGGCGAAACGCAAATGGGCGTTTACAAATTCTCCAGCTGGACCTTGCACATGGCCAGCATCATCATCTTCAGCAGCCTGTGGGGAATCGCGTTGCACGAATGGAGCGGCGCTGGACGGCGGACCAAAGGGCTGCTGGCGCTGAGTTTGGCTTTGTTGCTGGCATCGACCATGATTGTTGGGTATGGGAATTATTTGGGCACCGCGCGGTCGTAACGCTCCCTTCCGGTCGCGGCTCGGTTAGCGCATTCGAAAACACCACGCGCATTGTTTCCGAGCCGCGACCGGGAGGGAGCGTGATCCAGGTCTAGAGCGCGTTACGCATAGCTGGATGCTGAGGGCGCATTTTTCTCGGATCGTTCGGACGTGATCCGTTCCAAATACCCGCTCTCGCGGAAAGCCTCCATCGGATTCTCTGGCAGTCCCTTCGATTTCGCCCATTCGACAATGGCGGGCCGCACGTCGGTTGAATAAGCGTCCTTCAAACCCATCTCCGCATCCACCAGCGCACACTTGGTCTGGCACACCGAGAGCCGTTCGTGATCAACGATCGCGGCCTTGGCATACAATTCCAACGCCGTGGTCACCGTTTGAATCATGGCCTCGATCTTGCCCTTCAGATTGTGGCTCTGATCCACCATGTATGCGATATCGGCGGGTTTGCCGGTCTCCCATTCGAAGAAACGAATTTCATGAAAGATGCGAAAAACCTGATATGGATCGATGGACCCCAGTGTGAGATCGTCGTCAGCGTAACGGCGATCGTTGAAGTGGAATCCGCCAAGCATGCCGGCATCCAGCAGCCAATCCACAATCTGCTCGATGTTTTGCGACTGATAATGATGACCTGTATCCACCAGCACTTTAGCTTTCGGACCGGCCGCTTGTGCCAGCAGCAACGCCATGCCCCAATCGGCAATGTCGGTGTGATAGAAAGCCGGCTCAAACGGTTTGTATTCCACTAGCATTCGCTGGCCCTCTGCCAAGCGCGCGGCCGCCGCCGCCAATTGTTCTTCAATCCACTTCTTGCGGTGGCGGATGTTTTGCGTGCCTGGATAATTCGATCCGTCGGCCAGCCACAGCGACAGATCGCGGCTTCCCAACGCGTTCATGATCTCGATGCTCTCGAAGATATGATTCAGGGCTTGTTGGCGCACTGCGGCATCCGGATTTCCGAGCGATCCGAATTTGTAGATCTGATCTTCAAACAGGTTGGGATTAATGGATCCAGGGCGCAGCCCGTACTTCGCGGCGAGCCGATGCACGTCGCCAGCGCTCGCCACTCCAGTCGGCAGATCCCACAGCACGTGGATGGCGACCGTGGGGCAGACTCCCGTCCAGCGATGCACCTCGGCCGCGTCGCTGAACTTCTCCTCGATGTTGGTGGCCGCCGCAGGCTGAAGAAATTTGCCGAAGCGCGTGCCGGTGTTTGCAAATCCCCAGGAGGGTAGCTCGATGTGGAATGAGTCCAGAGCTTTGCGGATGTTTTCGGACTGCTGGGTGGGCACTGATCCGATTATAGGACCACATTGCACCGACTCCGTTGAAGACGCGGGTCCGAATTATTGATTCCACGCAACCCGCTTGTGGCGCACGCAGGAGTGTGTGCCGTGTTCGCACTCTTGCGAACACCCGTGGCGACCGAACCCAAGCGTTCACACGAGTGTGAACGCGGCACGCAGGAGTGCGTGCGCCACGGGCGTCTTCATCACCTTTGGTGGGCCACCAGGCCCATGGGAACTCCCTCACGGTCGCGGCTCGGTAACACGCTACTTGTCGACGTAGAACAGATAGACAGCCGCGTAGTTCACACGCTCTTCAGCGCCCACGTGATGCGCATCGCAGGACCTATCAGATGGGGCGAGTCCACCGGAGGTGTCGATTCTATGAATGATTTTCACTTTCTCAAACTGTTTGGTCCCGTCTTTGGCCGGCAGTTCTACCCAATGAACCGCGTCTTTGTTGTTCGGCAGGAAATGCTCCACAAATCTGCTGTCGATCCTAACAATGCTGCCATCGGTCGCTTCCCAGGTTGGTCCTTTGTAATGGTGTACGGTTAACGTCCTCTCGCCGTTCATCATAATCGCATCGGGGTCTGGCCCCGTCCATCTGAAGCCTTGCAAGGTTTCCTGGCAGGTGTAAATCTGAACGCTCGAGGGCAGGGTTTGGAATTTAAACTGAACTCTTAGCCCGTTCGGATCTTTCAATTCCGAATTCGGCCGCGGATTCTGCGCGGTCTGCGAAGCAAGCGGTAATGACAAGAGGAACAGCAACAAGGGATTGTTCCAGTTCATAGTTACCGAAGAGTTTAGCATCCGCCAACATCCCTGTTGTTTTCCCAAAGGAAATGGGGCATACTACCTGTGGGTAACCAAAAGAGGTCGCAACGATGAGAGCTCTAAGGCGGTTCTTCACCCGGCTGGTCAACTCAATCCTTCGGCGTCGAGATGAGGAACGATTGAGGGAAGAGGTGCAAGAACACCTCGCCCTGCAGACGGCGGAAAACCTTCGAGCCGGTTTATCGCCGGTGGAAGCACGCCGCCAAGCAGTGCTTAAGTTCGGCGCAGTGGAAGCGATCAAGGAAGATTATAGAGATCAGCGAGGTTTGCCGTTCCTTGAAACGCTTTTTCAAGACACGCGGTATGGATTGCGCCAATTGCGCAAGAACCCTGGCCTGACCTTTACCGTTCTGCTGACCCTGGCTTTGGGAATCGGAGCCAACACCGCGATCTTCACCGTGGACTACGCCACCTTGCTGGCGCCATTGCCGTATCCCGAAGCCGGTCAGTTGGTGATGGTTTGGTCGAAGATACAAGGATCCCGCAACGCAATTTCCGCGGCGGATTTCACCGACTGGAAGCGGCAGAGCATCGCGTTTCAGGACCTGAATGCGCAGACTGAACGTTCCTTCAACGTCGCTACTCGCGATCAACCGGAAAACATGCAGGGCAGGATCACCACGCCAGGGCTCTACCGGATGCTCGGATGTCCGTTCTCGCTGGGCCGCGATTTTCTGCCGGAAGAAGGGCAGCCCGGTAAGGACCACGTCGTCATCCTCACGCATAAGCTGTGGGAACGCCTCGGAAGCGATCCCCATGTACTCGGCGCAACTGTGCGCATCAATGGTGAGCCGTATGCGGTAGTGGGTGTCTTCGCGCCGGGTTTAACAGACCGAGGCCAGGGAGAATTCGCCGTGCCACTGGCATTCACTCCCGAGCAATTCAATCGCGATATGCACTGGGTCGATGTCATGGGCCGCCTCAAGCCTGGTGTCACCATCAAGCAGGCGCAAGCTGATATGGATGCTGTCACAGCGCGCCTGGCCTTGACTTATCCGGCCAGCAATAAGGGTTGGGGCGCGTCTGTTGAGCCGCTCAAGAACAATTTCATACCCAGCGAGCGGATCATGACGCTCTGGCTGCTCGCGGGAGCAGTCGCGTTCGTGCTGTTGATCGCCTGCGCCAATGTGGCCAATCTGTTGTTGGCCCGAAGCATGACTCGTCAGAAAGAAATGGCGGTTCGCAGCGCGTTGGGAGCAAAATCCGCATCCATCTTTGCGCAGCTACTCACCGAGAGCCTGCTGCTTGCGGTCGCCGGAGGCGCGCTTGGCGTCGCTTGCGGATATGCCATGCTGCGGGGCCTGATTGCCGTGATGCCACCGAATACTTTGCCGAGCGAGGCGGACCTGCGTCTGAATTTTCCGATCCTGCTCTTCACCCTCGCCGCCACCAGCGTGGCCGGTTTGCTGTTCGGCTGTGCTCCCGCATGGTATGCCTCACACGTGGATCCCGCGGAAGCGCTCAAGGAGGGGGGGCGATCGGGAACCGGCGCCGGCCGCAATCGACTGCGCCGCTCGCTCGTGATTCTGGAATTCGCGCTGACCCTGACGTTGCTCACGGGAGCCGGTTTGGCGATACACAGCTTCTGGAATCTCATGCGCGTCGACCTAGGCGTGCGCACCGATCACACGTTTACGTTCTCGCTTCCGGTCCCCGATTCACGCTTCAACAACGCTGAGGGAACTGTCGCCTACTATCGAAGGATTCTGGAAGGTATTGCAGCCGTTCCTGGCGTGTCAGATGTCTCGGCGGAAACGGGAACGCCGCTCGAAGGCCCAGGCTTCAGCATGTTTTTTTCAGTGGCTGGCCAACCCACATCCGTTGATCCGTCGCAACGTACGGGTGGGGGCTTCGAGATGGTTACACCGAATTACTTCCGGACCTTTGGCATCCGGATCGTGAAGGGACGTGCGTTTAATGACCAGGACAATGCCTCCAGCGTGAAAGTAGCGATGGTCAACCAGGACTTCGCCGATCGTTTCCTCGAAGGAAGGGATCTGCTCGAAAACCGGGTAGTAGTGGCGCAGTTGTTACCGCACCCGACGCGCGTGGGCGATTCGGTGGAACGGCAGATCGTAGGTGTCTTTCACAATGTCCGGAGCGGTGGGTTCCGCGAGGACAATCCCGAGGTGTACGTTCCTTTTTGGCAGGCTCCCTGGCCCAGCGCCCGTATTGGCGTCAGGACTGCGAAAGATCCGGCAGCCTTGATGAAAAGCGTCGCGGCAGCCGTGCACGCCGTAGATCCGGAGATCGCATTTGCCAATCCCCGCACCATGGAACAAGTGCGGAACGACGTGCTGGCCGACGATCGATTTACGATGATCCTCTTTGCCGGCTTTGCTGCCATCGCGCTCTCGCTGTCCGCTCTTGGCATCTACGGAGTCATGGCATTTTCGATAGCGCAACGCTCGCATGAGATCGCCTTGCGCATGGCGCTGGGCGCAACCCGGAATAGCGTGCTTGCGCTAGTTCTAAGAGAGGGAGCGGTGCTGGCCTGCGCTGGATTGGGCCTGGGACTCATCGGCGCCTACTTTGTGGGCCGCACCATGCAGAGCGCGTTGTTCGGCGTCGGCGCGATGGATTTTTCCGCATTCGCCATGGTGGGTTTGATCCTTCTGCTTACCGCCCTCGTAGCCTGTTATCTGCCGGGCCGCCGCGCTGCGTCGCTGGAACCGGTGCAGGCGCTGCGTAGGGAGTAGCGACGCCACGAAAAAAGCACCGACTCCCTCACGGTCGCGGTTCGGTAACAAAGGTTTCGTCATTCGCTCGTAACGAAACAGTCCTATTGTTAAGAAATGCCACGGCGAGCGAAAGTAGCAGTGATCGGCGGGGGAGTCTTAGGATTAGCGCACGCCTACGTGGCGGCGCGGCGAGGCCACTCCGTTGTGCTATGCGAACGCGGCCGCGCGGCGACCGGCGCCTCCATCCGGAATTTCGGAATGATCTGGCCCATTGGCCAACCCTCCGGCGAGATGCACCGAATGGCGCTTCGCAGCCGCGAGATCTGGCTGGAGGTCTTGCAGGCAGCGCGGCATCCGTATCTTCCCACCGGATCGCTGCATGTGGCCTATCATGACGACGAAGCCGAGGTGCTGCGAGAATTCGCCGAAATCGCCCCGCGCGTGGGCTATGAATGCGAATGGCTGGATCCTTCCGGCGTAATCGAACGCAGCGGAGCGGTTCAGCCAAAGGGCTTGAAAGGCGGTCTCTGGAGCGCAACGGAATTGACGGTGGACCCGCGGCTGGTTATCTCCCGCTTGCCCGAATACCTCCGCGAGTTGGGCGTCAGTGTGCACTTTGGGAATGCGGTCACGCACATCGATCTGCCGTGGATCGAAACCGGCGCGGGATCTCATGAAGCCGATATCGCCATCGTCTGCTCCGGTGACGATTTCGAAACGCTTTTTCCGGATGTGTTCCGCTCGAGCGGCCTGACGCGTTGTAAGCTGCAAATGATGCGCACCGAGCCGCAGCCCGGAGCATGGCAATTGGGTCCATCGCTCGCGGCCGGGCTGACGCTGCGGTTCTACAAGGCGTTCCAGATGTGCGCGACCCTTCCGAAATTGAAGGAACGCGTTGCGCGTGAAAAGCCGGAGTACGAGAAATATCTCATTCACGTTCTCGTTTCGCAAACCGCGGACGGCGCCATTACGCTGGGAGACTCGCACCAGTACAGCGCGTGCGTCGACATCTTCGACAAGCCCGAAATCGATGATCTGATCTTGCGCGAAGCCGAAACATTTTTGCAGCTCCCTGATTTTCATGTAGCCGAGCGCTGGCACGGTGTTTACAGCACGCACGCCGAGAAGCCGTTTTTTGAGGCGGAGCCGGCCGCGGGAGTCCATATCGTGACCGCGCCGGGTGGTTCCGGCATGACGCTCTCTTTTGGATTGGCGGAGCGCACCATGGCGGGGTTGGGTCTGTGAAACTGCGTGCGGTTATTTTCGACTGGGCTGGCACGGTGGTGGATTATGGCAGCCGCGCGCCAGTGGCGGCATTGCAGTCCGTCTTCACGCCGGTGGGCGTGCCGGTTACGGTCGCGGAAGCGCGCGAATCGATGGGCATTGCGAAGAAGGCGCACATTCGGGCGATCCTTGAGATCAAGCGCGTGCGGGCAGCTTGGATTTCAAAGTACGGCGTGCCGCCTTCGGAAGCGAACGTCGACACGCTCTACGCGCGATTTATCCCGAACCAGATTCAAGTACTGGCGGACTATTCGGGACTCATCCCTGGAGTTGCGGACGCCGTTGCGGTGATGCGCTCCCGAGGTCTCAAGATTGGAACCACCACGGGTTACAATCGCGCGATGCTCAATTATTTGCTGGATCGCGCCGCTACTCAGAACTTTACTCCAGACTGCGCGCTCTGCCCCGACGACGCGGGCGCGGGGCGTCCACTGCCCTGGATGTGCTATCTGGCCGCCATCCGTCTGGAAGTTTATCCCATGGCGGCCATGGTGAAGATCGGGGACACTCCAGCGGATATCGAAGAGGGCCGCAATGCCGGCATGTGGACGATCGGAATCACGCGGACGGGCAATGAGATCGGCCTTACGGAAGACGAATGGACGCGTCTGCCGGTCGAGGAACAAGAGCGCATGTTGCGCAGTGCCGAGCAGAGGTTGCTGGATGCCGGTGCGCACTACACGGCGCCGAGCGTGGCTGAATGCGAGCCGATGATCGACCAGATTGAGACCTGCCTGGCCCTCGGCGAACAGCCGTAATGGTAGGACAAGTCTCCGACTTGTCCATTGCGCAAGCCGGAGGCTTACGCTACATATTCATGAAGTTGATACACGAGTAATCTAAACTGTCTGAATGCGGTTCTGGCAAGCGGTCACAGTTGCGCTGCTGGTGACTGGCTATGCCGGCTACTATCTATGCCGCTCCGACCTTTCCGTTACGTTGCCACTTCTGATCCAGGAGATGGCGGCGCACGGCATCCCCCGGGACGAAGCCACAACGCGGCTCGGGACCATCGCTTCGTTCGGCGTGCTGGCCTACGCGATCGGAAAATTCCCCAGCGGCGGCCTCGCTGACTTTCTCGGTGGACGCCGGAATTACCTTTTCGGAATGGCCGGGTCGGTTCTGTTCACTTTTCTCTTTGCCGTCTCTGGCGGAATCCCGCTGTTCACACTGGCGTGGATTGGAAACCGTGGCGTTCAATCGCTGGGATGGGCGGGCGTAGTGAAAATCACGTCCAAATGGTTTTCGTTTTCAACCTACGGCTCCGTGATGGGCATCATTAGCTTGAGTTTTCTGTTCGGCGACGCACTCTCCCGCCAATTCATGAGCGCGCTGATCGCGCATGGCCTGGGCTGGCGCGGTGTCTTCTATTCCGCGGGCGGAGTGCTGGCCGCACTGCTCCTGATCAACCTGTTGCTGGTGAAGGAATCTCCGCGCGAGCTGGGCCTTGGGGAACCCGCCGTCAACCCCGACAACCTGTTTCGCGATGCCGGCGAGAAACACACGCCTGCGAGCATCCAGTCGTTGCTCAAAACGTTCGGCCGCAGCCGGGTGTTCTGGCTGGTCTGTGTATTATCTTTGGGAATGACGCTGGTGCGCGAAACGTTCAATCTGTGGACTCCCACTTACTTCACACAGGCAGTGGGATTGACCAACGCCGACGCAGCGCAAAAGAGCGCGCTGTTCCCATTGTTCGGCGGGATATCGGTTCTGCTCTCGGGTTTCCTGAGCGATCGGCTGGGCCGTGCTGGCCGCGCCGGAATTATCCTGTGCGGCATGCTTCTGGCCGGCGCCACGCTTCTGATTCTGGGCATGGCTAATTTCAAGGACGTGCCTGGTTGGCCCGTGGCCTTGGTGGCACTGGTTGCGTTCTTGATTATCGGGCCCTACGCTTATCTTGCCGGCGCGATCGCGCTGGATTTCGGAGGCAAGCAAGCGAGCGGAACCGCTTCGGGCCTGATTGACGGCGTCGGATATCTCGGTGGCGTGCTGGCCGGCAATAGCATGGCGAACATCGCGGTAACCTGGGGCTGGAAGGGCGCATTCGCCGTGCTGGCTGCTGTCACCTGGCTAGCAAGCATCGCTGCCGCCCTCTACTTTGTGCACCAGCGGCAACCTGAACAGTGAATCAACATGAACGTCACAAATCAGATATTTGAGTTATTCCAGACCCGCGGACACGATGCATATTTCGGCGAAGGTGTTTCGCAACGCGAGCACGCGCTGCAGGCGGCTTGGCTCGCTCAGAACTCGAATGCGCGGCCGGCCTTGGTGGTAGCCGCGTTGCTGCATGATATCGGCCATTTGATCCACGGGTTACCGGAAAACATCGCCGACCAGGGCGTTGACGGGTATCACGAAGCGGCCGGAGCGAATTGGCTGAGCGCGCATTTCGGTTCCGAGGTGACCGAGCCCATCCGGTTGCACGTGGATGCCAAGCGTTACTTGTGTTCCACCGATCCCGTCTACCAGGCGATGCTTTCGCCATCATCACTGCAGAGTTTGGCGCTGCAAGGCGGTCCACTGAACCCGGAGGAAGCGCGGGCTATGGAGGCGAATCCCTTCTTCGCGGGCGCTGTTCTGCTACGGCGTTGGGATGACGCAGCCAAAGTTCCGGGCCTTACGGTTCCAGATTTTGAACATTACCATAATTTAATTGATTCCTTGGTTTGTGACAGAAATGTTAGTAAACGTGTCAAAAGGTACGTCAGCTAAGCAACTTTTACCTCTTCGCTCTTAGTGGACTTGCAGTAAGTACATTGTGTAACATAGGCTTATCCTTTGGAAGGATGGTTGCACTACCAGTCGAGAGGAGAATTAATCCCATGACACTTCGCAACACACCTGCGTTCTTGGGTGCCGTAATTGTCCTGTCATTGACGGGCGTGGGCTGCGCGACGAAGAAGAACGTCCGCGAAGCGATTGCGCCGGTACAGGATCAAGCTAACAAGACAGATACTCATGTTGGCACTTTGCAGAAACAAACCGATGAGAACAAGCAGTCCATTGGTGACTTGGATCGGCAGGTAGCAACCGCCGATGAAAAGGCGACCGATGCCGGCAAGAAGGCAGCCGAAGCGGCCGATGCCGCTGCGAAGGCGAACGCCGCTGCCGCGGAAGCTGCTGCGCGCGCCGAGGCCGCCAATACTGCTGTTCAGCAGACACAAGCGAAGCTGGACACATCCCTTCAGAATCTCGACAACTACAAGCTGGTCACAACCCAGCCTGTCTACTTCGGGCTGAACCGGACCATTCTAGCCAAGGATGAGCAACAGAAGCTGGATGACGCCGCTCAGAAGCTCACTAGCATGAAGAAGATGTATATCGTGGAAGTGGAAGGCTACGCCGACCATACCGGTCCCAGCGCCTACAACCGCGAGCTCAGCCGCAAGCGGGCGGATGCCGTGGTGCATTACCTGGCGGTGGAAAAGAACATCCCGCTGCGGTCGATTCGCGAATTGGGCGTGGGAGCGGATTTCCCGAACGCTGACAACAAGACCCGGGCGGCTCGTAAAGAAAATCGCCGAGTGGACGTGAAGATCTATTCATTGGATGTCACCGGCCAATCGCCGGCAGAATCCTCGATGAACACTGCCAAGCCGCCGGCCCAGCCGTAATTCCACGGCTTGCTCGTGGGGCAGTTACTGTCTACGGCACGGGAGCTGCCCCCGCCGTCCCCGCGCATCAGCAAGGGGACGGGTACCATAGTGTATTGGTCACATCACCCAAATTTCATCCCGTCCTCGATCCCGAATTCATCCCCGCAGTCCTATGGAACCGCGCCTACCGCACCAAGGTCTTAGAGAGCGGATGCGCTCAAAACCTCGCGATCGCTCTTGAGCGTGGCGATGGTTCCGTCTCCGTCTATCGCAGCGCGACGCTGCCACACCAAGGCGCCAACATTCCTCTCAACCAGCGCTACACCGAGCGATTGCTGAAGTTCCTGCTTTGGCAGAAGGGCGGATATTTAGTAACCATCGCCGGCGATCCAGGCATTGCTGAATACCTCCGCCGGACTTACGCACCCGAAGGAGAGCGCGCCTTCGATTGGAAGTTCATCGGCCAGAGCGTGCACGGCCGGCCTCTCACCATCCAAACCGCGAGCTTCGAGAGCACTCCCGCGGAAAGAGAAACGGCCACGCCGCTCGGCCGCCATCTGGATGGTTGCCGCATCGGTTTCGACCTTGGCGCGAGCGATCGCAAATGCGCCGCCGTGCTGGACGGCGAGGTGATCTTCAGCGAAGAAATCGCCTGGGATCCGAGTGTGCAATCCGATCCGCAATATCACTTCGACGGCATTCACGATTCTTTGAAACGGGCGGCTTCGAGATTGCCGCGCGTGGATGCCATCGGTGGCAGTTCGGCGGGCGTATATGTGAACAACGAAATCCGCGTGGCGTCGCTATTCCGCGCCGTGCCGCAGCACCTGTTCGACACCCGCGTCCGGCGGTTGTTCTTCGAGCTCAAAGACGCCTGGGGCGGAATTCCGTTTCAAGTGGTGAATGACGGCGAAGTAACCGCGCTGGCCGGATCGATGGCGCTGAACGACAACGCCGTGCTGGGCATCGCCATGGGATCGAGCCTGGCGGCCGGCTACGTTACACCGCAGGGAAACATCACCACTTGGCTCAACGAACTCGCGTTTACGCCCGTGGATTATCGCGAGAACGCGCCGGTGGACGAGTGGTCCGGCGACCCGGGCGTCGGGGCGCAATATTTTTCGCAACAAGCGGTGGGCCGCCTGCTCAAGCCCGCCGGGATCGATCTTCCGAGCGACATGCCGCTGCCCCGCAAATTGATCGAGGTCCAAAACCTCATTGCGGCCGGCGATCCGCGCGCGCGCAAAATCTACGAAACCATCGGAGTCTACCTCGGCTACAACATCGCTCATTACGCCGATTTTTACGAGATCCGCAATCTTCTGGTGCTTGGCCGTGTAATGAGCGGACCAGGCGGCGACCTGATTTTGGCGACTGCCGGCCAGGTTCTGAACGAAGAATTCCCGGAACTCGCCGAGCAGATTCGTTTTCACATCCCCGGCGAGAAAGAAAAGCGCCACGGACAGGCCGTCGCCGCGGCTAGCCTGCCATCCATTCAAAAACAAGAGACGAGACATGCAATTTCATAATTCCAATACCGACCTGTTTGTCCCCGATGGCGCGCCGCCCGAAGCAGCGCTCGCGCGCACTACGCATTTGTGCATTGCAGCGCATCAGGACGACATCGAGATCATGGCCTATCACGGCATCGCCGAATGTTTCGGCCATAAAGACAAGTGGTTCGCGGGCGTTGTGGCCACCAATGGCGCCGGCAGTCCCCGCAGCGGGATCTATGGCAGCTACACCGATGAGGAAATGCAGAAGGTGCGCCTGATCGAACAACGCAAGGCAGCGTATGTCGGCGACTACGCCAGCCAGATCCAGCTCGGGTATACGAGTTCGCAGGTGAAGAACCCGGCGGAGACGGCCCTGGTGGACGATCTGAAGCAGATCCTGCGCGCGATGCAGCCTGAGGTTGTGTACCTTCACAATCCGGCTGACAAGCATGACACGCACATCGGTGTGCTGCTGCGGTCCATCGCCGCACTACGCGCGGTGCGCGACACAGTGCGTCCGAAAAAGGTCTACGGCTGCGAAGTGTGGCGCAATCTGGACTGGATGCCGGATGACGCGAAACAGGTTCTGCCGTCATCCGCCAAGCCCAACATCGCCGCTGCGTTGGTGGGCGTTTTCGATTCTCAGATCAGCGGCGGCAAGCGTTACGATCTCGCGACAGCCGGCCGGCGCCTGGCCAACGCCACGTATTTTGCTTCCCACGGGACCGACCAGGAGACCGCCCTAAGTTTCGCGATGGATCTGACGCCACTCATCGAAGATCCGAGCTTGTCGATTGCCAATTACGTCTTAGGCTTCATCGACAGTTTCCGCGCAGACGTACAACGTCGGCTCACGCCGCTCGGGTAAACCCTCGCTCATTCGCCGGTTATTCGGTTATTCGGTTCTTCAGTTCTTAGGTTCGCCCTGTTGGCGAATCAACGTAGCCCCGCGCGTTAGCAAGGAAGCAGTGCTTTGAAATCGTATATTCTTAGAAACATCCTTCGTATCGAAGTGGCATCGGACAGCATCCGTTAACACGCCGGATTCCTTATAGCAATCGAATCATCATAGTCAAAGCTGCCGAATATAGCCCTATCACTCCCGGGGCGGTTGCAGTTCTTCGGTTCCGAAACAGAGACCTTCACTCACTTATAGCGGATCGATGCTGTGTCCGAACCGATGAACCGAATAACCGATGAACGGTTTACTCTTTGATCGGCGCCCTCGGCGGCTTGGGCGCATCCGGCTGGCTCGGTATGCTCGGGAATGTCACTTCGTCCGCACTCGCCTTGCGCACCGTCACTGCGCCACGGCCGGTCTCCAGGCGCAGTTGCGGACCGCCTGAACCTCCCACAATCGTGGCCCCGTGGGTGCTTTCGTCCACGCGCAACGGCGCGCCGAAGTCGTTGTGGACCTCGCCGTGATCGGTGGATGCCTTCAGATCGAACTTCGATCCTTCCGCGAGCGCCAGTTCCAGGTCGCCCGATCGCGTGTGAACCTCGATTTTCGGAATATTCTTGCCGGGCCGTAGATCGACATTGCCGCGATCCAGCGTCAGATCCAAGGCTTGCGCGAAGTTAGAAAGCTGGATGTCCCGCGAGCGCGCGTTCAAACGGATCGGTCCGATCAAATTATCGGCGGTGAACTCGCCCAGGCCCATATGAATCTGCCCGGGGAGTTTTTCGCAGCTCACGCTGATCTGCGTATCTTCCCAGCGCAGCGGCTTGGCCAAATTGCTGAGCTGAATCTGACCCGTATATGTTCCAGCCACGGTCACTTGGCCGTCGATATTCTGCAGCTCCACGTCCTGGCCGCGGCCCTTCAAGTCCACGCTGCCCTTCACGCCGATGGCCCGAATGATATCGCTCTTGCGCAGGTCGATGCGCACGTCGCCGCCGATGCTCTCCAGGCGCACACCCGCGTTATCACTGCTGATGTCCACCGCGCCATTCACGGTCTGAATATCGAAATCGCCGGTGCGGCCATGCCCCTCAATGGATGACCCGATCGGAACCGTAATCTCCAGCTCCGCGGTGGCGGGCGTCCGGTCGCTCACGCGGTCCTGGTTGGTGCGAACGATAATTTCATCGCCCTGCGGGATCAGCTCGAGCGGTGTCTCCTTGTTGGCTTTATCCGCTTCGCTCTGTTGGAACGAACGCACTGTTTCGTGTCCGCCCGCGCTTACCGTGGTCGCATCTTTCGATCCAGTGATCTTCGCATTGCCCCGAAAGTTTTCAATCAATACCTTGCAGTTTTTCGCGCAAGGTTTTTCTACCGAAGTAAGCGTGTAGTCGTAGCTGTCGCCCAAATCCATCATCACGCCATGCCAGGCGCGACCGGTTGGAAACCAGGCCGTATAGTGACGCGCGGTATACATCGATCCGCCGACGATGCAAATCAGAAAAACCAGCATCCACTCGCCGCCTGAAATCCCGTTGCGCGGGATGGGCTTCGACATGATGGCCCACATCAGGATCTCGATCAATCGCAGCCCGCCCCACGCAATCAGCACAAACGGCCAGTATTTGGCGATGATATCCACAAGAGGAATTTCGGGCCACAGATTCCGCAACAGAAACAGTCCGCCAATCCCAATGAGAATCAGCGGTCCGATTACCGACCCCCGTCTCATATCGCGCTCCCTCCCGCGGGTCCCGAGTCTTGAACCACGGGTCTCGCCACCACTTTTTCCATCAGTTTCAAAAGCCCGAACAGGATGATCAGAACCGGCCACGTTCGTCCAAAGCCGTATATGCCGAAATAATCGATGGCCACCAACGTCCCCAGTGCGATTAGCATGATGGGGCCGCGAATTGCCTGGATCAAGCTATAGCTAATGTCGTTCATGGGACGCCTCCCGTACTCCGGTTGGCCGCGAGCTGTCGCGCGGAGCCGACGCCGAGACGCGCTCGTACAGCATGTACACTCCCAGACCGATCAAAGCGATGGGCCAGTACCGGATGAATTGACTGAAACGGATAATCTCCATATTGTTGAGCAGGAATAACAGTCCCACCGCGATCAGAACCGCGGGCGCCACTGGAAAACGCGACCCGTGGCCATGCAACGAAACCAGGCTCGAGAATTCGTCCACCGGTTGCCCCGCCAGGCGTTTCTTGGCCGTGTGATAGGCCTCGAACGCCATATAGAACACCCACACGCCGATCATCATTCCGAACAGCGGTTCCAACCCGCCGTTATCGCCGCTGTTCACGATGCTGATCAGTATGCCGAGAATGACTACATGCACCAGACCCTTGACGTATTGGCCGTTGTAGATGGCGCCCACTCCGGGAATGAGTCCCAGCAGAAACGCGATTCCTGGCGACGCACCCACGTCCGGTATCGGCGGCGGCGTTGGCGCCGTGTAGGGCGAATAGCCAGTTCCGGGAGGAGGGCCCGCCGCGGCTGGAGCTGGAGCAGGCACGTGTTCCTCACAGTAGATGGTTCCGTCAAACACTCGCCGGCAGCCCTCGCACAGCGCCTTGCCACAGGCTCTGCAATACGCGATGGCCGGTGCTTCTGGATGATTTAAGCAATTCATGATAGTTACCTCTTCTTCTGACTCGTTCCAGCTTCCGGCTTCTGCCCGCTACCGTCTGTCTTCTGCGTGCTGCTTTCTGCCTTCTGCTTACTGCCTTCGTCCCCTTGCTTACGCGCGGGGCTTGTACTCTGTGCCTGTTCCTGATCGGTCCATTCCTTCAATCGCGACTGGATCTCGATCACCAGCCGGAGATTGTCGTAGTATTTCACCGTCCGATCCCACATGCGATGCGTGCGGTCGTCGATCGAGGCCCAGATCTTCACCGGATCCAGGTCCGACGGACGCAATTGCCGCGGCGAGATATGAGCGAAATTCGCGATCATCGAAAACGACAGCACCGTCATCGCCATCCCCATCACATAGCGCGGCTGCAATAGAGCGTGCACCCAGCCGCCGGTTAGCTTCCACCACCAGGATCGCTTTTCAGCCGTCGGCCGCCCGGTGGGCAACTCATGCAGGATGCGCGTCAGCAGCTCGGCCGGAGGTTCCGCCGGGGCCACGGTCTCGATGAAGGCCGTTACGCCTGCCACATCCTTGGCCAGCTCGGCGCAGGCGCTGCATCCAGCCAGATGACTTTCGAGGGCAGTCTTCTCCTCACCGCGGAGAGTTCCGTCCACGTAGTCGCACAGCAGGATTTCCAGCTCAGCGCACGTCATATACGAACCTTATGCCGGCGAAGCACCCGTGCTAGCTCGGCACGCCCCCGGTTCAACCGCGACTTCACCGTTCCTTCCGGAACATTGAGTACTTGCGCGATCTCCCGATATTCTAATTCTTCTAGATCCCGAAGAATCACGGTCTCCCGCAACTCTGGCGACAACTTTTGCAGGCCCGCCTGCAGAACTTCACTCGCTTCCCGCCCGGCCAGCATTCCGTCTGTTCGTGCCAGCACGGCGGTGGTTTCCTCTAAAACCTTCACTTGATCTTCGATCGATTCGGTGGCCCGATCCATCCGCGTCCGGCGGTAATGATCGATCAGCAGATTACGCGTCAAACGCGTCAACCATACCACGAACAATCCTTCACCGGACCGGAAGCTTTTTAGATTTTTGAACACCCGCAAAAAAACGTCCTGCGTCAGGTCCTGCGCTTCCGCGTCGCTGTTCGTGAAGCGGTAGCAAATGGAGTACACGCGCCGGGTGTGCAGCTTCAACAGATCTTCCCAAGCTGCATCCTGCCCGGTCAGGCACCGCTCTACGAGTTGGGCATCCGCATCCAAATTGTTGGCCGTCCGACCCTGTGGGTAAGGTGGCACCCAGTTCCATTTTGCTGCCGGAATCGCCACCGTGGCCATGACTTCTTTAATCTCCGCTTCCAGTTAAGAAAACGAAGATCTATGATAAGAAGTTCACTTGAATCCAAGATTTACATTCTTGAAGGGCCACGTCCAGCGTACCAATTGCCGAGGCGGAATGCTTTCCGAACGCTCCAGCACCGGGCCAGTTAGGATGTGGGGCAGGATGCCATCCCAATGTCACTTAGTTTTCCCAAAGCCGGGGATCCAGATGCAGTCGTGGGGCAGACCCCCTGGTCTGCGCGGGTCCCCCTGGACCCGCTCCTCGTCAGTGAAATCAGCTTCCTACAAACCAGGCAAGCCGACGAGGGCGTCGGCTGCGGACCAGGGGGTCCGCCCCACCACCACTTCAGATCGTTCAGCCCCGGCAAAACTAAGTGACATTGGGATG
>CABEDY010000458.1_pt1 | contig 17181 bp, 9 predicted proteins | sample 3423171 | NCBI WGS metagenome assembly CABEDY01 (sample SAMEA5534333, study PRJEB31848) | metagenome | biome: tundra; feature: field; material: soil | place: USA | collected 2013-05 | depth 0.15 m | reverse complement strand
CCTCACCCCGCGCTCTCCCGCTACCGTATCCAGTCCTTCCGCTAAACCGCTGAGAAATCCGTCCAACTGCGCCTCATGGGCCGCTTCCACTACGCGCCCTTCGTCGATCTCCGCGTCTTCCAGGCCCAGAGCGATGTTGCGGCGAATGGTGTCGTCGATCAGGTACACGGTTTGCGGGACATAGCCGATCTGCCTCTGCCAAGCCCGGAGCGACCAGCGAATGTCTTGTCCATCCACGCGAATGGTTCCGGCGGTGGGCTCCAGAACCCCCAGCATCAAATCGACAAAAGTAGTCTTGCCGGCTCCCGTGGGGCCGACGATACCGATGGACTCGCCCCGGCGGATGGTCAGATCAATCTGGCTCAAAGCGGGTTCGCCCGATCCGCCGTGGGAAGTCTCGTACGAAAAAGACACTCCATCAAACGCCACCGATTCCGTCAGAGTCATGGCCGTATCCGCCTCGCTGCCAACGGCAACGTAAGGCCCTAGCTCATGCCAGTCTCGCGAAACCGCTTGGACGGCAGCTTCCCCGGAGCCGATTCGGTTGAATCGATAAACCAGCAGGTGCAGGGAAGGTAACAGCCGGAGACCACCATAAGCGAAGATACCGAGCGTGAGTGTCAGATTTCCAGCCGCATTCGGCCGCAGCCACGAGACAACAATCAGAGCCGCGAGGGCGATTACGAACGTGGTTTCCACTACCATACGCGGAAGGATCTCAGTGGTCAGTTGCACGGCTTCCAGATCGCCAAGAGCGGAGCGAATTCGCGCGAACCTGCGGCCAAAATATCGTTCCCGCCCGAGAATCTTGGCCTCCTTGACGGCCGCCAAACTCTGGCGAAGGCTCTGGAGTTTTTGAGCGTTCGCGTTGTGCAGCAGCCGGCCCCAGCGTATGTGGCGCTGCTGGGTCATCCACAGCAAGAGAATGGTTACGCCGGCCGTGACGGCTGCCGCACCGCGCGCGAGTGGCGGGAGTTGGGCCACCAACACGGCCAGAATTCCGAGTGCGATGAACGCCTCCGAAATCAAGGCGGTGGTGGACTGCAGCACCACCCAACTCACTTGGTCCGCGGCGGAACTCACATTATTCAACATCTCAGAGGAATTGCGCCGCAGATGCAGGCTGTATGGCGCCAGCAAGTATCGCTCCAACAGGCCGGATGAGACCCACACCGCCGTCGCCGAAGCGCAACGCTGCTGGGCGTAAGTCTCAGCCACCCGCGAACTGTTCTTCACCAGGTAAGACAGAGCCACCAGGGCCGCGAACGCCGCGTTGAAGCCCGGGCCCGGTTCGAAAGCAATCCATTGACGGAGCGCCCTTAACGAAGCAACGCGCCCCGCGCCGGCCGGGTCGCTGATCAGCCGGATCAGGATCAGCATGCCGGCCGTGGCTAGCATCTCGAGTGCCGCCGAAAGCAGGGCCCACGGCACATGCAGCAACCATCGGCGGCGCAGCCGTCCATTCAGCAGGTCGAAGGCCTGCCGTACCGTCCCTACAATCTCGCGCATGCCACACCTGATTTTAACCGGACCGGCACGTATGCCATAATGAGCGCACGACAGAACTCGAACCATCGGCGCCACCGCGCGAGGAGCGCATTGGATCGCTCGCGGCCATTCTAAACCGCTGGCAGTGGATTGTGGTGGCCGCGCTCGGCCTGCTGGCATTGTCCATCCGCGTCATCCCGAGATTCGATCTGGTATTTCAGCCCGGTTTCGTAAATTTTCAGGAAACCGACGCGTGGTACCACGTGCGGGTGGCGGAGAACCTGGTCCGGCATTTCCCCTGGCGCATCATGGTGGACCCGTATGTAATTTTTGGCCAGGTGCAGGATACCGCGACCGCGCCGTTTTATGACTGGTTGCTGGGACTGATCGCGTGGCTGGCGGGCGGGGGTTCGCCATCGGAATCGCTGCTGCACGTGATCGCCGCCTGGTATCCCGCGGTGCTGGCTGTTTGCGAAGTCGTAGCCGTATTCATTTTGGCAAGACTTGTGTTTGGATGGCGTGTGGCCCTGCTCGCAGCCGCGGTCATCGCGACTTTGCCGGGGCATTTTCTGCGCGTCTCGAGCCTGGGCTTTACCGATCATCACATCATGGAAAGCCTGTTGGTGACGTTATTCTTTTTCCTTTTATTGCGCGCGATTCAAACGCAAGCGTTGGGAACTTCGATCGCCGCGGGCTTGACGCTGGCAGCTTATCTGCTGACCTTTCACGGGTCCGCAATGATGGTGGGGGTGGTGGTGGCTTGGGCAATCTACGATCGGGTGCGATGGTTTTCGCCGGAGGAAAGACCAGCGCCATCTCTCCGGCCGCTGTATCTAGCGTTCCTGATCGCCCTAAGTATCTGCCTGGTGTTCTATCGCCTGCTATGGATGAATTACACTATCGCCGCGCTCGGACTCGGGAGCCTGGCGATCGGCGGGCTGGAATTGTGGGCGAAGCTGTGCCGGCGATTTCGACGCCCAGGTCTTGTATTCTTCGGCGGGTTGGCGGCCGCCGGATTGACGATCCTGGCTGTAGCGGCAGTGCTGGCGCATAGTTTGCGCCACTCGGCGAAAGTGATCGTTACGCATTTGATGCCTTCTCTGTTTGGAACTTCGGGCGGAGTTTACGAGCTTCAATCTACGGTATACGAACAAGGTCACTTCACTCTCGTTCCAGCCTTGCGGCAGTTTTATGGCGCCTACTTCTTCGCACTGATCGGACTGGTTCTGCTGGCCGAATATATTCTGAAACGAAGGGATCTGGGGCGAGCTCTCATCTTTTTTTGGGGTGTTACAACGCTTATTCTGTCGATGGGCCAGCTTCGGATGACTTACTACTATGCCATCGCCATAGCCCTCGCCACCGGCTACGCAGCAGACAGCCTGCTCGCGTCCGGCCGCAAAACCGCATGGGTGATCAGCCTGTGCCTGGCGCTGCTGGTGTTTGCGCCCAACCTCTACGCTGTAATAAATGGCGATTTGTTTACCGGAATATCGGAGGACTGGAAAGAGACGCTGAACTGGATGCGCGCGTCGACGAGGGAACCCTTCGGAGATCCCGCTTTTTTCTACGCTCGATATCCCCGGCGCGAGTACGGGCCAGATTATCGGTATCCTCCGAGCGCCTACAGCGTGATGGCCTGGTGGGATTACGGGTACTGGATTGTGGATGTGGCGAGACGAATCCCGGTAACGAATCCGACGCAGGCAAACGCCTCCGTTGCCGCCGATTTTTTCCTGGCGCAGTCCGAGCAGGAGGCGGTTCCAGTGTTGCAGAGATGGCGCACGCGTTATGTAGTGGTGGATGAGCGGCTTCCGTTGTGGCCATCTGAGCAGGAAGGAATAATTGGCGATTTTCCGGCATTCTTCGAATATGCGGGAGCTCGCCGGCGAAGCGATTACCTGCAGATGGCGTATGAATCCAACGCCGAAGGCAAACCGGCGCCGAAAATGTTTTACCTTCCGGCCTATTATCGGAGCATGGCGATACGGCTGTTTATATTTGGAGGACAAGCCGTAGATGGGCGAGATGGCGCGATGATATTGTTCCTCCAGCAGAGGGGATCGCACCAGGAGGTGGTGGGAACCAAGCGATTCGAATCGGCTCAGGAAGCGGTTCGAGCGGAGGCCGCTTGCCGGGATAAAGGCTGCGTGTTAGTAAGTGACAATCCGATGGTCAGTTGCGTACCGCTGGAGCCATTGCAGCAATTGCGGCCTGTGTTCGCATCCACCAGTTCGGTGTTGGGGTTCGGCCGCAGAGGGCGGAAAGCGGTGCAGGTATACGAATTCACCGGCGCGGGGAAGTGACCCAAGCAGTGAGCGGGAAGGGTGGTGAGCCGGGCGGGACTCGAACCCGAAGGGCACATTGATAAAGCGTAAGTTATTGATTCAACAATACGCCAGAATCGCCAAAATCGATCCTTCCGCCGAAACCAAGGTACACGGCGGGTACACGGGGCCTCGAATTCTTTCATCCTAGTCCGCTGCTTATCGATTTCACATGCGCGGGCAGTCTGGGAGGTGTTGCCGTCAGCGTTGGAAGCGCTCCGGTCCCGAGCTGTGGCGTCACCGGACCAAAACCGGTTCCATAAAAAATTACCATCTCGCTCGGGTTGAGGGGGCAGTTACTGGGGGTACTCCATCGGTATGCAAACATCCCGCGGTGCCTCGGTCGTCCTGGCTGACGGTGAACAGACCAGGCCGAACCGAAGTGAGATTCACTGTTTGCACCTGACTAATCTGGCGGTGAGGGTGGGATTCGAACCCACGGAACCCGCAAAGGTTCAACGGTTTTCGAGACCGCCCGATTCAACCACTCTCGCACCTCACCGTATCCTTATTCTACCTGGTTTCCATAACTTACAGCCACTGTCACCACGCGTTTTTCAGCGCGCGATGGGCAGTGTCACCAATTTGGCACCATTTCCTGCAATCAACCCAACCGCCCGCCTTTTTGCATCGCGGTTCGTGTGGGCATAGCGCATCGTCACAGATACTGACGAATGGCCGAGCAGTTCCTTCACCGTCACTAGGTCCGCACCATTCCTGGTGAGCCTTGAGGCGAAGGTATGCCGGAAGGTGTGCCACGTCACATCGTTGAGACCGGCCTTGCGGCAAGCCTTCTTTAGTCCGAGCCAGAGATCTTTCCACTGTCCTCCGGTCTCGGGGTTGTAGAAAACGTATTCAGATTTACGCAGGCCGGCCCAGCCATTCACAACAGCAAGAGCCCTGTCGTTCAGCGGGACTTCCAGCATGCGCCGATTCTTCCGCACCAACATTTTGATAGCGGCGTACTCCAGATCCACCTCCTCCCATCTCAGATTCAGAACTTCACCGAGCCGAAGCCCGGTATTGATCGCGAACGTGACAAGGTCTTTGAGATACGGAGAACAACACTGAAGAAGATTCTCTTCGTCCGCTTCCGAGAGCGAGCGAACTTGCAGATTGTCCTCTTCGAGGAACTTCACCCCTCTGACAGGATTCCTTCCGAAGAACAACTGCCAGTGCTCGGCCATGTTGAACATATGCTTCAGCAACGCCACTTCACGATTGACCGTCGCCGGACTCGCCGATTGCTTCAGCCGATCCAGCTTGTATCGCTCGATCTGTAACGCCCCGATGTTCCCAAGTTGCGCCGTGCCCAGAGACGAATTCAGATGCGTCATGATCTGTTCGTCCCTGAGCCAGGAACGCTTGTTGGCCTTCGCATAGTCCATGTACTGCTGACCGAATTGCGCCAAAGTGATCTTCGCGGACTGAGTATATTCACCCCGCTCGACTTCCGATAAGCGCAACGCACAGAACTTCTCTGCCTTCCTGCGATCTGAAGTGCCGGTGCTTTCCTGCACCCGCTTCCCTCGCGCGTAAAACGTCAGATACCAGACCCGGCCTCGCTGGTAGAGTTTCATCAGATGATCCTTCTACCGCTTACCGATGTGTCGATTATAGGGTATTGGTGGAGAGTTTCCAAGACGTGGCCGTAGTCGAAGCGCACGCAGCGACCGGCCTTCACGAACGGAATGCGCCGCAAATAGACCCAGTTGTATAGCGTTCCCCTGGCAACGCTGAGTCGACGCGAAAGTTCGTTTATGTCGATGAGGTCGGTAGGGGTTGGCGGCTTTGCCGACCCGACACCGGCGTCAGAGCGCCGCCGGAAAGAACCAGCAGCACGTTCAGACGCAGGGCCCCTCGTAAATTCATCCTTCATGACTTTGGAAATTGGAAGATCTGCGCCCACAGGCGTCCACTGCTTGTAAGCACCAGGTCGGCGACTCAGTTGATCGTGCGTGCCCCTTTTTCAGACGTTGTTCTAGCGCGCAGTCCTTACTGGTTGAACGTCGTATTGACCGGATTGGTATCCACGAAGTGCGCTGGCACTGATTTCGTTCGAAAGTGGAGGAAGACAAAGCTCTTGCCGACGCACCTTTGCCATGCAGCACCCGATGAACCGATGCCATGGGCCCATTTCCACTTACCTCGTCTTTTGTCATTCAGTTGCCTTTCATCGTTCAAATTAGGTCTTCTCTAACAGCGGATGGATCGTACTCGAATCTGGACAGCTTCGCTTTCTCCCGCTGCTCCCGCAGGTTTCTGAAGGGATCGGAGCTTGTCGGAGCTAGTGATGCGTTCTCCGCGCTCGTCTGCGGCGGCGGTTGCCCCGGCAGTGGTTGAGAAGGTTTCTGGCGCCGTCGCCTTAGCCTTGAGACGTAGACTCTGAATTGGGGGTACGGAATCTCCAATCCGTCGAGCTTTGCGGCCTCCCACACTTCCCTGAGTTTCATTCCCCGTGCCAGGCCACTTTCGATTTCTTTCCATACGGCAATAACCTGCCCAGTGCTCGTGGCGGGTTGAGCCGAAGGGAGAGAACGCAAATGAACCGGGTTCGGTTTGGTCCTTTTTCGGCCGGACTGCGGATTACCTTCTGCCGACGTTGCCTGCATTTGCTCCCTCAATTAATAAGGAAATGGCGAGGCCCTCTCGGGACACTTAAATTTACAAATTCTCGTTTTTCTCGTTTTGCGACCGATTGCAACCGTTTGTAATCGTCTGCAACATTTTGGCGTTCAGCGAGGAGGCTGAAACAGTTTGTAACTGTCTGCAACAATGACCACCCTCCAAGACGGCTCCCAGGGCAACCAGAAATGCGTAGTGGAACATAAAGTCTGACGAGGTGGTTTCTTTTTGGTTGTAGCTCTCCGAATCGCTGGAACTTAAGCCGTCAGCCATCGACCCGTCTGTGTCCGCCCCTCGTCTGACGGCGTCTTTTTTCGCTAATAAAGTGTCCCGTAGGCCCCCCGCCATTTCCTTATAAAGTGAGGGCCCATGCCGAGACGAACGATCCGACTGACCGTCGCAATCGATGAGCAAATTAATTCCGCCGCAAAGCTGCGAGGCTACTCCAGTCCAAGCGCATTTCTGCGAGCGGCGATCAAAAAGGAACTTGGCGAGCGCGTGGAGGGGAGCGGCCCCAGCGCCGAGCAGATCGTCGCAAGCATTCGAGACATCCGGCAAGACATTCGCCGCCTAGAACGAGCGCAACAGGCATTGTTTGCTTTATTGGACAGCTTGGCGAAGGCCTTTTTGACTTGCATGCCGGAGCCACGTGGGGCGGCCCTGGAGATCGCTCTTGCGGAAGCGCGAAACCGCCACGCACGGCTGCTCAGGAATGCCGGGCACGCGATGCTCAGTGACTCGCTTGTGGCGATGGAGGCGCTAATCAGCCGTGGAGAAAAATAAGGACAAAGAGCGCGAATTCCGCCTTCGACCGACGAAACCGCCGGCAAGAGGCGAACGGCGAGTTTACGCGTCCGCGTACAAGATCATCATGCATCACGCCCGCATGAGCGGTATCCGGAGGCGCCGTGTAGCTGGGTTCGGCGACGGCACGACGCACGCCCGGCCTCACTTGCAGCGATGTGCGGTGCGGATCCTCTATTCAAAGAACGCCAGTAAAGGGCAGTGGCGAGCCCATGGACGTTACATTGCCCGCGAAAGTGCTAGTAACGAAGGAGTCGGATTCAATGGAGCCGAAGAATCGATCAACATCGCCCTGCGCTTAGCGGGTTGGCAGAAAGCGAGCGACGAGCGCCTCTGGAAATTAATCGTCTCGCCTGAGTTTGGCGATCGAGCGGACTTGAAGCTGTTGACACGCGATCTGATGTCAGAGATGGAGGCGGATCTGGGGACACCACTGGAATGGGTGGCGGTAGCCCACTTCAACACCGAGCACCCGCATGTTCATGTTGCACTGAGAGGTGTCGGAACGGAAGGACGGCAGGTTCGCCTCAGCCGGGATTTCATTCGTGAGGGCATCCGCCACATCGCGGAAGATTATTGCACGCGCCAGTTTGGGTTTCGGTCGGAACGTGATACTGCGGAATCGCAACGTCGGGAAGTCCATCAGCACCGCTATACTTCGCTTGACCGGATCATCCAGGGTGATGCCGAGAATGCCTTTTCTACGGAATCGACGTTCTTTACGGTCACGAAAGACCCCAGCCGAGCCGGATTGGGTCCAAGTGTGTCGCCTACCGAACGGCGCACAGCGGAACGATTGATGTACCTGGCATCGATGGGACTGGCCGAGTCGGCCGGCCCGAAGACTTGGCGAGTAAGGCGGGACTTCGAGAACGTCCTTCGGGCTATGCAACGCAGTGCGGACTGGCAAAAGATGGTGGCGGCACACGGGGTTTTGATGTCCGATGACAAGCTCCCGATAAACGTACTGCAGCCTCGGGATCTCACAACCTTGGAAGGCAGGATCTTGGTACACGGCGAGGAAGAAAGCTCTGGACGCAATTACCTCTTGCTGGAAGGAACCGACGAACGGGTGCACTATATCTACTACACGCCGGAAATGGAAACGGCGCGAAATGCCGGCGGCTTAAGAACCAACGCGTTCATTCGACTTCGCAAATTGTTTACAGAAGCCCGGCCGGTTCTGGAGGTCGACGAGTTCGGAGATGCAGAGTCGGTCTTGCACAATAGGCCCTACCTTCGAGAGACTGCACAGCGCCTGATCCAGCGTGGCATAGTTCCCCAGGACAACGGTTGGGATGGATGGCTTGGTCGCTATCAGAAGGCGCTCGCCCAGGCTGCTGCGGCTCTCGAACGCCAACGAGCAACGAAAACAGTTGAGCGCTACAGGAACCGGGACCTTGGTCGCTAGTTGAATCGGCGGGTCTGCAGACCGAAGGAACTTCCCGAGGGAGGAGCGTTCGAAGCCAAGGATCAAGACGGACAGCTCAAGTGGATCACCTGGTCGAAGGTCCTCGAACCGGCATTCTCGGCACTTGAGGCCCATGGCCGAGACCGCTTGCTTCTTCTTTCCCCTTGTAGCCGGACGATCATTTCCAAATCTTCATAGTCAGCCGTTCGATGAATTGCGGCGGCGGTTGCCGACAGATTCAGCCAGTTGATCCAAAAGTTCCAAGGTTAGGCGCTCGTATCGTTGGAAACGAGCTGCGGCTTGGTGATCAGGAATGTATCCTCTGCCAAGATCTTTCTTAAATTCTCCACACTTTAATGGTTTCAATAATTTGGGGAATCTGCTTTTCGCTCGAAGCTAATCCCAATGGCTCCGATGAGAGGAGTTTTGACACGCTTTTGCCACGGTACGATCGGTGAACGTGACCGATGTCGGATTCGATTAAGAGATCAAACCGTGACCGCGTCGATCACTGCAACAATCCCACTGCGGAGCCCTGATGCGCGAGCTTCCTTGATCCACTCTTCGCATCGGAGAGTTACGCGTTCGGCACCGGCGGCAGCGGCTCTCCGGCAAGACCCTTCCGGACGAGCCCAGCTAGAAATTGTGCGAACGGCGCGATGTCCTCTCCACAACTGGCCCTCTCGAGAGCGGCCATATAGGTGTTACGCGCTGAGACCGGTATGACCGTCCACGGGTAGCCGCCCGGCGCCATCATGACATTCATGAGGAAACGCGCCATGCGTCCATTGCCGTCCATGTACGGATGGATGTATACGAACACAAAATGCCCGAGCACAACACGCACCGCTGGGTGCTCTTCCTCACGCAGGAGATCGAAGAAGGCGGGCATCGCATCGCGGACCGCATCCCGGTTCAACGGCACATGCATGGACTTCCGGATAAAGACCTGCCCGTTTCGATAACCGGCGAGGTCGGATGGTTTCAGTAGGCCCACCGTCACGCTGGGCGCAAACATCTCCCGGTACCACGCGCGGTGATCGTCGTCCACGACGGTGCCCGGATTATCGCCCTTCAGCACCTTGGCGATGCTTTTATGCACGAGCTGGAACGCCTGCCAGTATCCGCGCGCCGCCATGGCGTCGCGCTGCTCACGGTCCAACTCATTCGCGTCAGGTTTCCACGTGCCGCTGCGAACCCTTCGGATCAACTCTGGCGTGACGCGGTACCCCTCGATCGACAGCGAATGATAGGCATCGGTCACATAGGCTTCTTCAACGCGTTTCATGTAGGCGGCGCGATTGCGCGGCAGCCCCGGCGCCTCCGGGAAAGATTCGATCACGGGATCACGCATCTTCTGCCACAGGATTCTAATCCGGTTCACATAGGGCGAGGTTTCGCGGAACGAAAGCGCCACGCCAGGCCTATCGGTGAATGGATCCGTTTCGCGCACCGCGTAGCCCGCAGCAGACATAGTCCGCTCGATTTCGTCCGCCAGCGCGCCGCGTCCGCTGTTGCGGAAGGCGCCCGCCAGCCGACCCGCGATCGTGCTGTGCCCACCGTCCAGCAGTCTGGCCAGCAGGTCCGATGCATCGCGGATCATGGCCATCGCGGCCCTGGCGTCGGTCGCGTGATGCAAGAAAAACCGGGGAGAGGCCTCGATCAGAGTCGATTCGAGAGAGAAGAGGCGCAAGCCATCCTTCTCCGCCCTGTCAGACAAATCGGGCAATGGGGCCTCAAGTTCGAACAAGGACGTCCCATGCGGAAGCTTCGTCACATTGTTCCGGCCTCTGGGAGACCGCACTGCCAGTTGCCGGGGAACCGTCCAGTTCCCAGCGTGAAGGGACAGCGATTGCTCTGGCGACAGGCTCCAGTTCTTGCCGAAACGCATCTCGAGGTAAACGGCGGCAAAACGCCAGAAAGAGGCGTACCAGGCCGTGCTCTCGCCTTTCACCTCGTCTGGGCGGCTTGGGATATACCAGCCCTTGATGACTTCTTCGAGGAAGCCGTGCTTGAGCAACCGCTCCCGGTGGGTCCGCGTTATGTCGCGTGCGCGAATGGCTGCAGCCCCGTTAGCGTTTTGAAGCCCGTGCAGGATTTCGAGGGAATCCGCGAGTTTTTCAGAAGGTGTAGCCATGTTTACCAAAAACTCGTTTTATGCGTTGTGCTGATACTAGTTTATTATGTTGTACCATAACTAGTCTTTCATGTCGAGCGGCTTCTAGGATCTGCTATTAGACTCTAACGCGGCACTGTCGGAAATACTGCCGATTCCGGGCGAAGGCGCAGATGATTCCAGCTTGAATCTACCATTGCACATCATTGCCGAGCCATCACATTAGCAGAGTTGATGGCTAGCCTGCGCAGCAAAGATGCTGCTCAAAAGGAAATGGGCGGCGGGGCTACGCCGAAACGCTGAAGCGGCTTTGCAGCAGACTGAATGTCGCCAGCTGCAGGACAATCGGCGATGCCTGTTCGGCGCGCACATTATCGGCATCTGTCAACGAATCGAGGTAGGCGCAAGCTTTGGCCCGATCGAAAAAGGGTTGATCAGAAAAACTGCGCGAGCGGATGATGTCCTCGCAGCGTTCCTGCAATGGATCTCTCTTTGCGTTCTTCGCCGCCTTGCGAAGGGGTGGCGCGATGAAAGGGAACTTCGGACGCGCATGGAGTTCTGGTGTGATCACGTCCCGCGTGGCCTCGCGCAATACGTACTTTTCTGTGCTTTCGCGAACCTTGTAGTGAACGGGCAGGCTGGCCGCATATTCACTGACATGATGATCGAGGTATGGCAAACGCCCCTCCACCGAATGTGCCATCTCCATGCGATCGCCTATCCCGGTCAGAATGTAATTGATCAGCATCGTTCTTTGCCACATGTAGAGCGATGTGTTCACCGGATCGCGCCCGCGGATGCGCCCGGCGATGTCCAACTCCGAAATAATGGCATGATACGGCAGATCCAGCGTATCGATGCCGGGTGCGTCGGGCCGCATGAGCTCTGACATCACGCCGTAGTGCGCGGCGAAGCATTCTATCCAGGAGGGGCAAAAGCCGATCCCGTCGCGAATGATGCGTGTTCTGGCCGCAGGCGCATCCGGCCGCAGCATGAAGGGGGCGGTAAGCGGATTGGCCGCGATCATTGCGGCTAAAGCCGCCTGTCGATCGGCGTCCGTCTCATATTGCCGGGAGTAGAGCATCAGATCCCGCCGTTCCCACATATAGCCCGCCAGCATCTCGTCCGAGCCTTCTCCCGTAAACACGACCTTGATGCCTGCGTCGCGCACAGCGCGCGATAGGAGAAATTTGGCTGCGCAATTGGCGTTGATTATCGGTCTTTCGCAGTGCCAGACCGTATCCTCGAGTGCATCGGCCAATACCTGCGGCGTTACGGGAACCGGAATATGCTTCGATCCGGTGAAGGCGGCGGTGCGTTGCGCCAGGGGGGATTCGTCGAACGCGCCTTCAAATGCGATGGTGAACGCGCGTATCGGCCGGTCGAGCCGGGACTGCGCGAGACCCAGAACGGCGGATGAATCGAGGCCGCCACTAAGGTAACACGCCACTTCGACGTCTGCGGTAAGACGTTCGGCGACCGCATCGTCGAGCACAGCGCGGAAGCCCTTGATGATCTCGGCCTCGCTGCGTTCCTCGCGCGCAAGCGTAGCACTCGTCGGATAGACCGTCTCCCAATAACGCTGAACGCGCACCTGGCCATTCTTTGCGATGACCAGACAGCCTGGCGGGACTTGTTGGATGTTTGCGAATAGCGATGCGTCGGTGCGCATACCCGAAAGTTCGCCCAGAATGCCGGCCGTATCCCAGCGCGCGGGAACGCCCAGCGCCAGGAGTGCCTTGCATTCCGACGCGAACAGCACCTCGCCATTCACGACTGCATAGAAAAGCGGCTTGATGCCGAACCGGTCGCGTGCCGCTATGAGCTCACCGCTGCGCCGGTCTGAAAGCACCAGCGCGAATTCACCCCGCAGCTGACTGACGAAATCCAGTCCGTACTCGTCGTAGAGATGAAGGGCGATTTCGCTGTCGGAATCCGTGGTGAAGCGATAACCCTTCTCGCGGAGCTGCGTGCGAATGGCTTTGTATCCGTAAAACTCGCCATTGACTACGAGATTGAGATCGCCGCGCGCGTGGTCGAGCGGTTGAGTGCCATTCTCCAGACCGATGATGCTTAGCCGGACATGACCCATAACCGTCAGCCGGTCCTGGGAGTACCAGCTGGAGCGACCATCCGGTCCGCGATGGGCGATGGATTGCAGCGCCCGTCCGAGTCTGTCTTCCGTCAGCCACGGCCGCTTGAGCTGTGCTGTCACCAGTCCACACATGCAATTTCCCCTGTCAATTCACGTAAATGCCAAATGAGGCCAACTCGGGTTGTTCCACCATCAACTGCGGCTCAGGGGCCTGTAGCTGAGATAAACCGCTCCACCAAGGACCAGCGCACCGCCGGCGAGAGCCATCCTCCCCAGGATCTCATGTAGAACCGAGACGCCGAGGATCGCTCCGACCAGCGCTTCCAGGTTAATGAAGATTCCTGCCTGCGATTCGGGAACCTTCTTCAGTCCCCAGTTCCACAGCACGGCTGCGGCCGCCGTTGCCAAGAGCCCTTGCTCGGCCACCGCAACCCAGGCCCGGGACGAGTAATGCACGGAAGGAAGACCTGATGCCGTGGTGACCACCGCAGCCAGCATCATAGTGCCGATCCAATACACCAAGGCAGTGACCGTTAGGGCGGAATGCCGCTGCATCAGGCGCTTAGAAATAAGTATCCAGCCGATGGAAGCAAACAGGGAAAGCACAACCAGCAAATCGCCACGAAGATCACCACGAAGGGTCGGGCCGGCCGCGCCAGTGTCTCTCCCGCTGGAGAGCACAATCATCCCGGCGCCGACGGTCGAGGCGAGAACTGCAAACCAGCCGCCGGAGTGCAACTGCTCTCCGGAGAACAGCACCACCGCAATGGAGCGCATTCTGCTGATGATTCCGCTACTTTTTGAGTGCAACTGCTCTCCGGCGAACAGCACCGCCGCAATGGCGAGCAGCATTGGCATGGTACCGACTATCAGATCAGCGTGCGAAACCGTCGTGAGGGAGATCCCTTTGACCTGAAGGAGGAATACGACGGGCACCCCGAGCGCCGCGGCGGCGAGAACCCAGACCCATTCCGACCGGGCAAAGCGAGGACGGTCAAAGAACAGGAAAGGCAGCAGGCCGGCGCACGAGAAAAGCAAACTAAACAAAACCACTGTTGAGACGGGCATCTCGCGAACTGCAACCTTGGCGAAAAAGAACCCCGTTCCCCACAGGCACCCCGCCGTTGCCAGCGCGAGCATGGGAATGACACGGCCGTGCTGCTCAGACATTCCGTCCGATTATACCGGGAAACTCGGGACGGAAATGCTGACAGACGGATTGATTCCGGTAGCCCATGAGGACGTAAAGCGCAAAAGAGTCCCAGCCGGCGAACTGGCAAATCCAGTACGTGCTGTTATGTGCTTCCTCGAAAGCCGCGCCGTTGCATCGTTTTCACCGGGTCCCTGAGAAAGCCATCCAGCTGGGTGAAGAACCACTGGGGATCATCAAGCATGATGAAATGCCGGGCCGTGTCCGCCATAGCAAAATGCAACGTGCGCAGACCCTGATATTGTTCTTCGAACGTCTGCTCAAACTTCGCCCGGGGCACATCCATGCCACTGGCGCCGAGTTGCTCGTGTTGGCCGCTCCAGCTGCCGAGCAAGAGCACGGGCACGGTGATTTTGCTCAGCTGCGGTCGCAGGTCCTCGCCTAATAATTCGTACATGGCGTTGGAAACGGTCTTGGGATCAGACGCCAGTCCCCATTGCTTGATCGTCTCCCAGTCCGACGGGCTGGTTACCATATACTTGGTGCCCGTGCCGGCGCGCACGTAAGCATCATACTGTTCCCGCGGCTGGTTTGACATGTAGGCGTGCATGGATTCGATCATGGGCTTGGCATCGTCCAACGTTTTTGCCTGGAACCAAGGGCCCGCGAAGAACGGCAGCGAGTCCACGATCACCAGCGGGCCGACCAGGTCCGGATGCTTGGCGGCAAGATCGAGAGCCAAGAAACCGCCGAGGCTGTGTCCCACGATAACCGGCTTCCCCAAATGATTGGCGCGAATGTATGCGGCCAGATCGCGCTTGGCCGAAGCAAGCAGCGGCCCGTCGATGGGGGGCACGCCGGCAAAACCGGCCAGGGTGAGGACGTGGCACTCATATTCTCCCTTGAAATGCTCGACTGTGGTTTTGAAAGTGTCGCCCGAGGATGCCAGGCCCGCAATCAGGATCATGGGCCGGCCATGCCCGGAGACATCGGCATTAAAAGATGGGTGCGGGTCCGAACTTCCGCTCAGTGAAGGTCCAATGGCGGCGATGCTGGCTTGGTAGTTGACATCCGTCATCGTCTTTTCATAGCGTTCCGCACCCGTCGACAGCGAGTTTTTTACACGATCAATAGGTTGCTGCAGCGCGTCGCCAGAATGCCTGAAATGTTGCGCCTGTTCAATGAGCCTAGGCCAGCGAAATATATCGCTGATCTGCGCATTAAAATGTCTTTGCAAGGCGGCGACCAAGTGGATGGCACTGAGCGAATGCCCACCTAACTCAAAAAAATTGTCGTGGCGCCCGACGCGCTCAAGTTTAAGCACTTTTTCCCAGATCTGCGCTAATGTCGTTTCCACCTCGCCCACGGGAGCTTCATAGCCGCGGGTCACATACGACGTACCATCGGGCGCCGGTAGTGCTTTGCGGTCCAACTTGCCACTGGGAGTCAGTGGTAGCGCGTCCAAATGCACGTAAGCCGCCGGCACCATGTACTCAGGCAACTGGTTGGTCAGGTGTGCACGCAACGTTTCTGCACTGACCCTCCCTGTGCTCGTGACATAGGCCACTAGACGCTTGTCGCCGGGCGTGTCTTCACGCGCCAGCACCACCGCGTCGCGAACACTGGCATGCTCGCTCAAGCGTGCTTCGATCTCACCCAATTCAATCCGAAAGCCTCGAATTTTCACCTGGAAGTCGTTGCGGCCGATGAATTCGATGTTGCCATCCGGCAACCAGCGGCCCAAGTCGCCAGTCTTGTACATCCGTGCATGTGGCATAGCACTGAATGGGTCGGCGATGAAGCGCTCGGCAGTCAGTTCTGGGCGATTCAAATAACCGCGTGCAACGCCGATACCACCGATGCACAACTCTCCAGCGACACCAATGGGCGTCGGATTGCCATGGACGTCCAAGATATACACCTGCATGTTGCCCATCGGGCGCCCGATCACGATGCGCTCGAGCGGCAGGCGCAGCGGGGCGCACGTCGACCAGACGGTCGTCTCGGTCGGCCCGTACAGGTTCCAGACCACGTCGACGCGGTCGAGCAGTTGCTCCGCCAGATCCCGCGGCAGGGCCTCGCCTTCCGATAGTACCTTGAAGCGGCGCGGCGGCTGCCAGCCCGCCGCGACCAGCAGCTTCCAGGTCGCCGGCGTGCCCTGCAGCAGCGTCGCCCCGCTGCGCTCGAGGAGCGCGCGCAGCAGGCTGCCGTCCGTGGCCACCTCCCGGCTGGCCATCACGATCCGCGCTCCGACGCTGAGCGGCACGTGCAGGTCCCCCACGTGCATGTCGAAGGAGAGCGAGCAGACGGCCACCACCGTGTCGTCGGGGCCAACGTCCAGCTCGCGCCGGAAGTTCCAGACGGTGTTCACGAGTGGCCGGTGTGGCACGAGCACGCCCTTGGGCTTGCCCGTGGAACCGGAGGTGTAGATCACATATGCGAGGTGTTCTGGAGTGAGTTCTGGAGTGAGTCCTGTAGTACCTCGGCTCGGATTTGTTGCCGGTTGATCGGCCCAGGCTGCTGCATCACGCTGCAGGTCCAACACCGTAATCGCATCGGCGTCAAGTACCGCACTCAACGCAGTCAGCACGCTCGTTGTGGCATGGGCGAGCAGCACCTTTGGCGCAGTGTCTTTGAGCATGTACGCCAGGCGTTCGGTCGGGTAATTCGGGTCCAGTGGCACATAGGCGCCGCCCGCTTTGAGGATGCCCAGCACACCCACTACCATCTCCAGACTGCGCTCCGCACAGATGGCAATTCTGTCGTCTGGCTTCACTCCGAGGGCGATCAAGTAATGCGCCAGTTGATTGGCGCGCCTGTTCAGTTCGCCATAGCTGAGGGTTTGCTCTTCGTACACCAACGCGATTGCATTTGGTGTTTGTATCGCCTGGGCTTCAAACAGCTCATGAACACATTGCTCTTGCGGGTATGCGACCGTCGTGTCGTTAAAGTCCACCAGCAGTTGCCGGCGCTCCGCGCCCGGCAAAATCTCCAGGCAACGCACCGGCGTTGTCGGAGCCTGCTCCAATGCGGTTGTCAGCGATTCCAACGCTGTGAGCATAAAGGCGCACAGGCGCTGCGGATCGATGGATTCGTCCACTTGGGCGATCAAATTCAAGTCATCCCCAAAGTCATCGACGGTCAGTCCAAACGGGTAGCTGGTGC